>Ga0154020_10006133_pt1 | contig 14102 bp, 10 predicted proteins | sample Klosneuvirus_201_FD_109709 | JGI IMG/M metagenome (GOLD analysis project Ga0154020, IMG submission 109709) | Active sludge microbial communities from wastewater, Klosterneuburg, Austria - Klosneuvirus_20160825_MG | ecosystem: Engineered > WWTP > Aerobic digester > Activated sludge | place...
TCGCTCGGTGTTTCATCCCGATTCTAACCTCTTCGGGAACCGGTCCTATGCATCTCTTTCGTCTCTCTGCACTCCTGCCGCTCGTCTGGAGATTCGCGCTCACATCGACCGCAGCACTCGTCGTTCACACTGCCCTCGCCCAAAGACTCCCCCCGACGGTGGGCACGCTTCCGCAAACCTACATCGTCGCACGAACGGATCGACTTCGCATCGAAGTCTACCAGGAGGATGACCTTTCCCTGATTGCCCGTGTCGACGCTCAAGGCGCAGTCAATCTACCGCTCGTGGGCGAAGTCCTCGTCCAAGGGAAAACCATCGTCGAGGCTCAGCGCCTGATTGAACTTGCCTTCGTGGAAGGACGATTCCTGCGCTCTCCGAAAGTAACCGTAAACGTTGAAGAATACGCACCGAGAGAAGTGAACATCCATGGAATGGTCCGTAATCCGGGTCGAGTTCCACTTCCTGTGGAATCCACCTTCTCAATCGTCGATGCGGTGGTAAAAGCGGGCGGACTGAAAGACACCGCCAAAGGCGATGCGGTTTCACTAGTACGGACCCCTCCCGAGGGAAAAAGCATTCGAATAGACAAGATCGATGTCGATGCGTTGCTCCGAGGAACCGTAAGTTTCGATCAATGGCCGCTCGCGAAGAAACTTGAACCCGGGGATGTCATCAGCGTCCCGGAACGCCGCTTCTAGCCGCCGCCCATCGCCATGGCCGAAAACCCACAAAAAAACTACGGTTCGTCCGCGAGCGGGCACTACGGCCGGGATGAGCCCGCGGTGGAGCGGCGGTCCATCCGCGACTATTACATCATTCTGCGGGAGCGACTCTGGATCGCGCTGCCGCTGGCGTTGCTCCTCTCGGTGGGGCTGGGTTACTTCCAGGCGCGGGAGACGCCCATGTTTTCCGCCTCGGCCACAATGCAGTTTGAAAAGGGAGAACGCATTGTGGAAGCGCAACAGGTGGTCGACCCAACCGTCACGAGCGAGATCGATCTCAATACCAATCTCCGCCTGCTTGAAAGCACACGACTGAAATCCCGGGTCGCAAACTCGTTCACGCCGGAGGAAGTCAAAGTCCTCCAGGCCCCCTACCTCAAGAATCTCAAGACCGGCGCCACCCCTCCGGCGGTGGGCGAATGTCTCGGAATCCTGGCCGTACAGTCGATTCGCAACAGCTATCTGATCAGCATCACCGTGGCCCACGAATCAGCTGAAGCGAGCGCGTTGATCGCGAATCGTTATGTGGACCAGTTCATGCAGGATCTGCTCGAGCGGGTCGGTGGGAGCAATGAATATGCGGTCGTCTACCTGCGTGCGATGGCAGAACAGTTGCGCAAGGATTCCGAGGCCGCGCAGCAAAGGCTTCTGGCCTATATGAAGGAGCACAATCTGGTCTCCCTCGACAGCAGCGCGAACATCGTAACCGAACGCCTCCGAAGTGTAAATACGGCGCTTCAGGCAGCCCGACTCGAGCGGCTGACGATCGAGCAGCTCTTCAATCAGGTCGAGGCACACAAGGCGGCCGGCCGCGACCTCCTGGAAATCTCCTTCATCGCCTCCCATGGATCTGTCCCGGGAATTCGCGACCACCTGTCGGATCTGACCAGGACGGAGTCGATTCTGTCGGAACGCTACCTGGAGCGTCACCCCAAGATCATCGATATTGCGCACGCCATTCGCGTATCCAAGGGCCAACTTGAAACCGCCATCGCCCAGGCGGTGCGCGACCTCGCCAGCACGCTGGAGAAGGCCAAGTCCCAAGAGGCAAGCCTCGGTGCGGAGTACGCACAGCAGGAGGCGGCGCAGCTTCATCTCCGCGACATCTCAGTCGATTTCCGGACGCTGGAGAATCAGGCCAATGTCGCTTCACTGAACTACACTCAGATTCTCAATCGGTTGACCGAGACCTCCACCAGCAAGAGTCTGGAAAAATTTCCGGTGCGTCCTTTGGATCGCGCCCTTGTCCCTGCCCTACCCTATACGCCCAACCTGCAGCGAATCGCGCGAAACAGCGCCGGTATTTTCGTACTCGTGTTTTTCGGGGTGGCGTTCGGGCTGAGTCTGATCGACGACCGGATCAAGAGCGCCTGGGATGTCGAGACCTTCATTGGCGCCAACCTGCTGGGCATCATCCCCGAGCTCAACGGGATCAAGGATGACGAGAAATACACCATGGTTCTCGACAACAAACAGTCGCCGGGCATGGAGGCATTCCTCAGCGTCTACAGTTCGGTCAAGATTCACTCGAAACTCGATTTTCCGAAGACAATCCTGGTGACCTCGACGATTCCCGGGGAGGGCAAGACGCTGGTGTCCTGCAATCTGGCCGGGAGCTTCGCGAAACATGCCAAGAGCACCCTGCTGGTGGACTGCGATCTCCGGCGACCCATGCTGCACCGGCACTTCAAACAGGCCAACGAAACGGGCCTGCTCTCGTGGTTCCAGAACGGCGCCCAGTTGGATGGTGACCTGCTCGCCAATCCGCATCTGGGCATCACCAAGGTCGGGGAGAATCTTTGGTTGCTCTGCTCGGGCGGGCGGTCCAAGAGCCCGACCGAACTCCTCGACAATCCTGTATTTGGGCAGCTCCTCGACAAGATGAAGCGCCAGTTTGAACTGGTCGTGGTCGACTCTCCTCCGCTTGGGGCCGTGACCGACTCGATGCTGATTGCAAATCGTGCCGACGAGATCGTTTATGTCTGCCGGTTTAACCGCGCCTACCGGAAGCATATCAAACTCTACTTCAATACGCTTCGCGAAGGGAAAAATGAGATCCTCGGTGTTGTCCTGAATGGTCTCAATCCGCGGCGTATCGAGTATTATTCCAACTACCGGTACTACCGCAGTTACAAGAAGTACTACGGATCGCAGACTTGAGTCGCCGCCGGTTCCAGCGGGTCCGCGTCGAAATCCTTCATCCTGCCCTCGCGCCATGGCATTGTCCGGGTATCTGCCAACATCCTTCAAACCGGATCGCCCCCTCGTTCTGATCGCCGGTCAGGGCAGATATCCCATCCTGATTGCGGACGCCGCCAGAAAACGAGGAATCACCGTCAAGCTCGTCGCATTCGAGGAGGAGACGCCGCCCGAGCTGTTCAGCTCGTTTGCGGAGAATGATCGGCGCCTTCTGCTCGTCGGGCAGCTCGGAAAAATGCTGCGTGCCTTGGAGGATTTTCAAGCTGGGTATGCACTCATGGCGGGGCAAATCACGCCACGGCGGCTCTTCAAGGGACTCCACCCGGACTTCAAGGCCACACGAATCCTCTTCTCTCTCAAACGTAGAAATGCCGAGACCATCTTTGGTGCCATCGCCAAGGAGATTGAGGCGCTCGGTGTCGAGTTGCTCGATGCGCGCAGTTTTATGGACGACCACATGGCATCGTCCGGTTGCATGACGGGAGGACGTTTTCCCATCGCACCCGAGCATGTGGATCACGGCATTCAAATCGCTCGGGAGTGCGCCCGATTGGATATCGGACAAGGTTGCGTGGTCCGCCATGGCACGGTCCTCGCCGTGGAGGCGTTTGAAGGCACCGATGCGATGCTTCGCCGGGCCGGGGAATTCAAGACGGACGATGCGCTGTTTGTGAAGACGGTGAAGGTCCATCAAGATTACCGATTCGATGTCCCTGTCTTTGGCATTCGGACGCTCGAGACCATGCGCGAAGCGGGGCTCAAGACGGCCGGACTCGAAGCCAATCGGGTGATCATGCTCGATAAAACCACCGTCATCGCCCAAGCCCGGGCTTGGGGGATTTCAATCCTTGGCTTCACCTGATCGCCTTGGGTACTTCGCTGCAGGTCAGTGATATACGACGACGCGGGCCCACCGACCCCAAGGGCTCCATGAGTTGCCCCTCATCGCTTGCGCCCGCCGACCGAGGTCATCACAGTCTTTCCATGCAAAAGGACGTAGTCCAGGTTTCAGTCAAGGGTGTGATGCCCACCGCGAATGGGTGCGCCGTCTTTCTCGGCAATGACGAGAAGACATTCGTCATCTACGTCGACCACTCCGTCGGGAACGCGATCCAAATGACACTCAACGGGATCAAAAAGGACCGTCCCCTCACCCACGATTTGATCGGGCACATCCTGCTCGGCCTGGGAGCCAACCTGGAGCACATCGTCGTCAACGACATGAACGAGGGCACGTATTTCGCCCGGATTCTCCTGCGCATGGAGAATGAGCTGGGCAAAAAAATCATCGAACTCGATTCGCGTCCCTCGGACTCCATCGTGCTCGCTCTCCAGCAGAAGCGTCCCATCTATGTCGCCCGCAAAGTCTATGACGCGGTGGAGGACATGACCGAAATCCTTGAACGGGTCCTCAAGCAGCAGGCATCCGAAGGTGAGAGCGAGGGCGAATCGGGCGACGATTCGACGGACAAATGAGTTCGGGTCCGCTCGGTGACGGATCGGGTGCGCCCGCTTCTGCGACGTCCCGCCTGCCTCCTTCCATCGTTCCAGGCCAGCCCTTCACGGCTTTGGCTCCCATGCAAGACGTCACCGATCTGGCGTTCATGCAGGTCATCGCCTTCTACGGTGCACCCGACTACTTTTTCACCGAGTTTTTCCGCGTTCATTCTCAGTCGCGCCCAGAAAGACATATTCTGCGTTCGATCGATGAAAACCGAACGGGGCGACCGGTCTTCGCCCAACTTATCGGCGAAGACCTCGTCCACCTTGAACGCACCGCTCGCGAACTCCTTCGTCACCCGATTGCCGGTATTGATCTGAACCTCGGCTGTCCGGCGCCGAAGGTTTATAAGAAAAATGTCGGAGGAGGCCTGCTGCGCGATCCCGACCGCATCGACGAAATCCTCGGTCTTCTGCGCTCCGCGGTACCCGGTTTGTTTACCGTGAAAATGCGCATCGGTTTTGACGATACGCGACACTTTGATCGGATCCTCGACATGATTAACCGCCACGGAGTGAACCTCCTCACGGTCCATGGTCGCACGGTCAAGGAGATGTACCGAAGTGACGTCCACTATGATTTCATCGGGCACGCCGCGGGCCGGGTGAAGTGCCCGGTGCTTGCAAACGGCAATGTCACATCGGCCGACACCGCCAGGCGTGTGTTGGACTCCACGGGTGCCGCCGGGGTCATGATCGGCCGACATGCCATCCGCAATCCTTGGATTTTTCGGCAGTGTCGGGAGGCGTTCTCGGGACAGCTTCCCGTCGTCCTGCGACTTCTTGATGTCCGGGATTACGTGGAGCGGCTTTATCGCGCGACCTCCGCTCCGGGTGTACCCGAAGTTGCCCACGTGAACAAGATGAAGAAATACCTCAACTTTGTCGGCCAGGGGGTGGATGCCAGCGGGTCATTTCTTCACGATATGCGCCGAACGCAGAGTGAGGCGGACCTCTTTCGAGTGTGCGACCGTCACCTGCAGGACAACGGAGACGCGCCCTTCGCCGTGGAGCCCTACCCTGGCGTCATCGCCCGACCCAATTGCGAAACGCCCGCCGCCGACGCGGATGGCTGCAGTCTGGATACCATCACGGCCTGAACGCTTGGCGCTCCGATTGGGAAGAACCCAATCATTCCAGTCCCAGCGACTTTCGACCTTCCGGCGAAATCATCTGCGGCGTCCAGATCGGATCCCAAACGATATGAACCCGGGCGGACTCCACGGTCGGCAACGCCGCGATTTTCTGCCGGGCATCCTCCGCGATGACCGGTCCCATGCCACAGCCCTGCGCGGTCAGGGTCATTTTTACTTCCACCGCCGCACCTCCGGTCGGCGTCGCTTCAACCGCCAGATCGTAGATCAGACCCAAATCCACAATATTCACCGGAATCTCCGGATCGAAGCAGGTTTTCAGGGCGTCCCACACCCGCTGCTCGCTAAAATCTGCAGGGGCACCGGCAGCCGGTGTCGACACTTCGGCGAGGCTGAAGCCTTCAATATTTCCCGCGTCACTGCGGGCTATACGAAACAGGCCCCGGTCTGTTCGAACTGTCACATGACCGCCGAGAGATTGAACTACGTAGACGTCGGTGCCCTTGGGCAGTTGAACGGTCTCTCCCGCCGGAATCAACGTGGCCGGCGTATCTGCCGATAGAATATGGTTGGTCATGGTGTGGTGCGTTGATTGTTTCCCAGCGGCAAACGCTGCCAATCAATCGACCCGAACCTCCAGCGGCAAGCGTGCATAGACATGCCGGGAGTCGTTGAACTGCTCCAGCACGGCGGCATGACTCTTGATCTGATCGGCGAGCCTTGCCAGCAGCCCCGACGAGGACTGCATTCCCTGGAGCACTTCGGTCAGCGCCTCCGCGAACGGCTTTACCCGAGGGTATTCCCGAACCGTGTAAGTGTCGCCGAGGCCAGCACGTTCAGCGGCATGGCGGATCGCATCGTCCAAGCCTCCCAATTCATCGACCAAGCCCAACTTGATCGCATCGGCCCCGGACCAGACGCGTCCCTGGGCGACTTGCTCCACGACCTCCGGCGTCAACTTTCGTCCCTCGGCCACTCGAGTGATGAACTCCTGGTAGATCCAATCCGCATCACGCTGAAACAGCGCCAGCTCCGTTTCCGATTTCGGGCGGGAGATGGAATACAGGTCCGCAAAGCGCCCGGTTTTCACGATGTCAAATCCTACGCCGAGCCGTTTTGATAGCCGCCCCACGTCGAACATCACCGAAAACACGCCAATCGATCCGGTGATCGTGGAGGGCTCGGCAAAAATCCGGTCGCCAAAGGCGGAAATCCAATAGCCTCCCGAAGCGGCATAGCCTCCCATCGAAACGATGAGTGGTTTGGCGGCTCGAGCCAATCGCACTTCACGCAGGATGTGTTCCGATGCCGTGGCTGACCCTCCCGGACTATTGACGCGCAACACGATGGCATCGACTTCTTTGTCCTGTCGAAGCCGGCGCAGCTCCTTCGAAAACCTCGTCCCTCCCACGTCAGATGGCCCGCCCTCCCCCTCGACAATGGCGCCCTCGGCATACACCACCGCGATTCGACCTTTCTTCGCCTTGGCCGACTCCGTGGATTCTATCGTCGGTGACGACGGTCGATCGCGAGCAACTTTCGAGTACGCAGAAAGAGCGACCTGAGGAAACGATTCCGCCTTCTCAGACTTTCCAGCCCGCGATTTGAGGTCCTCAATCACCTCGTCGCGATAGGCAATTCGAGTCACCAAGGAAGCCTCAAGCGCGGCACTGGGGCGTATCATGCCCTCTCGATCGACCAGTGCCTGCAATTGGTCAGGTTTTATATTGCGCGCTTCCGCAATGTCATCGCGAACCGATATCCACAAGTCGTTGAGCAACTTCTGCAATTGTTCACGACTTTCGTCGCTCAAGTCGGTCCTGGTGAACGGTTCGATGGCCGACTTGTATTTACCCACACGAGCCACCTGCACGCCCACCCCGATTTTATCCAACGCCTCTGCAAAAAACATGGGCTCACTCGCCAGTCCCGGCATCGCAATCTGTCCGTAGGGGTCTAGGACAATTTCCTGGGCCAGCGAGGCGAGGTAGATGTCGCGAGTTCCCGCCATGGTCAAATATGCAACGATCGGCTTTCCGGATGCACGAAATACCTGCAACGCACCCCGGACCTCCTTGAGCGCGGCCAGGCTCGAACCATAGCCTTCGGACGACATACGACCCGTCAACAAAAGGCCGGAAATTCGGCTATCGCTGGCCGCGGCCCGCAGCGATCGAGTTATCATCCTTAATTGCAGTGACTTAGGAGCATCACCATCCTCAATGCCCTCAAAAATCTCCAGCGGGCCAAGCCGTGGAGGGGCATCTGAGATATTCGCAGTCAGATCAAAAACCAGGTAGCTGCCCGCAGGCACTGTCACGGGCTTGTTGCCCATACTCGCCATGACACCCAGCGCACCGAGACCCACCAAGAACAAGCCAATGACGAACAAGAAAAGCGCCACCATCGTCCCGAAGAGCGAGGCGAAGAAAGTTTTCATCGCGTCAACCTATCGGGCTGGCGCTGGTCAGCTAGGTAAAAATCAAATCTATCTCCCGGCCAAACCCAATTTCTCGCAGCGATGTTGCATCCCCGGGCTTTTCCCGAGTCGTGTTTCCTGCTAATGTGACGATGAACCGGGCCACCACCATGACCGACCAAAAAGACCTGTTAACGACCAGTCGGAAAGCACTTACCGTCAACCTCGACGAACCCAAGTACGGCACGTTTGCCGAGATTGGTGCGGGGCAGGAAGTCGCCCGCCACTTCTTCCAGGCGGGAGCGGCCGCCGGAACCATCGCCAAGTCAATTTCTGCCTACGACATGACGTTCAGCGATGCGATCTATGGGAAGGCTCCTCGCTACGTCTCGAAAGAGCGCCTCGTGCTGATGCTGGATCATGAGTTCAATCTGCTCCGCGAACGGTTGGCGGCCCAGCGCGGGGATCGAACCACGTTTTTCGCGTACGCCGACACGGTTGCGGCCAAGAGCTTCAAGGGAAACAATGAATGCCACGGCTGGATGGGCATCCGTCTGCAAACGGAGCCGAACGGTGAACCCAGCCAGATCCTCATGCATGTTCGCATGTGGGACAAAGAAAACGTGCTCCAACAGCAGGCCCTTGGAATCGTGGGGGTAAATCTCATCTATGGAGCCTTCTACTACCGCGATGACCTGAAAAAATTGATACAATCACTCTCGGACAACGTGGGCGGTGACCGGATTGAAGTGGACATGCTCAAATTCAGCGGTCCGGCCTTCAAGAACGTCGACAATCGTCTCACCTCGCTTCACCTGGTGCAGTTTGGGCTGACAAACGCGGTGATGTTTGGTCCTGGAGGTGAAGTGTTGCAGCCGTCCGAGGTGCTCTACAAGAAGGCGATCCTGGTCGAACGAGGCAGTTTCCGGCCGGTGACACACGTCAATGTAGACATGCTGAACTGCGCATGTGCCCAGTTCGTTCAGGAACCCCTGGTCAAAGGAAAGGACACGATTGTTCTGATGGAGATCACCATGAACAATCTCTTGGCGGGAGGTGACCTGGATGCGCAGGACTTTCTTTCCCGGGTGGATCTGCTGGGAGACATTGGGCTCAATGTACTCATTTCCAACTATTCGGAGTACTATCGACTGACGTCCTATTTCCGGCGTTACACCAAGGAGATGATCGGCGTTCCGATGGGGATCAACAATCTCCTGGAGGTCTTCAACGAGAAGTACTACGAACACCTGGAGGGTGGTATTCTCGAAGCCTTTGGACGGCTGTTCCGGAATGCGGTCAAGCTGTACATCTACCCGATGCATCAAGCAGCGTACGAACGCTACATCGCCTCATCCAACCCCTCAACAGCGGGGCACGGCACGCCGACGACCGCGCTCTCAGCCCCGAACGCCTTTTCATCCAGCGTAATGATCACCGCGAAAAATCTTCAAGTGGTGGATCACCTCCGCAACCTCTACGCGCATCTGCTGGAGAATCACTATATCGACTGCATCGTGGGATTTGATCGGGAGATTCTGAATGTATTTTCCCGCGATGTTCTGCAGCGGATCAAGGCGAACGATTCGACGTGGGAGCGCATGGTCCCGGAACCGGTGGTCAACGCCATCAAAAAGCGGGGATTGTTCGGCTATCGCCCGGAAGGCAAGAGCAAGGTGGAACCTGCGCCCGTCTCTGCAGGTGTCTAGTTCGCGTCCGGGCAACCGGGCCGACGGTTTGGGTCGCCCTCGTGGGGAGCGAAACCTCCACGCGAGTTTCCGCTTTATTCCTCCGGGCGGAGGACCCAATCTGAAAGGGTGATGCGCTTTGCGAAATACCACGCCCTAGGAAACGACTACCTCGTACTCAATCCGGCGGATTTTCCTTCCTGGAAGGCCCCGACTGAGTCGCAGATCCGAGTGATCTGCCATCGGAACTTTGGGGCGGGATCAGACGGAATCCTGTGGGGCCCGCTTCCCTCAAATCGGAGCAACTTTGGACTTCGAATCTTCAATCCAGACGGTTCTGAGGCGGAAAAATCTGGCAACGGCCTGCGGATTTTCTCGCGCTATCTTTGGGACCAGCACCTGACCACCCATCCGACGTTTACGATCGAAACACCCGGCGGTCAGGTCACCTCCGAAATCAAGGAGAGCGGCCGCCTCATCACCGTCGATATGGGCTCGGTGAGTTTCTCCAGCACGAAGATTCCGGTGACAGGCCCCGAACGAGAGGTGCTGAACGAGTCACTGACGGTTCTCGATCGTACTTTCGGATTCTGCTCAGCCACCATTGGCAATCCGCACTGCGTGATCCTTATGCCGGAGATCTCGGAGTCACTCGCACGTCGGTATGGGCCGGAAATCGAGATACACGCGCTGTTTCCTCGAAAAACCAACGTTCAGTTCCTCAAGATTCTGGATCGATCCAACATCGAGATTGAAATCTGGGAACGCGGCGCCGGCTATACCCTCGCCTCAGGCAGCAGTTCCAGCGCATCCGCTGCTGTGGCCCACCGACTCGGATTGGTGGATCGCAACGTGACGGTGCACATGCCGGGAGGGCAGATCGGTATTTCAATCGGCGACGGCTTCTCGATTCGCATGACCGGTACCGTCAACAAGGTGGCTGAAGGCACCTTGCATGAGGAACTCTTTGCGGTTTCCGTGTGAGGGGAGTGCGCCCGCCCGGACTGGCCGGAATGCCATTGCCCAGGCCTTCCGCACCGCTAGGGTCGCCCCGTGCTTGGCTGGTGCACCGACTTTTTTCGCGCTCTCGTCGCGTTTCTCTACTGGAACACGCAAAAATCGGTGTTTCGGCTCCGAGGCGCGAAGGGACAAGCGCCGTGTCAAAACTCAAGCGACTCCGGTCGGCCGTTCGAAACAACCTGTGACGCTTGTCTGCAATGGAGTCGCCCACTGCGTTTCAGACGGGTGTGCCCGCTTCTGGTCGTTCGGCATGACGGTGCCTACAGTTGTTCCGTGGGTGCCCACGACGTGCGCCCCTTTTGGGGGCGAGCCGTCCTCGTTTACTTCGGGCTGTGCGGTCTCATCTACGCGACAGGCGTACTCCTCGCGTTCGGGCTTCTCCGTCATCGCGGTTATGAGTTGAGTTTGATTCAAGTCGGATGGCCCCCCGCATGGAGTGACTTCGGACATGCCCAATCCCAGCTCTTCTTTAAACGGGGACAGACCGCGCTCAGCGCCGGACAGATCAATGAAGCGGTGCTTTCCCTCTCGATCGCCTACGAACGCGATCCCGAAAATACGTCAGCCGGCCTACTCCTCGCTCAGCTCTGGCAGACGACGCAGCCGGCATTGTCCGACCGCCTCTACTCCAACCTGCTTCGTCAGCCTCGGGTGGATCGCATGGCCGTGGCACAAACGTGGTGCGGAGCTCTGCTGCGTCGCGGGAATTTTCAACAGATTGTCCGAATCGCCTTGGAGGCGCTGAGGATCCCTTCCCCTCAAACCCAAGTCTGGGAGCTCACTTTGGTGGAGGCATTCCGGTTGAGTGCGGTTTCGGTGGTCGAACCACTGAATCTTCCGGCCCTGGAGGGACTGCCCGATGCAGTAAAGAAGCTGCTGGATCGTGAACACGTTCTCCGAACATCGCTGAAACCAGGGTCCCGGGCTCCTGCGATGTCCGAACTCGCGCCTCCCGCGCCCTCCGCGGTTGCTGTGTATCAGATTGTGACGAGCCTCGTGCTCTCGGGACACCCAGCGGACGCACTCGCCTTCCTCGACCGATTTGGCAAGGTCCTGGATACACGCACCCTGACTTCCCTGCGTCTCGACGGTTTCGCCGCGCAGGGCTGGCCGGAACTGCGCCAATCCGAGATCGACGCCATCCTCAGGGCTTCGCCTGGCAGGCCGGGAGTGGAAATCGTCTGTGCGCACTTGATTCGTTTTCCAGACACCGAGCTCGCGACCCGTTTTTTCGACTGGGTCGATTCAAGGCCGCCTTACGCAGCGTCCGAGGGGGCCTCAGCAACCTATGCCGCTCTCTTCTGCCTTGCTGGCGTCGAAAAGAATCCTTCGCGGCTCGAACACTACCGCAAGCAACTCGAGTCTGTTTCTGGAAGGGAGCTCCCCGCACTCGCGGCGTTTGCTGACTATTTTCTTGGTTCATCCACGGACAAACGCCTGGGAACGTTTCTTCCCTTTCTACCAGCTGTCACCAACGAAGTGGCATGGTCGCTGCACAAGCTCAATCGGAAGGGACTCGTTGACGTGCCAGCGCTTCGGATACCGCGCAGTCAATGACCACGCGACTCCGACATACTTCCGAGGGCGCAAACAAGCCCGGGCGCCTTGACTTGCTTTTCGGGAATACGGCCGCGTTTGGAACGCTCATCGCCTTGACGAGCTGGATGGTGTTCATGGCGCCGGAGTGGTGGAAAAATCCGGACTTGTCGCATGGTCTCGCAACCCCCCTGCTTTCGCTCTTGGCCCTGCACGAGGCTCGCACGCGGGGAAGTGCGAGGTATCTGCCGGTCGCTGCGACCACCGCGGGACTCACGCTGTTCCTGCTGATCGCGGCGCTGTCGATTCTCACGTTCTCGGGATTGGTCGCCGCCGCCCTGGCCTGGTCCAACGCGCTCGTCTCTTTCTTGCTTGCGACAGCACTGACTACCCTCTTGGGAGCCGGTCTGACGGTGGCGGCCCAGACGTCCCTTCGCTGGATCCCCTTCAACTGGCCCGCCGTGGTCTCGTGCCTTGTCTGGTGGATGAGTGCCCCTATTCCACCCGGAACCTACTCCCGCTTGTCAATCGCTCTGCAAATGGGGGTCACCAGGACCGTCATCGCATCGCTTCACCTCCTTGGCATACCGGCACAGCAGGTCGGAAATGTCATTCAACTCTCCGCCACACGCGTCGGCGTGGAGGATGCCTGCAGCGGCGTCCGCAGCTTGGTCTCCTGCCTTGTCGCCGCTCTCTTCATCTCCGCCACACTGGTGCATCGTCCATGGGCGCGCGTGGCCCTCCTGATCCTGGCTGCTCCCGTTGCGATCGCGATGAACTTTGTTCGATCACTCGTGCTGACACTGAGCGCCGCCCGCGGCTACGCGATCGACGGCGCGTTGCACGATTTTTCAGGCTACGCGGTCCTGGTGGTCACCGCTTCGCTTTTGGGAGGGTTTGCGCTACTGGCAGGCGGATCAAAAGCAAAAGACCCCAGACCACCTTTCGCTTCGGCGGGTGGTCGGAGTTCCGGTCTGCTTCGCACTTACGCCGCTTTTGTCGGTGCTGCTGTCGTCATCGTCGCCGGATTTGCCTTCGCCACACGACCCGCTCCACACACCTCGGCCCGCATTCCGGATCTCGACGGACTTCTGCCAGCGGAGATTTCGGGGTGGAGGGTGGAAACCAGCACGGATCTGTACCGGTTCAGCTCCACCCTGAGGACCAAACACCTCGCTCAACGTACTTATCTTAAAGATACGCCAACGGGTCCGCTGCAAGTCACGGTCTATCTTGCGTACTGGCTGCCGGGACAAGCCCCGGTCAGCCTCGTTTCTTCACATACACCTGACGCCTGCTGGCCGGGTGCGGGTTGGTTGGCGAGCCCGGATCTTGCTCAACGTGCGATCCTCACGCAGCCACGCGAGGTGCCTCCCGCTCAGTATCGGCGCTTCGACCAAGGTGAGTTGTCGCAACACGTCTGGTTCTGGCATCTCTACCGAGGAACGCTTGTAACCGACGTGGATCCTTTTTCGCCGGTCAAAATGGTGCAGGTCGTTCTGCGTTACGGCATCCGCAGCCAGGGAGAACAGGCGTTCGTGCGCATTTCCAGCAATCGTTCCTGGTCCGTCCTCGAAGCTGAGCCGTTGGTCACGGAACTCTTGACGGAACTGCGCGCACTGGGTCTTTAGGAGATTCCCACGCGTATGCTGTTCAAGCTGACTCAACAGGAGCGAAAGATCCTCTTTTGGATCGCCGTCCTCATCGCCCTTGGCGTCTTGGGCCTCTGGATTCTCGCGTAGTCGAGAGGGCCTGAAACGGGTGGTGGACGGAACGATCGGAGATTCAAGCCCGGACCTTGGAGTCACGTGGACGCGAACGTCGCTCCGGGTAGTCGGAGATCGCATGCAAACCCCGACTCTCACGGCGTTGCATGGCGCACTTCACGATCAATTCGGCGATCTGAATCAGATTGCGCAACTCA
>Ga0154020_10006134_pt1 | contig 14101 bp, 9 predicted proteins | sample Klosneuvirus_201_FD_109709 | JGI IMG/M metagenome (GOLD analysis project Ga0154020, IMG submission 109709) | Active sludge microbial communities from wastewater, Klosterneuburg, Austria - Klosneuvirus_20160825_MG | ecosystem: Engineered > WWTP > Aerobic digester > Activated sludge | place...
AAAAAGAGCGCATCGGTGCCTTCAGCTACTGATGAGGATCAGTTAATCCACGAACCAAATTCATTTCCAGTCTATTTTATCAGTAAGATTCAGGATAAACCACGCTACGACACATTTCCTCAATTGGAAGTACTTGGCAGTAAAAATGGTTTTGTATTTTATAAAAAGAAATAGTGTAATTGACTTAACCGGCTAGAATATCATCTTTATACTTGTCAAGCAAGCTTATTTCTCCTGAGGAATATGTGAAGGGAAGATTCTGAGAGTGCTTATAAAAGTCAGTAATGATTTCAGCTTGTTGTTCATAATTAAACTTATCTGCAGCGAGCAATTTTGGAAGATTGGAGTATTGCTGTAAATTACCGTAATTATATCCGGCAGTCGTCTTTTGACCCAGCAGTGACCTCAGTATGTAGACTGATCCTTTCTGTTGATATTGCCACACGTGTACAGCTTCATGGACGAGAAGAGGAGGACTCATTATTCCCCAGCTGTTGATGGTGTTAAAACTAACATACACGATATTTTTTTTCTTTGATATCATGCGGGATTTTTCATCAATCAGGATTAAATTATATTTCATATTGTGCCCAAAGATGGGTTCCAATATTGATCGCTCCACCTGGTTTAGATTGCGAGTACGGTAATTAATCCACTCATCCAGAGTCCCAAATATTTCAGGGAAGGGTAATAAATCTATTGTATATAACAGTAGTTCTGCTGACCAGATCAACAATCGATATCTATAGAATTCATAGTAATGCACTTCTAATCCTATGCCTAATATGATGAGAGGCAGACGGAAGAGATGACGCAATAATCTTAAGAATCGGGTAGGCCATTGAATTATATACCAACCAAAGCGCACAAATGTATTCCTAACTTTTTGAGTAAACAACATGCTTAATTAAAGCTAATCGTCTTCAGTGGTGAGATTTTTGAAATCACCCACGATGGAATTAGTAGAAAGAACATCACTACTATTAATACTCCGACATTGATCATCAATATGTGTACAGGTGAAAATTCGATGGGAGCTATCGATAGATAATAGTCTGCTTCATTGAGTCGGATTACCTTAAATCTATATTGTATATACGCAAGGCCAATTCCAAAAATATTTCCCCAGATCAGCCCCCACAAGATTATGCGACCTGCCTGCACCAAGAATATACGACTTATTTTCTTGTTCTTCATGCCCAGTGTCTTCAATATACCTATCATCCTCAACCGATTGAGAATTAATATGATGAGCATAGTGGCCATATTTATCAGGCATACCGCCAGCATAAGCCCCAGTATTACTACTTCATTGTAATCTTGCAGTTGTAGCCAGTCGAATATACCGGGAAATTTATTTCGGATCGTGGTACTATAAATGTTTTCAGGTAATATTTCGCGATATAAATATTCATTGATTATGTTCAAATCATCCAGGTGATCCACAAATATCTCATACCCTGTATATTGCTCAGGAGTCCAATGAAGTAATTGCTGCAGTACACTGATGTCGCATATTGCAAATTTCTTATCATATTCTTCCAGGCCTGTCTTATAGATACCTTCTACCTTAAATTTTCGGGCGATCTGCTGTCCATTTATGACAAAGTGGACCACAATAGACTGTCCCGCGGTGAGTCTCATTCGATTGGCCGTGGACTGTGATATCAATATGCTGCGTCCATTACTATCTGCATATATATTGCCTTTCCCCTCTACCAGGTACTTGTCCAGAAACTTTGTATTAAAATTTCGGTCCACACCCTTTAGTACCAAGCCTTCTATCTGATCATCGAAAGATATGATGCCGGGTAACTGTACAAATCCTTGTACGTGTTCAATGCCGCCTTCGGTAGAAGTTTCTTTGACCCCCATTTTCGCTCCGATGAATGGCATTACTCTCTCCTTGGAATACTCTACATGTCGAAGATTGCGCAGAGTATCCAGTAGTCCAGCTGACAGCACTATAGGTTCCGGCTCCAGAGCTTGATTGTATTCGGGTGGTGCTAACTGTATGTGACCCCAAAAATCAAAAACTTTTGATTTGATTTGATTTTTGAACCCTGACACCAAAGAGTTAGTCAGTATCATGACGGCGATGCTGAGTGCCACAGTACCAATAGCCAACCGTATGATGGTGGCCGTAAAAACACTGTGTTCACTGCGATTTATTTTAGATGCGATGAAGTAGCTTACATTCAAACTTTTACTGACTTTATGGGGCAAATCTACAATTTGTATATTTGCAAAAAAATTTAACATGAATTTTATAGAAGAGCTGAGGTGGCGTGGCATGCTTATGGATGCTACTCCGGGAGTAGAGGACATATTTTCTTCAGGTCCCGTAACAGGTTATATTGGTTTCGACCCCACAGCGCCTTCAATGACCATTGGCAATTTGGTACAAATCATGTTATTGGATCTCTTTCAGCGCACCGGCAATAAGCCCATCGTGCTCATGGGCGGAGCCACCGGACTGATCGGTGATCCTTCCTTTAAGAATGCAGAGCGCGACCTCAAATCTATCGAAGAGGTCAATGTCAATATAGAAAAGCAAAAACAACAGTGCAAAAAATTGCTCGATTTTGATTCTGAAACTACCGGCGCATCATTTGTCAATAATTATGATTTTTATAAAGAGATGAAAGTGCTCGACTTCCTACGGGATGTGGGTAAGACATTGACTGTCAATTATATGTCTGCAAAAGAGTCTGTGAAAAAGCGGATGGAGACGGGCATCAGCTATACAGAGTTTAGCTACCAGCTATTACAGGGGTATGATTTTCAGGTTTTGTATGAAACATACGATTGTAAATTGCAAATGGGCGGTTCTGACCAATGGGGTAATATAACAGCCGGAACTGAATTTGTCCGTCGAAACTTGGGTGGAAAGGCATATGCAGTCACTACTCCGCTGCTGACTAAGGCTGATGGCTCTAAATTTGGCAAGTCTGAAACTGGAAATATCTGGTTGGATCCAACCCTTACCAATCCATATCAGTTTTATCAATTTTGGCTCAATAGTGAGGATAGTGAGGTTCCAAAGCTATTTCGTTATTTCTCACGACGCAGCCGTGCTGAGATAGAAGCTATGGATGTGCTCTTAATTGAAAATCCAAATGAAGTCAAGCGTCAGTTGGCTGAAGAACTTACGCGTCGCATTCACTCGGAAGAAGCTCTACAGTCTGTACGTGCGATCTCTGAATTATTATTTGGCAAAGAATTCAATGAATCATCCATTCATACCATATCTGCTGAAAGTATTCATATGCTAAAATCTGAACTACCGGTTGTGTCAATACAAAAGTCTGATTTAGAGAAATCCTGGCTGGATGTGTTGACAGAAGGTAGTGGAATTTTTAACTCCAAAGGCGAGGCAAAAAGAGCTATTCAAGCTAATGCAGTTCAGATAAACAGAAAGAGACTTACAGATTCGGCTGCCATCGCAGGGACGGATAATATCCTTTTGAATAATTATATTTTCGTAGAGAATGGCAAGAAAGCAAAATACGTACTCCAATTAGAAGGTGAGATTTGAGTGTAAAACTGAATGTGGGGCATATATTATAATGTTTGATGATTAAAATCATATTATGTTAATGCAGCCATTTTTAATTTGCACAAAATTTTAAAATATGAAACGATTGTTCTTTTTTCTAACGCTAATTGCAGGAATTGGCTTTTTTTCCTGCTCTTCTAACTCTAATACACAACCTGCAACTGATTCTGCCGCAACTGCTACAACTACTGAAGCCGCTGAACCTGGAGCCGGTCAAGGTGGTGTAGTCGATGAAACCTCTAAGCCGGATGTCGTAAAGGTAGCCGCTAGTAGTCCGGATCACACTACACTAGTCGCCGCTTTGAAAGCTGCTGATTTGGTTAATTCACTTTCTAATGCAGGACCATTTACGGTATTCGCACCGACTAATGCCGCCTTTGACTTATTGCCAAAAGGAACCGTAGAAGGCCTATTGGTACCTGAAAAGAAAAATGATTTATCCAATATTTTGGAATATCATACTTATGTTGGGGTCCTCAGCGATGCGATACTTACTGATGGACAGACTTTCAATATGGTGAATGGTAAAAATATCACCATTACTGTGAAGGATGGCAAGAAATATGTCAATGGTGATGCACTCATTACTGCTGCTATACCCGCCTCAAACGGTATGATTTATGTAATTGACCATGTGCTGTTACCTAAATAAATAATTAAGTCTCTAAAGAAAAAGAGGGTCATTCTGGTACATCAGTTTGACCCTTTATTTTTTTGTCTTCTTATTGACTGATAGCAATTGGTATTTATTATTTGAACTTTCATTAGTTGAGTTATTAGAATAGGTTATCTGCATATTAATTTCATATTCATAACCCGGCTGATATTCAAAGCCCGAAATCGCAGGAATGTAGAGGTGCTTTTTGTCGACATAGTCATATAAATCAAGCATTGATTTACTGCCCTGCATTACTTTTTTCGCAGCTACCTTGTAGGTCCGTTTCGTCCACCCGGTTTCTTCATCGTCCGACATATATTTTGAAAATACTAGTATTGCTTTATTCCCTTTAAAGAATATTAAATAATCGCCTTTAACCTTATAGTAATCATGATTCCTCAGTGTTTCAAGTATCAGTCTGGCATTATTCGTTTTTTCTCTTGATTGGCATGGTTGCTTTCGCTTGACACTGAAGTTTTTAAATTCTAATCTCGTGGCTCCTAGTGTAATACCGCCCGATACATCATTGCAACCATCATTGAGTGTAAAGTTGGATCCATTCTGGTCAAAGCTTAGATGTGAATGATAATTTACCGGTTTTAAACGGTCTGTTCTATCTACTTCCATTAGCCTCCAGGAAGTATTGATCAGGCTGGGTATTGACTCCTCTGTATGCTTTAGGATCGTCGTAATAAACAACAGGCAGATTAGTATCGGCATTCATTCAATTTATAAATGATAAAAAAAACTTAACTTGAAACGAGGTTCAAATGAAATAAATTTTGATTTACTTAACTATACAGGCAATTTTAAGATTTCCTTTCTATATAAATAGAACTACATTTAAAAAAGTAACTATATTTTTTTCACAACTGCAATTTATTTGACGTATTAATACGTTATATCATAAATAGAGAAAATGAAATACTTCCAAAATTTGTTCCTTATCTGTATAGCAGCACTTGCCTGCAATCAAAAACTTAAAAGCCCGGACAATACAGTTCGTATAGATACCACTCAAAATCAAGACCTTATGACCGGACGTATAACCAATGCACAGTTTCATGAAGTAGATTCACTTCTTAAGATCAATCATGTTGAATCAGCGCTCGGCAGGTTAAAAGAAATGAAAGCCCAATTTGGGCAGAGTGGTGATTGGGATGCTTACTTGCGATCAGTCATGTCTACTTGTCAAATATATGCCAACAGTGAAGATGGAATTCGCAAAGTTATTGATTATCTGGACACAGAAATCAAAGAAGCATCTTCGCCGGCGCGATCTATTCTACTCAACTTGCAAGCAGGTACATATGTCTCTTATTTGAATACCCGACGTTATCAACAGGATAATGTATCTGAAACTTCAGCCGATAATACTGATCCCGATATTGCTACCTGGTCTCTTGCGCAATTACAAAATAAGGCTCAGCAATTATTTATAGAATCACTTGCAGATAGCGCTACCAAGACCATTCGGTTGAATGACTTGCATTTAATTACGACCTCTGAGCGACCGCCGTATGTTATTTCAACCCTCTTTGACTTTCTGTCTGCTCGTGTACTTGAATATATGGACAATCCTCAGAATTACCTTACTGAACCCGTCTATAAGTTTACCATGAAGGGAGCAGCCTGGTTTATGCCTTACGATAAATTCATTCATATAAATATAGCTTCCCCGGATACTTCTTCAAGCATCTATCAAGGTATGCTGGTCTATCAGGAACTCATCAGATATCAGCTTGAGATGGGTCAGGATACTTCATTGTTTTGGTATAGCAATTTGGGTAGGCTGAAGTTTGCATATGAGCATTCTGTCGATCCGGAGAAAGATAAACTGTACTTGGCTTCGCTGGATGAATTTATCTCCAATGGAAAGGGAGGAGACTGGAAGAGTCAATATATGTGGGATCGATTAGCATTGATGCAGTCCACTGATACCTACGATGTTTCTGAGCAAGGTAAGGGAGACAAAGATCTACTCAAAAAATTGAAAAGTGAAGCCGACAAAATAATTAAATTATATCCGCGCACTCCCGCTGCAGCACAGGCAAGTAGTTTCATCAGTAATCTGCAAGCTGTAAGTGTACAGATAAAAGGTGAGGAAGTTCAACTGCCCTCTAAACCATTTTTTCTCACTTTGGATTATAAAAATGCTTCTGCGTGTGACTATACCATTTATAGATTAACACAAGATGAATTTATAGAATTACAGAAAAACCGCAGGGACAATAAAAGTACACCCGGTCAGATCGAAAGAAAATCTTCTGCATCATTGATCAATCCGGGTGACTATCGGAGTCATACTGCAGAGATAAAAGTAGATGGTTTGAACCAAGGCTATTATGCAATAGCTACTGATAGTGAGAATTTTAAAGATTATAATTATGGCCTATTTCAAGTGAGTAATCTAGCAGTAATTGGGAATAATAATAATTATATCGATTCCTATAAAAACTTCATTGTGGTAGATCGAAATTCCGGACAACCGCTCAAGGGAGTAAATGCTGATCTATATCGGATGAATTATAATAGTCGGTATAATTTATCCAAAGTGAAATCATACACTACTGATGCTAATGGGATGATAGCAGTCTCACTTCCCGAAAATCAAAGTTATTTCGGCATCTATAAGCAAGGTAAAGATGAACTGGTCGAAACCGGCAACCAATATTTTAGCACCGGTCGCGACTATCAAAACCGTGATATTCAATATCGCTTTTTTCTGGACCGTGCTATCTATCGACCCGGCCAAACATTGTATTTTAAAGCAATTGCTTACAGGTTAAATAAGAAGAATATTCCCGAGATAGTCACTCGCAAAGACATTAAGATCAGCTTATACGACGTGAATGGCCAGGAAGTGAGCACGCTGAGTGTCAGGAGCAATGACTTCGGTTCGGTCAATGGTAGTTTTACTATTCCTACAGGTCTACTGACCGGAGACATGTCACTGTACGTTTCGGGAAGTTATTCCGTTGGGTTCAAGGTAGAAGAATATAAAAGGCCAAAATTTGAATCTACATTTGACACCATCCGCGAGACTTATGTACTCAATGATGAAGTGAATGTAAAAGGTAGTGTGAAAAATTATGCCGGAAATCCGGTAGATCAGGCAGTGGTAAAATACACCATCACCCGAACAGAGCGCAGACGCTGGTATTTTTATGATTATTTCTTTTCAAGAGGTGGCAAGATGAGCTCTCAGAGCAATGAAATGATCATTGAAAATGGAACCGTGGTAACTGATGAGTTCGGAAATTATTCAATAAAATTCAAGGCACTTCCTGATGAATCTATTGATCCTAAAACTGATCCTGCATTCAATTTTAGTATTGAGACTGATGTTACAGATATCAATGGAGAGACACAAAGTAGTTCTAAGCTACTGACTATCAGTTACAGAAAAGTTGACGTGGCTTATCAAGTAAAATCACCTGCAGACGTGGCAGATCTCAGACAAATGCAGATAATAACAAAGAATATAGAGGGTACACCAATTGAAGTATCCGGTACATTATTAATCGAAAAGTTGAATGCACCTGCTTCATACTTGAGACCAAAGAAATGGGGAAGTCCTGAATATGTCCAACTTCCGAAGACAGAATACAAATCGCTCTGGCCACACGAGGCATATCTGGATGAGGCAGATATTAGTACCTGGTCGGTAAATAAGGTGGTATTAAATTCAAAAATTCAATCAGGTAAAAACCCCATAGATCAATTAGAAAATGCACCACTAAGTATAGGTTATTACAGAGTGGTCTTTGTGCCTGATGGCGATAAAGCACCGGGTCGAAAACAATCTTATTACGTACAGGTAAATAGTGACCGTGCAAAAAATCTGATAGAACCGGGTATCAACAATCTATTTGCTCTGACTTCAGATCATCCTGTGTATGCTCCTAATGAAAGAGCACAGATAGAACTAATCGCACGAAATGCCTCAGGATATGTCTGGCTTCAGGCGCGCAAACAAAATGTAGTGCTGTGGCAAAAATGGGTAGTAGCAAATAGGCTGGCGGAGGAAATCAAAAAGATTCAAAACGTGGATAGGGGAGGTATTATGGTGAGTGCAATGGCGTATGGATATAATTCTATGGATCAGCAATCAATTCTGCTAAATATACCTTGGAGTAATAAAGAACTAGATGTTCAACTCATTACTTTCAGAGACAAGCTCCTACCCGGTCAAGAGGAATCTTGGGATGTAAAAATTTCCGGCCCACAGAAAGAAGCTGCTACCGCAGAAGTGCTCGCCTCGATGTATGACCAGTCACTCGATGTATTTGCAACTGCACCATACACTAAGATTGGGTTCCCCACTGAATATCCGGCTCGGGTCTATAAAGAGCTCAACGAAGGAACTTTTTCTTTCAATATCTATATACCACATGTTGGAAACACAATAGACGTCCTAGATTATTCCATCCCGGGCTACCGGCCTGAGCTGACCGATCGCTATTATGCGATATCTGGCTACCGGTATGACTTTAGATACAACGCTCTTCCCTCCATGGCTCCGGCTGAGATGATGGAAAAGAGTATGGCAGCAGGCGGTAAAATGTCAAATGAATCCAGAATTGACAACTCATCTGATGCGGCTAAATCTAAAGTGGAAAACCGAGAAGAATCCACTGATCAAGGAAATGCTTCCGAGGCAGTTCCCGTAGCGCCTGCTATCCGGACAAATCTGGAGGAGACGGTTTTCTTTTATCCCGACCTGTACACTGATAGTACCGGTGCGGTAATCATCAGATTCAAGATGAAGGAAGCGCTCACCCGCTGGCTGTTCCGCATCTATGCACATACAAAGGATTTACAACAGGGTTATCAGGAGCGTACTGTGACTACTTCGAAAGATCTGATGATATTCCCCAATCTGCCCCGCTATTTCCGCGAGAGTGATGAGTTGGAACTGACTGCAAAAGTGTCGGCTTTAAATGCCATCTCCGGACCCATCACTGCTAAGCTGGAACTGTATGATGCAATTACCAATCAACCACTTTCAGGCGCACTATACCTAAGCGCTCAGGAACAAACAATAAATCTTGCTGCAGGTAAATCAGGAACAGTTTCCTGGAAATTAAAATCGCCGGCTCTGCCTATAGAGGCTGTAGCAGTGCGTATGACTGCGTCCGCTACTTCTCATCAGGATGGTGAGGAGAACGTGCTTCCGGTGGTGAGTAATAGAATGCTGGTGACAGAGACTATGCCTATGAATATTCGTGCCGGACAGACTCGTGCTTTCAACTTTGATGCACTTCAAAACGCATTTAATTCAAGTACAATGGTTCCTTATAACTATTCCGTAGAGTACACTGCAAATCCAGTGTGGTACGCCATTCAGGCGTTGCCTTATCTCATGGAGTATCCGTATGAATGTACTGAGCAAATACTCAATAGATATTACGCAAATGCACTCGCCACTTACATCGCTAAGAGTAATCCCAAGATTAAAGCTGTCTTTGATCGTTGGCGCGGTACAGATGCACTGCTGAGTAATCTACAAAAGAATCAGGAATTGAAATCTGCCTTACTTGAAGAAACTCCTTGGGTACTGGAGGCAAAATCAGAAGAACAACAGAAAAAAAATATTGCACTCCTCTTTGACCTGAATCGGATGGCCAATGAAGAGCGAACCGCTTTTAATAAAATTTTGGAGCGCCAATATTCAAATGGTGGCTTTCCCTGGTTTCCCGGTGGTAGGGAGAATGAATACATGACCAGTTATGTACTTGAAAATTTGGGCCACATGAGAGCGCTGGGCATTCAATCAATAGAAGCGCCACAGCTCAACTCAATGAGTGAAAAAGCGATTGCTTACTGCGACTCTAAGGTAAATGAACACTATGCAGAGTTGAAGAAATCACTCAAGGGAAAGGCGCCGGGATTAGAATCAAATTACCTGGACCATTGGTTTGTTCAGTATCTGTATGCACGCTCATTTTATGATGCTGCAAAATGGCCCGATAATGAAGCATTTAATTTTTACTTCAATCAATTAAAGAAATATTGGGCTTCACAGAATGTATATATGCAGGGAATGACTGCCTTAGTGTTGAACCGCAATAGCGAGAAAGTTCTCGCGAAAACCATTACTGAAGGGCTGCGACAGACGGCTGAGAAAAAAGAAGAATTGGGTATGTACTGGCCGGTGCAGTGGGGTTACTATTGGTATCAATTGCCCATAGAGACACAGTCTTTGATGATCGAAGTGTTTGATGAAGTCACTGCCGATCACGTCTCTGTGGACGAGATGAAATTGTGGTTGTTGAAAAATAAAGAAACCACTCATTGGAAGACGACTAAAGCTACTTCAGCCGCCATCTATGCACTCATGAAGACAGGAGGCGCTCCCTCACTAGAGACTATTCTACCTACAATTTCTATTGGTTCAAAAACCATTGATCTAAAATCAACTAAACAAGAGGCTGGTACTGGTTATTTTAAGATTAATTATCCGGCAGCCGAAATCAAACCTGAACTGGCCAACATCCGGATTACCAATAATAGCACAGTAGTCAACTGGGGTGCGGCTTACTGGCAGTACTTCGAGCAGCTCGACAAGATCACTACGTTCAAGGCGACGCCACTGACCATCACCAAAACTTACAATGTAGTCCGCAAATCCGATCGCGGTGAGGTGTTGGAAGCAATTGGGTCAGCAGGTGTACGAATAGGGGATCGGATCAGAGTGCGCACCGTGATCAGAGTAGATCGACCTATGGAGTATGTACATCTCAAGGATATGCGCCCCGCCGGTATGGAGCCGGTAGAACAGGTCAGTGGCTACCGCTATTCACACGGGTTGGGATACTATCAGGCACCGCGCGACTTGGCCAATCACTATTTTATCGACTATTTGCCCGCCGGCACCTACACATTTGAGTATGACCTGTTTGCTTCTGTCCGCGGTGATTTCTCTACTGGCATATCTACCGCCCAATGTATGTATGCCCCGGGTTTCTCAAGTCACAGTAAGGGGGAGCGGATGGTGATCAGATAGCCCGTTTTTGACCTTGCTCACTTTGATTTAAGTCAACTAGTCAAAGTATATTTAAAAGCTCCGTTGCATCCGCGGGGCTTTTAGTTTTTTTACAAGGTATGCCAATAGGGGATTCAGCCCCGCTTGTCATGCTGCTCAAATCTAGGTACCGAAAATCCATAGACGCTGAAATTTTATTTTTTACATTTGGCGCGGTATGTGTGTATTTGTAGTCGCCTTTAGATAGTAAGGTATTAGAAGTAAAAATGATCAGAAGATCAAAATGCGCCTGCTTAAGGGTCAATTTAGTAATTGTAACTTAAATATTAAAAGTTCTCACAGAATTAAAATTGTGCCGTGATTTATCGTGGTTTGCAATATCCTGCAACACAACTTACCATCGCCGCCAATAGTTACCTATATGAATCCAATTAATATATAAGCGTGCGTTCAAAAAAATCAAAGAAGTCAGATCCTATAATAAAGCCTATGGTGGCAACTGAGAAGACTGGCACCACAATAAAAGCGGTGGCTCAACCTGCGGCTTATGAAAATAAATCTGTTGAGCTGCTGAATTCTGGGAAGATAAAGAATATTAATCACACCATAGATGGAGACTGGAATCAACTCATCCCCCTAAATGAAATCCGCAACCTTAGGTCTAAAAAAGATTTTAGCCGCCTACTCATAGAGAAAAATATCAACCCCAGGAAATTTCTCGAAACTCTCGAATATGAAGCAGAGCTGGAAGCTTTGCAGATAGAATTGGTGCGACTCCAACATTGGGTTCAGGACACTGGTGCCCGGATCGCCATTTTATTCGAAGGTCGGGATGCAGCCGGAAAGGGGGGAGCCATACGTCGTTTCATCGAACACCTCAATCCCAGGGCGATGCGCGTCGTGGCGCTACCCAAGCCTACTGAAGAAGAGCGTGGCCAGTGGTATTTTCAGCGCTATACAAAGCAATTGCCGAATCAGGGGGAGCTGGTCTTCTTCGACCGAAGCTGGTATAATAGAGCAGTGGTAGAGCCCGTCAATAATTTTTGTACCTCCGCTCAATATGAAGTTTTCATGAAGCAGGTTACTGAATTTGAGCACTTACTTTATCATGATGGGATTACTTTAATAAAATTTTGGTTCTCTATTTCGAAAGAAGAGCAAATAGCCCGCTTCAAATCCCGAATGCAGAATCCACTCAAGCAATGGAAGATCAGTTCGGTAGATTTGGAGGCACAGAAAAAATGGGATCAATACACCCAATATAAGGAGCAAATGCTCACCAGTACACACACTTCCTATAGTCCCTGGGTCATCGTACAGGCAAATAATAAGCAAAAAGCGCGACTGGAAAGCATCAGATACGTATTATCAAGAATGGAGTATACTGATAAATCAGCTTCAAAAGTGAGCCTTATTCCTCGTAGCGATATCATAGGAGTCTATAGTTCCGACCTATCCACAGTCGATCATTGATCATACTCCAGGTGAGAATATGTTTTATACTCTATCAGGGATAGCAGTGAGGATTTACTTTCTATAGAAGATTTTGAGATTTAGTCGAAATCTATCTTGGACGGTAGATTTAATTATATTTGGGTCGTACAAATAAGTGTTTTATGACCTTACAGCAATTCTTCGAGTGGGCGGGCAATAATTCTGGACTTGTCGCAGGCTATTTTATGTTGATCCCTATACTGGCTGCTATTATGTGGTGGGTAGCACAGGGCCATGGCCATGAAGATCCCTGGCGATATATTTATTCAGTCTTAATCTATCTGGTATGTATTCCGGGTATTTTCGCCTTTACTCTGAGTTTATACATATTTGTATTTCAAAGGGGAGATATCTTCCAAACTGACTTGCTGCTGCAGTTTTTACCCATTTTGTCTATGGTAGTGACACTTTGGCTTATCCGAAGAAATGTATCATTTGATCAGATTCCTTGGTTTGACAACATCAGCAGATTGATAACCATTTTGTTCATCACTTTTATATTGATGTTCTTGGCAGATAGAGTCCATATTTACTCCATTACATTCGTACCCCTTTGGCAGATAGTATTGATCTTCATTGCGCTCGTGGTAGGAATTCGGTATGCCTGGACGAAGCTATTCTAAAATAAAAAAACGGTAGAGAAGCTCTACCGTTTTATACCTTATTATATTTTATTTTAGCTTAGGCGTTGATCTGTGACTCCAGATAGCTAACAGCATCACCTACAGTTTGGATTTGTTCAGCCTGCTCATCGGGGATAGAAATATTGAATTCCTTTTCTAATTCCATGATCAATTCTACTGTATCCAGTGAATCAGCTCCTAGGTCATTGGTGAAGTTGGATTCCAGTGTGACATCAGATTCATCCACACCAAGTCTTTCAACGATTATCTTTCTTACTTTTTCTTCAATGCTTTGTGACATCTTTTTTGTTTTTGTTTAACGATGATTAAAATAAAGTGCAAAGTAAAGGATATCTGTTACCTTAAACAAAGATTTCTATCAATATTTTTTACAGCCCTTCTTTTAATGATTCTATCTGGCTCGCTAACCCTTATAAAGCTCACTTCCTTTATCCGTAATCCATGAACTTAAGAATATCACATTTTGGTCAGAACTAACTTAGAGATATATACAGAAGGCACTTCTGAAGGATTTATTTAATTCAGTTGTTGGGCTATTTTAAGTGGATAAAAATCTCATATTGCTTAATTTGTACAAAGTACACTAACTTTGCATTTCCACTCACACAGAATTCAATGTCAAAAAAAGTATATCAAAATACCAAAATCGTAGCTACTCTAGGTCCTGCAAGCGATAGTAAAGAGAAGATTTTGGAACTCATACACGCAGGTGTGGATGTGCTCAGAATCAATTTTTCACATGGCAGTCATGAATATGC
>Ga0154020_10006135_pt1 | contig 14101 bp, 9 predicted proteins | sample Klosneuvirus_201_FD_109709 | JGI IMG/M metagenome (GOLD analysis project Ga0154020, IMG submission 109709) | Active sludge microbial communities from wastewater, Klosterneuburg, Austria - Klosneuvirus_20160825_MG | ecosystem: Engineered > WWTP > Aerobic digester > Activated sludge | place...
GCAGGTTATAGAGGTGGATGTTGGCCACGTCGGGGATCTCGACGTGTTGCTTGAACGCCGGGCCGTTGGCGAGGAAGAGCGCGCCCATGTTGGGCGTGGCAGGATCCCAGCCATGGGTGGCCTTGCTGGTGGCGGCCCAGGCCGGCGTCCAGCGGGACCGTTGCTCGATGGTCCAGTGGTCGTCGGCGAGCAGCATGATGGGGGGGATGGAGTCGCCGCGACTGTAATGCAGGCGAGCAGGCACGTCCGCGCGGCGATAAACTTGAATAGACGGCGGCAGCTTGGCGCGGATGCCGGCCACGAGCGCCGCGACATCGACCCCGGGACGCGGCCGCACGCCGCCGTTGGGGCCGGTGGCTTCCACGCGCACTTGGGAAACATCCATCAGATCCTCCAGGAAGACGACCTTGTCGGGCGGGCTTTCGGACATGCCGTGATCGGACACGATGACGAGGTTCGCCGTCTCGCGCAGGCCGAGGCGCTCCAGGCCGGCGAGCAGCCGGGCGACGGCGGCGTCCACTTCCTGCACGGCGGCGCCGGTTTCGGGGGCCAGCGGGCCGTGCGCGTGGCCCTGGGTGTCCACGATGTCGAAATAAAGCGTGGCGAACCGGGGCCGCTGCGCCGCAGGCAAAGACAACCAGGCAAGCAGGCCGTCCACGCGGTCAGCGGAGGGCAGTTGGTGGTTGAAGGGCTTGGAAAAAGTCGGGCGAATCCCGTGGTTCTCGCTTTCCGAGCCGGGCCAGAAAAAGCAGGCGCTGCGCACGCCCTGTTTCTCGGCGGTGATCCAGATGGGTTCGCCGCCCTGCCACCAGCGCGCCTCGGTCTTGCCCATGTCGAACTTCGCGTTGTCGGCCGGATCGTAGAACCAGTTGGCCACGATGCCGTGGTTCTGGGGGTAGAGGCCGGTGACGAGCGTGTAGTGATTGGGAAATGTCTTGGACGGGAAGCTCGGGGTCAGGCGCGTGGCGTGCACGCCGCCGGCGGCCAGGGCCTTCAGAGTCGGGGCGTTGTGCAGTTGCAGGTAATCCCAGCGGAAGCCGTCGATGGAGATCAGGATCACCGGCCCCGTGGCGGGCGGGCGGGTGGGGCTGGAGCAGGCGGCGAGGAACCACCCGCAGAACAAGAGGCCGAGTCCAACCAAGATGCGCTTCATCGCGGCAAGTTGGTGGATTGCCTCGGGCCGCGCAACCTGCTTCCTGTGGGCGCATGAGTGAAGCCGACCGCCTGACACGCCTCGAGGAGCGTTACGCCCATCTGCAGCGGCACAACGCCGAGCAGGACAAGGCCATGCTCGGGCTGGCGGACGAGGTGGCGAGGCTGCGCAAGGAACTCGCCGCGCTGCGGGCGCAGCAGGCGGGCGGGCGCGAGCGGGAGGAGGAGCCGGACGAGCGCCCGCCGCATTATTGAGTCGGGGTGCGCCTTGTGGGCGCCCGGGCGTGGACGAGCCCCGCCCCCCCTCAAAACAGCGCGGTGACCTCGACGTGCTGGCCGGGCTCGAGGAAGACTTCGCCGGAGAGCGCGGCGGTCTCATCATTCTTGTAGAGCTTGCAGGCCACGGGGCCGGTGGCGTCGTCGGTCGCCCAGCCCCATTTGCCGATGGAGACGAATTTCATCGGCACGCCCTTGTCCCAACTGAGGCCGGGGCCGTCACCGCGGATGTAGAGCTTGTTGCCGATGCCGATGTAGGCGGTGACGAGCAGGCGAGTGGCGCCGTCGGCGGAGACGGAGGGCTCGACGGTCGCGGCAGCCTCGGATTGGGAATCGTCGGAGGGGATCTGGGCCGCTTCGGTCGGTGCATCGGGGGCGGATTCGCCCGGGTTGTCGGAGGGAGTGTCGCCCGGCATGGGCTCGGACATGGCGGCGAGCGTGTCCTCGGGCTTGGGTTTGCGGGGAGCGCGGGGCTTTTTGGGCTTGGGCTCCTCGACTGCCGCTTCGGCGGAATCATCCGGGCTGGCGGCGTGGGGCGCGGGTGACTCGGTCACGGAGACGGATTCGACGAAGGCCGTGGTGGCGGTCGGCGCGGCTTCCTCCTGGCGGGCATGGATCGCCACTACCGGGGCGGCGGCGACCGGGATGGTCAGGGTCGCGAGCCTGGCCTCGGCGGCGGCAACGCTGGCGGCGAGGCGGGCCTCGAATTTGCCGGCGGCGGCTTCCTGTGCGGCGGCGAGCGATTTGCGGGCGGCGTGGTCGAGGGCGGTCAGCTCGGTCACCTGCTGGCTGATCTGGCTGGCGATGGCGGCGAGGCGCTCGCTCTCGCTTTGGCGGAGAGTGGCGAGTTCCTCGGCGAGGCGCTCCTTCTCCTCGTCCTCGGCAGTGGCGAGCTGCTGGTTGAACTCGGCAAGTTTCTCCTGCATCCGATAGGGCAGGTGCTCGGCGGCGTGGGCGGTCTTGTGCACGGCTTCCTCGACCGCCTTGATCTGCGCGGCGGCGCGGGCGAGGCTCTCGCTGGCGGCGTTGAGGCGCTGCGCCTGTTCGGCGATGCGGGCGCGCTCCTGTTGCACGTATTCGGCGGAGTCGGCGGCGTAATCGATGAGGAAGGGGATCAGGCCGATGATGGCGGCGAGGCCGACGCATAGCACGGCGCTGACAAACGGCAGCGGGGCGTAGGGCTCCTTGGCGAGGTAGACGATGATGAAGGCGGTGAGGAGCAGGCCGGCATCAATCAGGAGGAAGACAGTCTTCGACAGGCGGGGGGCAGGTTCGAGATTCATAGGCGAGTCGCGCGCACGCTTCTTTTCGCGGGGCGGGGGCGGTTTCTCAAGGCTAAAACCGGGACGCAGGCCGGAGAGAAACCACAGATGAACACAGATGGTTCGGAAGCAGGGGAGCCTGAATTGACCACGAGGTATTCCTCCGGGGTCGATCAGTGGTTAGGAAGAATGGCGTTGAGAAACGGGGTGGTGGTGTCAGCCTGCGGTTCGCCGATGAATTCTACCCACTTTGTGCGCATCGACCGGGATCTACCCGGCGGCGGCCGGCACTACGTGGTGCACACGGCGGATCCGCGGCTCACCCTGGAGCTGACCCCGGATCGCGACGCGCCGAACCGCCTCGGCCGTGGCATCATCAAGCGGGTGTGCGTGCCGAATTCGTGGGCGGGGGACTATGGCCAATATGCGAAGCTGCTGACGGCGGCGCAGGAATTTTTCGCAGAGTCGCACCCGCCCGCCGCTCGCGGGTAGCCTTCACGACATCATCAGCCGGCGCCAGGACTGGGCGATGAACGAGACAAGCATGCCGATGCGGATGGAGCCCTCGAAGGTCAGCACCACAAGCACCCACTTGAGGCCGCAGGTGCTGCGGAGCAGGTAACCCACGCCGGTGACGAGGATGAGGACGGCGCCTTGGGCACGGCCGACCGGGTGCAGCAACAGCGTGGTCATCCAGATGTAATAGGCGAGCAGGCCGCCGGCCCAGGTGGCGGCCATCCAATCCTTCATGGGCAGTTCGCGCGGATCGGCGTTCACCCGGATCTGCTTGATGCCCATGTAGCGCTCACTGACCACGAGCTGCCAGAGCTCGAAGGCGAGGAAGAGCGGCGCGAGCAGGGCTGCGGGATTCATGCGCGGGGCCATTTCAGACGTCGGCCGGGCCGAGGCCAGCTTTTTGCGACTTCGGCTCGGCGGCCCGTGTTTTTGGGGCAACACCCCTCCACGCCATGCTGTCCGACCTCCGCCTTTCCCTGCGGGCTCTCGCGAAGAGCCCGACGTTCACCGTCGTCGCCGTCTTCACCATTGTCCTCGGCATTGGCGTCAACGCCGCGATGTTTTCAATCGTCAACGCCATCATGTTCCGCGGCCTGCCGTTCCCGCAGCCGGATCGCCTCGTTCATCTGGAGCAGCGCAATCCGGTAGAGCAAATCGACGGCATCGAGATCGCCTATCAGGATTTCGTGGACTACCGCGCCGGGCAGACGACCCTGCAGGGGCTCGCCGCGTATTACGACGGCACCCTCACGCTCAGCGGCCCGGGCCAGGATCCGGTGCGCGTAGAGGGCACCTATATTTCTGCCGGCGGCCCCGAGATGCTCGGCGTGCCACCGTCGCTCGGCCGCTGGTTCCGCGCGGAGGAGGACAATCCCGGCGCGCCGCCGGTCATCGTGCTGGGTCACAGTTACTGGCGGAACCACTACAAGTCCGACCCCGCCGTCGTCGGCCGCCCGCTCAGGATCAACGGCGAGTGGGGCACCATCATCGGGGTCGGCCCGGTGGACTACCGCTTCCCGGAGGTCGCGGACGCCTGGGTGCCGCTGCGCTACAAGAAGACGGACGAGAAGCGCGACGTGCGCTTCCTCGAGGTGCTCGGCCGCCTCAAGGAGGGCGCCACGCTCGGGCTGGCGCAGGCCGAGTTTGCCACGCTCAACCAGCGGCTCGTCGCGGCGCATCCCGTGACCAACAAGAACCTCGCCGCCGTGGTGAAGCCGCTGCAGGTGGAATTCGTGGGCGACGACACCCGGCGGCTGCTCTTCATCATGCTCGGCGCGGTCTTCTTTGTGCTGCTGATCGCCTGCGCCAACGTCGCCAACCTCCTGCTGGCGCGCGCCGCCACCCGCGAGAAGGAAATGGCCATCCGCACGGCGGTCGGCGCCGGCCGCGGCCGCATCATCCGCCTGCTGCTCGCGGAAAGCCTCGTGCTCTCCGCAGTCGGGGCCGGCGGCGGCCTGGCGCTGGCCTTCGGCCTGATGAAACTCTTCCGCGACTACATCAACGCCAACAACCCCGCGCCCTACTGGATGGTGTGGAGCGTGGACACCACCGGCGTGCTCTACGTCGGCGCGCTGGCCATCGTCACCTGCGTGGCCGCCGGCCTGTTCCCGGCGTTGCGGGTGTCGCAACCCGACCTCAACACCGTGCTCAAGGACGCCGGCCGCGGCTCGACTGGTTTCAGCCTGAGCCGGTTCACCCGTGCGCTCGTCGTGGCCGAGGTCGCGCTCTCCTGCGTGCTGCTGGTGCTCGCCGGTCTGACCATCCACTCGATCATCAAGATGCAGACGGCGAGCCTCGGTTTCGATCCGCAGGGCGTGATGACCGCTCGCGTGGCGCTGCCCGACACCGAATACAAGGACGAGGCGAAGCAGCGGGCCTTCTTCCAGGAGCTGCGCGAGCGGCTCGCGGCGCGGCCCGAGTTCACGGCGGTCGGCGCGGCCGACGCCCCGCCGACCTGGAACAACCGCAGCCCCATCCTGATCGACGGTCGTGCGCCCGACCCCTCCGGCAAGGGCGGCCCCTACGCGTCGGTCACGACAATCACGCCGGGCTATTTCCCGGCGATGAGCCTCCGGCTGCTGCAAGGCCGCGATTTCTCCGCCGCCGACGCTGAGACCGCGCAACCCGTCGCCATCGTCAGCGCGGCCTTCGCCCAGCAATACTGGCCGCAGGAGAACCCGGTAGGGAAACGCTTCCGCCGCGGCACCCCGGAGGACAAGGATCCGGGCCCGTGGCTCACGGTCGTCGGCGTCGTGCCCGACACGCTCAAAGGCCAGTTCGATGCCAAGACCTGGCCGCAGGCCTACGCCTGCTACCTCCAGGCCAAGGGCGCGACGCAGCGCATGACGCTCTTCGCCAAGGTCCGCGCGGGGGACCCGGCCGCGACGGCTCCGCTCCTGCGCGCCACCGTGCGCGAGCTGAACGACGACCTGCCCATCTACTTCACCCAGACGCTGACCCAGCTGCTGGACGAGGCGAAGTTCTTCAAAAAACTCTTCGGCTGGATATTTGGCATCTTCGGCGGTGTGGCGCTGGTGCTTGCGGGCGTCGGACTCTACGGCGTCATGGCCTACAGCGTGGCGCAGCGCACGCAGGAGATCGGCGTGCGCATGGCGCTCGGCGCCGGGCCGGGCGCCGTGCTGCGGCTCATCCTGCGCGAGGGCGGGATGCGGCTCGCACTCGGCCTGGGCCTGGGCAGCGGCATCGGCTATTTGGGCGGGATGCTGCTTGCCTCGGAGCTTTACGGTGTGACGGCGGGCGATCCCGCGACCTTCGCCGGCACGCTGCTGACGCTCGGAGCCATCGGGATGCTCGCCACCCTGGTGCCGGCGCTGCGCGCCCTGCGGGTCAACCCGGTCGAGGCGCTGCGGAACTGAGGCCGTGGATTCAAACCGCTGAAAAGACGGCAAATCGGCCCAACGGCATTGAGCATGATACGGCTGTCCAAACTTTACCCTGGGTCAACTGACGCCGCTGCTTCGCTACGCTCAGAATGGCCGGTCTTGAGCGTGTAGCGGGCCTGAGCCCCTGAGGCCCGCTCAATACCCGACGGACAGGCTGTCGGGCTTGCGCAGGTCGGAGGCGCCGAGGCGGTGCCCAGTCGCCGGATCGATCGCCACCGTCTCAGCGTCGCCGACGATCAAGTTTTCGCGCTCCTGCAGGATGTGCCCCCAGGCCTTGAGCAGGGCGACGCTGTCGGGGCTGAAGCTGTGGCGCTCGTAGGCGAGCACGTCGGGCATCCACTGGTGGTGGAAACGCGGGGCATCGACCGCTTGGCGGATGTTCATGCCGTGGTCGATGACGTTGGTGACGATGCCGAGCACGACCGTGATGATGGTCGAGCCGCCGGGACTGCCGGTGGCGAGGACGAAGCGGCCGTCCTTGAAGAGCATGGTCGGCGTCATGGAGGAGAGCGGGCGCTTGCCGGGCGTGATGCTGTTGGCCGGGCCCTGGATCAGGCCGAAGAGATTCGGCGCGCCGAGCTTCGTGGTGAAGTCGTCCATTTCATTGTTCATCAGAAAACCGGCGCCGGGGATGGTGACGCAGGAGCCGAAGGCGCCGTTGATCGTGTAGGTGTTGCTGACGGCGTTGCCGGCGGCGTCGATGATGGAGTAGTGAGTGGTCTCGCCGGACTCGGCGGGCGGCACCCAGCCGGCGGGCTGGCCGGGTGCGAGTCCGGCGCTCGGGGTGGCCCGGTGCGGGTCGTAGTTTTTCATCAGCCCGGCCAGGTAGGTGCGGTCGAGCAGCCCGGCGACAGGAACCGGCACGAAGCCGGGGTCGGCCGGGAACTCGACGCGATCCCGGAAGGCGCGGCGCATGACCTCGGTGAACAGGTGTATCTTGGCCGCAGAGTTGAAGCCGAGGGCCCGCACGTCGAAGGGCTCGAGCATCCCGAGCATCTGCAGCAGCGCGAGGCCGCCGGAGCTGGGCGGCGGCATGGTGACTATCTCGTAGCCGCGATAGGCGCCGCGCAGCGGCAGGCGCTCGGTGGCGTGGTAATTTTTCAGGTCGGCGCGGGTGATGGTGCCGCCGTGTTGCGCCATGGCGTCGGCGATGAGGCGGGCGGTCTCGCCCTCGTAGAATTCCCGCGGGCCGTCCTTTTGGAGGCGCGCCAGAGTGGCGGCGAGCTCGGGCTGCCGCCAGAGCTGGCCCGGCTGGAGGAAGGCGCCGCCGGCGAGGAAGATCCTTTTCGACTCGGCGAAGGGCTCGAAGCGATTGGCATACTCGCGGAAGCTGGCGGCCGTGCCCTGCGACACGATGTGGCCCTCAGCCGCGAGGCGGCGGGCCGGTTCGATGACCTGCGCCCAGGTGACCTTGCCCGAGCCGTATTTTTCAAAGGCCTGCGCGAATCCAGCCACCGTGCCGGGCACGCCGCTGGCGCGCCAGCCGAGGAGGCTGCCGCCCGGGCCTTGCCGGAGCTGGCCGTCGGGCCCGAGATACATGTCGCGGGTGGCCGCGGCCGGCGCGACCTCGCGGTAATCGATAATGACCTGCCGCCCGGCGCCGCCCTGGCTGCCGTCCGCCAGATGGACGAGCATGAAGCCGCCGCCCCCGAGGTTGCCCGCGTAGGGGAAGACGACCGCGAGCGCGAAGCCGGTAGCGACGGCCGCATCCACGGCATTGCCGCCTTGGCGCAGGATATCCACCCCGGCTTCCGAGGCCAGTCCATGCACGGAGGCGACGATGCCATGCTCCGCCTCGACGGCGGTGCGCTGGGCGGGCAGGGGCTGCGGCGCGGCCAGCAGGGAAACACTCAACAGGGCGGCAACCAGGCGGGGGGCGGGGCGCATCCCGCCATGATTCCCCTCCCGCGCCGCGTCTCAAGCCGCAATTCCCTCGGCGCTATCTGGCTTGTTTCAGACCTGGTTCCGCCTATCCTGCTCCCACCAAGCCGGCCTGTCGTCAGGCTGATCGTCAGTTCCCCCCGTATGAATATCACGATGTCTGAGTTCCAGGCCGCGCTTTGCGCTGGCCTGCCGCGGACGCGCACCCTTGCGCTTCTCGCTTTGTTGACCGTCACCACGGGCCTTTCCGGCCAGACCACCGCCCCTAGGGAGGAGGTCGTCCAACTGGAGACGTTCATCGCCACCGGCTCGCGCTTCAACGACCGCACGGTGACCCAGTCGCCCGTGCCGATCGATGTCATCAGCGGCACCGAGATGAAGCAGGGCGGCTACCTCGAGACCAGCCAGATGCTGCAGGCCAACATCCCCTCGTTCAACTTCCCGCGCCCGTCGCTGACGGACGGCACCGACCACATCCGTCCGGCCACGCTGCGCGGCCTCGCGCCCGACCAGACGCTCGTGCTCATCAACGGCAAGCGCCGCCACACCAGCGCGCTCGTCAACCTCAACGGCTCCATCGGCCGCGGCTCCGTCTCGACCGACTTCAACGCCATCCCCTCGGCCATGATCGAGCGCATCGAGGTCCTCCGCGACGGCGCCTCCGCCCAATACGGCTCCGACGCCATCGCCGGCGTCATCAACGTCATCCTGCGAAAGGACACCGGCTGGGGCCTCAACCTCGCCTACGGCCAGACGAAGGTCGGCGACGGCGAGGACTACAAGCTCGACGCCTTTGCCGGCACGCGGCTGGGCGACAAGGGCTCGCTCTTCCTCAGCCTCTACCTCCGTGATCACGGTGACACCAGCCGCGTCCAGCCCGACACGCGCCAGCAGTATTTCGGCAACGGCGGCACCTCGACCATCTCGGGCAACTACGGCTCGGGCACGGGCCTCACCCCCTCGAACGGCACGCTCGATCCGCGCGAAGCCACCGTCAACCGCATCAACCACCGCTTCGGCGACCCCGAGACGAAGGACAAGGGCCTGTGGCTCAATGGCGAATATCCGCTGCAGGACGGCATGACCCTCTATTTCAACGGCGGCAACAGCATCCGCCACGCGAACGGCGCCGGCTTCTTCCGCCGCTCCGGCGATGACCGCACCGTCCGCGCCATCTGGCCCGACGGCTTCCTGCCCTTCATCGACTCCGTCGTCGAGGACCTCTCCGGCGGCCTCGGCCTCAAGGGCAAGCTCACCGACTGGAACTGGGACCTCAGCACCAACTACGGCACCAACTCCCTCGATTACCGCACCTCGAACTCCGTCAACGTCACCCTCGGCAACGCCAGCCCGACGGCGTTCTCCGACGGCCAGTTGAAGTTCAACCAGATCACGACCAACCTCGACCTCACCACGTCGTTCAACACCGGCCTGGCGACGCCGCTGAAATTCGCCACCGGCTTCGAGTTCCGCGCCGAGGAATACACTATCCAGGCCGGCGAGCCCGACTCCTACCGCAACGGCGGCTTCACGGTCATCGGCGGCCCCAACAACGGCGGCCTCGCCGGCGTGGGCGCGCAGGTATTCCCCGGATTCAAGCCCTCCGATGCCGGCGCGCACGACCGCGACTCGAAGGCCGTCTATGTGGACTTCGAGCAGCACCTCAGCGAGCGCTGGCTGCTCAACCTGGCCGGCCGCTTCGAGGATTACAGCGACTTCGGCAACAGCAGCACAGTGAAGTTCGCCACCCGCTACGAGGTCACCCCGGAGTTCGCGGTGCGCGCCTCGGCCAGCAGCGGCTTCCGCGCCCCGCACCTCGCGCAGCAGTGGTTCAGCTCCACCGCCACCAACTTCATCGGCGGCGTGCCCTTCGACATCCTCACCTTCCCGGTGAGCAACCCCGCCGCCATCGCCCTCGGCGCCTCCCCGCTCAAGGCCGAGAAATCCACCAACTTCAGCGTCGGCGCCACCTGGAACTCGAAGACCGGCTTCTCCGCCACGCTCGACTACTACAACATCGAGATCAGGGACCGCATCGTGCTGTCCTCCAACTTCACCGGCGCGCCCATCATCGCCCTCCTCGCGACCCAGGGCATCACCGGCATCGGCGGCGGCCGCTACTTCACCAACGCCGTGGACACCACGACCAAGGGCCTCGACCTCAGCGGCCGCTACACCTGGAAGACCGGCGACGCCGGCAAGTTCACCTTCACCGCCGGCTACAACCACAACACGACGAAGGCCGACCGCATCAAGGCAGCCCCGGCCAACCTCGCCGCCATCACCACCACGCCGCTCTTCGACCTCACCGAGACCATCCGCCTCGAGCGCGGCCAGCCGCGCGACAACGTCAACCTCTCCACCACCTGGGAGCTGGGCAAGTTCTCCACCCTGCTGCGCGCCGTGCGCTACGGCGAAGTCTCGACCGTCGCCTTCGCCAGCACCACCCAGGCCGTGATCGACGCCCTCACCCCCGGCTACCAGGTCGAGTTCCGGCCAGCCGTCCCGGGCACGGTCGGCGGCACCACGACCAACCAGCAGGTCATCCAGACCTTCGGCGCCAAGTGGCTCGCCGACCTCGACGTGACCTACCACCACAACGAGAACATCACGGTCTCCGTCGGCGTGAACAACTTCACCGACACGTATCCTGACGAGAACCTCCGCTCCAAGGTCGTCGCCGGGGCGGCCGTCAATGGCACGGACAATGTCGGCATCTTCCCCTACAACTCGATCTCGCCCTTCGGCTTCAACGGCGCGTTCTATTACGGCAAACTCTCCTACCGGTTCTGAGATCGGCGGATTTTCCCTTGGACGAGGCGCGGGCTAACCAGCCCGCGCCTTTTTGTTTCCTTTGGGTCTATTACCCCGTGGCTTGCCCCGGCTTGGTTCGGTGCTGTGGGAGCGTGCTGTGGGAGCGTGCTTGCACGCGACGGTCGCGACCAAGGTCGCTCCCACAAAAGCTGGCAGCAGATGGCTTGCTCAAATGCCCCGTGGCTTGCCCCGGGGATCTTTACTTCGCGATTTGACCGAGGGCCTTGAGCACGATGCCGGGCGTGAGCAGCTCGGGCAGGATCGTCGGCTCGGCCTGGCCGGGGGCGTAGAGGAGATTGAAGGGGACGGCTGAGCGGTTCCACCGCGCCAGCTCGGCGGTGATCAGGGGATCCTTGTTGGTCCAGTCGCCGCGGAGCAGCACGACGCCGCGCCGGCCGAATTCGGCAAGCAGCTCGTCGTTGTGGAACACGGCGGCCTTGTTCGTCTGGCAGGTGGCGCACCAGCGCGCCGTGAAATCCACATAGACGAACTTGCCGGCGGCCTGCGCGGCCGTGATGGCCGCGGGGCTCCATTTCTCCCAAGTGACTTGGTAGCTGCCATCGGTCGGCGCGGCCTGGGCGGGCGCGGGCCAGCCGGTGTAGAGGCCGCCCGCGAGCAGCGCGGCGGCGGCCACGCGCCCGAAGAGTTGCCGGCCGGGTTTGCCGTGCGCCTGGCCGAAACGGCCGTAGGCCCACGCCGCCATCGCCACCAGCACAAAGCCGAATGCGATCAGGAGCAGCGCGTTGTCGTCGTCCTTGGTCTGGCCGGCCAGCACCCAGAGCAGCCAGCCGACGGTCGCGTAGAGCGGGAAGGCCATGAACTGCTTGAAGGTCTCCATCCACGCGCCGGGGCGCGGGAGGAATTTCAGGGCCGAGGGGAAGATCGAAAGCAGCAGGTAGGGCAGGGCGAGGCCGACGGCGATGGCCGTGAACACCAGCAGCGACTCGAAGGCCGACAGCGAGAGCGCGGCGCCGAGGGCCGGCGCGAGGAACGGCGCGCTGCACGGCGTGGCGACGAGCACGGCCAGCGCGCCGGTGAAGAACGAGCCGGCGTAGCCCTGCTGCATTTGCAGGCTGCCGCCGACCCCGGTGGCGGCGAGGCCGACCTCGAACAGTCCGCTCAGGTTGAGCGCGAAGATCAGCAGGAACACCGCCATGCCGAAGACGAAGGCCGGCGACTGCAGCTGGAAGCCCCAGCCGAGCTGGGCACCGCCCGCGCGCAGCGCGAGCAAAGCGCCCGCCAGCGCCCAGAACGACCCCAGCACGCCGGCCGTGAACACGAGGCCGTGCCGCACGATCTTGGCCTTGTCGCTGCCCGACTGGTTGACGAAGCCGAGGATCTTGATGCCGAGCACCGGGAAGACGCAGGGCATCAGGTTGAGCACGAGGCCGCCGACGAGGGCGAGGGAAAGGGTGCCGAGGAGGCTGCCGGCGGCGGGCGGGGGCACGGCGGGGTTTGCGGGCTGCGCGCCGGCACCGGACGACGGGGCGGTGACGGCCGCGGTTTTCGGCGCGTCCTTGGTGAATGGCACATCGATGGCGAGCCCATCGTAGCCGGCGCCCTCCGCCCAGCCGTTGGCCGAGGCGAGCACGCCGGTCAGGCGCGCGGTGGCTTTGTCGGCGGCGGCATCGAGCGGGAGTTCCAGCACCCAGCCGCCGTTGTCGGCGCGCACCACGGCAGGTTTGGCGTAGTCGGTGAAGCCGTCGGCGGCGAAGAAATGGAGCTCCTTGGGCTGGTGCGTGGTGCCGGCCTGGGGCCGGAGGCGCAGGGTCGCCGTGGTGCCGTCGTGGGTGGCGGTGAGGGCCCAGCCGGTGCTGGCATCGGGCAGCTTGGCGCGCGCGTCGGTGATGGCCTGTGTCCATTTGGCGTCGGCCGAGCCGGCGGCGGCGGCCGGGAGGGAAAGTTCCAGCTTGGCCTCGCCGGGCATGCACACGGTGAGGCACATGAGCCACTCGGCGGTGGCGGTGAGTTTCACGGTGGTGCCGGCGGCGAGCGTGGCCGGGGGCGTGATCTCGACCAGCATGTAGGCCTCGTTCTCGTAGCCGTTGCCGGTGATCTTGCCCTCGCCGTCCTTCACGACGTGCGGCGTGGGCCACTGGATGTCACCGGCCTTGAAGCCCTCCGGCAGCGTCCAGGCGAGCGAGGTCGGATAGCCGGTGCCGGCGGCAATCCAGTAGCTGTGCCAGTGCGGCTCGTGCTGCAGCCGGAGCGCGACGGTGAACGGCTGGCCGGGCACGATGGCCGCCGCATCGGTGACCAGTTGGGCCACGACGGAGCCGTTCTTCACGGCCTTGGACTCGGCGGCGAAAAGCAGGGAGGGCAAGGCAAGCAGGGCGAGGAGCAGGCGGGACAGTTTCATCTGGCGGGAAGGGTAAGCGGGGAACGGAATATTTCAAATGCGGCGTGCAGCCGTCCACGCTGCCCCGACCCGTCCGGAAACTCAAGGCTCCGGCCATGGGCCGATGGGCCTATGGCCCGGCGTGAAACTCCCCTGACGAGCCAGCCCGGGATTTCCGCTAGGCCGGAGATAATAATCGCCGCTGCCCGTCGCGGAATCGGAAATCGGCTCGACTCCCGGTCGGGTGGCACAGAAACATGCCGCCCGGTGGCGACCCGCCCCGAACCACTGTGCCCCCTGCGAATTCAGACTCCGCCCGTTGGTATGCCGAGCAGTTGCAACCCCATGCCACCGAACTGCGCGCGTGGCTGCGCGGCCGGTTCCCGGCGCTGACCGATCCGGACAATACCGCCCAAGAGGCTTTGGCGCGGGTTTGGCAGGCACACGAGGGCGGCGCGGTGTCGTCGCCCCGCGCCCTCCTGTTCACCACGGGCCGCAACCTCGCCCTCGACGAGCTGCGCCGCCGCCAGATTGTCACCTTCGAGTCCGTAACGGAAATCGCCGACCTGCCCGTCTATGAGGATGTCCCCACCGCGGCGGAAGCTGCGGCCCACCACCAGGAACTCGAGATTTTGACCAAAGCCATCCAATCGCTGCCCGACCGCTGCCGCCAGGTGCTGACCCTGCGGAAGATCTACGGGCTGTCCCAGAAGGAGATCGCCGCCCGGCTCGGTATCGCCGAGCACACGGTCGAGGCGCAGATCGCCACCGAGATGCGCAAATGCGCCGAGTTCCTCGCCCGATTTGGACTGCCCTGATCCTGCCATGTCCTCACCCACTGATCTTATCCCCGAGGATATTAATGAGGCCGCCTCCCACTGGCTGTCGCGCCGCGACCGCGGGTTGACCGCCACCGAGCAGGATGCCTACCTCGAGTGGCTGTATCGCAGTCCGCTCCA
>Ga0154020_10006136_pt1 | contig 14099 bp, 10 predicted proteins | sample Klosneuvirus_201_FD_109709 | JGI IMG/M metagenome (GOLD analysis project Ga0154020, IMG submission 109709) | Active sludge microbial communities from wastewater, Klosterneuburg, Austria - Klosneuvirus_20160825_MG | ecosystem: Engineered > WWTP > Aerobic digester > Activated sludge | place...
AAAACGCAGTCGCGATCGACGAGATCAACACGATAGCGCCGATCAGGGCGTTGCCTGTCGTTTCGGCAATTGTCCCGCTGATCTTGAGAAATGAAATTGTTACTTGTGCGATCGTCAATAGAGCGACCGGTAGTAAAAAGAATGTCGTAAGCAGCAGAAACTTCGGTAGGTGTTCGCTATATATAACCAACGCTCGCCGCAACAGCCCAAAGATACCTTCCGCTCGCGAACGCATTACACTGGCAAATGCTTCGGCAGTCTGCGGGCGATTATCGGGGTCTTTATCCAGAGCAGAGTGGATCGCTAATCGCATTTTACGACGGACTTTTTTTGCCTTGATCGGTGGTGCCTCAACATTCTTGTGCGACTCCATCACTTCCTTAAAGTCACCCGAAAACGGCGTCTCTCCTGAAAGCATCTGATAGGCGATAACTCCGAGGCTGTAGATATCAGAACGCGGATCCAGGTGTTCACCGCGGCATTGCTCGGGTGACATATAGAGCGGCGTACCCAAGACAGCGCCGACTCGCGTAAGGCCGGAGGTGGTTGGCGAATCAAGTAACGATTTCCCGGTAGAATGCTTTGGGGTGATTCGCAGCGGTGTCGGCGAAAGATCGGCGATCATCTGTGTGCCGACAGTTTCCTGATCGACATTGTCATAGTCAAGGTCGGAAAGTATTGCAGTTTTGCCTTCGTCGCCGACCGGACCCACACTAACTGTCGAACCATCTCCCGCCCGCGTCGAGCTTTCGATAGTCTGAGCGATCGTCGACGCCTCGGAAATAATTGTTGAGCCGCCCGCGTCGGCAATTGTGCCCTCGCCGGCATTACCTGAAAGTGTGGTTCGTGCGGGCGATGCGTATGTCGGCATCGGCTGGTAACGCTGGCCGCCCGGAGTTTGCTCGCCGTCAGCCTGATCTTCGAGTTTGGCTATGCCAAAATCGAGCACCTTTACCGTATATCCGCCGCGCTGATTAGGTTCGAGCCAAATATTGTCGGGCTTGAGGTCGCGGTGAATAATGCCTTGTTCGTGAGCTTCCTGAACTGCGGAACAGACCTGTTCGAGAATGTCGAGCGTCCACGCGACCGGCAGATTTCGCTCTTCGTCGAGTATTTCGCCGAGGGTACAACCGTCGAGGTACTCCATTACGAGATACGCGACCTGTCCTACGTTCGACTCGGCAAATCCAAAATCGGTAACATTTACGACATTCGGATGCCTCAATCGCCCCGCGGCTCTTGCCTCACGTCTGAATCGCTCGACAAATTCGGCCCGCTGCATATATTGCGGAGCGATGATCTTGACCGCTACAGGCCGTTCGGTGCCCAGATGTGTTGCCAGATAGACGGTCCCCATACCGCCGCGACCCAACTCGCGTTCGATGTGGTATTTGCCGTCGACTGTCTGCCCAACAAAGTCCAAGTGATCCATACCTGTATGTCCAAAAACTCTAACCGAGTTAACGATCCTATTGCAAGTAATTACGCCACGTCTGCCGCATTAGTTTGGGATAACTCGTAATGTTTTGTAAAAATCCGTTATCAATACATCAACTCAGCCCGGAGTCCAGTTAATTCTAATTAAGAAACTTCGGCAAAAAGCGTGCTTGAGGGCACGAGTTGCCGTGCCATTTGTCGTGCCAAAAATCGTGCCATTTTTGAACTTTTTGCTGCCCTGTAAGTATTGTCAATACAGCTCTTATCGTCACAAATCGTGCCATTTTTCGTCTGTGCAAGGCCCTTCGCCTATGTCAAAGTTCAACCTTTGAGCATAGTTTGATCAGGCATCATTTACATATCGCTTTGCGGTCGATTTGCCGATGCCGAGCAACAAAGCGATCTCCGACAAACTGCGGCCTTCCGATGCCAACCGCTTGGCTCGGCCGATCCGGCCACTACGCTTTGTACGCTTCACGGTCGATCCGGTGGAATATCGCCGCCGCAAAGCGAAATGTCCCTCTTCAGATTCAGATGCCAGAAAATCGAAACCGAGGAAATTTTCTGAACTCGTAGCGTCGGCCACTTTGGTGCCCAACTGAGCGGCGAGATCGAATTTGGCTAAGCGATAGACCGCGACGTTGTCTTCGCCATACTCGATGCGGCCCGAACGGCACTTGATCTGTTTGAGATACCTTAGATCCGGCGATAGGCGGGAACGTCCGATCGCAAAGATCGAGTCGGCGACCTTTACGAGGTCGCCTGAACCCTGCAGATCTTGCTCTGTCAAAGGGCCGTGCCGTAGTGACTTGGGCGTGTGAGCGACGATCAGGATCGATATTTCGCGTGATTTCTTGAGTTTCTGCAGTTGATGCATCAACTTAAAGGCTACGGTCGCATTGGCGATGGTGCCGGGTGTCAGAAAGGATAGGTTGTCGATGATCAAGATCTGGACATCGTGGTCCGCGATCCGATTATCAAAATCCTGCAGGAGCATATCTGTAAAACTGTAATATCCCTCGATCATATTGCCGTCCCAGTAATCCTCACCGCGCAAAAAGTTGGGTGACATCTCATATTTGTCTTCAAGCGTGACGCCGTCCTCGCCGATGACGGCATAGCGCTGTCGGAATTGAGCCCGGTCGAGTTCGAAATCGATATAGAGAACCTTTTTCGGTTCCAGTGCAGGTGTCTGGCGATCGTCGAATGGCGGGATCCGCTTGTCCCGTGCGAGACACTCGGCGATCTGCGTCGCCAAAACGCTCTTGCCCACACCGAATGGGAAAAGAGGATCGACAGTTCCATCTCGTGCCAGAATGGCCCGAAGACCTCTTTGATAGAGGAACTTTCGTATTCGTGTTCAAGAAAATAGTCGGCGGGCTCGACAATGAGCATATCGGGAGCATCCGCATAAGCCCTCGGGTCACGCTGCGGTCCTGATCCTCATACATCTTCTGCAGTTCCGGATTCGGCACCCAACTGCTCGGTAATTTGTAACTCTTTTCTTGATACGAATACTGATCCGCACCCGACCCTACGCCATCCGACTCTTCGATAATCTCAGTCATACGCGAATTCTATTCCGAGTTGGATGTGCCGTCAAGAGCAGATTGTTGCAAAGATGCAACAAATGTTGCCGCCGAGATGCGGATCCCTCACCACAGAGCCACGGAGAGCAGAGAGAAAGACTCGTTGAAAGACTTCTGTGAACTCCGTGACTCCTTAGTGAATTATGCTTACCGCATAACTGGCTGGCCGGTGGACCTCGACGTCACCCCGGGAACACATCACCAATAAATTCCGACACTAAAGGGGGTTGAACAGATCGAGACGGATGTTGCTCCCTTTTAGGGAGCGAACGATAACCCGGATATTTCCCCGGGGTTTCACCCCGGGCTATTATCTTCGTCACCTTCGGCGACGCCCGGAGATTGAAGAGTCACCGGCTAGAGCGAAGACTTCGAGGCAGCAAAATGGATTGCTGATTGGCATTGATCTTCTAAAGTCCGCAGAGCGTTTTGCGGTCATCAATTTTCGTTGCAATTCCTACAGCATTATTGTAGTGTGAGGTTAATATGAAAAAGATTTTTGTATCGTTGCTTTTCCTGCCTATTCTGTTTTCCATTACGCAGGCTCAATATTTCTCATCGACGACGGCAGCGAACGCCGGAGCGAAATTCCGAGCCGGTGATAGCGACGGAGCTATCGCGATTTTGACCAAGGCAATCGAGAAAGGGAAAGATCTCTACGAAGCACACCTAATGCGCGGGAATATTCGATCCATGAAGGGCGATCTGGATGGAGCCATCGCGGATTATTCCGTGGCGCTGGAGATCGATCCGGCGGCGGGCGAAGTTTATCAGAAACGGGCGATGTACCGAAAGTTTAAGCGGGATTACGCCGGAGCGGTCAAGGACCTCGATTCGGCTATTGCAAATTCGAAATACCCGGCCCGAATTTTCGTCGACCGTGGACGGGTCAAAGAAGATCTCGGCGACGCGAACGGTGCACTGGCGGATTTTCAAGCCGCATTGTCCTACGAACCAAGGCTCGCGTCAGCGGTTATCGGCATTTCTCAACTTCGTGAAAGGGCCGGTGAACGTGACAGTGCGATCCTTGTGCTCAGCGACTTCCTTGCCGCGTTTGAAGGACGTCACGCGGGCAAAGAGCCAGTAGCCAACGTTGATATCGTCGGCGGTGGTGCTGCCGTCAAACGTGAGTCGGGCGAAAGCAAGGACAAACAGGAGTTCCTAATTTCGACCGGCGTCGTGAGGTCCCGGCCTTCAACAAGAGAAGAATCGGATAGGGAGACTGCTCAGATGGAGCAAATGCTGAATGTTTCCCACGCGTACATGACGATAGGCCGAATTTATATCGATAATGGCGACGACGTCAAGGCTCTTGAGAACATCGAAAAAGGACTCAAGATGAATCCTCAAGACCCTTACGGCTACTCTTTACGCAGCCGGATCCGCTGGAAACTCGCCGATCTACGCGGTGTCATCGACGACATGACCAAGGTCGTTGCATCCCCGATGCGTTCGCCAGGCTATCACCTCGATAGAGCAATATTGTTAACGCTACAGGGAAAAGACGCCGAGGCCGCCGCCGAATTCGCCCTTCATCAGAAAATATTCCCTGCACTTACCGACGAAAAGATACAGACCCAGATCGAACGTGCAAAAGAACTCCGAACTGGTGCTCCTTCGAAGCCATAATCGCAGATGTCCTGAGCGACGCGGCTAGGCGGAGGTAGCGGTTGTCGGTCGATTGCGGTATTGGATAAATGTATGAGCGATGACGGTCACGACGATCACTACGCCACCGAGAATCGCCCACTTTTGTGGCTGTTCGCCGACAAAGAAGAAGACCCAGACCGGATTTAGCAGCGGTTCGATAAAGCCTATGATCGAGGCATCAAGTGGGCGAGTGCCGCGGTTGACGCCCTTAATAAATAGAATGTATGCGACACCGATCTGAAAAATTCCTAGAAACCCGACCGCTGCGGCATCCATTAGCGTCATTTTCGGTATGGCGGCGATCCCGGACGGCAGCATAATAAGCGCGAGCAGTAAATTGCCGTAGATGACGGTGATCGTCGAATTCATCGCCGCCGCCCGCGGATGACGCAGGAGCATTATGTAAAGTCCGAGAGCGATGCCCGAACCCAATGCCGCGATGTTACCCTGATAATCGCCGATATTGAGATCGCCGACAAAGAAAAGACTCATTCCGCCAATACAGAAAACGATCGTGACGAGATCACGCAGGTGAAACTTTTCGCCGATGATGAAGGGTGCAAGGACCAGAATGTAGATCGGGGCCGTGTACTGGAGAAATATAGCGTTGGCGGCGGTCGTGTGCTTGGTGGCCCACACGAAGAGAAACAGAAGAGAGGCATAGATGCCCGACGCCATCAGGCCGAACGCGTTTATCCGCAATCCATTGCGCCGCGTGACGATCAAGACCGTAATTCCGGCCAGCAATGAACGAAAAAATGTTACCTGATATGCGTCAAGATTGGTCGCAAGCTTGATGAACATCCCGCCGGTACTCCAGAGCAGGACCGCGAGGACGACCAAGACAACAGGCGGAATTGGTTTCTTTTCTTGGACCACGAGAGATTTGTACCACACGGAGCACGGAGAACACAGACGGGCCAATTGATTTTTTATCTATGTGCCCGCTGTGATCTCTGTGTTGGACCGGTTTGCTTATTCGTCGCTGGTCGCGGACGCGATAGTTTCGCGAAGAACCTTAGCAGACGTCGTGGCAGGCTGCAGGACTAGATCCTCGACGTTGCCGTGGATCTTTTTGCCAAAGATGGCATTCCACGGGGGTATTACTATACTGACGTTGCCGGACGCAATAGCCTGACACGAAAGGCGAATGAAAGGTTTGGGTTCGTCCGGCTGGTTATAGCCGAATATCTTCATCTGTCGGCGTTCACGCGGGCTGACGTCGGTCAATTTGTCCTGTCCGCCTAAAACTCCGACCCAGCAGGTTCCGCACGAGGCAGCAGTACACTCGACCGGTACCGGGCCTTCCCAGCAGCGTTCGTCCTTGGCCTGCCAATTCTGCGAGCGGTCATTGGCCGAGGCTCCGGTGACCTCCTGATCCTGCATTATGGCAAATTTGCCGGCGGCACTTAGCGACGCGAAATTGACCGAAAACTTCTTATTGACCGTCTTGAGAAAGCCGAATATGCCCTGGGAATCGTCAGTTGCACGCTCGGTGACGATCGCATCGGGCGATTTCGACATTATTCCGGACGCCTTTTCTATTTCGCCGGCGGCGGCCTTGAAAGCATCAAGTCCGACTTGATTTAGTGTTGCGAGGCCGACAGCGACGATCGCATTTACCAACTTCCGATCAGCCTTTAGCTTTTCGGCGACAAGTATCGCGATCTGCTTGATCTCCTCGGCAAGCTCGTGCGTCTGATCGGTGAAGACCACAGCCTCGGCCTCAATGGCCGCTTTTACCGTTTTCCAGTAACGATGGCCGTAGAGGAAATGGTGCGAAGTGTCGATCTGACCGGCAATGTCGAAATTGCCCTGCATACCAAAGCTGTGCAGGGTCGCATCACGGTCTTCGGCAGCGTCGATCGCCAGTTTGAGACTGAGCGGATAAAACCGGAACCAGATCTGCACGGCATTCTTATCGACCTCGTGGATCTCCGGCAAAAGCGTCTCAACCGCGGCGAGCCAGTCAGACTCGGTAAAATTAGCTAGATATGTTTCAAGATTCGTCATGCGTTTATTGCTCTCTATTATATTGGAAGAAATCGCCAAGTTATCGAAACTTGAAACTTTATCAAATTCTAGTAAACAAATCCAAATTCGATATGGGTAAAAACTGACGTCTAAGTTTGACAAAATCTAAGGGGGGGTATTACTATTGGCGCCCTGTTTCAGGACTTCCGAAATGGACGGACGAATTTTCCACATAAAAGAAATCCTCTCACAAAATTTGGGACACGCTTGGTGTGTGGACGAAATGGCTCGTATTGCCGAACTTTCTGGCTCACATTTTCTTAATCTTTTCAAGAAAGAGATCGGAATGCCGCCAATGGCGTATCTTTGTAGTCTTAGGTTGGAGCGAGCCAAATTTTTGATCGAAACGACATTTCTGCGGATCAAAGAGATTGGAGTTCAAACCGGACTCGTCAATGACACCCAATTTACCCGCTGCTTCAAAAAGAAATTCGGTATAACTCCGTCCGCATATCGCAAACGTTGTTGGGAAATCGAACAGTCAATTCCGCCAAATAGACAGTAATATGAGTTTCCGCCTATAAATAAGATTTTTCAACAAGAAATAATTGTTGTGTTTAACAAAGCAAAAAAATATCCTGAATCGTCAGCGTTCCACACAAATTAATTAGGAGAGTAACTATGAAGAAGATATTGGCGGAATTGCCTATTCGCAGAATTATTTTGGTTTCCATAATTCTTGGAGGCTTGTTAGGAAGTGTTAATATTGAGGCAAATCTGGGGCCTCCGTCGTGTACCCCTCCCCCAGGGGGCTGTACGAATGAAGGTTGTCACAATTCACGTCCTGACGGTCAGGGATATCAAGTATGTCTCTTTTCAGGAAATAACTGCCCTCCATTAACACAATGTCAGTAATTTTAGCGATGATGAGGAGGAATGTGAATGAGAAAGTGCAAATATCCGAGTAGTTGTGTCTTATTTATAGCTTTGTTATCCATATTCCTACTTTTCTCGTCCGTTTTGTGTCAAAAGCAAGAAACGAAAAATACTAGAGAATTGCTCATTTGGCAGCAACGTGTAGATGAGCTGACAAACGGAATTTTTAACGATTCTAAGTCAGTCGATGATTCTGAAAGAACATTTTATCTGGCTCTGTTGGCAAAAATGTGGTGGAAAGTTGATTCCGCCGAAGCCCATAGATTCCTAAAGAAGGCGTCCGACTTGATGTTGAGAGATGTGGAGTTAGACGACACAATCGATCTTTCGAAAAAGATCAAATATAGTCAAAAGACACTCCAAATTATCGCCTCGCTCGATGAGCAATTGAGTCAATCATTGACCGAGAAGATTGCAAAGATCCTCGAAACAAAAGGAAATGGCGATAAGGCGAACGCCGATTCCTTTGTAATGATTGGACTTCAAATTGTTGAAAAAAATCCACAGCTAGGATATGCGTTGGGGGTGAAATCTCTCAATTACGGGTACGCTGAACGGCTGCACGCATTGATTCTAAAGTTGAATTTTAAGGATTCGATACTCGCCGAAGGTTTATTTCAGCTTGCGTTGGCGGCTGTCAGACGAAACTTCGGCTATCAATCTGCCGGAGGTCTTGGGATCATAGTTTTTGAGGTTCGCGATGGCAAAACATTTTCGGATACGGCTCGACGGTCTTATCTTGAGTTATTAGCAGAAATGATCTCAGCCGCAACATTGAGTGAACCTGACCGAGCCACGCGATGTGAGATTCTACCTTTGTTAACTGAGCGGCTTGATAAATTTGACGAATACTTGCCGAATCTGGCTCTGACTGTTCGGCAGCAGGTGCAGCTATGCCTACCGTTTGTTACCGGCTATACAGCAGGAATAACCAAGGCGGAGACAGGCGATAATGGCCCGCAGACTGCTGATGAATTCATACGCGCTGCTCGGGACACCAATGACCGTGGACTTAAAGTGCATTATTTCCACCGAGCTATAGAGAAACTTAACGACATGAAGAAATTCGAGGATATCGTTTCACTTCTTGACGATATGACTGAGGATGAACGTAATTTTATTCGTAATGACATATGGGAAGAATTTCGTGCGGACTATGCTTCTAAGTTGGCTCTTGTATATTTTGAAAATAAAGACCTGCCGGCAGTATATCGGGTTATTGACCGAACGCCAAAACGGATTCGACCCTATACAAGGTTTCGTATAGCATACAAAATCTCTCCGGTTAAAGATCGCGGATTTTATCTTGAAAATCTTGAAGGGATAAGGAAAGAACTCGACTCGATCGAAGTTAACGCTAAGGATGCGGCCAGTAATTACCTTACTCTTGCAGGATTATATCTAAAAATCCAACCCACCGAATCCGAAAGTATTTTTAGAAATGCGGTCAAATATATCAACAAAACAGATGATGAAAATCCGGACTTTTTACCCGAAAAGGATTGGGCCCCCTTGCAGGACTATGAGAGTCTTTCATCCGAATTGCTTGAAACGGATGAATCCAGTATTCAGGGTTCGCTGAAAACCATCAGCTCTCGACGGAGCCGGATACGGTTAAAGCTTGGTTTATTGGAATCGACTTTGCAAAGACTTGAGAAAGTTAAGAAAGATGTTGAGTTAGAAAAAAAGGTTCTCCGTACTCGAATGCCGAATCAATAAGTATATGCGAACAAAAATACTCTCACTAGGAGTTTGTTTTATACTTACCTTTGTAGTCGTTCTGATAATTAAAGGATCTTCCTACTTTATAGATATCATTGAAGATCTTCGCGGTTATGATTACACGGCAAAAATGTCGAAAGGGTATGATTGGATCGGACCTAAAAACGGGGAAGTAATTGATTTAACTTCCTTGAAAGATGAAAAGGGTATTTCTTTATCCGAAAAATCCAATGGCAGACTCACGTTGCTTACTGTTGTCGACCCAGGCTGTGCCGCATGCAAAGAAACCGAAGAGCAATTTCATTTTTTAAATGAAAAGGTTAAGGAGATCGGGGTTAATTATTATATAGTTTGCTTCTCTCCGAAAGTTCAAGCAAATGATCTATCGGCCTATGTGAAGTCGCTACATATGGACACTGAGTCGATGATTTGGACTAACGACTTTCAGAATGTCCTGCCTTCAATAAAAGCCATAGCTTTTCCCTCACACATTCTTATTGATTCTGCCGGCGATGTGATCAAGAGTTTCCCAGGGACTAGTAATGAGAATCGTGTACGAAACCGAATGGTTAGTAAGGTTCTTGAAGATGTAACGATTGAAAGTAATCAAAAAACAAATATCGATGAATGATCCGATTTTTTTTTCACTGAAGGCCGATCGTAGACGTATTCCCAGTTATAGGTAGAGGTGAACTGATTCAAATGTTGTCGTTAATCATACGAATTGCCGGTGTACTATTACTTGGGGCGATCGCGATGGTAGTGGTTTCGTGGGCATCTATGTCCGCAATTACCGCGGGGACTTTCTCACTTCTATTTGGAGCAGTTGTTTCAGGGGGCATTTACCTTGTATTTGGCGTTATCGCCGGACTATTTTGGCCACGCGGATATATCTCGGGTGGATTGTCTCTTGCGTCGCCGATTATTATCTTCACTTGCCTGTCTGTGTTGTTTAGCGGCTTTGGTCCCCGCTTCATCGCCATTGACCTGCCGATCCTAGCGATTTGTACGTTCTCGGCGGTGCTCGGGTGTTTTATCGGAAAGCGTCTGACTAACCTGTACATTGGTCGCACGAATTAAATAACGAGTATTCGCCCGGTTTTCTAGCCTTACCTTATTTATTGTTGCCGGGAAGACGCTCCTGCTCTGAGCACCTCTACTTCGTGCCGAAACGTAGCCGTTTCAACTTTCTCTATAATTTGCGATTACCGGACCTGTCGGCTTGACAAGAACAGGTCAAATTCATAATATCTAAAGTTTCGGACTATAGCGGTCTGGGTTGCCTTGTGACTCCACGTGAGAAAACAAGGATGATTTTTGAGAATTGAAACACGGATTGTTGCGTAAAGACGGTCATCACAGGCCGTTCGGTGAAACTGAACATATCTTTTATACCACGCTACAGCAAAGTCTCAATTTCTCGGGAAGACGGTTCAATTTAATTAACTAAGCAAGCTGAATGCTGCTTGAGCTAACTGCCGGACACGTCCGGCAAGAGTCAGGTAAGAGAGAACTTTTGCCTTTCGAAGTTTTAAATTTAAGGTAACGAAAAATGCCGACGATCAACCAATTAGTTAGAAAAGGACGCCAACGCGTTAAGTATAAAACGGCCAGCCCCGCTCTGCAGTCAAATCCGCAGAAGCGTGGGGTTTGCACACGTGTCTACACCTCGACACCGAAAAAGCCGAACTCGGCTCTTCGTAAGGTTGCTCGTGTGCGTCTGACCAACCAGATCGAAGTCACGACCTACATTCCGGGTATCGGGCATAACCTGCAGGAGCACTCGATCGTGCTTATCCGCGGCGGCCGCGTCAAGGATCTTCCGGGTGTTCGTTATCACGTTGTCCGCGGTACGCTAGATGCCTCAGGCGTCGCAAACCGCAATCAGGCCCGTTCGAAGTACGGTGCAAAACGTCCGAAGGGAGCTAAGTAATAGAATATGCCAAGACGTAGAGTTGCAGGAAGAAGAGAAGTATTGCCGGATCCGATCTATAACAGCATCGCCGTGACCAAGTTTATTAACGGTCTGATGTGGGAAGGCAAAAAGAGCGTCGCTGAGCAGATCTTTTACGCGGCGATGGACAAGCTTGCCGAAAAGACCGGTGAAGAGCCGATCAAGGTATTTAAGAAAGCTATTGACGGCGTCGCTCCGACCCTCGAGGTCAAGTCACGCCGCATCGGTGGTGCAACATATCAGGTGCCGCTCGAAGTCAGCCGTGACCGCCGCAATACGCTGGCGATCCGCTGGATCGTATTGAACGCACGCAACCGCAGTGAGAAAACGATGGTCGACCGCCTGGTAGGCGAGTTGCTCGACTCTACAAACGGTCGCGGCGGAGCGATGAAGAAGAAGGACGACGTCCACCGTATGGCAGAGGCCAACAAGGCGTTCGCACATTACAGGTTCTAGTGAATTGTAGATCGTAGGTGGTCAATAGAAATACTACCTGCGATCTGCGTTTAACGATTTACGAAAATGGCAAAGATCAGTTTAGACAAATTTAGAAACATCGGCATCATGGCCCATATCGACGCGGGTAAGACCACGACGACGGAGCGCGTGCTGTTTTACACCGGTGTTTCGCACAAGATCGGCGAAGTTCACGAAGGAACGGCGACGATGGACTGGATGGAGCAGGAGCAGGAGCGCGGCATTACGATCACGTCCGCCGCAACTACCTGTTTTTGGACTCGCAACAACGTCGAGCACCGCATTAACATTATTGATACGCCGGGCCACGTCGATTTCACAATGGAGGTCGAGCGTTCGCTGCGTGTTCTTGACGGTGCGGTTTGTGTTTTCGACGGCGTTGCCGGCGTTGAGCCGCAGTCTGAGACGGTTTGGCGTCAGGCCGACAAATACGGCGTGCCGCGCATTTGCTTTATCAACAAACTCGATCGTGCCGGTGCTTCATTCGAACGTTCATTTGATTCGATCCTGACCAGGCTCGGCGCAAATGCGGTAGCTATGCAGTTGCCGATCGGTTTGGAAGAGCATTTCAAGGGCGTTGTTGACCTGATCACGATGAAGGCATTTGTCTGGAGTGATGAGGCCAAGGGAGCAAACTACGAAACTCTCGAGATCCCTGCTGACCTGCTCGACGCTTCGAAAGCGGCCCGCGACAAACTCGTTGAGGCTGTCTCGGCCATCGATGACGACCTTATGATGAAGTACCTTGAGGGCGAAGAGATCTCCGAAGATGAGATCCGTGTCGCTCTCCGAAAGGGAACTCTCGCAATGAAGATCGTGCCGGTTTTCACCGGTTCGGCATTTAAGAACAAAGGCGTACAGACGTTGCTCGATGCGGTTATTGATTTTCTGCCGAGCCCGCTCGATATCCCTGCGATCGAAGGCGAAAATCCGCGAACAGGCGAAATTGAAACTCGTCCGCCGGATGAGAAAGCTCCGTTTTCGGGCCTTGTCTTCAAACTGATGGCTGACAAGCATTTGGGCCAGTTAGCTTTCGTCCGTATATATTCGGGAACCGTTTCATCGGGTTCGTATGTCACGAACACGATCAAAGATTCAAAGGAACGCGTCGGCCGTCTTATGCTGATGCACGCTAACAAGCGAGAAGATGTCGAAACCGCGTCGGCCGGTGAGATCGTTGCTATCGGCGGTATGAAAAATACCACCACAGGCGACACCGTATCGGACGAGTCAAAACCGATCATTCTTGAGTCGATGGATTTCCCGGAACCGGTCGTGCGTGTCGCGGTCGAGCCGAAAACGCGTCAGGACCAAGATAAAATGGGCATCGCTCTTAACCGCCTTGCTCAGGAAGATCCGAGTTTTCAGGTCACGACCGACCACGAGACCGGTCAGACCATCATCGCCGGTATGGGCGAACTGCACCTCGAGATCATCGTCGACCGCATGAAACGCGAATTCGGCGTCGAGGCGAACGTCGGCAAACCGCAGGTTGCTTATCGCGAAACGATCACGCAGGGAGCACCCGGTAAAGAGATATATAAGAAGCAGTCGGGCGGCCGTGGTAAATTTGGCCATGTGGAGCTCGAGATCGAACCGGCTCCGGGCGAGGGTTTTGTCTTCGAAGACAAGATCTCCGGTGGATCGATACCGCGTCAGTTCATCAAGCCGACGATGGAAGGCGTTCGCGATGCAATGCAGCGTGGTTTCCTTGCAGGCTACGAACTGGTCGATATCAAGGTCCGGTTGCTGTTTGGTTCGTATCACGAGGTCGACTCGGATGAAATTTCATTCAAACTGGCTGGTTCGTTCGCGTTTCAGGACGCGGTCAAAAAGGCCAAACCGGTACTGCTCGAACCGATCATGCGCATCGAGGTAGTCACGCCGGAAGAATATATGGGAGCTGTTAACGGCGACCTTAATCGCCGTCGCGGACAGATCGACAAGATGGAGCCGCGTCCGGGCAATGTTTCGGTCGTGACCGCATTTGTGCCGCTATCGGAAATGTTCGGTTATACGACGGATCTACGCAGCTCGACACAGGGACGAGCAACATCGAGTATGCATTTTGAGCGATATGACGAAGCTCCGCGAAATGTCGCCGAGGAAGTCATCGCGAAGATCAAGGGTACGGGAGCAAGTACCTAGGAGTTCGGAGTTCCACGCTAGGGTGGCCCGTAATAAATCAGCCAGCTAATGCTGGAACTCAAAACTAAGGAGAGATCATGAGCAAAGAGAAATTTGACCGCAGCAAGCCGCACGTAAACATTGGAACGATCGGACACGTGGATCACGGCAAGACGACATTGACGGCAGCGATCACGAAAGTGATGTCGAAGCACAATGCAAAGATGACGTTT
>Ga0154020_10006138_pt1 | contig 14092 bp, 10 predicted proteins | sample Klosneuvirus_201_FD_109709 | JGI IMG/M metagenome (GOLD analysis project Ga0154020, IMG submission 109709) | Active sludge microbial communities from wastewater, Klosterneuburg, Austria - Klosneuvirus_20160825_MG | ecosystem: Engineered > WWTP > Aerobic digester > Activated sludge | place...
CGTTGGGTTCGGTTCCCCTTCAGGTCCCAACTCACCCCAAACTTCCATCCCTGCTGGGGGCAATGGCGCGTGCGCAGTATGTACTTTGATGCTCATCGCCCAGCCTTCATGCCAGTGGAGAGCGGTGCCACGATACGGGTGCTTTCAGCGGCGGCGACTAGGTTTTCAGTCGCCATCTCCACGGCCAATTTTCGTTCGCCAGACCGACTCATCATTTCCCGGGCGGCTTGGAGATCGGTCGTGTAGATCACCTGATCTTCGCGGAATCGGGAATTTGAGACGTAAGCTTGTTTCTCATTCGCAGCCGCGATTCCGGCATCCGCCATGATCAGAATGCCACGATCGACGGTTTTCCCCTGTGCTGCGTGAGACGTCGAAGCATACCCATGGCTAAACTGGCGAAACCATGCCGGCATCTTCCGACCGTCTTCGAGCGCAAAACCACCATCGGGCGCAAAATCCACCACGCGGACGCGCTCCCCATTGATCAACCTCGCTGCCGGAACATTGGCGCGGATTTGCAGGACCTCACCCACGGCGATGGGCGCAGGCCGAGCAACACCCACCTCAAAGTGTTTCACCCGTTTGGGATCAAGTGGCAGCTTCTTGTTGTCGGCGGTCTGAACGATCAGTCCGTTCTTGTCGCGACCGACGACTGCGACGGTCTCGTACTTTCTGAAGATATCGCTGTCTTGATGGAAGGTGAGCCGATCGCCCAGCTGATAGTTGTCGACCCGACGGCGCTCCTCATTCGTCCACTTCAGGGGATAGACGGGCTCGAACGGCCGTTCTTCCTTCCCGAGCAGACCCTGGCGTCTCAGATGACCGCGAACCTCCGCATTGAACGCGTGGATTTCCTTCCACACCGGCGAAATCGCCAGGCAGGTCTTTCCCGACTGGATGGTGCGGACATAGTCTTCCGCGGCCGCCTGCAGCAACTTGGGTGTTTCCCGGATAACCTTCACTGCGCCCAAGCGATCAAAAGCGTCCAAAGCTCCGCTCATCTCGCCGCGTGCGAGCAAGCGCACCGCTCGGCGGTAGTCCGGATCCCGCTGGCGCCGAATCTCCGTCAGCCGGTGACGGGGTGTATCCGTATGAATCTGGAGACATCGCAAGGCGTCGCCAGCCTCCACAGAACTGTGCTGCTTCGTGTCACCCACGAGCAGGAGTCGATAGCCATGGGTACAGGCGAGACGCGTCAGGTCGCGTAGTTCACGGATGGACACAAGTCCGGCTTCGTCCACGAGCACCACGCGTCCCCGATTCGCACGCTGTAGCTCAGGGTTCACCAGGAGCTGCTGCAGCGTGGTCGTTTCCGTGGAAAGTTCAGTGCGGAGGACTTCGGCGGCTCCCGTCGAGGGGGCGCAGGCGAAGACTTTTCCACCGGATCGCTCGATCCCGGCAACGATGGCCTTCAGGCAGGTGGTCTTTCCGGTTCCGGCGTCGCCCTGGACAATCACTACCCGCCCGGTCGAATGAAGCACCCGCTCAACGGCGCTCGCTTGATCCGTTCCGAGCCCCTCCGTTGGGCCAACGACACCCCAGGGAGCAGCTTCTAACTCCTGCCGGGTCCACACAATCAGATCTTTCTCCATCTCCAGCGCTTCGCGCGAAACGACCTCGGTTTCTTTGCGTCAGACTCCCCTGCCCTTCCCGACTCAACTCGACGCACTCAAGGCGCACCGGAACTGAGCTCTTCTTCAACTCCCCAAAAGCTCAAATCCTGAAAAATCCCTGCCATGATCGCTCATGTCATCAAGCACCGCCGTCGAGTGAACGGCAAAGTCGAATCGGCCCGCACGTACCGGGGACGGTTCCGGATTCAAGGAGAAGGTGCCATCCGCGAGGTAGCCCTCGACACATCGGACAAGCAAGCGGCCGAGGCCAAGCTGGCTCAAATCGTGAAAGAACACGAACGCGAGCAGGCAGGAATCATCGCCCCGAAACTTCAGCGGGAAACAGCTCGGACTCCACTCGCGAGTCACATCGATGACTTCGTGAACGACCTTTCAGCACTCGGCCGTTCTCCCAAATATCTCTACCACATTCGAGCCCGCGCCACGCACTTACTCGGTGCATGCCGATGGACATTTCCCAGCGACATATCGCGGGACGCATTTGTGACTTGGCGATCGAAGTGGCGGAAGTCTCCCAAAACGGTCAACGAGTACCTGAACGCATTGAACGCCCTACTCAACTGGATGGAGAAACAGGGCCGAATTCCTCTCAATCCTCTGAAGGGGGTGCCCTTCGCTGATACGCGGGGAAAGAAACAACTGAAGCGGGCTTTCACCGATGAAGAGTTTACGAAACTCTTGAGCGTCGCCGGTCACCAACGATCCCTCTACATGACGGCTGCCTATACCGGGTTGAGATTGGGGGAGCTCCGAACCTTGGTCTGGGCCGACCTTCATCTGGATCACGCCCGCCCCCATCTCTCCCTCCGCGCACTGACCGCCAAGAACCGGCGTGCAGCCTTGATCCCACTTCACGCAGGCCTGGTGGCGGAAATCAAAAAACTCAAGCCCACGGGCGCCCGCGAGGCGGACCTGGTCTTTGCCGGGTGCCATCACGCCACCGCCGCCCGACGCATCATCAGGGATATCGCCGCGGCCGGGCTCATGCGTGTCGACAGCCTCAATCGGAAACTCTGCTTTCACTCCCTCCGCTACACCTTCGCGACAAAGCTCGCTCATCAAGGGGTGGCGATGCGCACCGCTCAGGAGCTCCTGCGACATTCTGATCCTCGGCTCACCGCCAACATCTATACCGACGTCACGTGTCTCCCCACATTCGAAGCCGTCTACGCGATGGACTGGCATGCCGACGTACCCTGCGCCGCCAAAGATACTGGTGGCCTTATTGCAAACGCGGACTCACGCACACAAATAGGTACACAAAATTTAGCCCGGGATGGTCATTTGGAGGCGAGCTCTGTCACAAACGACAGCGATTTACGTGTAACGCAAAGTGCTCATTCTGATGATACTTGTCAGGGAAATTCGCGTCCTGACAGTGTAAAACCTTGGCGGAGAGAGGGGGATTCGAACCCCCGGTAGGCTTTTACACCTACAACGCTTTAGCAAAGCGCCGCTATCGACCACTCAGCCATCTCTCCGGACCAAGAACTCAGAAACATAGGGCCTCTTCGTAAAGTGCAAGGGCATTTCTTGGTCTAGGCGGGAATCGTCCCCCCGCAAGACGCCCGTGAACCGATCAAGTTTTCGTGCCGACCGCATGAAACGTGGCGTCCGCAGGCAGAACGAATCGATCACACCAATCGCCAAAGCGTTCATTTCCTGATCGTTCCAATGCATACCTTTGGATCACGGGCGTCAGTACCCTGATCGCATCGTCCAACGTCACGCTCGGCGCAAACAGGCGATTCAAACGGGTCCCTTCATAGCTCGCGCCCAAATAGAGCGCATACTTGCCCGGCGCCTTTCCAACGAAGCCAATCTCAGCCAAGTACGGGCGCGCGCATCCGTTGGGACAACCCGTAACGCGCAGGCTGATCGCGTCATCCTTCAGTCCCGCTTCCTCGAGTACGGTTTCAAACCGGGCGAGAAATTCGGGGAGCGCGCGCTCACTTTCTGCCAACGCCAAGCCACACGTGGGCAGAGCCACACAGGAGAGCGCGTTCAATCGAAGCGCCGACCGAACATTCTCCGAGGAGAGTCGATGCCGGGCAAGGATAGCGTCGATCACCGGCTTCTGGGCATCCGATACCCCCGAAATCGTCAGATTTTGGGTCGGGGTCAGTCGGAAATCGCCGGAGTGAATCTGCGCGATTTCCCGAAGGGCGGTCTTCATCGGCCAGTCGGGCAAGTCCTTAATTCGGCCGCTCAGAATGTGCAAACCGTAGAACCACGTGCCATCCGCGCATTTTTGCCAACCGTGAGGATCCTGGATGGTGCTGAACACAAAGGTTCTGGCTGGCTCAAAGCTCAGTCCCGCACGTTTTTCCACTTCGGCCTTAAACCAATCCAGCCCCCGGTCTTCGATGGTATACTTGAGCCTGGCATGTTTCCGGTTCGTCCGATCGCCATGATCGCGCTGGGTCGCGAGGACGGCAGCACCCACTGTGTTGACCTGGCTCGCATCAATGAAGCCAAGCACATCGGCCAACCGCGGATAGGTTTCCTGATTCCCATGGCTCATCCCCAATCCTCCACCGACCGTCACATTGTAGCCGACCAAACGATCCCCTTCCACGATCGCAATGAATCCCAGATCCTGGGAAAACACGTCGACGTCGTTGGAGGGTGGAAGGGCAAAACCCGTCTTGAACTTGCGCGGCAAATACGTCGCTCCGTAGAGCGATTCTTCTTCCGGCTCGCTTCCCGCAACCCGCTCATCATCGAGCCAGATTTCGTGATAGGCGCGTGTCTTCGGCAGCGCGAATTCGCTCCACGCCCGCGCATGCTCATAAACCTGCTGCAGAACTGGGCTCCGCTCAGGGTTAGGCGGGGCCATGACATTTCGATTCACGTCGCCGCACGCCGCGATGGAATCGAGCAACACCGCATGCATGCCTTGGATCAACGGCTTCAGGTTGCCCTTGAGTACGCCGTGAAACTGAAAGGTCTGCCGGGTAGTCAGCCGAAGCGACGCATTAGCCACCCGATCGGCCAACCCGTCGAGGACGAGCCACTGCGCCGGAGTGCAGCGCCCGCCAGGCAGACGCACACGAAGCATGAAGGAGAACGCCTTTTCCTGTCCCGCTCGCTTTAACGCTACTCGCTGATCGCGATCATCCTGCAGGTAGAGCCCATGAAACTTGGTCAACTGGCCATTGTCGTCGGAAATCGCCCCCGTCGAGGTATCAGCCAGGTCAGCCGCAATCGTTCCTCTCAAGAGGTGCGACGCCGACTTGATCACTTCGTTAGCGGAAAGAGGCTTGGGCGCAGGCGACGCGGAATTCATGGTCGAGAGAGCTTGAAACGTACCCTCGGGATGAGCCCGCGCGCAAGTATTATTGAGTGACTTGGGTCACAAACCTATGTATCGAAATCAACTGATAGCTTAAAGTCATCACCTTAAATTGATTGCATAAATTTTGTCACAGATCTGTGCCATGCAATCCACCTTAGACCGTCACGTTTCGCCTCGTCTCAGAGCCACAGAACCACACCCAATGGGCAAGAAAAAGCCGCGTCGAGAGCGACGCGGCGTAAACAAGACAAGGACCGTATCAGTACCGATAATGTTCGGGTTTGTAGGGTCCTTCAACGGGAACGCCGAGATAGGAGGCCTGATCTTTGGAAAGAACCGTGAGTTTTGCTCCAATCTTCTCCAGGTGAAGGCGGGCAACCTCTTCGTCCAAGTGCTTGGGCAGTCGGTAAACCCCCACTGCGTAGGTATCGCGATTGTTCCAGAGATCAATCTGGGCCAAAGTCTGGTTGGTAAACGAATTCGACATCACGAACGAGGGATGCCCGGTGGCGCAGCCAAGATTTACGAGCCGCCCCTCCGCCAGAAGGTAAATGTTCCGGCCACTTGGCATGACAAATTGATCATACTGCGGTTTGATGTTGATCCGCTTGACGCCCGGAGCGTTGAAGAGCCGATCGACTTGGATCTCGTTATCAAAGTGACCGATGTTGCACACGATCGCCTGGTCCTTCATCTGCTGCAGATGTTCCAAGGTGATGATATCCTTATTACCTGTGGTCGTAACGTAGATATCAGCCGTTCCCAAGGTGCTCTCGAGCGTGTTGACCTCGAAGCCTTCCATTGCCGCCTGAAGCGCGTTGATGGGATCGATCTCGGTCACGATCACCCGGGCTCCAAAACCGCGCAGCGAATGCGCCGAGCCCTTGCCAACATCACCGTAGCCGCAGACGCAGGCGACTTTGCCGGCGATCATCACGTCGGTTGCGCGCTTCAAGCCGTCCGCGAGCGACTCCCGGCAGCCATAAAGATTATCGAACTTCGATTTCGTCACCGAGTCATTCACGTTGATCGCCGGAACGAGAAGCTTGCCCGCTTCATGGAGCTGGTAAAGCCGGTGAACCCCCGTCGTGGTCTCCTCGGAAACGCCGCGCCAATGCTTCACCATGCGCGAAAAGACGATCGGGTCTTCGGCGTGAATCCGCTTGAGGAGATTCTTGATGACCTGTTCCTCGTGAGAGCCTGAAGCCGAGTCGACCCACTTGGAACCATTCTCGAGCTCGTACCCTTTATGGAGGAGGAGCGTGACATCGCCTCCATCATCCACCACGAGCTCTGGCCCTTGGCCGCCCGGATGGAGGACCGCTCTCCAAGTTAGATCCCAGTATTCTTCGAGGGTCTCACCTTTCCAAGCAAACACCGGCACGCCGGTCTTGGCGATCGCAGCTGCGGCATGGTCCTGGGTAGAGAAAATATTACAGGAGGCCCAGCGAACCGACGCACCCAGTTCGACCAGAGTTTCGATCAGGACTGCAGTCTGAATGGTCATGTGCAGGGATCCGGTGATTCGGACCCCGTTCAACGGCTTGGAAACCCCGAATTTCCGGCGCAGGGCGGTTAGACCGGGCATTTCATGCTCGGCGACATTGATTTCCTTCCGGCCCCATTCGGCGAGGGAAAGATCTTTGACGTGAAAATCCGGTTTCGAGGCGGTACGAGTAAGCGTGTCTAACATGGAAATAAGGGACGAGGACGAATTGAAAACGAAGGGAGTGGCGCCGACAGAATTCAGCGGGCGCCGAAGCCAAAGGGAGGGGATCAGGCCCCGAGTTTTTTGACGGCTGCCTTGAGCGCCGCAGCCCGACTGGTGACTTCCCACGACAATCCGGTTTTCCCAAAATGTCCGTAGTTCGTCGTCTGGCGGTAGATTGGGCGGAGCAGATCCAGCTGCCGAACGATGTCCGCGGGCTTGAAACTAAAAACTTCCTGGACGGCGAGGGCGATGAGCTCATCCGGTACACGTCCGGTTTCGAAGGTGTCGACGAAAACGCTGACGGGCTTGGGATGACCGATCGCGTAGGCCACTTGGAGCTCCGCGATGGTAGACAAACCCGAAGCAACGATGGTCTTGGCCACCCAGCGGGCCATGTAGGCCGCCGACCGGTCGACTTTAGACGGATCCTTGCCGGAGAAGGCACCACCGCCGTGGCGGCCCCAACCGCCGTAGGTGTCGACGATGATCTTCCGACCGGTGAGGCCCGAGTCACCTTGCGGCCCCCCCACCACAAATCGTCCCGTCGGGTTAATCAAAAATTCCGAGCGACGGTTCAGGAGCTTCGCGGGAATGACCTTCTCGATCACATTCTTGATCAGGAAAGACTCAATCTCGGCATGACTGACTGACTCCGTATGCTGGGTTGAAATCACGACGTTGACGACCTCTACGGGCACGCCGTCTTCATAGCGGACTGAAACCTGGGACTTCGCATCCGGGCGCAGCCAATTCACTCGACCGCTCTTACGAATGGAGGTCAACTCGCGGCCCAAACGGTGAGCGAACATCACCGGCGTTGGCATCAGCTCGGGCGTCTCGGTGCAGGCATAACCGAACATGAGACCTTGATCCCCGGCCCCCTGTTCGGCGGTCTTCTTACCTTTCACCTTCCGCGCGTCCACACCCTGGGAAATATCAGGGGACTGAGTGGTCAGCAGGTTATGAATGAACACCTTATCGGCGTGAAACACATCGTCCTCGTTAACGTACCCAATCTCACGGATCGCATCGCGAACCACCGTTCCGATGTTGATGACCGTGTCGATCGGTTTTCGACCGATTTTGGGGATCGTGATCTCTCCAGCGAGGACCACGGCGTTTGATTTCACGAGCGTCTCGCAGGCAACGCGGCTCGTCTTGTCGACGGCGAGGCACGCGTCTAGGACGCTGTCCGAGATCAAGTCGGCGACTTTGTCGGGGTGACCCTCACCCACGGATTCCGAGGAAAAGACGAATGAGTTTGCCATAAGGAAGGAGACCATCCCTACCAAAACTTACAGATGCGGCAAGTTCAATATCAACATATCCGGATGTTTTGATATGTATACGATTTCACGCAGCCTTGCAGTTACTCCGTTGGAGCGCTTGCGCTCGCGGCTTCAACCGCTAATCATCGGGCGCTTTTCCTGTGGCGAATTCTCCAACCGAACAACCCCACCCTTCCGCTGACAAGCGTCTGAACTTACTGTCTGGACGCAAGATCCTGATCGTTGACGATGACCGTCTGAACCTGAAGATCCTCCAAGGAATCCTCCGCGGCGAGGGGTATATTTTGGAAACGGCCGACTCGGGTGAGAGAGCGCTCGAGGTCTATGCGATTTTCCAACCCGACTTGGTGTTGCTCGATGTGGTAATGTCCGGAATGAACGGGTTGGATACCTGCCGAACTCTTCAGGCCAAGTATGGCTCAGAGGCGGCGCCCGTGATCTTTATCACGGCCAAAACCCAGTCAGACGATGTGGTCGAGGGACTGCGCGCGGGAGGGGTCGATTATTTGCCCAAACCGTTTCGGGCAAACGAGGCCGTCGCTCGAATTCGAACTCATCTTTATAGCCGCGTCCTCAGCGAACAGCAACGGAGCCTGGTCGATCAGCTCAGTAAGGCCAATGAAGCGAAGAATCGATTTCTGGGAATGGCCGCACATGACTTGCGCAATCCCTTGGCGTCGATTCGCGGGCTCGCCGAGTTTCTTCAGGATGCGGCTATCGGGCCGCTCAATCCTGAGCAATTGGAGTTAGTGCAGATGATCCAAGCGACCAGCCATCAGATGCTTCATCAGGTGAATGAACTATTGGATGTTGCCACGATCGAAGCAGGCGCTCTCAAGATTCACCCGGAACCGACCGCGATCGTCGATCTGGTTAGCCACGTCGTCCACTTGATGAACATGGAGGCAGCCAAAAAGAACACCCGGGTGCACCTCGTCCATCCTGCGGTAGTGCCTGTGCTTCCGCTTGATCCCCAGAAATTCCGCCAAGTGGTGGAAAATCTGGTCAGCAACGCCGTCAAGTACTCCCCGCCGGGCGCGAACATCACCGTGGAGATTGCTTCAAATCAATCCAGCGTAAGTCTATCGGTAAGAGACGAAGGTCCAGGGATCCCGGACGGAGAGCGGGACAAGTTGTTTAAAGATTTTGGTCGTTTGTCCGTTAAACCAACAGGCGGAGAAAAAAGTACCGGTCTGGGGCTCGCAATTTGTCGAAATATCGTAGAAGCGCATCGTGGCACTATTACTGCAGAGAATCTAGCTGCACGCGGATGTGAATTCCGCGTGACGCTCCCCCTTGTTTGATGAAATTTGCTGGCAAAGTACTTTTGGTCGACGACGAGGCGCACGTGCGCAAATTTGTTGGATTGATCGTCCGCACCCTGGGCGAACCCCAACTTTTGGAGGCGCAAAACGGAAGGGAAGCCGTGGAGATCTACCAACGCGAGCAGCCGGACCTCGTGCTTCTGGATGTTAACATGCCCATCTTGGATGGACTTGGCACTTTGCGGGAGATCAAGCGGATCGATCCCGAAGCCGTTGTGATCATGCTGACCTCACTGGCAAATCGCCAGACGGTTGAAGAGGCTTTGGAACTGGGAGCGTCGAGCTACATCCGGAAGGATACCCCGCGTGCCGAGATCACAAAAACCCTTTCCGAAACGATCGAAGCCGTCTTTGGATCAGGAGAGTCGGCAGATGTAAACCCTTAGGCCCAGCCCTCGAAGCCGTTGAACGCTCCACCCTTTCCCACCGTGTCCGCCGACGTACACTTTCTCTGAACCCGCATGAGCCGATCCGCCCCGTCCATACCCGACGAACCCGCCGAATCCGCACCCAAAGTTCCTGGCTTGGCAGAGGTCCGTTATTCCCTGCCGGAAATGCTCGCGGAACTGAAACTCGAACGCACCACGGGTTCCTTTGCGATGGAACGCTTAAATCAGCTCGAAATCGGTAAACTTTTCCAGAATAAGCAGAAACGTCGTGTTAAACCCTCAAAGTAATCGCTTCGTCGAGCAGATCCGCGAACTGCCAAACTTTGACTTCGGCAGCGAGCTCGACGCGCTCGTCAAGCAGCACACCGGCACGATCGGTTTGGTTCAGGCCATCGTCGACGCGAAGTACACCAGCAAAGACGACGCGTGTCGCCTTTGGGCCGATTCGCTTAATGTCGCTTACGTGGATCCGTTCGCATCGGTCACGACCGACGAAGCAGTGCAGAAGCTGCCGCTCGAGATCGCGAAGAAAGTCCGCGCAATCGGTCTCTACGTCATCAACGGGGTGCTGACGACCGCGATGGCCACACCGAACGACGCTGATTTGGTCAAGCGGCTCGGACAAATCGCTCAAATACCTATATCTCCGGTCTTCGCTCTCCCCCGGGACGTCGAAGACGCCATCCTCATCCAATACTCGAGTGAGAAGAACCTCGAGGAGAGCCTGAGCGAACTCGAACGCTCCAACATTTTCGACCAGCCTGACCTCGCGGCTGACAAACTCGCTGCGCTCGCCGACTCGGAATCGCTGGTCAAGATCCTCGACGAAGTTATTTATTACGCGCTCCGGGAACGAGCCACGGACATCCACATTGAGCCTCAGGAGGCGCAGTCCCGCATCCGATTCCGCATCGACGGCAATCTGCGCGAGATTCTCACTTTCTCGAGGAAGCTCCACCGGGCGATCATCTCTCGCCTGAAGATTTTGGCGCAGCTCAATATCGCCGAGTCCCGTTTTCCGCAGGACGGCCGCTTTTCCCTTCCCGTCGGCAGTGCCACTGCGAACTTCCGCCTTTCCGCTGTTCCCACCCAGTATGGAGAGAAGATCGTGCTCCGCATCCTCGCGATGAGCGGAAAGAAAACGATGCTGACGCTGGACAAGATGATGGTCTCCCAAACCATTCTTCAGCCTTTCAAACGACTGATTCAGAACCCGAACGGGATCATCTTTGTCACCGGTCCAACCGGCTCCGGCAAGACCACCACGCTCTACTCGGCCCTTCACGAGATCAATAAACCTGACATCAACATTTCAACCATCGAGGATCCGGTTGAAATCCAATTGGCGGGCGTGACCCAATCGCAGGTTAACAGCCACATCGACCTGAAGTTTTCCACCATCCTGCGCTCCCTGCTGCGCCAGGACCCTGACGTCATTCTGATCGGCGAAATCCGCGATTTGGAAACCGCGAAAATTGCGACCGAAGCTGCACTCACCGGCCATATCGTTTTTGCCACGCTTCACACCAACACCGCAGCACAGGCCATCATTCGCCTGCTGGAAATCGGTGTGGAACCCTACATGGTCGCGCCTTCGGTCATCGGCGTGCTCGCTCAGCGTCTTGCCGCGCGCATCTGCGAGAACTGCAAGGAGCCGTATCAGCCGTCTCGAGACACACTCCGTAAATATTTCCAGGACGAAGGACTGACCGACGTCCCTTTTTTCAGGGGACGCGGATGTTCCGCGTGCCGGGGAACAGGATACAAGGGACGCATTGCCTTTCATGAAATGGTGCTGGTCACCGAGGAGATCCGGACCCTGATTTCAGAGGGAAAGAGCGTTCAGGAGATTACCCGGGCGGCGACCAAGGTCGGCTTCAAACCCCTGCGCTACGATGGCTTGAAGAAGGTGCTTCTCGGTCTCACGACCATCGAGGAGATCGAGGCCAACACCTCATTTGAATGGGCTTCCTAGACGATCCGCAACGGAGACCGCACCATGACCACCGAACCCATCATCGATCAGGAAGCGATTGAAAACCTCCGCGCCCTGAGCCCGGAGGACGATTCGTTCGTCCGCGAAATCATCGGCGTCTTCCTCGAGGACACGCCCGCCCGAATCGAGGAGCTCAAGCGAAGCCATGCCGCCGGGGACGCGGCTACGTTCTCTCGTGCCGCGCACAGCATCAAGGGGAGCTCAAGCAATCTCGGCGCCGCCCGCCTTCGCTCCGCCGCCGAGCGACTGGAGCACGACGCCAAGAGTCATGATCTCGCCGGACTCGATACAATGATTCCGGAGATTGAAGCTGAGTTTTCCGCGGCCAAGGAAGAGCTGAAACGCCTTCTCTGAGTCACCCCGGTCAGCGGTAGAGCGCAGTGATCGGCGCCGCCGTAAGTACATTGTACTGACGCACCGCCAGGCGCCACCAATCCGCGAGCGACGAACTCGGTTGCCGCCACAGTTCTTCGTGCAGCCAGATCATCGACTCCGCATCCAGCATCAGGGCCATCTTCTCCTTCACGGTCAGGTTGGTTGGACCTTCATTCAAGAGCCTGCGGCGAAGGTGCGCGAAGTAATCCCGTGACTCCTCGCTCGGGCGCCGCTGCCGTAGGAGCGACACATGGACAGCGTTGACGTAGGGGTCGACCACCGCCTGGAGCAGTCCATAGTCTGCCCGGAGTCTCTCCAAGGGCTGAAGGTGCTGATAACACTCGCCCAAGTTTCGCTGCAGGCGACGGATCACTTCAGGAGGTTCAACCTCCTCGGGTGTGAGAAAAAGTCCAAGCCGACGGGCGCCCTGACCATAGGCTACCTTACTCAAGGCAATCGACAGCGGGATGGAAAAAACCAGTCCGGCGAGTACGGGGCTCAGCCACCAGAAGAAACTCGGCAACAGGATGAAAGAAGATACACCCCAGACGAGCCCAAAGACGGTCTGTTCGCCATGGGTCAGGATGCCTTCCCGCCAATCGGTCCCGTCGTCCGCGCCACGATTCTGAGGCACCCAGGACACCCCTTGTCCCAGCAGGGTGACTACCACGAACTTGGTATTGAAGAGCATCGCCACCGGCGCGATCAGGGCCGAAACAACGGTCTCGAGGACGGCACTCAGGGTGAGGCGGGCGCGGCCCCCAAACCGTCGGGCCTCGTCGGGACGCTGCAACACCACGAGCAAACCGATAATCTTCGGCAGAAAGAGGAGCAGCATGGTCAACCCAAACAGCGTCAGGGCCGCCGGAACCTGCACTACGTAACCAAAAACTGAGGTCGAATCCAGTCGCTCCGCTGCCGGCATCTCGACCCCAACTTGGTTGAACGCGTGAATCGTCGAAAGCACGAGGAACAACAGCCAAAGCGGGGACGAGACGTAACCCATCACGCCCATGAGCAGATGAAAACGATTCGCCGGGCGAAAACCCCGTGCCGTGAGCAGCCAAGTATGCTGAAGATTCCCCTGACACCACCGCCGATCCCGCTTGGCGGCGTCGATCACGGTCGGCGGGCCCTCCTCGTAGGTGCCGTCGATGTCCTCCGCGAGCCAGACCTGCCAACCCGCCTTGCGCATCAGCGCCGCCTCGACGAAATCGTGCGAGAGAATGCGACCACCAAACGGTTCGCTTCCAGGAAGATCTGGCAACGCGCAATGGTCGATAAAGGGCTGGACACGAATAATCGCATTGTGGCCCCAGTAGTTGCCATCCGGGCCCTGCCAGTAGTTCTGGCCAGCGAGGAAAAGCGGGCTGTAAAGCCGGTTGGCGAACGACATCACGCGCGAATAGAGCGACTCGCCGTTAACGATACGCGGTGCGGTCTGGATGATCCCGGTCCGGGGGTTGCGCTCCATCAGTTGGACGAGCTTGACCAGTGCGTCCCCGCTCATCAGCGAATCCGCGTCCAGCACGACCATGTAGCGATATTTTCGTCCCCACCTCCGAAGAAAGTCAGCGACGTTGCCGGCCTTCTTGTTGATCTGCTGACGTCGTTTTCGATAGAAAATCCTACCCAAACCCCGCACCTGTTTACAGAGTTCAATCCAAGCAACCTCCTCCTGGATCCACTGGTTCGGCTGATTCGAGTCGGACAGAATGAAAAAATCGAAGTGCCGGATTTGACCGGTTTCCTCCAAGGAACGGTAGATCACGCGAAGCCCCTCAAATACCCGGGAAACGTCCTCGTTATAGACCGGCATGACGATGGCTGTCGAAGCGAGTGGCGGCGATTCCCGCGACCAGTCGATCGAATTGTGGATCCGCCGCGTATCACCCCCTCGATTGATCACGTAGTACCCCAGCAGGGCCGTCACGAAACCAATCGCGACGTGCGAAAAAAGCACCACGAACAGCGGCAGTAGCAACCACTCGATGCCATCGATTCCATCGGTGCGCCAGAGCAGGTCCGCCATGAACCAGGTCGCCAGACTTGTAAGCAGAAAAGCCGACGAA
>Ga0154020_10006139_pt1 | contig 14092 bp, 7 predicted proteins | sample Klosneuvirus_201_FD_109709 | JGI IMG/M metagenome (GOLD analysis project Ga0154020, IMG submission 109709) | Active sludge microbial communities from wastewater, Klosterneuburg, Austria - Klosneuvirus_20160825_MG | ecosystem: Engineered > WWTP > Aerobic digester > Activated sludge | place...
AATATGGTCTGTATGTTTTTGGTCACCTGTCAAAATGGTTTGTTTTTGTTTTAATGTTTAAATTTTGGTCGGTCTATCGTCTTTGGAACGGTCGTCCTACCATTGGCTATAACGTTTTGCGGCTTGGCGTAGTGGCGGATTTTTAGCACAAAAGTTCAATCGAAGAACTGCACTTGAACCTACCACAAAACTGTCATACGAAGCACTGCACCCGCCATTAAGCCAAACCGCTGTTAGCTGCTGGCGTTCTTGTCCACCGTGTTTGTAAACCATTGTCGTTGTTGGGTTTCCTATCATTTGTCTGTCGGATTGTGCATGGCGTTTTTTATTTTTTTGAAGGGTCGGAAAATTTTTTAAAACCATTTTTGTCGTGCGGTTGGACAGACACACTCTTTGCCAAACTTGGGTTTGAGGGTTGGCTTGAGCGGTTTGGCAATGTGTGTGGCTGTATGCGTTGGCTTGTCCTTTCATTTCAAATTAATTCTTCATATTGTCAAAATGTAGTTTGTCATTGTCTGATATTAGTTTCATTAAATATTTTGCAGATTGGTGAATTTCTTGTGGATTCTTTGAGCCATTTATAGAATGGGATAAGATATTGCAAACCTTTAGTAACAAACCAAGCCTTGTCTTTTCTCTGTTCTCTGTAATTTTCAATTCACTTGTTATCCTGTCTTGTTGTGAACTCGTTAAATTTAAATCCCTGCCAATTTTAAAACTATACCACTCCTCAAAAACCCTTCGCATCACATTTGGGTAATGATAAATTTGACAATCAGTTTTCAGATCATCTTCTCTTTTTTGTGAAAATTCAAATATTTCTTTGAACAAGTATTTGTATGGTTTCTCAATATTTTTTAGCTGTGATAATTCACTTACTCCATTCGATTTCCTTATTTCAAAAGTTGCAAAGGGTTGGTTGTTTTCCCAAGCCTTTTTTCCGTATGATAGATTGCAATAGTCCTCCCAAGAATGGGTCAATACAAAGATTTGTTGATTTGAGAGTTCCAAAAGATTTTTCATAAGTTCCAAAATGTAAAACTTATTTGAATCATCCATACTTGAAATTGGGTCGTCAACTATGATAAGTTCAATTTCAGGTTTTACGTTCTGTTGTTTGTTGTCTGCAAAAAGTTCGTAATAGAAAAACAACAATGCTAAAAGGTTTTTTTCTCCTTCGCTAATATCTTTAATGGTAAGAGTTGCGTTTTCGTTGGTGCTTTTGATAATGTAATTTTTGTTGTCAGTATCAAGCTCAACCTTTAATGAAATATTTATGTCATTCAGAATTTGAGAAACGAAATCAGCAAAATCTTTTGTTAGACTTTTCTGTTGTTTTAAATCTTGAATTTCTTGCTGTTTTTTCTTGTTGTTCTCTCGCTTTTCCTTGAGTTCAGTTTCTTTGTCTTTAACCTCCTGTAGGTTATCTTTTATAGAAGTTGATTTTAGGATTTCCAAGCCAATTGCACCTTTTACTAAAGTGGTCAGGTTGTTAAGTTTCTTTCTTAACTCTAATAATTGTTCGTTTTTGGTTTTAGAGATAGTTGATATTGATTCTTCAATCTCTTTCAAACTTCCTGCTAAAAGTTCAAAGTCGAAATTTCCTTGAACTTCTATGTTGTCAATTTTCGATTGACACGAAATTATAAGAGTTTCAATAGATTGTTTCTTTTCAGAAATTGAGGCAAAATGTTGCTCAATCTCATTGCCAATGTTGGTGGTGTAGGTTTTAGATTCTTTCTCAATAGCTTTGATATTCTCAAAAAGACTTTGAAGCTGTTCTCTGAATTGCTTTAGCTTTTCTTTCGCCTTGTGCTTTTTGTTTTCTTTGTATTGAGCTATTTTCGATTTGACATCTGAAAAATCTAACTTACCCTCACAGAATTTGCAGTTATCGCCCTCTTTGTGAAGTTTCAAACCTGTTTCAATCCATTGAACAACTTCAAATTCCGGGATTGAAATATCTTCACCAAACTTTTCTTTAAATATTACTTTTACTTCTTCGATTAAAGTAGATTGAATTTTAGATAGGTTTAATGGTATCAAATTTTCGTTCTGTGCAATTTGTTTCTCAATTGCATTGTCGCCAATAATCTTTATCAATTTTTCTTCATCCGCTTCAATTTTCTTGGCTTCTTGAAAATCATTCTTGTAAAGTTCAATCACTCGTTCAATTGAATCAGTGCTTGATTTTTTTGATATACCAACTTCGCCTTTCCGTTTATCGTGAATCGTATCAATTTCAGTTCTAATTTTCTTTCTTGAATCTACAATATTTGAATCAAGTTTGGAAATTTCAACTTCACTAATAATTTGCTTTTCTAATTCCTTAATCTTGTTTTCTATATCAACAACACCTTTACCAAAACTTGCCTCAACGCCTTTAATTTTGCCATCCGAATTTTCAAGTAGTAATGAATTGGAAATATAATCTCTATCAAAAATTCTAAGGTTCTCAAGCTTTTTGGAAGTGTCTTTAAGGAATTCGTCTTTAATGCCAATGGCAATAGAACTTTTTCCTTTTCCATTGTAACCAAATAGAATGTTTTTGGCACGAAAAAGTAAATCGTTGGGATTGGTGTAGCCAACAAAAGATTTAAGTGTGAAGTTATTTAGCTTAGTTATCATTTTACTTCAATTTTGCTAAAACACAATCTTCACATCTTCTTTATAGTTCTGCAAAGTTCCGTTTAGGCTGGCTGTCCAACCGTCAATAAATACTTTGCCGTTTTTAATAGCTTTTGAATAATCGTCACTTGTGATTTTCTCGCTGTTGGTTATGTAATAGTGGTTGCCGATTTTGTAAATGCAATCTTTTACAACTTCTTCAGGAACTTGTGTTGGCTCGTCTAAACCAACGGTAAAAATCATATTGTAAATGCGACTTAAAGCATCCGTATGATTTTCAGTAAATGAAATTTGTCCTTTATCATCTACTTTTAATTTTGGAGCATCTACACTGTCAAATACTTTAAAGCCAATATCAGGAACTTGTTTTTTATCTTCCTCGAATAATTCATTTTTGCTGTTTTCGGCTTCAACATCTTTGACTATTTTGTCTCCTGCTCTTTTCAAGCGTTCTATTGTAATGCTTGAAATAACTGGCTCCAAGTTGTTTGCAATGCAAAAGTCATAAGCTTCTTTTTTCTTTGCAGGGTCAATAGCTTCATCAATCTGACAAAGTATATATCTTCTATTGCCACCGTCTTTATTTAACTCCATTACTGCGTGTCCTGTTGTTCCCGAACCCGCAAAGAAGTCAAGTATTATATCATCATCATTTACAAGGAAATTTATAAGATATTTTATAAGTGAAACAGGTTTAGAAAAATCAAATACTTTGCTTCCAAACAATTCTTCAAGCTGGCTTGAAGCTGTCTCATTAGTGTCCACGTTTCCGTTCTCTTTATCTAAAAGTGGTGTGATAATTTTGTCTCTAATGTGATTTGTAGGGGTTTTATAGCTTTCATCTTCAAAACGCTGAAACCTTACAGAAAACTTTTTAGACTTTACAATGAATGTAGTGCCTTTTTTTACTTCTGCATCAAGGAAAGATTGTTGCCATTTAAATCTGCCTTCAATTGATAAATCTTTGTTTGATACTTTGTCTTTTATTTCTATTGTTTCCAAAAGTTTGATTCTATGGTAAGTTCCTGCTTGGTAAACACCATCTTCTAAATTGAACTTAACTTTGTCTTTTGGAATAACTAATTGACCAACTTTGTTTCCATCATTTAATAATGGTTGGTCACCACCATCAAGTTCTTCACCAAAATACTTATAACTGTTTTTATTTTTTTCGTAGCATAAAATATATTCGTTTGTCTTCCTTGATTTATGAGATAATGCTGGAGGAGTTGCCGTTTTAGTCCAAGAAAAGATTTCAACGAAATTTTCTTCTCCAAAAACATCATCGCAAAGTAATTTCAAGTTCGCTTGTTCATTGTCGTCAATGCTTATAAAAATTGCACCATCATTGCTCAAAAGGTCTCTTGCCAACAATAGACGAGGATACATAAAAGCCAACCAACCATTATGGCTCTTTTTAGTTTTGAAGCTAAAATCCATTCTTGCAAAATCGCTTTCACTCAAGTTTGCTAATCCTAAAACTTCTGCTTCTTCTTTGTCGAATCTGTCAGGGTAAACAAATTCATCTTTTTCAGTATTGTATGGTGGGTCTATGTAGATACATTTGATTTGTCCGCTATAGTGGCTTTTTAGAATTTTTAAACTGTCTAAATTATCGCCTTTCAACACTAAGTTTTCGGTTGTGTCAATATTTTTACTTAACGTATTATTCAGGCGTAATTCCTTTTCTGTCTTTTGAGCATATTTAGCTCGGGCAAAGTTTCTGCCGACAAAGTTTAAACCGTAACCGTTTACCTTTTCGTCAATCGGTAAACCTAAAACGGTTTTTAGTTCTTCTAAATTTATCTCGGTGTCTCGGATTACATTGGGGTAGTTCTCTTTCAGAAAACTCAACAATTTGTTTTCGTTGTTTTCTGTTCCTACAACCGTAAATCCTGCTTTTATAAAATCTTGTTCTGCCATTGTCTTATGCGTTATTTATCAATGCCGCTAATTGCGTTTTATTGATACGTTCTTTAAATGAAATTTTAATGTTTTGGTCTTTGTAGTGTTCGCCTAATGCCTCAAAATACTTTTTGGCAAAATCAATCTTGCCTTTTTCATCTACTGGAATTGCTGTTGACGATTTATAGCCTTTGGCTTCCACTACAAGGAATATTTTGTTGCCTTCGGTGCTTTTGATAGCATAGCAAAAATCGGGGTTGTAATCTCCCAATGGTGTTTTGATTTTCAGGCGTGGAAGTTTGCCGAAAATTTCAATGCTGTCAATGTCGGGGTCTTGCTCCACAATTTCCAATTCAAAATCACTATCATATTCAATCACCTCTTCAAATACCCATTTGGTTTTTAAACTGAAATCGCCTGCAATGTCTTTTTGAAATTTGCCTACGCTTCCTGTGTCTAAATAGGTTTTCCCTTTTTCTGTTTTGAACACATTGGGCAAACCTGTTCCGTTAATACCGTCATACTTAATGTTTGCTTTAAGCATAGCAATTAAGTTCTTGTTGATTATTTCGGAAATTTCCCTTTGTGCCTGTTCAGGATTGTTGCAGAGCATTTTAGTTTTGAAATCATCACTCAAAGCATTGAAAACCTTAACCACAAATGAAATAGGGGTTTTAGTGTTGTTGGACAAAGTGCGAACCAATTCCAAATAATCAACTTTGCTTTTGTATGAAACGGTGTCGGTCAGCTTTTCTGTAATTGCTCCTTGTTCGCCAATCTTGTTTACGTTTAGTTCAGCACGAATGGTTTGTAATAGAATTTCCTCAATGTTTACGGCTTCAATTTGTGATTTTATATTTTGTATCAGTTGGCTTTCCTGCTCTGCGGTCAAAGTTTCTAACACATAAAAAGCATTTTTATTGATAGCGTTCCAAAGGTTTTGAAACTCTTGCAAGTGTGTTGCCTTTATGAATACTTTCTTTTTCTCTTTTTTCTTCTCGCCTTTCTGAACGTAAGTGTTTGTATCGGTTGCAAACAAACTTTCAATGGCTTTTACCTGTTCTTCGGGCAAATTTTGTTCTTTTAGAATAGCTGAAAACTCAGGCGATTTTTCATAAATCTTTTGTCCGTCAACAATTGCTTTGCGAACAATCATTTTCTTATCTTTCAAAATATCGTCCACCAAAGTAACCACCGTATCATCATCAAATCCCGATTTTTCTTTGAGTGTTTTAATCAGTTCTTGTTCGGTGAATGTTTCAGAAATCAGGAAAGAGTTACTTAAAATTTCATTTTGAATTGCTTCTACAAAACCGTGTTCTTTGCTTGATACAACTACATCAAGGTTGTTGATTTTCCAAAAAGCTTCTTGGTCGTCATTGAGATTTTTAAGCGTGTTACGCTGTAAGTTCTGATTTACGCAAATGCGTAAACCTCTACCTATCTGTTGCAATTTTGATATTTCGCTTCCTTGATTGGAAAGTTTACAGATTGTGAAAACATTCGGATTGTCCCAACCTTCCTGCAATGCCCAAATAGAGAAAATAAAACGAGTAGGACTTTCAAACGATAGCAACTTCTTTTTGTCTTTCAGAATTTCGTCAACTCCTGCTTTTACTTTTTCGTCTGCATTTCCTTTGTCTCCTGAAAAATATCCTTTGTGAACCTGCAAAGTGTTTTCGCTATCAAAATCGTTCTGCAAGAATTTGTAATAGTCGCTTTCTTGGTCAAGTTTGCTTACAATTTCCGTGTATTGCTTTTTGTATTCTTCTTCAAAAAAGTTCTTGATTTTGGGATTGCTTCCCCGAAATAAACTGGTGTCGCTCTCCATAAAAAACAAGGTCAATGCTTTAATGCCTTGCTCAAACAACCCTTTTTCTTTCTCAAAATGAATTTTGATTGTTTCTTTAATCATTGCCCGCAATGATTCGTCTGACAAAGAATAATCTACTTTTTCAATAGTATCGTCCGCTAAAACAATCGTGTCTTTGTTTATTTTCTTTATGCTTTTTCCGTTAAAAACTGCACCAACACCTAATTCTCGTCTGGCTATAATTCCATTTGTTAAAGTGCTTACAATGGCTTTTTTGTTGTCAATGCCAATGAGTGTGTCTGTATTCTCAACCACGTCTTGCGTATAAACCACAATTTTCTTAACCAAACTTTGTCGGAATGAAGAAATGCTGTCTAATACATACGCTACATTGGATAAAGGCAAACTGTCTTTCTTTTTTGGGAAAGTAGCACCAAAACGCAAAAAGTAATTTTCAAAACCTTCAAAATAGGTTTTAAAAGCGTTACCCTCAAATCGGTGAGGCTCGTCCATTATCACGATTGGGTTTAGTCGTTTCAAACATTCCAAATATGATTTTGGCGGTTCCTGATTGTTTACAAATAATTCAGGCGTGTTAATGTCTTTTTCTAATGGTCGGTTTAAGATATTGTCTTTGTGGCTGAATGAGCTTGGTGTCATTACTAAAACCGATAAATGCGAAGTGCCGATAAATTGTCTTACGGCTGAAATGTTTCCACCTTCGTAAACAAAGGCTTCAATTTCCTTTTCTTTTTCGTTGGCGTAAAAGCTTTTGAAGTAATCTTTTGTGTCTTCTAAGTTTGTTTTTGTTCCCTCTCTGATTGGAACTGTCGGAATAAGAACAATAAATTTTTTGTAGCCGAAATGCTTACTCAGTTCAAAAATGGTTTTGATAAACGTGAACGTTTTACCCGTTCCCGTTTCCATCATTATATCAATATTTTTAGTGTCTTGAACTGGAAAATTGTATTTGTTCTTTTTGTGGTGTGCTGTCAGAACCTCACCAAAATTTACTTTTTGGCGAAGGCTTTCAAAAAGACTGGTAATGTTTGTAACACAGTCCTCCTGATAGCTTTGTATTTCATATTGAAACTGTTTTGTTTCTGTTTTAGTCGTCATTTATTGCTTCAATTTTCCAATTGTCAAAGTTAAAATTTAATACCGTTGTCTGCCTGTTTTTCTCTTGAAATCCACTCGTATTGTGTCAGGGTGGTGGGTGGGCTTGGGTGCGTAGGCAAGAGCAAGCTCTTTTGCATTTTTGGGGTCGGCTTGTGCGTTGGCAAAAATGCAAATGTGCTTGCTGTGCGGTGGCTGTCTTTCAAAAATGGTTTTAAAAAATGTGCGGTGGGGAAAAAATAAAAAACATTAGGTCGGTTTGAGTGTCGGCTCAAATGTCCTGTTGAAGTATGGTCTTTATGTTGTCTGTCACCTGTCAAAATGGTTTACTTTTTTCTTCTCTGTTTAACGGTCATTTTCTGTTGTGTCGTGTCGTAATACGCTTGCAGCTAACGGTTCGGGGCTTGGTGCAGTGGCGGCATTTTAGCACTGCTGTTGATTAGAATTACTATCGTTCAATTTAGCACAAAAGTTTAATAGAAATTCGTCACCCGCCATTGCACCAAACCCTTGTTATAGGCATACCCCTTTTGTCGGTCGCTCTGTCGTGCGTTGGATTGGTAGCTCTTTTGCATTTTTTGTTTGGCTTTATGCGGTTGAAAAAATGCAAATGTGCTACCAAATGCGTTGGCTATTCTACGACATCAGTTCATTTATTTTGTTCTGCCACTCGTCCTCAAACACAACTTGAAATTGAAAGTCGTGGTCGGGAAATTCGTCAAACAATTCTTTCCACGCCTTTTTCGCTCCCAATTCGTTGCATAATGCAAACACGTCTTGTTTGTATTTGGTGTCCTCGTTTCTTAGATGAATACCTTTTGTTTCCAAAACATATACAGTTCCGTAATCGTCTTTATCTGCTTTTTTGTCTGTTGCAATAAAGTCAGGATAAATTTTATTGCGTTTCCAACCTTGTATGTGGTAGTCTTGTCTGCTCATATTGCGATACCACCACAATAGTTTTTCCTGTTCGTCCAAATAAATCGCAACCGATTTTTCCAAGTCGTTGATGTTTTCTTCGGGAACGTAGTCAAACAGTGATTTTTGAATAGGCGTATTGTCGTTACGCACTAATTGTTTGTTGCTTTTCACTTTTATTCTGGACGGCAATACAAATCCGCCTTTGTTTTCAATCAGGAAAAAACAAAGTTTTTTATCGGTAATCATATTTCTGAAAACCTGTTCAGACAAGCGGTTACGCTCTTTATCCAAAATCTTTTTCAGTTCTTCGATGATGAAAACAAAGTTGGTTGCAACGGTTTCACGGTCGTATTTCTGTTGCAATAGACTAATCGCTTTTTTACCAATTTGGAAGCAATACCAAGGATTAGGAACAATTTCAGTTATCTGTCTTGTCAGAAAAACTTCGTCTATTTCCAACGTTCCTATTTTTTCTGCTCTGCCTGTTTCTTGTAATAATTCTTGTTCTTCGTTGCTTAACCCCAAGACAATTTCCTGCTCTTTACTTAATTTGTTTTGCAAAGAGAGATTTGCAATTTCATCAATATTGATGTCGTCCCAATCTATATCACTTAAAATGTCAATTTCAAAATTCAGGTTTCGCCAACTTTCTGTTTCTTGAACAACGAATTTGGGTAGATAAATTTTTCCTTCAAATTTTTTAAAGCCCGAACGATACTGCATTTCACGCTCTCTTAAACCGCCTGTGTCAGTTCCTGTATCATCACTTACAATTCTTCCTGCAATGTCGCCTAATCCTTCATCTTCCAATCCTTTTTTAATGTCGCTTACCAACGATTTTGCGTTTTGGCGGAATGTAAAAACATAACATTCGTCCAAATCCTGCACTTTGGTTTTTCGTGCAAACGGTTGTCGTAAAATACGACCAACCAACTGTGTAATTCCTGTTGCGGAACTTGGATTGGTAAGCACCGTAAGCACATACGCAAACGAACAATCCCAACCCTCTTGTAAGGCTTGTTTGGTAATGATATAGCGTATTTCGCAATCTTGGGCAAAAAGGTCAATTCCTTCAATGTCGTCTTTCTCGCTTGATTTTATGGCTATATGACTTTCGGGAACATTGCATTTTTTGATTAAATATTCTTTCGCATCTTCTGCGTGAATGAACTTTTTATCTCGTTGGTCTTTTCCTGTTCGTTCAACCTGTATCAAACAAATCGGACGGATATATTCGCCTGTGTTGGATTGATATTCTTTGGCTTTTTTCTCTAAATCGTTTCGTTTCTCAAAACTTGCCAATAGCGTATCTTCCCAATCCAAACTTGTTTTGTTGGTTAAGTGAATATCCAACTTTATCATTTCTTCTTCGTGCAGTTCACGACCTGTGATTTTTACCAACTCATTGCTGTTTGGCGGTGGTGTTGCAGAAAGTTCAAGAATAAATGACGGATTGAAATTTCGGATTGTATTCCTCGCATTTTCGCCATAAGCACGGTGTCCTTCATCAATAACCACAAGCGGACGCAAAACTTTCAAGGTATTGCCCAACGAAGTTTTTATTTGCGTTCCAAATACTTCCATTTCGGTTGTGAAACAATCCAAGTTCGGAAGTAATTCTTTCAGTTTTTTGTGTCCTTCAAAATCATCTTCTCTTGGAAAAAAGTCCGTAAATCCGCCTTGGTCACGGAATACTTTCAACGTTTCTTTGTTTTGACGGTTTGCAGACGGCAACATCAATAGTAATACAACCAAATGTTCTTCAACATCAAGTCGGTTAAATATTTCTGTTTTTTCTTTTATCAACGTTCTGCCACCGCTCGAAATATCCAAAACCTGTCTGTATGGGTGGTTTCTATCTTTTAATGCTTTGATTGTTTGGCGGTAAATTTGAGTGGACGGCACCACCCAAAGCACCAAACCTGTTTGTTTTTTGAGGTATGTTTTTTGAATACTATCAATAGCGTGGCAAGCCAACAAAGTTTTACCGCCACCTGTCGGCACTTTCAGGTAAATATCAGGTACAGGTTCGTCCAAGCCGTTTGTTTTGGAACTGTAAACGATACGCCCTGTTGATTTTTCCCAAGCCTCTTTCGGGAAATTAATATGTTTTGCCAAATGCGGTTTGAGTTCGGCAATTTCTTCAAACTCTTTTTTCGCATCAGCCAAAGCACTCAAATATTCTTTGAGTTCCTTTAAAACCTTATCCTGATAGTGCTTTAATCTCATTATTCTATTTGTTATTCAGTTTATTCAAGGTCTTTTGGGTTTACATTAATCATCCTTGACAACAAACTGTTAAAATGTTGCTCGAATGTTTGACTTTTTATCTGAAGAATATCGTTTTCGGTGATATAATCAACAATGATGTTATTGTGGTCAGCGAAATGTTCCAATTTATACTCAACCATTTTTTCAATCACATCACTGTAATTATGTGCTTTCAACTCTTTTTTATACAAATCACTACCTAAGCTTTCTTTGTTGTTTGCCAAATTCCAAGCTTCAATACCAACTTCCAAAGTTTCTTCAAAAGTTAGCGTTTCAGGCAATAATTCATCAAATTGTTCTACAAGTTGCATTAGCATTTTTGAATACTTTACTCCTGTATTTTCTATATTTATCTCTTTCATTACTTCTGTATTCTATAAATTTCGTAAGGTAATTGGCAAAAATCTATTCGGTATTCAAGTAAGGTGTAATCGTCCACATACTTGGCTGGTGCAAATACCAAACGCTGTTTCCCTTTGAATTTTGGTAATGCTTTGCAACGGTCTAATGTCAAAGCATTTTGTTTTAGCCATTCTATATCGTCTTTGTAAAACAGATATACTTCGTAGTTTTTGCTTTCGCCTATAAAGCCTGTTTTTGTGTCAATATTTTTTTCGTTAAATTCTTCGCCTGTGGCTGTATAAAAAAGGTAACGTGCAAACTCTGTGAAAGACGGTAAGTTTTGCCCTCTCAACAAACTTTCCATTTCTATGGTTGCTCCTAACTCAAAATAACTGAATGAACCGCCTGTTCCTTTTTTTAGCAATTCACTTTTTGCAGTTGGTACACCTTTGATTACTCTGCGAACTCTCTCGGCTGTAATGCTGTTGGCATAATCTTCCTGCTCCACCAAAATAAATTTTCGGTTGCTTCCGTCTTCTTTGTTGAGTGCTAAAACTGCTTGTGCTGTTGTTCCCGAACCTGAGAAGCTGTCAAGGATGATGTCATTTTCACTGGTTGATAATGTGATTATTCTTTTAATCAGTTCAACAGGTTTGGGTGTAGCAAACAAATTATCTCCAAACAATTCTTTGATTGGCTTTTTGGCGTCATCATTACTTCCTACTTCGTTGTATAACCAAATTGATTTGGGTGTAACTCCATCTTTCATTTCTGAAAGAAATTTTTTCATCCTTGGAACTGCATCGCCTTTCGTTCCAAACCAAATTCTATTTTCTTCGTCAGCTTTTTTAAGAGTTTCAATAGAATATCTTGGAAATGTTCCTGAAGGTGGTTGCCATTCTGCTCCATTTTTAAATTTGAAAGTATATGTTGTGTCTGTTCCACTTTTAGCGTGTAGCGGTTGTGTCATCCAATCACCTCTTGAGTCATTATCTTGATTTGAGTATCGTTCATTTTGCTCGTCAGTTCTTGAAAGTAAGTTTAACGCAAAGCCTGTTTTTACTTCTCCTTCAATTTTGTTCTTTGCATAGCAAATAATAAAATCGTGTGTATCAGAAAAATATTTTGCATCATTACTTTGAGTATATTTCTTTTGCCAAATGATATTTTGAATAAAATTTTGTTGTCCAAAAATCTCATCAAGCAACACTCTCAAATTATGCTGTTCATTATCATCACAAGATATAAAAATCGCTCCGTCCTCACTCAATAATTCACGCAATAGTTTTAAGCGTGGCATCATTAGGCAAAGCCATTTGTCGTGGCGTGTCATATCTTCTTTGTCCACCACACTGCCCAACCATTCTTTTATCATCGGACTATTTACATTATCGTTGTACACCCAATTTTCGTTTCCTGTGTTGTAAGGCGGGTCTATGTAAATACACTTTACTTTTCCTGCATAAGTTGGCAAAAGTGCTTTTAATGCTTTCAGGTTGTCGCCTTGTATAATCAGGTTATCGTGCAGGGAAACTTTGTCCGTAAGGCTCAATTCTGCCTTTGGCACTAATTGGTGGTATTTTACCGCCAAATGGTGGTTTTGCACAAATGTTTTTCCTTTGAAATTAAGTGTTGGCATATCGTTAATTCAATTTAGCTATTATCGTGTTATACAAATCAATAAACTCATCGTTCGTTCCATCAAACCAAGTCGTTCGTAATTCATCAAAAGTTTGATTGCAATAGTATTTTTCAGAAACTTTTTTGTGTACAAGTTTTTTCACATCATCAAATTCTGAATAAGTGAAAGCAGAAGCAGGAATTAGCCTATTCAAAGCCGTTGTCGAAATATAGTTTTCAAGTTCTCTTTTCTTTGTACAACTAAAGTGTGTTCCTGTTATCAAACCATAATTTGTAAGGTATGTTTCATTAGGCGATATTGAAGCAGGGGTTGTTTTATCGCTATCAAGAAAAATAAAAAATGGCTTTTCAAGTTTTGTAAAGAGGTCAAGATTTACCCAATGTTTTACACCTCCGCAACCGCCAATGGGTATGATATTTATACTTAACTCATCGAAAGTATGCGGAATTAGACCATTTTGTTTATATAAATTGGCTTTATGATGCATTGCATTTGCATCATCAATACCTTCTACAAGAAATAACAGCCTTGATGTAGAAAATAGGGGCGTAAAAGTATTGTCAGGTTTTATTCCTAAATCTTTTGCCAGTTCCTTATAATCAATAGCTGTTTGATTTACAGTATAAACATTTTCAGGTTTAGAAATATGAATGATATTATTCTTTTTTGCATTGCCTACAATAGTTGGCGAATGTGTTGAAGTTATTACTTGATAGCCATTTTCGTTAAGTAAATTCAACTTTTCAAATAAGCTATTCTGTGCAGAAGGGTGTAAAAAGGTTTCGGGTTCTTCAAATCCAAAAATAATTTGCTGTGTAGCATCCGTTCTTTGAGTTTCAGCTAAATACTCAAAGTAAGACATCATTGTTATTCTTCTAAATCCGTCACCTCTTGAACTTAACGGAATATTGTTACCGCTTGCCGTACTTACAAACGATGTTGAGATTAATTTACTCCAATCAAATTCAACCTTAGGTTCAACTTTTTCAGTTGATTTTAAAACATCATTGATTTTATCTGTTACTTTTTGCAGAACTCCGCCAAGTTGAGTTTTTATGGTTTCTTCCATCTCATCGGTATCAACTTCATTTTGGATTAGCTTAAACGCCATATCCTTGAAATATTTTTGAATAGTCGCATCTGTGTCGGAAAGGGAAGTGTCTGCTTTGAAATATTGAAAAGATGGTAATGCTTTTTTTATGGCATCTCCAATTGCTTTTAATTTTGTAGTTCCCGAACTTGGAATTTCTTCGTATTCATAAATAAATCCAATATTATTCTGCTGGTTATATTCTCTTAATTTTTCTCGTTTTTCTACATTGTTGTAGGCATCACCGTTTCCCTTAGCCGTTGCTATAGCATTTGCGTTACATTGGGCGATTAATTGTTGTTCTGTTTTGAATATAAAATCGTTTGTTCCATCATATTTTTTTCTGATGATTGAAGTTTTTGGT
>Ga0154020_10006140_pt1 | contig 14090 bp, 9 predicted proteins | sample Klosneuvirus_201_FD_109709 | JGI IMG/M metagenome (GOLD analysis project Ga0154020, IMG submission 109709) | Active sludge microbial communities from wastewater, Klosterneuburg, Austria - Klosneuvirus_20160825_MG | ecosystem: Engineered > WWTP > Aerobic digester > Activated sludge | place...
AGGGCAACTTGATACGAGCGTTTCAACAGCGCGTGGTTTTTGTGCGTGAAAAGTGTAGGGGCGGTTTTGGGCGGGCAAAGATGCGGTGAATTTTGGGAAGGTGGATTATTCGGCGCCCAAGTACGTGTCTCAACCAATCTGTTTCAACAACCAGTCTTTCTCCATCAGCGGTTGTGTGGATTCAACCGTAGCACGCAGGCGTTCGTTTTGGGCTTTGGAGTACGGGTTGTGGTTGAGCAGTTTTTTCATTAGGCTGATCATGTTTTTGTACGCGGCCTTTCGGGTGGGGTCGAGTGCTTCTTTGCGCTGGAGGTAGATGCGCATACTTTCGAGCAGTGATTCGAAAGCGTCCAGTTCACCTTGTTCGTAGTAAATTTTCAGAAGCATCGTTTTGGCGATGATATTGAGCAGCATGTCGTCGTACTCGAAGCGGGTGAGCAAGCGCTGGGCCTTGTTGTAGTCGCCTTTTTCGTAGTACACCCGCGACTGGTTGAAGTTGACGATGCTTTGGCGCTCTTTTTCTTCCAGAAAGTGCTGAAACTGTTCGATGAACTGTTCGGCCCAGCCGTATTCGCCGATGCGGAGTGCAGCGCCAACAGCATTTCCAAACGTGTACCGGGATACCACTTCATTTTCCAACAAAATAGCCGTTTCCAGCCCCGACCGGTATATCCAAAAAGCGCGTCTTGCGAAATCTGCATTGCCCTGATTGATCTTGGGAACACAGTAGTTGATAGCGGCGATGTAGAGGACTCGTGCTTCCGAATGGTCAAAGCGTTCTATATCATTATGGAGTAGTTTTTCTAATTGATCAAAATACGTTTCTTCCTCCGGGTTGGTAATAGCCAGATAGGCGTAGTAAAAGGCGGCAATGGCGGGTTCGCCGAGCAAATCTTTGCGTTGCACATACGCTAATGTTTCATCGAGAAGCCCCGGTTCGTACGTGATTTTCTGGAATACGTTGCGGTGGGCGATCATGGCGCAGGCGATGCGCAGTTTTTCGGCGAGAAACCATTTTTCCAATGCATCCGCAGATTCCTGTAGGTTTACCGGAGCGTTTTGCGAAATAGGCAAGCGGTGGTTATATTCCTCCAGATCGAAAAAGTAGGCGTTCATCAGGTAGTACCCGTTGCGCAGGGGTTGCTTTTCCAAAAAATCGCGACCTTGCCGGTATGCTTGCCGGTAGGCCTTGTCCAGTTTCCGAACGCGGTAAGTTTTGGTTAAAGCGCTGAGGTATTTGGCCTGGTCCTCGATGCCATCCATGAAAACCAGATACTCTTCGATGGCTTTCAGCAAAAAGTACATGACCTGCCGCATACGCGCGTCGTCATACGCCTCGCCGGGAAACACCGCCTTCCAGGCCCGGTTTTTTTCCACGGCCTCGTCCTGAGCAACATCTGCCAGGTGTTTGTTCAAAAAATCGAACAAGCGCACCACATCCTCGCGCTGGTTGTGCGAAGGAGACTGGAGCCACTTGTTTACCTCGCGGATTTCCTTGCGGCTCAACGACCGGACGATCTCCGCCAATACACTTTTTTGCATGAGTGCAAATGTTTATCTATTCAACAAAACCAAACAAACAGGACAATATCAAAAAAGATGCTCAATTGGCTACTAAAATTGTTTTTCAGTTGGTTATGTCGCCAAGGCAACTGAAATGAATTTTTAAACGCCAAAATTAGGTTACAAAAACGATTCAACAAATGCAAAATTTTGTCTTTTCAATCGCCAATTGCCGTCCGCACTTTTGTAGCGTTAAAAAACAGCTACGGCCAGCATTAATCCTTGTTCTCATGTTCAGATACCTTCTCGTTATTATTCTCTTGTTGCCCGTCGGCATCCTCGCCGGCCAGGGTTGGGAACGCGTATTTGACGGAGGAGGGCAGGGGCAGATCAATGATATTGCCGCATCTCCCGATGGCGGCTTCGTCGCGGTGGGCTATTACAACAGCCTGAACCGCGCCCGTTTGTTCAAAACGGATTCCGACGGAAATTTGCAGTGGCTTAAAGACTATTTCCTCGGTTCTCAAACAACCGGCCAAAGTATTGTCGTGACGCAAGACGGCAGTTTTGTCATCGCGGGCTACTCCAAAACGGGCAGCAACCCACGCAGGGCATTCCTGTTGAAGACCGACAAGGCCGGAAACGTTGTCTGGACATATTATTTCCCCAGCGCGTTTGACGCCGAAGCGCTTGATGTCGTCGAACTGTACGACGGCGGCCTGATCGCCTGTGGCCACCAAAAAAACATTTCCACCGTCGAGGATATTCTGGTGTTCAAAGTCTCTCCCGATGGCAATCTGATGTGGAGCAACCTCTACGGCGAGGCCGTGATTGAAGAAAAAGCATCCAGCCTCGCCCTCACACCCGATGGCCACGTCGTGGTGACCGGTGGCAAAAAAACAGTGCCCCGCGATATCTGCGTCTTGAAGATTGACGGCGCTTCGGGTGGTTTGATCTGGGAGAACACGTTCGGCTTTTTCGAAGTATTGTCCGGATTTCCGGCCGATGACGTGGCGCGGGCCATTACGGTAGATACCGACGGGAATATCATTTTAGCCGGAAGAAGCACCTACGAAGAAAATGGCATTGGTGTATTGATGAAAGTAAATGGATCGGGCAACAACCAGATATTGTGGCGCCAAACGTATTCCAAAGCCGATTTTTACGGTGTGGCCAAATCGCCTGCAGGCGGCTTCTTTGTCACCGGCGTCAAATCCACGCAGCAGTCGGAAGACGTGTACATGGTACGCACCAACTCGGCCGGCGAAAAAATTTGTGAGATTGCGGTGGGCCGCCCCGGTTTTGATCAGGGTATCAGCGTCGTGCCCACACCCGACGGCGGCGCCATAGCGGCTGGTGTCGGCGAATTTTTCATTGCAACGGCCTTTACGGAGTCGAATCCGTACCTCGTGAAGATGGACAAAAATTGCACCGCCTTCACCAGTTACATCTCCGGAAATGTATTTCACGACCTGAATAACGACTGTCTGCGCGATGCTAATGATAAGGGCCTGGAGAACTGGATCGTCAAAATCGAAAGCCCCAACTTCACCCGGTACGCCGTGGCAAAAACGAACGGCGACTTCCTGCTGCTCGTGGATACGGGCATGTACGAGGTCAAACTGTTCCCGCCCAACGACTCCTGGCAAACGTGTACGCCATCTGTCCCGGTACATGTCACAGGCTTCCTCGATACCGCGATGGTGTCGTTACCGGTTCGGGGTGCATCGTCTTGCCCGCGCAACGAAGTGGATGTCGCCACCCCGGTATTGCGCCGCTGCGCCGACAACACCTATACGGTGCGGTACTGCAACTCCGGCACCATACCATCCACCGACACTAAAATTGAAGTTACGCTCGATCCGTACCTGACCCTCACGAGCAGTTCCATCCCCGCCACGCTGGTGCAGGGCAACACTTGGTCGTTCGATGTCGGCGTGGTCGAAAACGGCAACTGCGGCACGTTCACCATCGAAGCATTTCTCGATTGTGCCGGCACTATTGCCGGACAGGCCCACTGTGTGAAAGCGCATATTTACCCGGATTCGTTTTGCCAGATCACCGCGTGGGACCGCTCCATCGTGGAGGCCCGGGCACTTTGCGACGGCGATACTGTTCGCATGGTTCTGGCCAATATCGGAGAAGGGGACATGCAGGAAGAGGTCGGGTTTGTTATTGCTGAGGATGTGATCATGCTCACTCAGCCCGGTGACCCGTTTTACAAATTCCAACGAAATGCCGGCGAATCGGAAGTCGTCTGGTCTGGTCCGGCCACCGGCAGCACCTACCGCATCATTGCCGAACAAACCAGCGGCTACCCGGGCACCGGCTACCCCACCGCAGCGGTGGAAGGCTGCATTCCCGTCCCCAGCGATACCTTCACCAGGGGCTTTTATACCATGTTCCCCGAAGACGACCTTGACCCCTTCAAGTCGTCCGATTGCCAGGAAAGCAACAATGCCGATTTCCATCCGGAGAATTTAAAACGAGGCCATCCCAAAGGCTACAACGTAGCCCACTACGTTCGTCCGGAGACCGATGTAGAGTTTTTAATCCAATTCCAGAACACAGGAACCGATACCGTGAATCAGGTCGTCGTGCGCGACACTTTGTCGTCCTTCCTCGACCCGGCCACGGTGCGCCCGGGTACTGCCAGCCATCCGTACGACTTTGAGGTCTTCGGTTCCGGCATCGTGCAGTTCATTCTCCCGGGTCTTAATCTGCCGCCCGATAGCGGCTCCAATGAAGGCTTTGTGAAGTTTCGCGTGTCCTTTCAAACGGGCATCCCATGCGAGACACAGGTCTTCAACAGCGCCGCTATCTATTTTGACTTCGATGCTCCGGTTTTCACGAACCAGACTTTCCATACCGTGTGCGAATTCGACACCTTCGTGGTGGTCAAAACGAAACACATTGATTTCGAGGGAGCCGATGTAAAGGTGTACCCCAACCCGTTCTACGACAGCGCTATTTTTGAGATCAGCGGCGCGCCGGCCTCCGGCTACCTGCTGGAACTGTACGACATGCAAGGAAGAAAACTTTTTAATCAATCCTATTCTCATTCCACGTTCCGATTGCTCCGGCAACAATTACCGGCAGGCATGCTGTTCTACCGACTGTCCACCAACCGTGGCCAGGCGATTGCCTCCGGAAAGCTCCTCGTTCGATAAACGAGAGACCTCCCAGCCATTGCCATTTACCGATTTTACTAATAGGCGTCTCCCAAAGACGCCAAAACCGCGGGGACCTCAACCTCGCGGTTTTTTTTGTGCCTATTCACCACAGATTACACAGATTAACACAGATTTGTTTTTTGAAAAAATCTGTGTTAATCTGTGTAATCTGTGGTGAATCAAGCGCTTCGTAATTCCAGCAGCGCCACACTTTCGATATGGTGCGTATGCGGAAACATATCCACGGGTCGCACCGTCAGCACCTCATATTTTTCGGAAAGCAGTAGCACGTCGCGGGCCTGTGTGGCGGGATTACAACTGACGTATACAATGCGCGGCGCGGCCAGATCGAGCAGGAATCGCACCGCCTTTTCGTGCATGCCCGCCCGCGGCGGGTCGGAGATGACCAGGTCGGGGCGGCCATGCCGCTCCACGAAAGCCGGGTCGAGCACGTTCTTCACATCGCCGGCGTAGAAAACGGCGTTTTCGATGCCGTTCATCCGGCGGTTTTCTTCTGCATCGGCGATAGCCTCCGGTATTTCCTCGATGCCCACCACCTGTTTGCAAAAACGGGCCACGTATAGCGCGATACTTCCCGTGCCGGTGTACAGGTCGTACACGTTTTCGGTGCCGGTCAATCCGGCAAACTGTACTACCGTGTCGTACAGGTTTTTGGCTTGTACCGAGTTGGTTTGAAAAAACGACTTGGGGCCGATCTTGAAACGCAGGTCGCCCAGTTGCTCCACCACATAGCCTTTGCCGTGGTACACGATCATGTCCAAATCGAATACGGTGTCGTTCATCTTGGGATTCACGCAGTACACGACCGTGGTCAGTTGATCGCTGAAACGCTCCAGCAATGCATCCAAAAATGCGTGTATGGCTTCCGGTTCGTCGCGGGCAAAACTTACCAGCAAGAGCACTTCTCCAGTGGTCGTTAGTCGAATCATGAGGTTGCGCAAAAAACCTTCGTGCCGGCGCACATCGTAAAACTCCAGCCCTTGCTCCAACGCTATTTCACGTGCAGCGTTCCGAATAGCATTGGACGGATCGGCCTGAAGCCAGCAGTGGTGGATATCCACGACCTTGTCGAACGCCCCGGCGCGGTGAAACCCAAGCCCGGGAAACCTCGGCCTTGCCTCCAATTGGGCAGGAGGCGTGATTTCGGTTTCTTGTGATATTTCTGTTTGAAATTCGCCTGTTTCGGGCGTATCCAATGCAGGGGGCATTTCCCCCGGAAGGAGCCATCGTTTGTTGGAAAACGCAAACTCAAGTTTGTTCCGGTAATAGGTCGTTTCGGGGGCGCCGAGAATGGGCAAAAAATCCCCCACCGGAACCTTGGCGATGCGCTGAAAAGCATCAAGTACGTTTTGGTTTTTGTGTTCCAATTGTGCCGAATATTGCAGATGTTGCCATTTACAGCCGCCACAAACGGTGAAATGCCGGCAAAACGGTTCCGCACGCTCCGGGGATGGTTCCAGCAACTGTTCGATGCGGCCCTCACCGAAACCACCTTTTTTCTTTTGAACAAAAACGTCGGCCACATCTCCCGGGACGGCTCCTTCGACGAATAGTACCAACCCGTCGGTTGTACGCCCGACCCCCTTGCCGCGGTCGGCAACGCCGTGAATGGGCACGGCCGGGGCGATAAATGATTTGAATTTACGTGCCATAAACAGGCGCAAAGGTAGTTCGCATATCCGGGAGTCGGATATACCGAGGTAAATGCGGGGGAGCCGTTCTGAAAAATTTTCCATTTTTAAAGGCCAAACTTCTACCTTTGCGCTTGCCTTTTTTAAAGGCGTATAATTTTTCTTTTAAAAATCTGGTTTTCAAACAATTATAGCGATATGGCTTTACTCGGAGCGATTCGGAACAACAGATGGATTCTTATTGTGCTCATGACTTTGGCACTGGGAGGTTTTATTTTGATGGACATCATTTCCAATGCACAACGCTACCAGTCGGGAGACGTGAATATGTTGGGCAAAGTGAATGATGTGGAGATCAAACGTGGAGACTTCGACATGTACGAAAAACTCATCTACACCAACGCCAAGGATGACATCCTGCAAGCGCGTCAGCAAATTTGGGAATATTTCGTGGAGAGTGCTTTGGTCACGAAAGAAGCCGAGGCATTGGGCCTTGGAGTAGGCAAAGACGAACTGGACGATCTCCAGTTCGGCAATAACCTCAGCCCGATTATCATGGAGCGCTTCGCCGGACAGGACGGACAGCCCAACCGTGCTACGCTTTCCAACATCAAATCCTCCATCGAAGGGGGGACGTTCACAGACCCGACCAATGTGGCCTACTGGAACGTCCAGCAAAAAGAGGTCATCAAGGAGCGTTTGCAAACCAAAATCGTCAATCTGGCAACCAAGGGTGTGTATACCCCCACCTGGCAAGCTGAAATGACCTTCAAAGAGAACAACCAGCGCCTCAATTTCAACTACGTGCGTGTTCCCTTCGACAAGGTATCGGACAAGGATGCCCCGCTGACGGACGACGACTATGCGGCTTACCTCAAAGAAAACCCCCGCCTGCACAATCAACTTGTGGAAAACCGCACCATCGAATATGTGACCATTGATGTATTTCCGACTTCCAGCGACAGCGCAGCCGCCTACGAGGCAGTCCTGCGTATGTTGGCCGGCTTGCGCGAGGCTGAAAATGACTCCACTTATGTGGTGTCTAACTACGGCGTGGTGGAGTCGAGCTATCGCAAAAAAGATGTCCTGCCCGTAAGCGTAGCCGATTCGCTCCTGAGCGTACCGGTTGGCTCTATTGTAGGCCCTTATCAGGATCAGGGCGCATGGGTTGTGGCCAAAGTACTTGGCCGCAAGACGATGCCGGACTCGGTTCAGGCCCGCCACATCCTGATTCGCGAAGCCACCCCGGCCAGCGAAAGGAAAGTAGACAGCCTCATGGCTATCCTGAATGCCAAATTGGTGCCTTTTGATTCATTGGCGCGGCAAAATAGCCAGGACACAGGCTCCGGCATCAAAGGTGGCGACCTCGGCTGGTTCCCCGAAGGCGCCATGGTTCCCGAGTTCAACAAGGTTTGTTTTTACGATGGTGAACAGGGCAAATACTACAAGGTCGCTACGCAGTTTGGTTGGCACCTGATTGAAATCACCGGCAAAAAATTCCTTAAAAATGATGCCGGTGTGCGGGCCGCCTACCTGCGCCAGCCCATCGAGCCAAGCAGCGAAACCCAGTTGCGGGCCAAGGACAAAGCCCTGGATATGGTGCAAAAAGCCAAAACCCTGAAAGACCTGGCCGACCTTGCAGCCAAACAAAACTATGTTGTTCGATCAAGTCAGCCAGTGGCAGCCAGCGACTTTGCTGTTGGAGAATTAAAGGGACCTGAATTGCGTGAAATCATCCGTTGGGCATTCGATCCGAAATCGGAGGCTGGTGCTGTTTGCAAGGAAGTATTCGCTTTCCGGGACCCCAAGGGCGGCTACTTCGACCACCAATACCTCGTCGCTGCGCTCAAGAGCATCAGCCCGAAAGGCCCCGCTACCGTGGCATCCCTGAAAAATATACCACGCGTGGAAACAGAAGTGCGTAACCGCAAAAAAGCGGAAATACTCATAGGCAAGTTGAAAAACACGAGTAGTCTCGACGGCTTGGCCTCCGAGTGGGGTGTACCAGTGGACACCGCTGCGGCATCAACATTGTTGCAACCTTTCCTCCCGACAGGCGGCAACGAGCCCCGTGTGGTAGGTACGGCATTTGGCCTTGGCAAAGGCAAAGTAAGTGCGCCCATCACTGGCAACTCAGGGGTATATGTGCTTCAGGTCACATCTGATATTCCCCAAGTGCCGATGCCGCCAGATTTCACGATGTTCCGTCGGCAGACGGCCTCCACAGCCATCTCAGGCATTCGTATGAATATGATAACCAACTGGAAACAGCAGGCTGAAGTACAGGACAATCGCGGCAAGTTTTTTTAAATTGCCTTCCGAGGCTGTTTTGTAGAAGTTGGGGATTTTTCGCACCTGCGGAAAATCCCCAACGTGTTTTATAGCCAACGAGTTATCCAGTCGAGGGTACGGTTCATCAAACGAGAACCGTATGGCGGTAAAAAAACCTCTGTGGTGGGATACGGGCTGTGCTGCCGGGCAATTCCCCGAGCATTGGTAAATTCCAGAAAGCCGCTTTTGCCGTGGTACATGCCAATCCCGCTGGCGTTGTGCCCGCCGAAAGGCAACTCAGGGTTGAAAAACTGCAAGCCGCATTCGTTGATGCAGACGCCGCCGCCGCGTGTCTCCCGAATGATCTGCCGAATGTGCGTTTCCCGTTTACTGAAAATGTAAAGTGCCAGCGGCTTGGGACGTTCCATAATCTGAGCCAGCGCGGCATCGAGTTTGTCGTAGCGTAATACAGGCAGAACAGGCCCGAAAATCTCGTGTTCCATCACGACGGCATCCTTCGGCACGTCGCTCAGTATAGTCGGCTCAATATACCGCTCCGCCGCTTCTGTAAAGCCACCGAATGCCAATCGGGCACCCCGCTGCAAGGCATCGTCCAGCAAACTTTTCACAAACTGAAACTGACGATCATGGATCATCCGGCTCAGATCGGGCGTACGGCGTCGGGCCTCCTGATCGTTGCCGTAGAATTTCTTGATCCACAAGCCAAGTTTTTCTACGAGCGCATCGTGTACAGATGCATGCACCAGCACGAAATCCGGCGCAATGCAGGTCTGTCCGCCGTTCATGCATTTCAACCACACAATGCGCGATGCCGCCCGATCCAGATCGGCTGTTTCATCCACAATTACCGGGCTTTTCCCACCCAATTCCAGGGTCACGGAAGCCAGGTGGTTGGCAGCAGCGGCCATCACGGCCTTGCCCACAGCCGTACTGCCCGTGAAAAAAATGTGGTTGAACGGCAACTCCAGCAACGATTTGGCAAGTTCCACATCGCCCAATACTACCGCTACTTCTTCCGGCGAAAAACATTCTTCCACCAGCACCTTAATCATCTTTGCGCTGTGGGGGGCGTGTTCGGAAGGCTTGAGGATGACACAATTTCCGGCAGCCACCGCCGTCGCCAGGGGAATCAAATTAAGGTTGAAAGGGAAGTTCCACGGCCCCATAATGAGGCATACCCCCTTCGGCTCGTAGTGGATGCGGGCCGAAGACCCAATCAGCGGGAGGCGAACCCCCACCCGCCTCGGGGCCATCCAGGACGCTACGTGGCGCACCATATTGCGGATTTCACCGTTCACCGTGGCAATCTCGGATATATCCACTTCGTGGGACGGCTTGCGAAAATCAGCCAACATAGCGGCTTTGATGGCGTCGCGATGGCGCAGCATGGCATCGTGCAGCCGACGCAACTTTTCCTTGCGTTCTTTTGCGGTGGAACGGGCCACGCAGTGCTGATGAATTTGCTGCGAGCGAAAAAGGTCGGCGAGGGCTATTTTATTGTCCGTATGCATTGTTCCAGTATCGAGCATGATTAAGTGGCCGTTTGGCCAAAGCGGTGCAAAGTTGAGAACTTTTTGAATGGAACGCACACGCAGAAGACGGTAGTTATACGTTGTGGAAAGGCGCTTTACGTCGTGCCCGTTTCCCGGTGGAAGACACCGATAACAAACCTCTGCAGCGCGGTTAATAATTTTAATGAACAATGTTTGGTCAGAATTGAGACTTGCTGTAAAATTGGCTTTTCAAAAAACAAACATTCGAAATCCAGAAAAAACCTGAATATTAAAGTTAGTATCGTCCAACTTATTCACCATTAAATTTTAGTGCGTATGAATATTAGTGTGAAGTCCGTACATTTTCACGCCGACACCAAGTTGGTCAGTCACGTGGAAAAAAAACTGGGTCGTTTGGGCCGAATTTTTGACCGTATCGTAGACGTTGAGGTACATCTGAAACTCCAGGACTCCGGAGGCAAAGTGCAGGAAAAAATAGCGGAGGTACACATGCACGTGCCGGGTGGGTGGCTGATGGATCGAAAAACCGGTAAAACATTTGAATCTGCCATAAACGCTTCCACCGAAACGCTCAAAAGGCAACTCACCCGATACAAAGAAAAAGTCTATGGGATTGAACCCGATAAAATCACGGATAAAAACCCGCATGCCTGATCTTCCAAAGTCCTTCAAGGTTTCAAAAAGAACCATCCTGATTTCCATGAGTTAACAGGATAAAAAAGTTCAGCGGATCCTCCGTTGGGCTTTTTTTGTGGATACACCATCACGAATTACTGGTATGACGCATGTCGTTGTTTCTCAAAAACAGCAACTTTGCAGACGACTTCCACCAGACCAACAACGTTCATCACACATCGTTCATCACGCACTTCCTATGGTTCTGTTTGAGGACAATCATTTGCTGGCGCTAAACAAACCTGCCGGGTGGCTGGTGCAAGGTGATCGTACGGGTGATCCTACCTTGACCGATTGGGGCAAGGTGTACCTGAAAGAAAAGTATGCCAAGCCCGGGGCGGTATTTCTGCATCCCGTCCACCGGATTGATCGTCCGGTGAGTGGCTTGGTACTTTTTGCCCGAACGGACAAGGCATTGGGACGGCTGACCACGATGTTCCGAGAGCGCAAGGTATCCAAAACGTACCTTGCCCTCGTCCTCTATGAACCCCGAAAACCTGCCGGCGAACTGCGCCATTTTTTGGAAAAAGACGAAAAACGAAACGTAGTGCGGGCATCCACGAAACCCGTCGGAGATGCTAAAGAAGCAGTTTTGCACTACTCGTATCTTGGAAAGGCGGGATTTTACCACCTGTTGGAAGTGCGTCCACTGACCGGCCGGTCGCACCAGATTCGGGTGCAACTTAGTTCCATGGGATGCCCCATTGTGGGCGACGTGAAATACGGCGCAGACACTCCTTTGCCGGATGCTTCCATCGGGCTGCACAGCCATATTTCGGCGTTGGAGCACCCGGTACGCCTTGAGGCATTGCGCATTGTGGCCCCGCTTCCGGAAGTGGAGTGGTGGAGTGTCGTAAAGTTAGAGTTGTAGAGTAATAGTGTCACAGAGACTCACAGAGTAAAAAGAGGCTCACAGAGTTTTTTAATCTTTCTCTGTGAGTCTCTTTTTACTCTGTGAGTCTCTGTGACACGTAGACACTAAAATCAAAAAAAGCCTCTCCGATGACTGACACCGGGAGGCTACGAAAACAATAAACAGCAGGAAAATCTTTACACGGTACTGATCTTGCGCACCACTTTGTAGAGCCGGGTGGTCTCGTTCACTTCCTCTTCGAAGGGGTCGTGATCGAAGTAGTTGGCAGAAATCAGTTTGAAGCGCACGACACGTCCGCGGTCGTTGTATATTTTTTGCACGTACTTTACCCATACGTTGCCGCTGCTGCGCACGGCGTAAATCTCGTTGTCACGGATGTCATTGAGGTTTTCGACCGAGCGGCATACCACGATATCGCCGTGCCGGATGACTGGTTCCATGGAGTTTCCATCAATCTGGAACGCAACAAGGCCGGAGCCCCCGACTCCCGGAATGGAGAAATAGGTATTGTCCTCGGCACTTTCTGCCCCCAAGGTGCTACCGGCGAAGGCGCGGATGGTGGTGAAGAGGATATTCCCTTCTCCCGAGGAAAAATACTTGTCGTTGGTGAGCACATCGCCCGGCGCCTCGAAACCGAACGGGTTCCCGATGCCGTGCAACAACCAGGCCTCATTGATATCGAAGGCGCGGCAAAAGGATTGTGCCTGGCCATAATCAATGACGCGCTTGCTGCCTGAATTGAGGAAAGCGCGTATGATATGGCCGTATGCCTTGTTGCCAAGTACCCGTTCTGCCACGTCGCCTACGCCCTTGCCGCCGCGGTCATTTTTCACAATTGCGCCGCGGTCTTCCAGCAATTTGAACGCCTGCACGAAGCGCTCATTGAGATTGATCCGATCTTCTTTAATCATAAGGCCTGTAATTTTTAATGATGTTCGCGGTTGATCGCCGGAGCGACTTGTTGGTTTCCCTGGCCGTCCGTTCGTTTTTTGACGATGCAAACTTAAAACAAATGGTTTTTAAAAACAAAATATGTCAAAGCGTTTTTTTGTATTTTTTTTCAAAACGCTTTTGCTAATGTTCTTTTCTTTTGAAAATCAAGTGTTTGGAAAACGATACAAACGTAAATTTTTCAAACAAGGAATGCAGGCAGCATGCCGCGTCGCACCGCTGCACCCTATTGTGTTTCATATATTCTCGTACATTTGTTGCCGCTAAGGTGCTCTGCACAGATACTCGTGCGACCAAACACCTTCATACATTTATGGGCATAGTTGTTTCTCTACTCAACCACAAAGGAGGCGTTGGCAAAACCACCAGCGCCATTAATATAGGTGCGGGCTTAGTCGAACTGGGCAAAAAAATCCTGCTGATTGACCTCGACCCGCAAGCCAACCTGACCATTTCGCTCGGTATCCCGCGCCAGAAATACACCATATACGAGGCGCTGCGCGGCGAAGGCGAACTGGTGCCGTACACCCACAAACCCAATCTGGACATCATCACTTCTTCGCTCGACCTTTCCGGTGCGGAAATGGAACTCATCAACGAAGCGGGCAGGGAATACATCCTGCGCGAACTCATCGGACAGGTGGAGGCCGACTACGACTACGTCATTATTGACTGCCCGCCTTCCCTCGGCCTGCTCACCCTCAACGCCCTGACCAGCAGCCGCTTTGTGTTGATCCCCTTGCAAACAGAATTCCTGGCAGTGCAAGGGCTGGCCAAGATCAAACAGGTGATTGACAAAGTGCGCATGCGCCTGAACAAACAGGTGGAGATGGCCGGCGTGATTGCCACAATGTACGACAGCCGTCGTGTGCTGAACCGCGATGTGGTGGACATCATCCACAAATACTTCGGCGACAAGGTGTTCGGAACCTACATTCGCGACAATATCGCCCTCGCAGAAGCCCCCGCACAGCGCAAGGACATCTTCGACTACAACCCCAAATCAACCGGCGCCCAGGACTACCTCGACCTGTGCCGCGAATTCCTCGCCCGCGTGGAGCGCATTGCCGCACCTGCCCCCAAACAAGAACAAGAAGCCTGAACCAATGAGCAAAAAGAAATTCTCCGAAGGTCTGGACGACTTGTTCCGGGATCAGCCACACGAAGCGGAGGCTTGGGCACACGCCGGCGATGCACCGGTGCGCGAGCGGCGCATGGTCGGCAAAAATTTCATGCACGACCTCGACGCACTGCTGCAGGAAGCCATGGACGACGCGCTCGACCAATTAGAAGCAGAACCGACGGCCTCCGCTGTGTCAGGCAGTAAAAGCAAATCCGAAACAGCGTTTCGCTCGCCCGTCAGCGGGCTGGATGCCCTGATCCGCCAAACTGTGGATTTTCAGGACCTCGGCCTGGACGAGGACACCGGGAAGAAACGCCTCACCGTGTCCGTGGA
>Ga0154020_10006141_pt1 | contig 14090 bp, 9 predicted proteins | sample Klosneuvirus_201_FD_109709 | JGI IMG/M metagenome (GOLD analysis project Ga0154020, IMG submission 109709) | Active sludge microbial communities from wastewater, Klosterneuburg, Austria - Klosneuvirus_20160825_MG | ecosystem: Engineered > WWTP > Aerobic digester > Activated sludge | place...
GGCCAAGGCGGTCGGCGCCAGCGCCAAGCAGCCGGCCGGCGGCGCCAGCCAGGTCCGCGCCGCGGCCGCCGACGCCACCGCGGAGCTCCTGCGCTTCGTGGTGCGCGAGCTCGAGCTGGGCGCACGCGGCCTGACCGCGCGCGGCGGTGGCGGCACCCGCGAGCTCAGCTGGGCCGACCTGGCCGAGGTCCACGCCGGCCAGCTGCCCGCGGACGCGCCCTTCGAGCGGCTGCACTTCGTCGACCTGGTGCCCGCCGGGCCGGCGCGGCCCGGGGCGCCCTACCGGCCCGACGGCCCTGCCCCGCTGGCCGAGCCGCTGCGCCTCCTGCCGTCCACGCGGGTCAACTATGGCGCCCTGCCCGGCGGCGCCGCCACCACCTCGCTCGACAACCTGCGCCGCCTGGTCGCGCACGCGCAGACCCAGCAGCCGGCGCTGACCCTGGACGCCGAGACCACGGCGTTCTCGACCGGCGGCCAGGCCCGGCGCTACCTGGCGGTGGAGCAGTTCGCGCGCTACGACGCCCGCTACGGCTGACGCGGCGCCGCCCTCGCGGTATCGTCGCCGCGTGCCCGCCTCCGCCCTCGCCTACGGCTTCGCCTCGACCTTCCCGCTGAAGGAGCTCGGCCCGGTGTTCGCGGGCACCACGGTGCGCGCCACCAAGAAGCAGATCGTGGCCGACTATGGCGGGGGGGGGATCGCGGTGGCGTTCGACTTCGGCGCCCTGGTCTTCATCAATGTCGGCGCCGAGGAGCGCGCCCGGGTCATCGCCGCGGTGCGCGCCAATCTGCCCGAGGAGCCGCACGCGCCGCTGGAGGAGGACTTCGCCATCGACGTGCGCGAGGGCGCGCCGGCCCACGGCGAGGTGCGCTTCGATCGCGTCACGGTGCCCGAGCTGACCCCACACGTGGTCGACGTCATCACGGTGCTGCTGGCGCAGTCGGTGTGCATCGACTACTACGACGAGGATCTGCGCGAGCTCCTGCGCAAGCTCGACAGCTGGGTCGATCGCATCAAGACCACCGGCCGCGCGCCGCGGCAGTCGCGCGAGATGACGCGCTTCGTGGGCGCCGCCATCGACACCAAGAACCAGATCATCGAGTCACTGGCGCTGCTCGACAAGCCGGCCGTGACCTGGGACATCGAGGCGCTCGATCGGCTGTTCCGCGATCTGCGCGCCATGCTCGAGATCGAGGAGCGCTTCCGCGCTCTGGAGTATCGCCTGCGCACCATCCAGGAGACCCTGGAGCTGTTCCTCGATCTGGCGCAGACCCGTCGCATGCTGCTGCTCGAGACCACGGTCGTGGTGCTGATCCTGGCCGAGATCCTGCTGGGGCTGGCGCGCCTGCTGTGAGCGAGGCCGACGACAAGGCCGCGGGCGACGACGCCGCCGCCATCGAGGCGCTGCTGACCGCGGGCCGCCATGGCGAGGCCGCCGCCGCGCTGGCCGAGCGCGGCGGGCGCGCCGACCTCGAGCGCGCCATCGCGATCTACGAGCGGCTGTGGAACTTTCGCGCCGCCGCCGCCCTGGCACGCAAGCTGGGTGACCGGCCGCGCGCGCTGCGCCTGGCGCTGGAGGCCAAGGACCCCGCCGAGCTGGCCGCCGCCGCCGCCGAGCTCGAGCGCGCCAGCCCCGAGGAGCGCCGCGCCGCGGTCCAGCTCTACGAGGCGCGCCGCATGTGGCAGGAGGCCGCCGTGCTCAGCGAGAGCCTGGGCGAGCGCGCCGCCGCCGCCGAGCTGTTCGGCAAGGCCCACCTGCCGCTGGAGCAGGCCCGCCTGTACGAGGTCCTGGGCCGCCTGCGCGAGGCCGGCCAGGTCTACGAGGGGCTGCTCGCGGTCGAGGGTGGCCTGGGCGCCGGTGACACCGCGCGCGCCCACCTGGCGCTGGGTCGCATCCTGGAGGGCTTCCTGCGCCACGAGGCCGCGGTGCGGCACCTGCAGAAGGCGGTGCCCGACGCCGCGTCCGGCCCGCCCGCCGAGCGGCTGCTGCCGCTGCCGCTGGCCGGCCTCGGCCTGCGCGAGGGCGCGCGTGACGCCTTGAAGCGCGCCCGCCGCGCCGATCCCAACCTGCCCGAGGATGTCGACGCCGCCATCCGCATCCTGGCCCGCGAGCTGCGCGCCGGCCAGCTCGGCGGCGCTGGTGGCGAGGGCGACGCGCCCGCGGCCGAGGCCGACGCCGGGCGCTGGCTGATGGGGCGCTACCGGCTCGACCACCTGCTCGGCTCGGGCGGCTCGGGCCGCGTGTATCGCGCCTTCGACGCCGTGCGCGGCATCCCGGTGGCGGTCAAGATCTTCTCGGGCGTGTCGTCGCTGGACGCCAAGGACGATCGCGGTCGCAAGGCCTACTCGATGTTCCTGCGCGAGGCCCGGGTGCTGGGCACGCTGCGCCATCCCCACGTGGTCGAGCTGTACGACGTCGACGAGGCCGCCGGCTTCCTGGCCATGGAGCTCATGGTCGGCACCCTGGAGGCGCGCCTGCGCCCGCTGCTGCCGCTGGTCGAGGTGCCGCGCATCATCGAGGACGTGCTGGCCGGCCTCGAGGTCGCGCACCAGCGCGGCATCGTCCATCGCGATCTCAAGCCGGCCAACATCTTCTTCAGCGCCGCCGGGCGCGCCAAGCTGGGCGATTTCGGCGTCGCCCACCTGCTCGATCTCGGGCAGACCCAGACCGGCGGCTTCATCGGCTCGCTGGCCTACATGAGCCCGGAGCAGATCACCGGCGCCAAGCTGACCGTGGCTGCCGACTTCTACGCCCTCGGCGTCACCCTGTACCTGGTGCTGACCGGGCGCCTGCCCTTCCTGGGCCCCGACTTCGCGATGCAGCACCTCAGCGAGCCGCCGCCGCCGCCCAGCGTGGTCGCCGCCCTCAGCGAGCGCTTCGATCCGCTGCTGGCGCGCCTGCTGGCCAAGGCCCCTGGCGATCGCTACCAGACCGTCGAGGAGCTGCGCCGCGATCTCAGCCAGCTCGACTGGGGCGAGCGCGCCGCCGCCGACGCGTCACGCCCCACGCGCACCGGCACCATGCGCATCCCCAACGCCCCGGCCGAGGAGAGCCGCCCGCCCAGCGAGGTCGAGCGCTATGTCGACCTGGCTCCGCTCGAGGAGCCACGTCCGGCGCACACGCGGTCCCACCTCGGCGCCGCGCGCGACGTCGTGCTGTCGCGCGGCGTCATCGTCGAGCGCTTCGAGCCCGGGGTGCTCGACGACACCGTGCTGGCGCGGCTGCAGGCCTTCGCGCGCGCCGGCGGCGCCGGGGTGCAGCGCATCCTGCGCATCGATCGCGCGACCGGCCTGGTGGTCTACGAGCGGCCGGAGGCCGCCCCCACCGGCCGCACCACCGACACCCAGCCGCCCGAGGCCGCCGCCGCGCGGCGCCAGGTCCGCCTGCTGTCCACCCTCGCCGGCGCCCTCGCCGCCTTGCACCGCCAGGGCGTCGTGCACGGCGCCTTGACCGCCGACCGCGTGGTCGAGGAGCGCTTCGGCGTCACCATCACCATCCACGGCCTGGCCGCGCCGCCCGCCAGCGGCGCCTCGCTGGCTGCCGACCTCGCCGCCGCGCTGGCCATCGCCGGCATCAGCCCCGAGCACGCCATCCCCGACGCCGCCGCCCTCGAGGCCCTGGCGCGCAGCCACGCCGAGGCCCTGGCCCGCGCCGAACGCGAGCGCGCCCACCAGGCCGCGCTGGCCGCACAGCCCGAGTCGCCGCGCTGAACCCGCGCGGAGGCGCCCGAAAACGACGATATCCGTGGCCCTGGGGGCCACGGATATGTCCGTCTCCACGAGCGCGGCTGCTACCACATGACGGTGTAGGCGATCTGCGTGCCATAGACCGACGAGACCTGCAGCGCGGTGCCGCCCGGGGTCTCGATGCTGTCATGCGTGGTGTACTGGAAGAAGGCGGCCGGGCTGAGGATGCCCGAGCGGCCGACCATCAGGTTGAGTCCGAGACGCGGCGCCACCGCGAAGCCGGTGCCCGGCCCCTCGGCATAGCCGACGCCCATGCCGATGCCGGCGAACACGAACAGGCTGCGCGACAGCGGCACGTGATAGCTCGGCTCCACCAGGGCGCTGAACATGGTCCGGCTCTCGTCGCCCGCCTTGGCGTACTGCAGCCGGGTCAGCAGCGAGATCTCGAGGTTGTCGGTGATGAAGAAGCCGGCCGAGGGGCCGAACGACAGCTCGGTGAACTCGCTGGCCGCCGCGAACGAGGCGCTGCCGCCCAGCTCGAGCACGCCACGGCGACCGTAGGCCACCAGGCCGCCGATGCCGGCCTGCCTGATGAGGCCGGTCATGGGCATGGCGACCGCGGCGGGCGCCGGCTTGGCGTCATCGTCGGACTCCGGCGCGGGCAGACGCGAGGCGTCGACCGGCATGTCGCCGTCCTTCTCGTACACGAACTCGAGCGCGAACTGGTCGCGACGGTTCTCGCCCGCGCTGCCCACGGGCTGGGTCTCGCCCTTGCTGACGATGAAGATGCGATCCGCGCTGATGCCCTTCAGGATCAGGTAGTCGCGCGCGGCGCTGGCGCGCTGCCCACCCAGCTCGAGGTTGCTCTCCTCGTCACCGACGCCGTCGGTGTGGCCGGGGATGGTGACGTCGAGCGCCACGTTCGCGGCCAGGTGCGCCGCCAGCTTGTCGAGCGAGGCGCGTGCCTCCGCGGTGAGCTCGACGGAGCCGAACTTGAAGTGGATGGGGGCGAACTTGACGCTGGTCGCAGGCGCCGGATCGCCGCTGGGGCCGGCGCTCGCAACTGATGCACTGAGCGACAGTCCAATGGCCAACATGATGGTGAGCGTGAGCTTGTTCAAGGGTTCTCCACTTCGTCGAGCGAGTACGCCCGGGATGGGCGCCGTCGTCGGCCCAGCCCATCGCAAGAGCTGGGCCGCCGGGCCGACACATGGATTCAGCTACCTGGGGTGGTGCGCGCCGCGCGGCTGCGAGCGCTCAGCGCGCACTGGGGCCGTACGCCACGCTCAACGCGACTCGGCCAGCAGCACGACGACGAACAGGGCGCCCTTGCCGATCTCTGCATCATCGCCCTGCGCGACCCCGATCCCGACGTGGCTCACGCTGGCGTCCTCGACGTTCTTGGCGCCGCCGATCTGCGAGATCGCCCCCACCACCATCAGGTTGGTCTTCACCACCGAGAAGCGCGCCCCCAGCTTGTCGAGGCCGGCATCCAGCCGCGCCGCCGCCTGGTCACGCGCCGTCCCCGCCGCCAGCTCGCGCGCGAACGCCCCCGCCAGCTTGCCCAGCTCGGCGTCATCCACCAGCTGCCGGGCCCCCACGCGGGCCTTGCGCCGCTCCGCGATCACCGCGCGCGCCTCGGCCACCGCGCCCGCTGGGTCGAGCCTGGGCGGCACCCGGATGAAGAGCTGCGTCACCAGCAGCTCCGGCCGCCCCGCGACCTCGCGCCCGAGCACGATCCCGATGCCCACGTGGGTCGCCTCGGGGCTCAGGATGTTGGCGCGATGGCCCGGGCTGCCCATGAGGCCGCGCTGCGCCTCCTCGGGCGAGTACGCGCGCGCCACGTTCTCCAGCACCGTGGCGGTGCCGATCCTGGCGCGCCGCAGCCGATCCCCCGCGCTGCCCGTGGTCGGCGACACATGGCCCACGAAGTCGTGATCGAACATGTCCTGGCTGTGCGCGCGCGCCACCGCCGCGACCCGGCCGTGCCACTGCAGCGCGGGCAGCCCGTGCTGGACCCGATCGGCGTTGAGCAGCGCCAAGACGCGCTCCTCGGCCTCGTTGCCGCTGCGCACCACGCCGACGTCGCCGCGCAGCACCACCTCGGTCGGCGGCGCGCTGCCGCAGTACACCGGGAAGTTCGCCAGCACCTCGGCGCCCAGCTTGTCCTGGCCGCCGATCTCGATCTGGTAGCGACCGTCGGCCTCGCACCTCAGCCAGGTCCGGAAGCCGCCGTCGGCCTCGCGCACCAGCGGCAGCGTGTGCACCTTGCCGGCCGCCGGCGTGACCACGACGTGGGCGTCGCGATAGGGAAACAGCAGGCGTCCGCGCAGCTCGGCCGCGCCACCGCTGGGCAGCGCGCGCGGCACCGGGTCGGTGTCGACCCAGCTCTCCTGCAGCGCGATGACGACCCGCCGCGTGGTCCCGGCGTCGGCGAAGCCGGCCCCGAAGCGCCGGTACTTGCCCTCCGCCAGCACCGCCGGCAGCTTGAGGCGCAGCTCGTCGACCAGGGCGTCCTCGCCCCCCGGCGTCATCTCCACCACCACCAGGTGCGGCGACGGCTCGATGATGCCGTGGTGCTGCAGCGCGAACTCGATGAGGTCGTAGGCCGGCGGCTCGTCCCCGGTCAGCGTGGTCGCGAGATCGCGCGCCGCCGCCGCCAGCCGCGGATCGGGCAGCGGCGAGCTGCGCCCGGCCTCCAGCGCCTTCTGCGTCACCACGTCGAGCAGCAGCGACTCCAGCTCGCCCTCGGGCGGCTCGGGATCGGTCGACTCGTTGTAGGTCCCCGCCGCCACCGTGGCGGGCCGGAACACCCCGCGCAGCGGCGGCTCGCGCGGCACCGTGGTCTTGCCGTCCCCGCGCGGACAGCCGGCGAGGGCGACCGCGAGGGTCACCAGCGCGCACGCGCCGAGCGGGGCCCTGCTCACTTGGGCTGGGCCACCGGCGCTGCCTTGACCTCGCCCTTCGGGGCCGGGGTCAGCTCCTTCTTCATCAGCTCGGCGGCGCGCGCGGGGGTCAGCTTGTCGGGGCCGGCGCCGGGCAGCGGCGCGCCCCCGGCCGGCACCATGGGCACGCCGCTCGGCGGCACCATGCCGGTCTCGTCGGCGAAGGTCAGCTTGCCGAAGCGGCCGGTGTTGTGGAAGTCGGGCTCCACCGTGGCCGACCACGCCGCCGCGACCTGCTTGCCGCTCTTGCCGAGGTCGAAGCGGAAGAAGTTGGCGCGCAGCGCCTGCCCCAGCGCGGGCGGCAGCTTGACCGCGGCGGCGTCCTGGCGGCCCCGCACCGCGGCCCACGGGATGGCCAGCTCGGCGCTCCAGCCCTTGTCCTCGCCGTCCTTGCTGGCCAGGTCGCCGTCGATGGCGACCGCGGTCTTCATGCCCTCGGCGGTCCAGTCATCCTGGTTGCCCCGGCGCACCGGCAGGTACGAGTCGAAGGTCGCGTTGCGCGGGTTGACCTGCAGCTCGACGTAGGTCTGGCCGTCGCCGTCGGCGTCCAGGAAGACCTCGAAGACGTCCTGCGTCCACAGCTTGTCGTCGTGCTTCTCGAGGTCGCTCCACACGTGGGCGTCCTTGGCGGTGAAGGCGACGTACAGGAACTGGTCGTCCCACAGCACCTTGGCCTCGGCACCCGGCTCGATGACCTTCTCGCCATTGAGCGAGTCCTTCAGCGTCCCCGTGGTCGGGGCGTTGACCCACGCGGCGTCGTCCAGCTTGCCGTCGATGACCGGCGCCTTGGCGGTCTTGCGCACCGTCAGATCGGGCACCGTCGGCGCCGCGGCGCCCTTGCCCGCGATCACCGGCAGCTTCAGCGCGACGACGCGGTTCTGGCCGTCCTGCTCGCCCGACAGCACCTTGAGGCGATCGCCACCCTTGTAGATCCCGATGTGCACCGTGGCCACCGGCGCGGTCCAGTTCTTGGGCAGCGTCAGGGTGTACTCGTCACGGATGATCTCGCCGGCCTTCCACTCCGAGACCTGGTACGAGCCCTTGACCGGCTTGTGGTCGATGTTGACCCAGTTGCCGTTGGGGCTGTCGCCATTGAGGTGCTGGAACAGCTTCCAGCCGCGGCCGGTCGGCTGCACCACCTTGAAGTAGTGCTGGATGACGACCTTCTCGCCGGGCGAGACGGTGTCCTTGTCGTAGTCGCAGCCGAGATAGACGATCTTGCCGTCGAGATCGGCGTTGACCGTGCGCTTGAGGCTGGCCGGGGCCGCGGTCAGGATGTTCTCCTTGCGCAGCAGCAGCTGCTTCTCGCTCGGTGCGCTCGAGCTCTTCTCGACGCAGGCGGCCAACGAACCAACCACAACGAGGGACAAGCTGATGATCAGGCCATGTCGAAGCATGGCGGGGACATAGCGCAATCCCCGCGCCTTTTCAAATCAAGTAATCGTCGGCCTCGACCGGCTCGGCGGCCAGCAGCCGCTCGTTGTCCCGTTCCCGCGTGACCTGGAGCTGATACAGGTGGCCCAGCAGCTGCGGATAGTCCTTCACCACCAGGTCGAAGTCCTCGCGCGGCAGCAGCAGCAAGGCCGTCTTCTCGACCGCCACGATGCTGGCCTGCGCCGGGCGCCGCCCCAGCAGCGACATCTCGCCGAAGACGTCCCCCGGCCCCAGGCGCGACAGCACCAGCTTGCCGCCGCCGCTGTCCTGCTTGCGCACCTCGACCGCGCCGGTGACGATGACGTGGATGCCCTCGCCCTCGGCGCCCTCCTCGACCACGCGGGTCCCCGCCGGCACCACGCGGCGCGAGAAGCGCTCGGCCAGCCGGGTGCGCTCCTCGCTGCGGATCTCGCGGAACACCGCCGAGGTCACCATCAGGTTGGCGATCAGCCGATCGCGACAGTGCGCCGCCAGCACGTCGGCCAGGCCTGGCTCGGCGGCGGCCAGCTTCTCCAGCGGCCCGCGCCCGATCTCGAACAGCTCGACGTCACTCTCCGCCACCGCGCGCGCGCTGCGTGCGGTGCCGCCCAGCAGCGCCATCTCGCCGAAAAAGGCGCCTGGCCCGAGCCGCGACAGCACGACCTCCGCGCCGGGCTGCTGGCGCTCGATGCGCACGCGGCCGCGCGCGATGACCCAGAACGCCTCCGCGGGCCCGCCCTGCTCGACGATGACGCCACCAGCCTGGACCCGGCGCCCCCCCAGCAGCTCGACGAAGCTGGTGAAGGCGTCCGGCTCCAGGGCGCGAAACAGCGGCAGCGCGGGCAGCTTGGCCGCAGCGGGCACTGCCCGGGCCGCCGCCACCGCGGGCTTCAGCGCCGCCTCGGCCTGCTTCCTCAGCGCGGCGTCGTCCGCTGGCGCTGGCGCCGGCGCCGGCCTGGCGGTCGCCGGCGCCACCGACCTGGCGCGCCCCACCGGCGGCGGCCCCAGCCGGTGCGCCGGGTCGACCCGCTTCGACCTGGCGCCATAGTCGTCGGCCAGCTGCTCCAGCAGCCTGGCCGCGGCGCCGCGATCCAGCCCCTCGAGCTGCTTGACCGCCGACAGCGCCTGCATCAGCTGGCCGCCCTCGGCGGCGGCGTGCGCCAGCGCGCTCTGCGCCTCGATGGCGGCGGCCGCACCGCCCAGCTCGGCCACCCCGCGCGCGACCTTGGCCAGCGCCCACAGATCGGTCGGCTCTGCGCTCAGCGTCGCGATGGCCTGGGCCAGCGCCGCCCGGTCGAGCTTGGCAGCCGGTGCCGCCTTGCCGGGCGCGGCCAACTCAGTTCACCGTTCCGTCATCGGGGTCGTCGACGGTGCCGTCATCCGGCGACGGCGTCGGCTTGGGCGTGGGCTTGGGCGTCGGCGTCGGCGTCGGCGAGCCGGTCGGGCTGCCGCTCGGGCTCGGGCTGGTGCTCGGGCTGGGATCGCGGCCGTTGCTCCTGGACTTCTTGTCCAGGGTCACCGGGATCTCCTCCAGCGTGCCGTCCAGCGACACCGGACCGCGATCCTCGTAGCCCTTGAGCTTGAAGATGACCTGCACCACCTTGCCCTTGAGCGCGAACAGCTTGGGCGTCTTGAACAGCTGCTTGCCGGTCAGCGCGTCGTACGCGGTCGCGCCACTCGGCGTGCTCGACACCATGACCTTCTCGAACTTGGTCGGCCCCGGGTCGACCGCCACCGCGGCGTCGACCTGCTGTGCCACCACGGTGGTGCCGGCATCGATCGCCTGCGGCGTCACCACGGTGCCGCCGGTGCCTGCGTCCGGCGTCTTGTTGCCGGTCGGATCACCGCCATTGCTCACCACCGGCCCAGCGCCCGCGCCGGCGTCGACATAGCCGCCCGCCGCCGAGCCGGTGCCGTCACCCTTGCCGTCGCCGCCCTGGGTCGCGAAGTACGCCGCCGCGCCGCCGCCGCCCAGCACCACGATGACCAGGATGACGATCCACGCCTTGCTCTTGCGCTTGCCGCCCGGGACCATGTCGAATTCCGACTGGCCCTGCTGCGCCACGATGACGCCCGACGCCGGGCGCCCGGCCTGGATCCCGCCCGACTGCGACATCGGGTGCGCCACCCCGATGACCCCGCTGGGCCCGACCGCCGCGTGCAGCTTCGACGGCGTGGCCGCGGCCATGTGGAACACGCTGGCGCCCGCCGGGGTCGCCTGCAGACACGGCGGCGGCATCCCGGTCAGGTTCATGTGGATGTTGACCAGGTCGTTCATCAGCTCGGTCATCGACTGCTGACGATCCTGGGGCTGCTTGGCCATCGCGCGCAGGATGACCGCCTCGAGATCGGGCGGGATCTGGCGCTCCGGCGCGGCCGCGCGCGGCGGCAGCGGCGTCGCCGTGATGTGCTGGGTGAGGATGCCCATGAAGGACTCGGCCTTGAACGGCACGTGTCCGGTGAACACCTCGTACATGATGACGCCGCAGGCGTAGATGTCCGAGCGCGCGTCGAGGTTCTGCCCCAGCGCCTGCTCGGGCGACATGTAGTGCGGGGTTCCGAAGATGGTCCCGGTGCGGGTCAGGTTCTGGTTGGCGTCGGCGCCCGAGACCTTGGCGATGCCGAAGTCGAGGATCTTCACCACCTCGTGTCCGTCGGAGCGGTACGCGAGGTAGATGTTCTGCGGCTTCATGTCGCGGTGGACGATCCCCTTCGAGTGCGCCGCCGCCAGGCCGCGGCACACCTGCACCATGACGTCGAGCATGGCGGGCATCGACAGCTCGCCCTTCTCGACCGCGGTGTCGAACGGGCGCCCGTCGAGGAACTCCATCGCGAGGTAGACGCGACCGTCCGACAGCTGGCCGAAATACTCGACCTTGATGATGTTCTCGTGGCCGATCGAGGACGCCGAGCGGGCCTCCTGGCGGAACCGGCTGACCGCCTCGGCGTTGGCCATGATCTCGCTGCGCAGCAGCTTGATGGCGACGCGCTTCTCGATGAAGACGTGGGCGGCCTCGTAGACCTCGCCCATGCCGCCTTCACCCAGCTTGCGCACCAGCTTGTAGCGATCGTCGATGATCTCGCCGACAGCGTCGGCGGCCACCGCCGAGGCCACCTCGGGGACCACCGGGGTGCCGTCCTTGACGCAGAACGTGGTCGCCGCGTCGTAGCGGGCGTTGCAGGCGGGGCATACTCGCACCGCACTTGCTTGGGAAGACCCTGGCGTGTCCATGGGATGCATTATTATGTCCGGTGTCGGTTCGCATGTAAAACGCACCAACCTTGTCCACGACCTCTCCAGATCCCGTGCCCGCCAGCCGCGCCCCCGCGCGAGCCAGGCTGAGCCACCTGATTGCGGCCTCGCGCTCGGGTCGGGACTTCAGTCCGTCGGGGCTGGTGCGCGGCCTGATCTACTCGGTCCGCGTCGTGATCCAGGTCGTCAAGCTGTGGTTTACCGATAGTTGCCCGCAGAAGGCCGCCGCCCTCACCTTCACCACCGCGCTGTCGCTGGTGCCCATCATGGGCGTCGCGCTGGCCGTCCTCGATCTGACCGGCGCCTTCGAGGCGCAGTCGGCCTTCGTCGACTTCCTGGCCCGCCAGGTGCTGCCCGACATCGAGCGCACCCAGATCGTGGCCACCGTGGTCAGCTTCTCCAAGCACATCTCCATCGAGACCGTGGGCATCCCCGGCCTGGCCGCCACGCTGTTCGTCGGCTTCATGCTGTTCCACAACATCGAGGGCATCTTCAACCAGATCTGGCGCATCGACCGCAACCGCCCGCTGACCTCGAAGTTCTTCGTGTTCTACACCTTGGTCACCATGGTGCCGCCGCTACTTGGCTACACCGTGTACCAGGCCACCATCATCACCGACGAGCACCCGCAGATCAGCTACCTGATCGCGGCCGGCGGCACCTTCGCGTCGCTGTTCCTGACCAACAAGCTCCTGCCGGCGACCCGGGTGCGCATCCTGCCGGCGCTGATCGGCAGCATCTTCGGCGCCGCCCTCATCGAGGTCGCCAAGCTGGGCTTCCGGATCTACGTGTCCGAGGTCGCGCTCAAGAGCTACAGCGGGATCTACGGGCGCTTCGGCCTGGTGCCCATCTTCCTGGTCTGGATGTACGTGACCTGGAACATCGTGCTGCTGTCGGCCGAGATCAGCCACGCGCTGCAGAACCTGCCCGCGCTGGAGCGCGAGCATGGCCGTCGCGATCTCGAGGACGAGCTGTTCCAGAAGTTCTCCGGCGCCTTCGCCGCACGCCTGCTGTGCGCGGTCGCCGAGCACTACCAGGCCGGCGGCCAGGGCCTGGCGCGCACCGAGCTGTGCGCCCGCTTCGACGCCAGCGAGGACGTCGTCGAGCGCGTGTTCCATCGCTTGAAGCGCGTCGGCCTGGCCATCGAGGTCGAGCAGCCCGGGATCGCCTACCTGCCCGGCCGCCCGGCCGGCGACATCTCGGTCGATCAGATCATGGCCGCCTTCGGCGACGGCGGCGGCGTGATGCCGGATGGCGGCCCCAGCGAGGGCAGCAATCAGCGCCTGGAGGCCATCCTGGCCGACATCGCCAGCGCCGCCCGCGCCCGCACCGGGGTGTCCCTGGCCGATCTGATCCGCCCCGATCCAGCCGAGCCAGAGGTCGTAGAGCTGGTCGCCAAGGACCGCAAGTGACCGGCGACCGGGCTACGGCCGCGCCGCCGCCTTCTGCGCCTCGCGCGCGGCCTTGCGGCGCTTGGCGCTGCGCGCCTTGGCCTCGGCCAGCCGCACTTCGTAGGGCTTGGGCTCGCGCTGCGGCGGGCGCACCAGCTTGCGCAGATCCGCGATGCCCTCGGCGCTGAAGCTCGGCAGCGGGCCGGGCGTGTCGCCTGGCAGCAGGTGCTCGAACACCGCCATGTTGTCCGAGTCCCAGCCGGTGACATAGATCCGCCGCCCGTCGGGGCTGACCGCGACGCCCGAGCCACGCGTCACCGGCAGCGGCACGACCCAGGACCTCCAGCTCGCCAGGTCGACGATGGACATGGTGTCGCCGCGATAGTCCGCGGTGAACAGGAAGCGCCCGTCGCGGGTGAAGTCCATGGTCTTGGGCCCGTGGCCGACCGAGACCTTGCGCACCACCTGATCGGTCGCGGGATCGATCACGTGCAGCAGGTGCGTGCCCAGGCACGAGATGATGATGAGGCCCGCCGGCGTGGTCCCGGCGTGGCGCGGGAACTTGCACGACTTGCGCGTGGTCGCGGTCAGCGTGGTCGCGTCGATGACCGACCAGGTGTGCGCCCCGGTGTTGGCGACATAGATCTTCTGGCCGTCCTGCGTGATGGCGACGCCGCGCGGCTGGTAGTCGGTCTTGACGTTCTTGATGAGCAGGTTCGTGGCCAGGTCGACCACGCTGATCGACGCGCTCTCCCAGTTGGAGACATAGGCGCGCCGGCCGTCGGGCGACAGCGCGAAGTGCTTGGGCACCTTGCCGGTGCCGTAGGCGCGCTTGACCTCCAGCGTGGCGGGCTCCAGCCCGAGCAGCTGCTGGTGATAGAAGTTGGAGACGTAGACCAGCTTGCCGTCGACCGAGGGCAGCACCTCGACGGCGTTGCCGGGGAACTTCGCCTTGGCGGTGATCTCCAGCGTGGCCGGCTCGTAGCGGTACACGTTGCGGCTGTCGTGATGGCCGAAGTTGGTCACGATGACGTGCTTGCCGTCCGCGGTCACGGTGACGCCCTTGGGCAGAGACCCGGTGTCGACCACCGCGAGCAGCCGGAACCAGTCGCCGCCGGCCTCGAACCAGCGCTGCTGCTGGATGGCCTTCAGCGACAGAACCCGAGTGATCTCCGCCTCGGGCGGCGCCTCGGCACGCGCCACCCCTGCCCCACCCACGGCCAGCACCGCCAGCACGACCACCCAGACTCGCACGACGCACACGCTAGCCGTTGAAACGCCGCCAGCGAAAGGCTATTCTTTGCCGCGCTGCGTCACAGAGGCCCAGCACACCGGCTCGGACGACAAGGAGTCCCATCGCATGGCGACGGTCTATTACGAGAAGGACGCGAACCTCGAGTACC
>Ga0154020_10006142_pt1 | contig 14090 bp, 11 predicted proteins | sample Klosneuvirus_201_FD_109709 | JGI IMG/M metagenome (GOLD analysis project Ga0154020, IMG submission 109709) | Active sludge microbial communities from wastewater, Klosterneuburg, Austria - Klosneuvirus_20160825_MG | ecosystem: Engineered > WWTP > Aerobic digester > Activated sludge | place...
CACATATCGGGCTCGAACCGATTAACTCCGCATTACAAGTGCGGTACTCTTACCTTCAGAGAATACGTGGCATTATGTCGAGATGACAGGGGTCGAACCTGCACGATGCCTACATCCCAAATGTAGTGGCTTACCATTTAGCCCACATCTCGTAAAAGAAAGACCCTCTAGTTTCCTAGAGGGTCTTAGTATAGAACTGCACGAAGTTTACTTAATGCATATACACAGACCCCCCTCACATCCAAACGGACATTGAGTGCAGGTAAACCATGTATGTTGGCGTAATATTTTCATTATTTATTAGGTTTAGGTTTAGTAACTGGTTTTCCACAGCCACAACCATATAATTTGTGTTCCAGTTTCATAATACAAATATACAACTATTTTCTTTACTTTCCAAATTTATTTTTAAAAAAAGAAAAAGAGCCGTAGAAACGGCTCTATAAACGTTCGGAGAACCAACAACCGAGGTTTTAAATAGTTGGATGACTTATAGCTCCATCAAAGTTTACAACAATTGTTTTACTAGTTGCTGCTGTAAATGATGATTGGAATTCAAGTAATATATTCTGTGTAGATTTTCTTATGATATAATTGTACATCTGACCTAAGCTCTCGATATAAGTGATTGATTTTAAGTCACTTGTGCCTGCTTGCTCTGCTAATGTTAAACATGTAGTAGGTATATTTCCCATTGTAATTGTGAATTTTCTATTTGCAGAAGTATTAGCTGCAAATGCCACAGTATGAGAAATTGAACCACGGAACTCAAGAGTTCCATCAAAACGATAACGGTACTGAGGTTGACCAGATAGATATACTACGTTGGCATTTCCTGTAGCAACAAGAGTGATGTCTCTCCAGACACTATCAAAGCATGCACGGGCTACCTGAATTGAAGGATTTGTTGAAATGATATAAGGGTCTACTGTTGTACCTAAGCCTGTTACAGTAACACCTGCTCCTTCTATAATTTTAGTTTCTGAACCATCTGGTGCTATACATGTAGACATTAATCCCCCATCTGTACCTATATATAAAGGATTATTTACATCAGTAGATAGTAATGCCACAGGAACTACGTCTATTAGTAATTCCTCATTTCCTGCAGGATTGACTATTGATTTAGTTAAGTAAGTACCTGTATCTAGTTTACTGTAAAGATAGCCTGATGTAGTATCATTAGCTGATACTTTAGTATGAATATCAATTGGAACTCCTCCATCTACAGCGTCAATTCTAAGTGTAGCATCACATCCTGTACCTACACGAGTAAAGGTAATATTCATACCTTCCTCTAACTTATCGAAAAGGTATTCTGGACATGAATCATTTGCATCTAATAGTACTTTACCTATTTGACATATCTTGGCATCAATCTTTCCTAAGATAGAATCTCCATCTTCAGCATTATCGACATCTAAACAAGACAAATGAGTACCTGAGTACGTAGTACATCCGAATGTATTTGGATTTGTTCACCCGCAATTATCATATTGAGTACATGGGTCACAAGGGTTTGTTTCTTCGCAAGACATATTTTAAATTTTTAATTATTAAGGTGATGTTGTTGTTGTGGTTGTTGATGTAGTTGTAGCTAAAGGATTTAACGGTGACCCTCCTGATGCTACCTGTGAAGTAGTCGGATAGTCAGCACAATCAATCTCCTGTGCAAAGTATCTAGGTATTGCTCCTATATTCTCACTAGCTCCAAAGAACTCAAAGTACACTGTTTCTGCTATTTCAGGAATACATTTAAACGCAAAGTAATAAATCGTATATCCTGAACTAAAGTCTCCATTCCAGTTTACACTATCTGTACCATCTACAGATTCTCTAAATTCACTGTTATATTTTCTCTCAGTAAGCAATCCTCCATATGAACTAGAAGCTAAAGCAGACTCAATACCAATAAAATCATCTGCACTTACCTCTAAAGGGATAATTGTTCCAGCAATACTATATTTCGATATTGAGATGTTAGCTGTACTTCCTCCTTCATTATCCCAAGCATTATTGGCTTCAGGGATAATCACAGGAGCATTTAATAAAGGTAAATAGTTAATTGAACCCTCAGTATCATAATTTAGAGTCCATGCCATTATGTAGCATTTTCTCTCAGATAAAGGAAAAGTAGTATCTCCACAACTGCTTTCAATTACACTATCATCAGATACACTGACTACCTCTGCTCCCGGAGGTAAAACAAATGTCTCTCCAGCTATCAAATCTACCGTCTTATATATGCAATTTGCCATATTAGTTACAAACTTTATAGATTACAGTTACATTTCCAGTTGCAGTAAGTATACAGAATTCACAATCTGGTTGATATACTATACCACTTACACACTTAAAGCACTGTATCCCTTTCTCTTCATTACAAATTTTAGCAGAGATATTAACATCCAAGTTACCAGTTAAAGACATACCCTCTAGAGGAATTTCTACGGATGTTCCTATTGCAATAGCAATATCAAAATCCTGAGTATTTCCTTTATTATCTGTTATAGTTCCTGTAGAACCACAATCTTCAAATCCTAGTGGCATTACTGTTCCAGAACTACTATTGAAACGGAATATAACTCCTGTATTATCTTCATTGAATACAGCACTAAACCCTATCTTGACATCATCACAAGTAACAGCACAACATACATTCTCTATCTCTAATAGACGTTGACGTAAGTTCTCTACCTCTAATAACGTATTACTATAGTTTTCAGCCCAATTTGAAGGAGTTAAATTCCAACCTATGATTGCTCCAAATTCAGCATTTAAATCACCGGGTGTATTGGCTAAAGCTTCTGCGATTGCTGCACTGTCACCCATTACTAATCTAAAGTTGCATAGCTCTGTAGAGGTATTCTGCACCTGTTGTGATAAAGGTAATTCATTAGTATTTATACAAGTTACAACTTGTGTCTCTTGTATTGTTTTTGCCAATGCTTTAGCATTTATCTCCTGACGAAGACGAGATATAGTAGTGTCTGCACTATCTAGTATTCTCTCATGATTACATAGAATATCTATTATTAACTGGTCGAATTGCTGCCTTGAGATAGATAAACCTAATCCATTAAATCCTGTATAGCATTTTAAGTTTATCTTAACATTTTGATTTTGAAGCAACTCAGATAATCTAGCATCTACTTCATCTATGAACTCTTTTAAGCATATATGATTATCTCTCAAGAGAGTAAGAATGGATAGAATGGTTATCTCTTCTGGTACTTCTTTCTCACATATATCTACTAGAGAATTAATATCGAAGGTAGATAAATCCTTTCCTGCAATCTTCTGTAGTTCAGTAAGTAGCTCGTCTAATAATATATTTAGACAATCTCCGTCACATATCCCTAAGAATACAATATCACCACCATTCCACTTAATACATGAGGAAGGTGTAGGTATGCAGTCTTCAGTAACACATTTTTCTACTCTTTTCATTTAATTTATTTAACAACCACACTCATCTTCATAAGGAATTAAATAACCCATATCAAAACCGGGATTAAGGTATCGTATTAAAGGCATTTCTAGGTCTGCTGGAATCTGTACTGCTACTATTTTAGGGTTAACTGCTACTCCTCCTGCATTACACATAACATCTACCATTCCTACTGGTACAGATATCGGAATAGATGATGCTAAGAAATCTCCACCATTATCCCAAGTATTAGTTGTTCCACTATCTAATAGAGGATATTCAATACCTCCTACCTTAATAGCTACCATATATGCATCACTGAAGTTACTTTCTCCATCATATTCCCACTTAAACTGCCAGCATTTATATCCAGATGGTGTTACCAATATTTCAGGACATGTAGAGTCTACAGTTATAGCACCAGTTGGTATAATACTGTTTATTGTTATAGTATCTGGGAAAATTACACATTCTCCGGGTATTAACACTACTGTCTTAATATTAGTACCATCAGCAGGTGCTGATTCATATACAATCAGAACAGAAGTACCTGCATCACCTGTAGCACAAAGCTTACATGTAGTACAACCTAGTTCAGTAGGTGTCTGTATAATTTTGGCAAGACACTTATTACATGTCAGACCTCCTGACGTAAAGTTAGCCTCAACATTAATTTTTAAGTCTTGTGTAATATTAAGAGATGGTATAGGGATACTTATTGTTGCATTATTTGCAATTAAGTTAGGATTAACTGTTATATATACTTCCTCATTATCATCTATATCAGTAATAGTTATAGTTGAACCACTATCTACAAATCCAGCAGGTATATTTGTACCAGCAGATGAAGTAAACTTCACGTCAATTTCAGTATTAGTTCCATTGTATGATGCACTAAATCCTAATTTAACATCATCACAATCAGATGAACAACATGTATTCTCAATTGTTATAATACGCTGACGCATATTTTCCAACTGTAAAAGTAGATTTCCGTAGTTTTCAGCCCAGTTAGCAGGAACTAATGTCCATCCTGATATTAAGCCAAACTCTGCATTCAAATCACCGGGAGTATTAGCCAAAGCTGTTGATATATCAGCAGGTAGTCCTGCAGCAGTTTCCAAATCACATAGCTCTGTAGATGTATTCTGTAATTGGGTAGATGTAGGTAAAATTGCCCCATTTATACATGTAGCAATAGATAACTCATCAACAGTAGATACTACATTTAGTGCATCAATTTGTGCCTGTAATAATACTAGTATACCCTCTATTACTGTTAAACGACCTTCGTGATTACATAAGGTATCAATTAGTAATTGGTCAAACTGTTCTCTATTGATGGAAAGAGGATTACCTAAGTTATCAAATTGTGCATAACACTTTAAGTCAACAGTAACTCCGGTATTCTGGAAGAGAGCATCTAATCCCTCCTTTAGAGTATCTATAAAGTCCTTCAGACATATCTGGTTATTCTTCAATACATTTAAGATTGATAGAATAGTTATCTCAGAAGGTGCTTTTTGAGAACATATATCAAGTAAAGCATCTATATCAAACTCTGATAAATCTTCACCTGTTACTTCCTTCAATTTTGATATAATCTCAATAACTATATTATTTAGAGAATCACCATTACATATTCCTAAATATGGTAACTCTCCCCCATTCCATTCAACACATGAAGAGGGAGTAGGAATACAGTTATCATCTATGCATTTCTTCTTTGACATATTTATTTATTTCCAAGACGTGCTGCCATCCATAGGTCTTTCAACTTTTCTTTAGCAGTATACGACTCATATTTCTTTGAAAAACAGGTTTCTATAAAGTACTTATCAGTAAGTAGCTGTTCATACTTTAGGGACGCAAATTTACATTTAACATTGGCACTCATTGCTGTATATTTCTAGTAATTTAATAGCCCACTCATATAACTCCTTACCTTGTTTCTTTTCATTACATTCCTCTATCTTATATTTAGCTGCTGTGATATATTCTTCAATTTCTCTTAATTTCTCACGTTGAACATGGAACTCTTCCCTACTAATCTTACATGTGTCATCTATTAGATTATCCCACTGAATCTTTAGTTTATGTCTTAACTCAGTTACTCTTAGATGATAATAGTGTACGACGGTATCTATATTTGGTTTATATGATTGTTTAAATTCATATATACCATCTGGTAAATCACGTAATTGTGTTATTTCTGTAACTCTTCTATAACCTAAAGAAGAAGAATTCATAGATAAAGAGAAATTCTTTTGAACATGAAATGTCACCCACTTTTCTTTATTTACTGGCAAAACCTCTATTAAATAGTTGGTAATAGTATCGTCAGTACAGTAATACGACGTATCAAACACCCTAAGAACTTTTAAGTTTGGGGCATCCGAGACTTCGAGATATAATTCATTCTTTTGCACAGTATAAGATAGTTAAAAAATGTGAGAAATTAAAATAATTCTTCAAGTTAAAAGTAAAATAAAAAAGGGTGGCAGAGTCACTGCCCTACCACCCTTTACATCTATTTTAGAGGGTTATTACCCTATTCCTTGCATTCCACTACTTCCACCCACATTAGCCTCATTTATGTGCATTACTACACCTGATTTGGCTGTCAGCACGTTAATAACGTTTGTCTCGAAAGCTGCTGCTGCTGCATCTCCTTCCTTGAAGGCAAATACTGCTGTGAATGATTCCTGTACTGATTTCTTTCTGAAACCATTAACTCCATAAGAAGCTCTGAAACGTACGTAGTACAGGTTATAGTAAGCTGATTTGTCTACACTTGATAATAAGTTCATATCAAATGCTTCTCTCATTCTTGGCTCAAGAGAGAACTGGTCTATATGCTTTAAGTAAGCGTCTGTCTTCATGATTAACTCTCTTACCACATACTCACCACTTTGACGTGATATTCTACCAATTCTGCTCTGTGCAACTGTTGGCCAGTTAGCAACATCACATCTGTCACCATCTTCCTGCAGAAGAGATACTTCCATCTTAATTGGTTCTGTTTCGTAGTAATCCATAGGATTAAAAGAACAATCACCAAATTTAGGGTCTATATATCCTGCAGTTACACGGATACCACATTTTCTTGTTGCATCTGGAGTTACAACTGGAGGTACTACTACCCATGATTGATTCTCAAATGCTGGTAATGTGTCATATGTAAATGTTACGTTTTCTGTTAAACATCCTTCTTCAAGACAATCCTGAGAGGTTTGAGTTACAGTATAGTCATCCATACAGTCTGTGCCAGCTACAACTGCTAATGTAGTTAAGTCAACACCTACTACACCAGCTAATGCTGCTGCAATATCTACTAACCTATTTCCACCCTCACAATCTAAACGATTGATATTAGATATACGTAAGTTTCTTGATGAAGAAATACCTGTTCCACAAGTTGTCCATGCGGTATCTGCTGGGTCATCATAGGTACAAACTGCACCCTGAGAATTAGCAAAGATAACACTGTCAGATAATACTGGAGATATTGTTAATCCTGCAGGAACTATCAGTTTTACTGAAGCCACTCCACCACTGTTTGCAACAAATGCTGCAGAAACTACTGGAGTTAAAGTATGTGCTGCACCTACACCATCAGCAAGTGGTAATGCTGTTCCAGCATAAGCTAAAGCAGCTGTACTAGCCAATTTAATGGTATTTGCATCTACTTTGATTACATAGTAATCAGTAGTATCTACTATACCTACAACTTGTGTACCACCACCATCAGCATAAGTAACTCTGTTACCAGTTGATAATCCGTGAGCAGTTATTGTGATAGCATCAGAAGCTGCTACAACCTCTACATCAGTAGCACCATCAAAGGTAAGTGCTCCTGCTGTCTCGTAAGATGTACCTACTAAGTCAGCATAAGCCTGACGAGCTACAGAGTCATTTAAGTCTTCTGTACCTGCTAAAGGACGGTTTATAATATATGTATCCACAGCAGCTGTTAATGTTGAACCTGCAGGACATTCTCCACAAATAGCCAAATCAACGGCTCCTGTTTGTGCAAAATCTACTGGTGCATCATCATCATCACTGATACAAATTTGATAAGTTGACTGAGAACCACTTCTTGCAGTTCTAACAACCTTACTACCAGCTGGTGCCTGAGCTTGTACTGCTTCCAGTGCCCATGCATCACCATTATCACAAAGTGTTAAACAATACTTTGTCATATTAGTTACTGCTGCTGAATAGTCAGCTGTTACTAATTTAGCTGTTACACCAAACTTACGTAACTCTGTGTGGTTGTTAATCAAGTCAATCAGAGCCTGAGTATGAGTCAGACAGTCTGTAATACCCTCTGGACAATCACTTCCTGTACATGGGTCTGTACAATCCTCTTTTGGAGTGTATGATACCACATACTCCTTAGGACCGTTGAAGAAACGATATACGGGCTGACCGTGAAAGTAAAACTTAATACGTAATGCTTCTCCCTTTACATAAGAAAGAGTTTTTGCGGATGGACCTCCGTTGAAACCTATAACCCATTCTTCGTTCTGAAGAGTCTGAGGACGAGAAAGATACATATCTTCCACATCTGTTCCAAAGAAGAAAGGTGATTTGTGACTGTTTCGAACTTTCTGTCCGTACCAATCTAATCCACCTGATGCTCCTTGAGCAAAGAAGAATTCTTTTCCATTTCCGATTCCTGTAGCAACTGAGAAGGTTGCACGGTCAAAAATACCTACCTTACCTGCAGTAAGGTCTGCTGAATGACCACTTGTTGCGATACCTCCGGTAACTACATAGAAGGGTACATGATAACTGTTGTTTTCCATAAAACTGTGTTGTTAATTGTTATTAATTATTATTCTCTGCTCTCTCTTGTGCAAGAGCTTTTTGATTTAATGATTCGATATCTGAGGCTATTATTTTACAAGCCTCGTCGACAAGCATTTCACATACATCGTCTTTAAATTCTACTACTGTTGATAACTTTTTGAAATCGTAGAAGATAGGTTTTCTGTAATATGTTAATTCTAACTTATCAACTGTAAAATCTTTGTTATGATAAAGGTGAATTTTATTACCTATTATTGTGTGGAATGTTTCCTCAAACTTGAAAGAAGGGAGTGTAGGTAGTAAATCATCAACGTTTGCTTCCTCTCTGAGGTGAGATTTTATTGATATGCTTGTACAATTCCCCTTACTCACATAGGGTGTTAACCTCTTAAAATATAGGTAATCCGAAGGCAACTTATTAGTTTCTACGAACACTCCCTTATCCCTTATAGTTATTCCATCTTTTTTTAAAAGAACTTGTAAATCATCAACTCTAGCTGTAGTCTCCTCATCTCCCTCTCTAGAGGCATTATTACCTCTTACTTGTCTTCTAGTCCACTCGATAATACCTTTGTTAAAGGCTTCTTGTTTTATATATGACCAAATATTATCATAATCAGAGGAAGCTCCTTTATTCATCCTGATATCAATCTTAGTAGAAACTTGAGTTAGAGTCATTATTCTTTCCATTTAGCCTCAACAGAATTCTTCAAGTTATCGAAGTCAACTCTGAATTTTGGCAGTTGTAGATTCTTTACAGCTTCTGCAACAGTATTTCCTAAGATTGTACCATCGGCAGTAACATACTTCTTCTCCCTTTGATTGATATAGTTGAAATACTCTCCTGCCTTTACATAAGCTTCTGTATATAATAACTGTCTTGTCTGAGGTTTCTGCCATCTTTCAGCATATTCCATAAACGTTTTAGGACAGTTCTTTTTCTTTTTGGTTTGTAACTTACCATCAATAAACTTAATATGATAATTGATTAAGTCTTTCTCTGTTGTAGAGTAACTGTAAGCTCCAAAGGCATTTGTATCGTACTGTATACACCATGCTAATATGTATAGAGCATCTTTTCCAAACTCTTTTCTCAGTAATGCTAACTCACCGTGAGCATCTGAACGAGTAATGTCTTCTTCTTCACCATAATCTCCACTCTCAATCTCTAATGCTAAGTAATGAGGGATTTGATATCTTTCTGCCCAATCCTTATTAGGAGCAACTACTCCATTAAAAGCACCTGCTAATATTGATAAATACAATAATGCATGTTCTGGTTTCTCTGTATCATAGAAAACATCAATGTTCTCATGAGTAACCTTTAGTGCTGAGATATCCTTTCTGTTTTTCCAGAATGAGTAATTCTCTGGATTCATAATAGAAGGTCCTCCGTAGAATCTCTCGATAGTAGGTTTAAGTGTCTTAATTGACTCCCTAACTATATCTTTTTCTTCTGGTGTTAACCATTCGTAGTATTCTACTTTTTCCTCATCTAACCCTGTTGCAAATCTCCATTTTGTTGGATTACCTAAATGGTCTGTTTCAATAGCCCTATTGGCTCTTTCATCGTCCCTGTTAAAAGGTTCACCTGTTCCGGAAAATCTAACCACTTGGTCACCTTCCATTTTAGCCTTATCGGCTGTGTTTCTGATTGCGAATCTAATTGCTGACATATATTTAGTTGGTTTTAATAAAGACTTAGTTGTTTATCCAGCACTGCCACGAGGAGGCGTCTTCTTAGTGCCATGGGACCTTACGGGGTCCCGTATCTTTTAGCTCTAATTACAGAGCAGCTATTCCTGTACGTGGGTTCTTTGGAACCAGTTTCAGTAATTTTGTAGGGTCTTTCACAATTGCTGTGTCAGCCTTACTAATAAACTTAACCTGATAACCACTCAACTCATCAGAAGCCTGAGAAACAGTAATGTTCTGACCGTTGATGTTTGTTGAAGAACGTAGAAGAGGGTGAGTGTTATCTCCTGCCTCAACAATCATTCTCATTTTTGTACCATTCTTACGGATGATAGCCATGTTATCACGAGAAGTATTATAATCTTCAATTAACATTGTGTATGAAGATAGACGGTAACCACCAGCCAATACTGGATTAACAAATTCGTCAGCTTTTACTGGGTCAAATCCGGGTTCCCACTCTACTGATAAGTAACCAATGTTAGGTATCTGGAATTTGGTAAAACGAGATAAATTGTGTGTAAGATTAGCTGAGTTAGGACCAGTAATGAAACCGAATTCACTATTCTGTACCTGTACGTTAGCTGGCATCATAAATCCACTCTTCATAAATGCTTTGTAGATTAACTCACTACCACCTCTACCTGTCTTGATTACATATAGATTGTCAGATACTGACTCTCTTAAAGGCACCTTACCGAACTCGAAGTCCTTAATTGCATCTGTTAATGTATCCAAAGTGAAGGTATCAATTGAGAAAGTATGTTTGTAACCTGCCATATCAAGCTGGAACCATACACCCGGTACTAACCTTTGTGTATCATAACCATCTCTCAAGATATCAATCTGGTCTGACCAAATCATGATATCGTTGTTCTGCTTCTGCATCAAATTGATAGCAATACTATCTAATAAGTTAACCATTGCAGCTTCACCATTACCTTTTATCTTCTCTTCCTGCAGACGCTGGAAGTATAGTTTATAGGATTCTGGATTACGTAAATCAATAACCTTATTATCAGCAATACCACGAACTTGATAGAACTGTAATACAGTCTGCTCCATCATTGCTACTTGCTTAGCATCAATACGTGTGTGTGTATTTAAGTACTCACAGGCACCCGATGTAACACGGTAAGACTGTTGAAGCATCATGTTAGATAGATAGTTCTTGTATTTAGCAAGAGAAGGCACACCACTGATTGACCAAACTGATTTGTGTGAAGAGAAGTCTAATGACCTCATATCAGCTAATTTGATAATCTGACGTTGTGGCTGGAATTCTGCTCTTCCAACAAACTTCACATGAGCATTTGTATTAAGAACTGCCCAAACCTTGAAGTGTTCACCCATCTGTTCGATAGGTCTATCAACTACGGTAAATGAAATACGTGAGGTCAAATCAAATTTGAAGATAGAACCCGGACCTAAATCACGTCTACTAACTACAAATGGAATTTCTTCACCATCCATACCTTGCTTATCTTTATCCAATCCGCCTGAAATCAGACGAGTTGTAGAGTCAGCAGCTGATGGCAACTCGAAAGTATAGTAATCAGCATCTGTATAGATAACTTGTGCATTATCTATTGCCATGGTTAGTAATGGTGATTCTGTACGCTGTCTTAAAGCCCACAAATCCAATACGCCAAAATCTAATGGCTGTTGTGGTGCTAGAGCAGTAACGTAAGGGATATCAATATGATTTTTGATACCCAATGAACGAGCTTGACCTATGAAGATACCGGGATGTCCTATAGTTCCTAAGCCTGTTCTAGTGTCTGTTCCGGGAATAAATTCTGGCATATATATTTGTTTTTAACTTCGATATATTAACCTCTACCGAACGAGGGCTTTTTGTTGAATTGATTTCTTGTGATAGTAGGACGATTTGTGTCTTCGTCATAGTCATTGCCTGAGGCTCTGTTACTATCTCCAGCTACACGTAGCTTCTTCTCAAGAGAGCCGTGTACATTATTAGCTACTGTAGTTCCAAGGTAATTAAAGAAGGAATCTTTCTTTGATAATAAGAGAGCTAACTGTTTTAATGTCTCAAAATCATTAGTATCAAATAGCTTATCAATAGCTGTATAAATTCCATATCCTTTAGTCTCTTCTGATGGCTCAGCTATCAAATCATAGATTGCTGCCTTTTCCTCTTGTTTCAGTTTGTGCTTTCCGAAGAGTGGAGTTTCTATGGCTTTAATGGCATTACTACGGACTTCCGTAACCATCTGCATATACTGCTGCTGCTGCTGATATTCCTGTTGCTGTAATCTTTGTAGTGACTGTTGCTCCTGCTGAATGATGATAGGTTTCATCTGTTTTGCTGTTGCTAACAGTTTATCTGTTGTCTTAAGTGCTTCAATTTGAGAAGATATAATCTCTTCAGAATCACCTCTTTGCTCCATACGAGTTCTCACTATCTGTTCTGCTCCCTCTATTTCATCCTCATTTATTGCAGCAACTGACTGTAGTGTCTGTACTCCTGCAAGAAAAGGAATTAACTGAGTTGGGTCATCAACCATTTCTGCATATTGACTAACTGCCTTCCATGCTGGTGATTTTCCTTCATACCACTTCTTTTCTATATCCTTCTTTGCCTCATTCATACGATGACTTATCTGTAATTCCAGTACTTCATCATACTCATCTGCAGTTTTTGGAACGAATGTAGTCTTATTACCCTTTTCGTCCTCTTCTATGATAGCAACAAACTTTCCGTTTTTAATACGTTCCTCGTAATATGAGGATAAATCTGTAAGAGTTGCTGAAGGTGTAGCATTTGGCTTGCCCTTTCCATCTCCTAAAATATCTGTATTAACTTCTGTTGTCTCTTCTGTTGTAGAAGACTGAGTTGTTTCCTCAGTTGTTGAAGCTATTGTCGTTTCTTCTGTTGTGGAGGCTTGTGTTGTTTGTTCTGTTGTACTTCTTGGGTTTCCAAAAACATCTAAGTCAATTGGTTGACTGCCGAAGCTAACTTTACTGCCCCCTAAATTTGTATCCCCTATTTCAGGGAAAAGGTCAATAAGTGCGTTTTCATTAACGTCCTTTACATTTGTGTCCATCTTGTTGGTTTTTAGTGTTCTATAAATTGATAATAAACATTTTAAGTTAATTTTCCAAATAATTATGAATATAGCTAATTAGAAAACAACATTATATACTAAATTATTTTTTCTTTTTGGTAGCTCTTCTCTTTATCTCAGCAGCAGTCTTATTTTCCTTAGCAATAGCCAAGGCTGTTTCGGTCTGCATTTTAACCTTTTTTAACTCCATCTGATTTTTCTCTCTTTCTACTAGATTTTTATCCATATCAGATTGTCTCTTCTGCTGTATTGCATCACTATGTTGTTGCCTACTATCCTTTAACTCTTGTTCACGGAAGTAGCCTTCAAGCTGGTCTTGAGTTTCAGGTAAATCCTCTACCACTGTATTCTCTCTACCACCTAAAGCTCTTAGTGCAGCAATTTGAATATCAGCTTCTCTATCTTTCTCATTTTCATCAGCCTCAAATGCTTGTTCTGCTTGTAGTTTTGCCTGCTCAGCTTCAGCCTGTTGTTGTGCCAATTGCATTTCATGGTCTCTAGCAGCTTGCTCTCTCTGTGCAGCCTCTATTTCTCCCTCTCTAATTAAGCCCATAAGCTTAGGAACAGAACCCTCAATAAGAGCCTGTATTTGAGCTGAAGCCTTGATATCCAATGTGTTAGTATTCTGTAGGAATTGAGATATTGTCTGGAGAGCATTCCTAACATTAGCACGAGAAGTAAGATAAATATTATAATGAGGAAGTAAGTTATCCATACCCTCTACTGAGAGGAAAGTTGTTTCGTCACTTGAGTTCATATATACAGCACGAGAGGACTCATGAAATGTAGTATAGAACTGAGCAGCATCAAGCATACGTTGTCTTACTCTCTCCATTAAGTTGGAGTGTTGCTCAAAGTATTTCTCTGTCTGTGCTTCTGAGTAGTTAATAGCTTGATTGATACCTCCTAATGTTTCTGATGCCTTATTTTGACCCATTCTATTACGAGTAATGCCAATCATTTCTCCTGCTTCCCATTTAATCTGTTGACCTAAACGGAAATATATCTCAGCTTCATTTACTGTAGATAATGCCAGAACCTGAGGAAGAGATGGTTGACCA
>Ga0154020_10006143_pt1 | contig 14088 bp, 12 predicted proteins | sample Klosneuvirus_201_FD_109709 | JGI IMG/M metagenome (GOLD analysis project Ga0154020, IMG submission 109709) | Active sludge microbial communities from wastewater, Klosterneuburg, Austria - Klosneuvirus_20160825_MG | ecosystem: Engineered > WWTP > Aerobic digester > Activated sludge | place...
CACCGTTTCGCTCGGTTTGCAATCGATAAAGCGTGTGACGCCGTCTTCGAAGTTGAGTGCGATCTTGTAAGTCATGGTTGTCTCCGTTGTGGGGCAATGGCGGATGTCGGCGCTACCGGGCAAATTCCGATACCGGTTCTGAGTGAAACCGGTATCGGTCGCGATCTCTGCCCAAGCAAGCGCCGGGGGCCCAGCCCTCTATTTAGACGTGATAAACGTCGATTACGTGGCGGATATAATCGGTCTTCAGGACAACCTTTTTTTCCTTGATGATCGGGCTCGTGCCGGACACATCGATGGTGTAGAAGTTGGTGCCGCAGAAGTGGTCGATATGGTTGTAGCGCACGCTCATCGTGTACCAGTTGAAACGCAGCTTGACGGTCCCGTTGACCTGTTCGAGCACTTCGATGTTGCTCAGGTTGTGCGAGGTCCGGGTATCGGGAATCGTTGCGCTGGAACGCTCGGTGCGGATGCGGAAAACGCGGTCTTCGAGGCCGGCCCGGCGGGCGTAGTAGATCAGAGAAATCTGGCTCTGCGGATCGTCGGTCAGTTCGCCGTCGTCGTCCCAGGCCGGCATCCAGAAGGTAGCGTTCTCGTCATAGAGAGCCAGCCAGCTGTCCCAGTCGCGGTCATCGAGGTAACGTGCTTCGCGATACAGGAAGGCGCAAATGTTTTCGTAGGAAATGCTCATGCTGTTGTCTCCTTTTATGCTTTTGCTTGTTCGGCAGCCAGGGCCTTGCGCATCTCTTCCAGCCAATAGCTGTGCTGAGCGACATAGAGGCCTTCGTCTTCGGTCTTGACACCGGAAAGGATGGGTTTCAGACCGATCGTGTCGGCTTCGGCGTCAGGACCTTCGACCCAGTGTTCGGCGCCGCGTGACATGTCGTTCCACTCGGAATAACCGGCAGTGAAACCTTCCTGGCAGGCGCGGAACTCTTCCAGATCGTCCGGGGTGGCCATGCCTGAGGCGTTGAAGAAATCTTCATACTGGCGGATGCGGTGGGCGCGTGCTTCCGGCGACTCGCCCTTGGGGGCGATGCAATAGATGGTAACTTCGGTGCGGTCCGGGGCGATCGGACGGAAAACGCGAATCTGCGAACTGAACTGGTCCATCAGATAAACGTTGGGATAAAGGCAGAGGTTGCGGGAGTTCTTGATCATCCAGTCCGCTTTGGCTTCGCCGAATTCGTTGACCAGTCGGTCACGCTGTTCCATCAGCGGACGGTCTTCCGGGTTGTCCCAGCGCGTCCACAGCAGCAGGTGGCCGTTCTCGAAGGAGTAGGAGCCACCACCCTTGCGGGCCCAGCCGCCAGCGCTCATGGCCTTAATGTCGTCGCCGGTTGCATCGCGGTCCTTGCGCTGTGCCTGGGTGGCTGCGTAGTTCCAGTGGGTGGCGGTGACGTGGTAGCCATCGGCGCCATTCTCGGCTTGCAGCTTCCAGTTGCCCTCATAGACATAGGTGGATGAGCCGCGAAGCACTTCAAGGCCTTCCGGTGACTGGTCGACGATCATGTCGATGATTTTCTTGGATTCGCCGAGGAAGTCGTCCAACGACTGCACGTCGGCATTCAGACTGCCGAACAGGAAGCCCTTGTAGGACTCGAAGCGGGCAATCTTCTTGAGGTCGTGCGAGCCGTCGCAATTGAAGGTCGATGGGTAGCCGGTGCCTTCCGGGTCCTTGATCTTCAGCAGTTTGCCGGAATTGTTGAAGGTCCAGCCGTGGAACGGGCAGGTGTAGGTGGCCTTGTTACCGTGCTTGAAACGGGCCAGCGTGGCGCCGCGGTGCGCGCAGGCATTGATGAAGGCGTTGAGCTGGTTGTCCTTGTTGCGCGTGATGAAGATCGACTGACGACCAATCTTGGTGGTGTAGTAGTCATTGATTTTGCCGACCTGGCTTTCGTGCGCCAGATAGATCCAATTGCCTTCGAAGATGTGCTTCATCTCCAGGTCAAACAGGTCCTGGCTGGTAAACATCTCGCGCTTGCAGCGATACAGGCCCTTTTCCTTGTCCTTCTGGATCAGTGAATCCAGGTATTCCTTAGTGATCATTGTCTGAGTCTCCAATGTTATTTGCTCGGAGTACTCATGATATGGACGTCGATGCCGGTCAAATATCCAGTTTTTGCAGCATTGATATCCAGTTTCTGCATTAGTGAATCAATTGCATGGAATGGATAAATATTCTGCAAAAACTGGATATTGCCGCCCGGTTGATCCCCCTAATCTACGCTCCAGACGAGTTCCGGTTGCCAGTTGGCCCAGCCGGAAGATCGGAAAACAACGACTGGAGACAAGTGATCATGACTGCTGCAAATCGATCAACGGAGTTCTGGCAAGTGCCAGAAGTGCCGGGCGGCGTCGCAGTGGAATATCGCACCCTGTCTTCTTTCCCGACTTAATAAAGAACACAGGTTACTTCGATGGCATTCAACAAAGAGAACGTAAATCCTTTCACCAGGGAAGAAGGTGACATTCACCTCGGCGGCATCGATGCGCTGGTTCGCCTGACGCTCGACCAGGTGCGCACCGACGCCCGGCGCGGCCTGAAGACTGGCATGTTCGTATCGGGCTACCGCGGCTCCCCGGTCGGCATGCTCGACAACGCCCTGCTCAAGCAGCAAAAGACGTTGCTCGCCAACAATATTCACTTCGTTGATGGCCTAAACGAAGACCTCGCGGCGACGGCTGTCTGGGGTACGCAGATGCTGCACACCGTCGGCCAGCAGAAATTCGATGGCGTCACCGGCATGTGGTACGGCAAGGCCCCGGGCGTCGATCGCTCCGGCGATGCCCTCAAGCACGCCAATTACACCGGCATCGGCAAGAACGGTGGTGTTCTGGCCATTGCTGGCGACGACCCGAGCTGCAAGAGCTCTTCGCTGTGCTCGCAATCCGAGCCAATGCTCTACCACGTCGGCATGCCCTCGCTCTATCCGGCCAACGTCCAGGAAATCCTCGACCTTGGCCTGCACGGCTACAACATGTCCCGCCTGTCCGGCCTGTGGGTCGGCATGAAGATCGTCACCAACGTGGCTGACGGTACCGGTACGGCCAACATCTCGCCTGATCGCCTCAATTTCGTTACGCCGGACCTGAACTTCGACGGCAAGCCATTCGCCCCGAACATGAACCTCGGCATGAACGTTCGCGTCGAGGCGCTGGAGATGGAGCAATCGCTCTACACCCGCCGTCACGAAATCGCCAAGCGCTACGCCCGGGCCAACAACCTCAACAACGTCGTCTTCCCAAACCCGGATGCCTGGATCGGCATCATCACGGCCGGCAAGACCTACAACGACCTCAACCAGGCCTTCCTGGAAATGGGTTTGGATGACGCGGCGCTCAAGCAGTACGGCATCCGCATCCTCAAGATGGGCATGCTCTTCCCGATGGAACCGACCATCGTCCGCGAATTCGCCCAGGGCCTCGAGGAAATCTTCGTCATCGAAGAAAAGCGCCCCTTCCTCGAGATGTTCGCCAAGGAAGTTCTCTACGGCACCGCCAACGCGCCGCGCATCGTCGGCAAGTTCGACGACGAGGGTAAAGAGCTGCTGCCGCACTACGGTGAGTTCGAATCCGACATCATCGTCCGTGCCCTGCTCAAGCGCCTGTCGCGCAAGACGCGCATCGAGTCGGCCGAGAACTGGCTCAAGCGCCTCGACGAAGTGCATTCGCGCAACAAGCTGCCGACTTCGGTGCGCACCGCCTGGTACTGCTCGGGTTGCCCGCACAACAGCTCGACCGTGGCGCCGGAAGGCAGCATCGTCTCGGCCGGCATCGGCTGCCACACGATGGCCATGTGGATGGGCCGCAACGTCGTCATGGGCACGCACATGGGCGCCGAAGGCACCCAGTGGATCGGCATGGCGCCCTTTACCGAGGCACAGCACATCTTCCAGAACATGGGCGATGGCACCTACGCCCACTCCGGCAGCCTGGCCATCCGCTACGCTGCCTCGACCGGCGTCAACATCACCTTCAAGCTGCTGCGCAACGCCCACACCTCGATGACCGGTGGCCAGGCCATCCAGGGTGAAGTGCCGGTGGTCAACATGATCAACGACCTGCTGGCCAACGGCGTCAAGAAGGTCATCGTCACCACCGACGAACCCGAAAGATTCTCCGGCATCACCTTGCCGGGCGGGACCGAAGCCTGGCACCGCGACCGCCTAGACGAAGCCCAGCGCGTGCTGGCTGCGACGCCGGGCACCACCGTGCTGCTGCACGACCAGGAATGCGCCGCCGAACTGCGCCGCGCCCGCAGTCGTGGCAAGGCCGATGAGCCGGCCGAAATCACCGTCATCAACGAGCGCGTCTGCGAAGGCTGCGGAGATTGCGGCGAGAAATCGAACTGCATGAGCGTCGAGCCGGTAGAGACCGAGTTTGGCCGCAAGACGCGCATCCACCAGTCGTCGTGCAACAAGGACTTCAGCTGCGTCAAGGGTTTCTGTCCGTCTTTCCTGACTATTACGCCGAACCCGGCGCCGGCCAGCGATGGCAAGAAAAAGAAGCGTGGTCGCATCCCGGCTCTCGAGCGCGAGTTGCCGGCACCGGTCAATAAAGTCGATGACAGCTTCGGCTTCGGCATCCACGTCATGGGCATCGGCGGCACCGGGTCGGTGACTGTCGTCGCCACGCTGGCCAACGCGGCCCGCCTCGAAGGCAAGCACGTCATCGGTCTCGACCAGACCGGTCTGGCCCAGAAGGGCGGGGCGGTCATCTCCGATATCAAGATCACCCACGCGCCGTTCAAGGGCTCGAACAAGATTTCCGATGGCCGGGCGGATCTTTATCTCGGCTTCGACATCCTCAATGCGACCGATCCGAAGAACCTCGACAAGTGCGGCAAGGAACGCACCATTGCCGTGGTGTCGACGACGCAGACGCCGACCGGCCAGATGGTCTCCAACCGGCATGTCAAATTTCCCGGAATTTCCGGGTTGACCGCAGGAATCAACCGCGTCAGTCGCGAAGAACACAACGTCTTCCTCGATGGCCAGGCGATGGCCGAAGGCCTGTTTGACGATGCCATGGCGACCAATAACTTCATGGTCGGCGTCGCCTTCCAGGCCGGCACCATCCCGCTCAAAGCCGAATCGATAGAACAGGCCATCAGGAATTCCGGCGTCGCCGTCGATATGAGCCTGGCCGCCTTCTGCTGGGGGCGCATGGTTGTTGTCGATCGCGCCTTTGTCGAAGCCGAGATCGCCAAACACAAGGCCGGCGGTTCGGTCATCAAGTTTCACGCAGCCCCGAAACTGACAGCCCCGGCCAAGGCCATCGTCGACACCATCGGCGCCCAGGGCGAGGTCAAACGTCTGGTCGAAATCCGCGTGCCGGAGCTGATCGCCTTCCAGGACGAAGCCTACGCCAAGCGTTACGCCGGGGTGATCCAGCGCGTCGTCGCGGCCGAGCAGCGTGTCGTCAAGGACAGCCAGCTGTCCGCCGCCGCCGCCCGCTACCTGTACAAGCTGATGGCCTACAAGGACGAGTACGAAGTGGCTCGCCTGCATACCGATCCGGCCTTCCTGGCCGAACTCGATGTTCAGTTCCCGCACGGCTACTCGGTGAAGTACAACCTGGCCCCGCCGATGCTGGCCAAGACCGATCCGGCTACCGGACAGCTGCAGAAGAAGCAGTACGGCGCCTGGATGTTCAAGGCCTTTCAGCGCATCGCCAAGCTGAAGGGCTTGCGTGGGGGCGGTCTGGATATCTTTGGCAAGACTGAAGAACGTCAACAGGAGCGTCAGGCCATTGAGAGCTACATCAAGTTGCTCGATGAAATACTCGCCAAGCTGACGCCAGCTAACCATGCGGCGGCAGTGGATTTGGCCAGCGTGCCCGATGAAATCCGGGGCTATGGCCATGTGAAGGAAAAGAGTATCGCCACTGCCCGTGTTCTGGAGGCGCAGCGCCGGCAAGCCTTTCTCGATCAGCCGTCAGGCAAGCAGGTGGCCTGAGGCAGTGGAGAGGCTAGCCATGACCTTTTTCAACGTGACCATCGACGAAACCGGCGAAGTCTTCCGCTGCAGGCCTGATGAGACCTTGCTCGCCGGCATGGAACGCCTTGGCAGGTGCGGCATCCCGGTTGGTTGCAAGGGAGGCGGGTGCGGTGTCTGCAAGGTGCATATCGAGCAGGGTGAATATCAGAAGCGGGTCATGAGCCGCGATCACGTCTCGGCCGAAGAAGAGGCCATGGGCATTGTTCTCGCCTGTCGAGTCCGGCCAGGTAGTGATATTCGCCTGAGTGTCATTGGCTGCATGAAAAAGAAGGTATGTGCGTCAGTTAAAGCAGTGGCGGCAGAAAATAAATAATTTTAAAAAATATCGAGAAAAATACTTGACGTCGATAATAAATAAAAATATCGTACTGTTTAACGAGTTACGCAAGAATGAATCTTGACCAATGGCGTCGCAGCACTCAGCACGAGGCTCTGGTTTTTTGACCCAATAACTAAACGAGGAGATAAAAATGGCAACAACCGGTGTAATGCGTCCAGGCCACGTCCAGGTACGTGTGCTGGACATGGAAGAAAGCATCCATTTCTACAAGAACGTCCTCGGCCTGGTCGAAACCGGCCGCGATGCCGCAGGCCGCGTCTATTTCAAGGGCTGGGACGAGCATGACCACAACAGCGTGATCCTGCGCCAGGCCGAGTCGGCCGGCATGGATTTCATGGGCTTCAAGGTGCGTGACAAGGCGACGCTGGAAAAGCTCGATGCCGACCTGCAAGCCTATGGCGTCAAGACCGAGCGCATCCCGGCCGGCGACCTGCTGGAAACCGGTGAGCGCGTGCGTTTCGTCATTCCGACCGGCCACATCATGGAGCTATATGCGGAGAAGACCTGTGTCGGCAATGGTCAGAGCGATGTGAATCCCGATCCTTGGACGGCTCAATCGGAGCATGGCATCGCGCCGCAGCGTTTTGATCACGCGCTCCTCTATGGACCGGACATCGAAGGCAACCTCAAGCTGTTCACCGAAGTCCTCGGCTTCTACCTCGTCGAGCGCGTGCTGCTCGAAGATGGGAAATCGCTGCTCGCCATCTTCATCTCCTGCGGCCACAAGGCGCATGACCTGGCCTTCGTACTCCACCCAGAGCCGAACAAGCTGCATCACATCTCCTTCCTGCTACCGAGCTGGGACAAGGTGCTGCGCGCTGCCGACTTGATGTCGATGAACCGTGTGCCCATCGACATCGGCCCGACCCGTCACGGTATCACCCGTGGCCAGACCATTTATGCCTTCGACCCTTCAGGTAATCGTTTCGAAACCTTTGCTGCGGGCTATGAAACTTACCCCGACGTTCCGGTCAGGACCTGGACTTTCGACGAAGTCGGCGCTGGCATCTTCTATCACGACCGCGTTCTCAATGAGCGTTTCCTGAGCGTAGTGACCTGATGCAAGTCGCGACAAGCATCCCCGGCATTGCCGCGGAAGCTGCAGCCGCTGCCGTTCAGGCAGCGGTCAGGCATGCCGAAGCGAATGGCTGGAAGATCAATGTTGCCGTTGCCGATCGCAGCGGCAACCTGATGGCCTTCCTGCGCATGCCCGGTGCCTTCCTGCACTCGATCGAGATCGCCATCGACAAGGCCTATACGGCAGCCAGCTTCGGCTTTCGGACCAAGGACTGGATGTCGATCGTCGGCAGCGACGAAGGCATGAAGCTTGGCTTCTCGGCCCAGCCGCGGCTGATCGTTTTCGGTGGCGGCGTTCCGGTACGACTGGCAGGGCAGGACGAGTGGATCGGCGGCATCGGTGTTTCCGGCGCTTCCGAAGAGCAGGATGAAGAATGCGCCTGGGCCGGCTTGGCGGCCATCGGGATCGCTTAACAGATACAAACTTAAACTTAAGAGGAACCCAGCATGGTTGCAGACAAGATTCTGAATTTCATAAATGGCGAATTCGTGGCCACCGACAAGTGGTACGAGAATCGCAACCCGATCAACAACAAGGTGATCGGCATGGTCGCCGAAGCAGGCGAAAAGGAAGTCGACGCTGCCGTCAAGGCTGCCAAGGCAGCCATGAAGGGACCCTGGGGCAAGATGTCGCTGGCTAAGCGCGTCGAGCTGCTTGAAGCGCTGGTCGTCGAGATCAACAATCGCTTTGATGATTTCCTCGAGGCCGAATGCGCCGATACCGGCAAGCCGAAGAGCATGGCCTCGCATGTCGACATCCCGCGCGGCGCTGCCAACTTCAAGGTGTTCGCCGACATGGTCAAGAACGTGCCGACCGAGTTCTTCGACATGACCGCGCCGGACGGCGGTGCCGCCATCAACTATGGTTATCGCACCCCTGTTGGCGTCATCGGCGTCATCTGCCCGTGGAACCTGCCGCTGCTGCTGATGACGTGGAAAGTCGGCCCGGCCCTGGCCTGCGGCAATACCGTCGTCGTCAAGCCGTCGGAAGACACCCCGCGCACCGCCGCCCTGCTGGGCGAAGTGATGAACAAGGTTGGCATTCCCAAGGGCGTCTACAACGTCGTTAACGGCTTCGGCATGAATTCGGCCGGCGCTTTCCTGACCGCCCACCCCGAAGTTGACGCCTTGACCTTCACCGGCGAAACCCGTACCGGCGAAATCATCATGAAGGCGGCCGCCAACGGTTCGCGTCCGGTGTCGCTGGAAATGGGCGGCAAGAATGCAGCCATCGTGTTCGCCGACTGCGATTTCGACAAGGCCATCGAAGGCACGCTGCGCTCTTGCTTCCTGAACTGTGGCCAAGTCTGCCTGGGTACCGAGCGGGTCTACGTCGAGCGGCCGATTTTCGACAAGTTCGTCGCCGCCCTGAAGGCCGGCGCCGAAGCGATGAAGATCGGCGTGCCCGACGACCCGGCAGCCAACTTTGGTCCGCTGGTCAGCAAGAAGCATCAGGAGAAGGTGCTGTCCTACTACAAGCTGGCCATCGAAGAGGGCGCGACCCTGGTTACCGGGGGTGGCGTGCCCGACATGCCGGGTGAGCTGAAGGACGGTTGCTGGGTGCAGCCGACCATCTGGACAGGTTTGCCGGAAACCGCCCGCGTCATCAAGGAAGAGGTATTCGGCCCGTGCTGCCATATCGCTCCGTTCGACAGCGAAGAGGAAGTCCTGGCCAAGGCCAACGACAACAAGTACGGCCTAGCGACGGCGATCTGGACGCAGAACGTCTCCCGCGCCCATCGCGTGGCCCAGCAAATGGAAGTCGGCATCGCCTGGGTCAACAGCTGGTTCCTGCGCGACTTGCGCACCCCGTTCGGCGGTGCCAAGCAGTCCGGCATCGGCCGCGAGGGTGGTGTCCACTCGCTTGAGTTCTACACCGAGCTGAAGAACGTCTGCATCAAGCTGTAAAGCATCCGGGGAAGCCGCCAGGCCTTCCCCGGTCATGACCCGAACCACGACAGGAAAAATAATGGACAAATCGACAATTGAAAAACTGGGCGACACCCTCTACGAGGCGCTGATTGCCCGCCAGCCGATCGCCCCGCTGACGTCCAGCCATCCGGACATGACCATCGAGGACGCCTATCACGTCCAGCAGCGCATGATCGCGCGCCGCCTCGAAAAGGGCGAGAAGGTCATCGGCAAGAAGATCGGCGTTACCAGCAAGGCTGTCATGAACATGCTCGGCGTGCACCAGCCCGACTTCGGCTACCTGCTTGACGGCATGGTCTACAACGAAGGCGAGTCCATCGAGTTTTCCGACCTGATCCAGCCCAAGGCCGAAGGCGAGATCGCCTTCCTGCTGAAGAAGGATCTGCAGGGTCCAGGCGTCACCGCCGCCGACGTGCTGGCCGCCACCGACGGCGTCATGGCCTGCTTCGAGATCGTCGATTCGCGTATCCAGGACTGGAAGATCAAGATCCAGGACACCGTTTCCGACAACGCCTCGTGCGGCGTCTTCGTCCTTGGCGACCAACTGGTCGACCTCGCCAATCTCGACCTGGCCCTGTGCGGCATGGTCCTCGAGAAGAATGGCGAGATCGTCGTCACTGGCGCCGGCGCCGCGACGATGGCCCATCCGGTCAATGCCATGGTCTGGCTGGCCAACACTCTCGGCAAGCTGGGCATTGCGCTCAAGGCCGGCGACATCGTTCTCTCCGGCGCCATGGGCGCCATGGTCCCGGTGGTCAAGGGCGACAACCTGCGCATGACCATCGGCGGCATCGGTGGCTGCTCGGTGCGCTTCGTCTAATCCGAATTCACATCAAGGATATCCAGCATGAATCTCAATCAGCAAACCATCCCCCAGCTCGCCGAGCACCTCGAGAATGCCGAGCTGCAGGCCCACGAAGTCATCAAGATTACCGAAGCCCACCCGGATATGGACTGGGGCGACGCCTATGCCATCCAGTACGAAATCCTGCGCCGCAAGTTGGCGCGCGGCAACAAGGTCGTCGGTCTCAAGGCTGGCCTGACCTCGCACGGCAAGATGAAGCAGATGGGTGTCAGCACCCCGGTCTTCGGCTGGCTGGTCGATTACTTCAGCGTGCCGGACGGCGGCGAGATCAAGCACGGCGAACTGATCCACCCGAAAGTGGAGCCGGAAATCGTCTTCGTCACCAAGAAGGCGCTCAAGGGCCCGGGCTGCCACATTGGCGCGGTGCTGGCTGCAACGGACTTCGTCATGCCCGGTATCGAGATCATCGATTCCCGCTACAAGGACTTCAAGTTCGATCTCAAGAGCGTGATCGCCGACAACTGCTCGTCGACCCGCTTCGTGCTCGGCGGCCAAATGACCCCGGTCGCCGGCCTCGACCTGCGCACCCTCGGCGTCGTGCTGGAAAAGAACGGTGAGCCGGTGGCCATTGGTGCCGGTGCCGCGGTGCTCGGCCACCCGGCGGCGGCGATTGCCGCGCTGGCCAACCACCTCGGCGCTCGCGGCGAGGAAATCCCGGCCGGCACAATGATTCTCTCCGGTGGCGTCACCGAAGCGGTGGCTGTCCAGCCTGGCGACAACGTCACGCTGCGTATCCAGTCGCTGGGTACGGTCAGCACCCGTTTCATCTGATCAATCGTTAGCCGGGAGACAACACATGCCATTTGCCCAGATTCACATGATGGAAGGCCGCAGCGACGAGCAAAAGCGTGCAGTGATCGAGAAGGTCACGGCCGCGCTGGTCGAGGCCATCGGCGCCCCGATTGAAACCGTTCGTGTCTTGATCACCGAGGTGCCCAAAACCCAATGGGGAATTGGCGGCAAGTCGGCCAAGGATCTCGGTCGATGATTCCTGGTGGTGCTGCGGTCTGTCGGCCGCAGCACCAAATTCTTAAAGCTGATCCCTGTTACCAACAGATATTCAATTTCATACATTAAAAGGAAGAGACAAAATGGGACACAAATTCACTGCACTGCGCAACATTGCACTTGGCTTGTTGTTAGCCGGTTCTAGCCTGACTGCAGCTCAAGCTGCACCTGGCGACAAGGTCAAGGTCGGCTTGATGCTTCCTTACACCGGCACCTACGCCGCCCTCGGCAACGCCATCACCAATGGCTTCAAGCTGTACGTCGCCGAAAATGGAGGCAAGCTGGGTGGCCGTGAAGTCGAGTACTACACGGTCGACGACGAGTCCGATCCGGCCAAGGCTACCGAAAACGCCAACAAACTTGTCAAGCGAGACAAGGTCGACTTGCTTGTCGGTACCGTGCACTCCGGCGTCGCCCTTGCCATGACCAAGGTCGCCCGCGAGAACAAGGTTTTGCTGATCGTGCCGAACGCCGGAGCCGACGAAATTACCGGCCCGCTTTGCGCGCCGAACATCTTCCGCTCCTCGTTCTCCGCCTGGCAGCCTTCCTATGCCATGGGTGAAGTCCTGGCCAAGAAGGGTCTCAAGAAGGTCGTCACCGTGACCTGGAAGTACTCCTTTGGCTTGCAGTCGGTCGAGGGCTTCAAGGAGGGCTTCGAAAAGGGTGGCGGCAAGGTTGCGAAGGATATGACGCTGCCGTTCCCCAACGTCGAGTTCCAGCCCTTCCTGACGGAAATCGCTTCAATCAAGCCAGATGCAGTTTTCGTCTTCTTCGCCGGCGCCGGCGCAGCCAAGTTCGTCAAGGACTACGCCGCAGCTGGCCTCAACAAGAGCATTCCGCTTTATGGACCGGGCTTCCTGACTGACGGCAACCTTGATGCCATGGGTGATACCGGCAAGGGCCTGCAGACTACGCTGCACTACGCCGACGGCCTCGACAACAAAAAGGATGCCGCTTTCCGTCTCGCTTATGCAAAGGCGTTCAAGGTTCAGCCGGACGTCTATGCCGTCCAGGGTTATGACACCGCCCAGTTGTACCAGGCCGGACTGAGCGCCGCCGGTGGTGATCCCGCCAAACAGGACGCCGTGATCAAGGGCATGGAAGCCGCCAAGATCGACAGCCCGCGCGGCGCCTTCACTCTGTCCAAGGCCCACAACCCGGTGCAGGACATCTACCTGCGCGAAGTGCAGGGCGGCCAGAACAAGGTGCTCAGCACGGCGATCAAGGGACTGGCTGACCCCGCACGCGGCTGCAAGATGTAATCGCCAAACGGGCGGCCGCGGCAATTCTTGCGGCCGCCCCATGGCGGCTACCAAGCTCTTTCACTCCAATGTTTTTTGCAGTCTGACGGGTTTCGGCCCGCCGGACCGGGGACTCTTATGGATTTTGCTTCCTTTCTGATCCAGACGCTGAACTCGCTGCAGTACGGTTTGCTCCTCTTTCTGGTGGCAAGCGGCCTGACGCTGGTATTCGGCATCATGGGCATCATCAACCTGGCGCACGGCAGTTTCTACATGATCGGCGCCTACCTGGCCTTCGTCCTGGCCAGCGCCACCGGCAGCCTGTTCACCGCGATCCTGCTCGGGATACCGCTGGCCCTGATCTTCGGCGCCTTTCTCGAGTGGGCTCTGTTTGCCCATCTTTACAAGCGTGACCACCTCGAGCAGGTGCTGCTGACCTACGGCCTCATCCTCATCTTCGAGCAGCTGCGCAGCCTGCTCGTGGGCGACGATGTGCACGGGGTGGCGATCCCCGCCTTCCTCGACGCCTCGATCCAGCTCACCGAGGTCATGAGCTACCCGGTGTACCGGCTCGCCATCTCGGTGGTGTGCATCGTGCTCGCGGTCGCGCTCTATTACGTGATCCAGCGTACCCGCCTGGGCATGATGATCCGCGCCGGCAACGACGACCGCGGCATGGTCGAGGCGCTCGGCATCAACATCAACATGATCTACCGGGTCGTGTTCGCGCTCGGCGTCGCGCTCGCCGCGCTCGCCGGCATGCTGGCCGCGCCGATCTCGTCGGTGTTCCCGAACATGGGCAGCCATGTCCTGATCATCTCCTTCGTCATCGTCGTCATCGGCGGCATCGGCTCGGTGTGGGGTGCCCTCGCGGCAGCGCTCATCGTCGGCTTCGCCGATACCTTCGGCAAGGTTCTTCTGCCCGAGCTGTCCGGCATGGTGGTCTATATCGTGATGGCCGGCGTGCTCCTGTGGCGCCCCGAAGGCATCTTCAAGAAAGGCTGAGACCATGAACGCTCAAGTTTCCTCAATGATTCTCAAGCTGGTGGCCCTGGCGGTCATCGCCTGCGTGCCGCTGACCGGCGAATCCTTCCATCTCGAACTGGTGTCGAAGATCCTGGTCCTCGCCATCTTCGCGATGAGCCTCGATCTCCTGGTCGGCTTCACCGGCCTGGTCAGCTTCGGCCATGCCGCCTACTTCGGTGTCGCAGCCTATGCGGTTGCGCAGCTCAGCCCGAAATACGAAGCCGCCAGCCTGTGGTTCGTGATGCCGGCCTCGGTCGGGATTTCCGCGCTGGTCGCCCTGGTGGTTGGTCTCTTCGTGCTGCGCACCAAGGGCATCTACTTCATCATGGTGACACTTGCCTTCGCGCAGCTGGCCTTCTTCGTCTTCCACGATACGCCGCTGGGTGGAGGATCGGACGGCATCTACCTGAACGTCAAGCCGTCAGCAGCGATCGGCAGCTGGATGCCGTTCGACCTCGATAACCCGACGCACCTGTTTTATTTCATCGTCGCGATGCTGGTTGCGGTCTACGCCTTTTTGACCCGGATTTTGCAGTCGCCTTTCGGGCGCGTGCTGGTCGGTATCAAGAGCAACGAGCACCGCATGCAGTCGATGGG
>Ga0154020_10006144_pt1 | contig 14086 bp, 11 predicted proteins | sample Klosneuvirus_201_FD_109709 | JGI IMG/M metagenome (GOLD analysis project Ga0154020, IMG submission 109709) | Active sludge microbial communities from wastewater, Klosterneuburg, Austria - Klosneuvirus_20160825_MG | ecosystem: Engineered > WWTP > Aerobic digester > Activated sludge | place...
GGCCTTGATCTGCCCCTCAATGTGCTTGCGCAGCGATGCCAGGTCCACACCGATCTCGTTATACCGCTCCCCCTCCGCCTCATACACACCCCACCCACCCGTATCGATGAGCTCAATCGACCGATCCGGCCGCCGGCCATCAGGCGACTTGATCTCCGCAATCGCCGAAACGCGGTCGCGAGTAGTGCCCGGGGTGGCATCGACGATCGAGATCTTCCCCCCGGCGATCATGTTGAGCAGAGAACTCTTGCCCACATTGGGGCGTCCGATGATGGCGACGCGAGGAATAGGCATAAGGGGGGATGTTAGGTGGGGAAGGTGAAGACAGCGGAAACGAAGGCCTAAAGCAGGCAAAACGAAGGCGATTCCTGGTCCGCGAACGCAAAAACAGCCGTCCGCACGGCCGAAGCGTGCCTCCCTCAGTCTTAGACTCGCCCGTGCAGAAGTTCCCCGTCATCATCGGCCCCACCGCCGGCGGCAAGTCCGACTTCGCCGTCGATGTCGCCCTAACCCTCACCGCCCAGGGCACCCCCGCCGAAATCATCACCGCCGACGCCTACCAGATCTACCGCGGCATGGACATCGGCACCGCCAAGCCCACCGCCGATGAACGCCGCGGCATCCCGCACCATCTCATCGACATCATCGAGCCCACCGAGTCATTCACCGTGTCCGATTGGCTCGCCGCCGCCGAGGCCGCGATCACCGATATCAAGTCTCGCGGCCGCATCCCCATCGTCGCCGGCGGCACGCCCCCCTACCTCAAGCCCCTCCTCGACGGCCTCTTCGAAGGCCCCGACCCCGACCCCGCCCTCCGCGAAGAGCTGCGAGCCCTGCCCGCCCACACCCGCCGCGCCGAACTCGAACGCATCGACCCCGCGGCCGCGGCCCGCATCCACCCCAACGATGAACGCCGCACGATTCGGGCGTTGGAGGTGTTCCGCCAGACCGGCATCCCCATCTCTGCACACCAGCAGCAGTGGGACAAGACGACCCGCACAGACTGCACGCTCATCGGCCTCGACTGGCCCGTCGAACTCCTCAACCCCCGGATCAACGCCCGCGTGAAGTCCATGATGGACCGCGGCCTGCTCGGAGAAACCCGCGCCCTGCTCCCCCAACTCGGCACTCAAGCCCGCGAGGCCCTCGGTTACAAACAACTCATCGAACACATCGAAGGCCGCGCAAACCTCGACGATGCCGTCGAGCAAATCAAAATCGAGACCCGCCGATTCGCCAAGAACCAACGCACCTGGCTGCGGCGCCTCCGCACCACGCCCGATTCCATTTGGATCGATGCCACCACCCCGCGCGATCAGTGGGTCACCGCGATCCAAATCTGACACCGATCCGCTCGACCGTGTAAAGTCCTCACCTGTTCACCTGTTCACCTGTTCACCTGTTCACCTGTTCACCTGTTCACCTGTTCACCTGTTCACCTGTTCACCTGTTCACCCATCCGCCACCCATGACCAACTTCCTCCTCTGGTCCCTCCCCATCCTCCTCGCCCTGGTCCACATCGTCGGCCTCGGCTGCGCCATCCACGCCGTCAACTACGTCCGCACCCCCCAGGGCACCATCGCCTGGGCCGTCTCCCTCATCATGTTCCCCCTCTTCTCCGTCCCCGCCTACCTGGTCTTCGGCCGCAGCAAGTTCGACGGCTACGTCGAAGCCATGCGAGTCGCCGAAAACGAAGGCCGCACTCAACTCGCGGACCTCTACAAAAAATCACACCCCTTCGAGGTCAAAGTTCTCGGCGACCGCGGCCACGAAGCCGCCGTCCTCGCCCGCAAAACCCTCCTCCCCTGGCTCCGCGGCAACTCCGTCCGCCTGCTCATCGACGGCCAAGCCACCTTCGACGCCATCTTCGAATCCATCCGCACCGCCAAGTCCTACATCCTCGTCGAGTTCTTCATCATTCACGATGACCAGGTCGGCCGCGAACTCAAAGACCTGCTCATCGCCAAGAGCAAAGAGGGTGTCAAGGTCTACGTGCAATACGACGAGATCGGCAGCTACTCCCTCCCCAGCAAGTGGATCACCGACCTGCGCGATGCCGGCGGCGAAGTCACCGCCTTCGGAACTACCCGCGGCTGGCGAAACCGCTTCCAGATCAACTTCCGCAACCACCGCAAAATCGTCGTCGTCGACGGCCGCGAAGCCTTCATGGGTGGGCACAACGTCGGCGATGAATACCTCGGCCGCAACCCTGAGTTCGGCCACTGGCGCGACACCCACCTGGGCGTCCGCGGTCCAGCCGTCGAGGCCATTCAGCTCTCCTTCATCATGGACTGGTTCTGGGCCACCCGGAAACTCCCCGACCTCGAATGGCTCCCCGAAGCCGACGGCGGCGATGTCGCGACGCTCGTGGTCCCCACCGGCCCCGCTGATTCCGACAACCACTGCGAGATGATGCTCATGCAGGCCGCCCACATGGCCAAAGAGCGGCTGTGGATTACCTCTCCCTACTTCGTCCCCAACCCCGCCGTCTTCGAATCCCTCCGCCTGGCAGCCATCCGCGGCGTGGATGTCCGCATCATCATCCCCAACAAGGCCGACCACATCTTCGTCTACCTCGCCGCCTTCCCCTGCGTCGCCCACGCCCGCCAGGCTGGCATGAAGATGTACCGCTACACCAACGGTTTCCTCCACCAGAAGGTGATCCTGGTGGATGATGACCTCTCCGCCGTGGGCACGGTGAACCTCGACAACCGATCACTCAGGCTGAACTTCGAGCTCACCCTCTGGGTCTGCGATGAGCCCTTCGCGGCCCAGGTCGCGAAAATGCTGGAAGCCGACATGGCGGATTCCAAACTCGTCGATGGCGATGAGTTGAGCCACAAGTCCTTCCTGTTCAATGCCGCGACACGAGTCGCGCGCCTCCTCGAACCGATCCTCTAAAGCGAACTCGGTTCGAACGCAGCCCCTGCAAAAGTGAGCCGTGGCGTGTCGCCACGGCGGAGGTCCCCTCTCGCAGTCGCGCCCGCCTCAGTTCATCCCGCCGCGTGACCCCATGCCCGGAAGAAACGACCCCGACCCACCTCCCAACGTCACCCTCGGCGCCATGAGCTCCGAAGAGCGGCTCGTAAAGTCATTGGGGTGGATTTTCGTGGGCTGCTTTCTGGGAATCCCCATAGTTGTTTTGTTGACTGCCGGACCTCAGGTGAGTGTCGCAATGCTGGTCGGTCCCTCGCTGATTCTGGCCATCGTCATGTCCGCCTGGTACCTCACCCTCCAACGCCGCCAACGCAAGGCCCTCGAAAAAGCCGGCTACCGCGGCTGCCTGAACTGCCGCTACTCCCTGGCCGACCTGCCAGATATGGGTACCTGCCCCGAATGTGGCACCCCCTACACCCTCGAACACCTCCAGCGATCCTGGTCTTGGACCTATTCCAAGCACTAATCCTCCGATAGAATACCTAGTATACTACGAACAAAACGAACTGGCTACCGTATTGCTCTTGACAATCCATACCTATATCCCTTTCCTGTCCGGACCCGTTGTTTGCCGATAGAGCTTCGTTTGGTATCGGAACGGTATTCAGAATGGCTAAGAAACCCGCAGCATCCACTGTCGCGACCAAAGAGCCACCACCCGCCAAAGGCGGTGGGGGTGGCAAGCGAGGCCGGGGTGGCCCGTCTCGGGGCACGTCTTACACCACAGGCGCCGCCAAAGGCCGTCACTTGGTCATCGTCGAATCCCCCTCCAAAGCCAAGACCATCAACAAGTACCTGGGATCTGAATACCTCGTCCTCGCCTCCGTGGGCCACGTCCGCGACCTGCCCAGCAAGAATCCCAAAGGCCCCAAGGGTTCACCCAAAGCCCCCGTCCCCGGCGTAGACCTCGAAAACAACTTCAAGCCGACGTACATCGTCTCCGAAGGCAAAGACCGCGTCGTCAGCGACCTGAAACGGGCCGCGAAGGAATCGCTGGCCTCCGACAAAGAGGTCTGGTACGCAACCGACTTGGATCGTGAGGGAGAAGCCATAGCCTGGCACCTCGCCCAGGAACTGGGCATCCCCTCCGCCAAGGCTAAGCGAGTCATCTTTTCAGCCATCACCAAGGCCGAGATCGAAAAAGCCTTCAGCACCCCCCACCCGATCGATGAGGACCGCGTCAACGCTCAGCAGGCCCGCCGCATCCTCGACCGCATCGTGGGCTACCAGGTTTCCCCCCTCCTCTGGAAAAAAGTCACCCGCGGCCTCTCCGCCGGGCGCGTCCAGTCCGTCGCCGTCCGCCTCGTCGTCAAACGCGAACGCGAAATCCGGGCCTTCATGCCCGAGGAATACTGGGCCATCACAGCCAACTTCGCCCTCAACGCCGACGAAGCCAAGAAGCTCGGCCCCGACTGGCAGAAGTTCCTCGCCCGCCGCGATGAGAAGAACAACCCGCCCACCGTCAAACTCCAGAACGCCTGGCTCAGCGAGCACAAGGCGATCAAGGCTGAGCTTGTTGAAATCGGCGGCGCTGACGGAGCCAAGTTCGACGGCCGCCTCCCCAAGGAAGGGAACGGCGAAGCCCTCGCCAAGTGGGCCACCGACCTCGCCACCGCGGCCGGTCTGACCAACCTCAAGCCCACGCTCACCGAAGACCCCAAGGGCAAGGGCCCGGCTAAGTTCGTCCGTACGATCACGGGCACCGCCGACCCCGCCACCCCCTACACCATCCGTTCCATCGAAACCAAGCGGACCACCACCCGCCCCTCGCCCCCCTACATCACCTCAACCCTCCAGCAGGCCGCCTCCAGCCGCCTGGGCTTCGGCGCCCAGCGCACCATGCGTGCCGCGCAGCAGCTCTATGAAGGTGTGGACATCCCCGGCGAAGGCCCCGTCGGTCTCATCACCTACATGCGTACCGACTCGACGCACATCTCAGGCGAAGCCCTGCAGATGGCCCGCGGCTACATCAAAAAGACCTTCGGCGACAAGTACCTCCCCGAAAAGCCCAACTTCTTCTCCTCCTCCAACAAGGCCGCGCAGGAAGCCCACGAAGCGATCCGGCCCACCAACGCCGACCTCACTCCGTCCCGCGTCAAAAACGCCCTGACCCCCGACCAGTTCCGCCTCTACCAGATCATCTGGGAGCGGTTCGTCGGTTGCCAGATGATGCCCGCCTTGTGGGACTCCACCAGCATCCTCATCACCGGCGGCAAAGACCCCAAGCGTCCCCTCACGTTCCGCGCCTCCGGCCGCGTCCTGGTGTTCGACGGCTTCTACCGGGTTACAGGTGTGCCCACCGCCAGCGATGAGCAAACGCTCCCCCCGCTCGCCGAGAAGCAGGCCCTGAACCCCTTCGCCATCGACCCGATCCAGAAGTTCACGAGCCCCCCGCCGCGCTTCTCCGAAGCCTCCCTCATCAAGAAGCTCGAAGAAGAAGGCATCGGCCGCCCGTCCACCTACGCCTCCATCATCGGCGTCATCCAGGAACGCAACTACGTCGAGCAGATCGACCGCCGCTTCTACTCCACCGATCTGGGTGAGGTCGTCACCGACAAGCTCGTGGAAGCCTTCCCCCAGATCCTCGACGTCGGCTACACCCGCGAGATGGAACTCGAACTCGACAAGGTTGAGGAAGACCACCTCGACTGGACCAAGATGCTCCACCGCTTCTACGGGCCCTTCAAAAAGGACCTCGCGAATGCAATGGAGAACCTGACCCACGCCAAGGCCGAGATCATCGCCGCCCCACCCGAGTACAAGTGCGCCGTCTGCGGTGCGCCCACCGTCTACCGCTTCGGTAAGAACGGCCGCTTCCTCTCCTGCTCCCGCTACCCCGACTGCAAGTACGCCGCGCCGGTAGACCGCGAAGGCATCCCCCGTCCCGCGGCCGAAACCATCGACGTCGCTTGCCCCAAGTGCGGCACCGCCATGACCCGCCGCACCGGCCGCTTCGGCCCCTTCCTCGGCTGCGCCCGCTACGGCGACAAAGAAAACCCCTGCAACGGCATCCTCAACATCGATAAGAAGGGCAAAGTCGTCGCCCCCTCACCGCCCGCGCTCATCACCGATCTCCCCTGCCCCACCTGCCAGTCTCCCCTCAACCTCCGCAACGGCCTCCGCGGCCCGTGGCTCGGTTGCTCGCGCTTCCCCAAGTGCCGCGGCCGCGGCAAGTGGCAGGACCTGGAAGAGACCAAACGCGCCGCCCTCGAAAAGCAACTCGCCGAGCACGAACTGGCCAACCCGACACCAGTCATCCGTACCATGTCCGGCAAAGCGCTCACGGATTCCAAGGGCAAGCCACTGCCCGATGCGCCTCTGGTCGATGTCCTCACGCCAAGCAAGGCAGGCCAAACCGGCCCGCAAGAAGCCGAGCCTGCCACCGAAGAAGTGGAAGTCTGACCCTTTCTCCCGCAAGGCGTGACTCACGGGTGGTCCTGCATGACCGGCTCGAATCAGTATCTTCTGCTCGCCTTCATCGCGTTTGACATTCTTGTCATCATGCCGCTGATCGTGGGCGCTTTCGTGGATGGCAACTGGAATCCGATCGCCGAAAAGTACCCGCCGGTCCCCTCCAGCCAAGACGCCGTACAGCGCCGCTTCCAATCGTTCGCGGTCGGCTCGCTGAGCTTGGGATTCTGCATTCACGTCGCCGCGGATGAGGCCTGTCTGCACCTGTACCCGTGCTGGTTCGCCCGACTCGTTCGTGCGCGTCCGGCGAGCATCCCTTGGAACAAGATCCAGCTCTCGCGAACGCTCGGCAAGTACGCAATCGCTCGCCTGACCGAGTTGCCCTCCATCAAACTCCGCGGCCCACGCTGGTGCCTTGAACTCGCACCCGCGAGTCCTCAATCACCGTGACGTCACGGTCATCCATTCCGCACGGCGGCATCCTGTTTCTCGCTCGATTCTGAGGATTATTCCGGCGACAAGTACCGCTTTGGCGTCCGGTTCAGCAGCGATGTGCGCCGCACAGCCTCTGGTCAACCGATGCTGCTCCTAGCACCATGAGGGGACCAGCATTGCGGTGGGGCCAAAGCCAATCGCGCGCCACGGGCATCGGCATCGCCGCGGCCATCACCTGCCCCGTCCTCGCTTCGGATGTCTGCTGCACTCCCGCCACCAACTCGTGGGACTTCTTCACCAACTTCGGCCGCTACATGCCGCGAACGCACTGCCTGCTCAACGCCGAAGGGCGTCCGGATTGGCCGTGGATCGGCGGGCTGATCTTCCTGACCGGGTGCATCGTGGTTGGTTACTTGCGCATTTTCGTGTTCTGGCGCCGCAGCTACCTCGACGTTCCCGTGCAGGACCGCAACCGCAAGCTGATGGACCTGGCGTACGTGTTCCTGTGGTGCGCCATCTGCGGCTACGCCATGTCGATCGTCATGTTCTTCTGGCCGGCGTACCGGTTGCTCGCCGTGTTCCTGGTGGTCCTGAACATCTTCACGTGGAGGTTCGCGACCAGCCTGGAAGCGTTCAAAGTCTCATTCTCGGCACGCCGCCTCCAGCGCGAGTTGGGTGAGGCCCTGGCTGCCAGGAACGCCGAGCTCGAGCGCCTCGTCATCGAGCGTACACAGGAGCTCGAGGAAGCCCGGGCATTGGCCGACGCGGCCAGCGCCAGCAAGAGCGCGTTCCTGGCCAACATGAGCCACGAGATCCGCACGCCCATGACCGCCATCCTCGGGTTCACCGATCTCCTGGCCGACCCCGAGCAATCCCAGGCTGATCGCGACACCTACCTGGAAACCATCCGGCGACAGGGTGAGCATCTGGTCAGCCTCATCAACGACATCCTCGACCTCTCCAAGATCGAGGCGGACAAGCTCAAGGTCGAGAAGATCCCCTGCGCGCCCGGGGCCATTCTCAACGATGTGGCGGGGTTGCTCGCGGTCAAGGCCGCGGGCAAGGGCGTCACGCTCGACTTCGGCGCCGACGGGCCGCTGCCCCAGACCGTGGTCACCGATCCCACCCGCCTGCGCCAGATCCTGATCAACCTGGTGGGCAACGCCGTGAAGTTCACCGACCGCGGCTCTGTTCAGGTGCGCGCATCCATCGAGCCCGAGGGCTTCCTGCGCATCGTCGTGTCGGACTCCGGACTGGGAATGACCCCCGAGCAACTCTCGCAGCTGTTCAAGCCGTTCTCGCAAGCGGACGAATCGACCACGCGGAAGTTCGGCGGCACCGGGCTGGGCCTGACCATCTCCCGGCGGCTGGCGCGCCTGCTGGGTGGGGACATCATGGTGGAGAGCACCCCCGGATCGGGGAGCACCTTCACACTCCGAGTGAACCCCGGTTCACTGGTGGATGTGCCGCGGGTCGCCTGGTCGCCCGCGACCGTCTCCGCGAGCGGGCCGGTGCCAGTGGTCCGACAGACCCTCAACGCGCGCATCCTCCTGGCCGAAGATGGACCGGACAACCAGCGACTGATTCAACACATCTTCAAGAAGGCAGGTGCGACGATTGAGCTGGCCGAGAACGGGGCGTTCGCGGTGGACCTGGCCTGCGCGGCCCGCGATTCAGGCTCACCCTTTGACCTCATCCTCATGGACATGCAGATGCCGGTGATGGATGGGTACGCCGCGACGGCAAGCCTTCGAGAGCGCGGTTTCCGAACCCCCATCATCGCTCTGACGGCCCACGCCATGTCCGGCGATCGCGAACGCTGCATCGCCGCAGGGTGCGATGACTTTGCAACCAAGCCTATTGATCGCGAGGCCCTGCTGAGCCTGTGTCAACGGTTGCTCGGGTCGCGCATCGCGGCGTGATGAACCCCACCCAGGCGGCAACGCAGCCCGCACCCGCCAGATTTGAAACCAGATCCCAGCCCGTGTTGTCATAACCACCGACGTTGGTGTCGGGCATGATCCGTGTCGCCACAAACTCGATGACCTCGTTGAGGGCGCCCAGGCCCGAGCCTACGCAGATCAGCAGAGCGCACGCGCCAAAGCCCGGCTTGATCGCCCCGCGGCTCAGGGCGCGGATGGCTTCCCAGGCGGCGGCGGTGGCCGCGCCGAAGCCGAGGGCGTGAACTACCTGGTCGTACTTGGGCCACCAAGGGCCGATCCGCAGGTTGTAGAGGGTCGCGGGCCTTCCCGGCTCGGTGACGCTTTCCGGGATTGGAATCGTTCCGCCGGCCATGTGCAATACGGCCCACAGCCCCAGCGCGCCCAAGACCCACCACGAGAATCGAACGCGATAGTCTGCCCAGATAATGGCCGCGGCCTCGAGCAGCAGCACCGCGCCGTAGAAGCCGAACTCGGCGTTCCACTGGCGCATCAGGATGATCGCGAACGGGACCATCGCCACGCCGAGAATGCAGGTGAGAATGACGGGTCGCGAGGCCATGGGTCAGCATAGTCCGTCAGGGCTTGGGAATCGGAGGGCGTGCATCTTCGGGTTCCACGCCGATGCGCGTGCTGGGATACATGCGGTCGGTGAATACGAGGCCGTCGAAGGAAGTGGGCCAAGTGTGCTCCATTTCGGCGTAGCCCAAAGGGCGCGCGACGATGGGTTGGCGCAGCCATGAGTCGGCGGGTTGGTTCTTGAAATCTACGAATAGATAAGGCTTGCCGGTCTGGTGCAAGAGGTCGTCAAGGCTGCCGGCCGGGGCGGGGCTGAGCGGGCCCGCGCCCGACCACGGGCGGCCGATGCGGCCTTGATAGGCGAGGAACATGATGCTGTACATGTCTTTGCCCAAAGCGTCGAAGGCGTAGTCACCCATGGGGCGGATGTCCTTGTAGTTCGCCGCGGAGCCGACCCACTGGATGTCCTGGACTCGGCGCGAGTTGTGCATGCTCGCGGCCCAGATGATCACCTTCTTACCCGCGAAGTACTCGTTGGCGAGCCAGACGAGGTTGTCGGCCATGCGTTTGTCGCGGTGGTTGTTGAACTCTTCGCCGCCGAGCCAGCGTTCGGTGTAGCTGATGAGGTTGCCCAGGGCGCGCTGCTTGAAGGCGACTTCGAGCTTGCCGTGCTTGGCTTCCAGGCGCGGGCGCTCGGTGTCGATGAGTGTCACCATCGCGCGGAGGGTGTCGAGTTCCTTGGGGAGCTCGGTCATCTTGGTCTTGCCCGCCTCCGCAAGCCACATGTAGGCAGCGGTGGGGGTGACTCGCTGCTCGGGCGTCAGGAGTTTGTCATCCACCGCGTCGAAGAACTCAAGGAGCTCCTTGGCGAACGGGGTGAGCGTCGGGTGCGTGGTGACCTGATCGTCGAAGCCGGCCATGATGAGCGGATGCTCGGTGGTGCGGTTCTTGCGTGCGTATTCGAGGAGCTCGCGGCATTGCTGGGAGAGAGCCCAGATCCCGAAGAGGCCGATGCCGTGGGCATCATCGACGGGCCGGCCCGCGGCGAAGGCCTGGTCCACGCGGCGCATCTCTTCCATGCCCGATTCCCAGGCCAGGACCTCAAAGCCCATCTCCTTGTGCAGGAACTTGATGAGGCGGGACTTGGCGGCGAAGCAGGCGCCATCGCCGTGGGTCTGTTCACCGAGGAAGACCACGCGGGCATCGCCGATCGCGGTCTTGAGCGGGGCCAGGTCGGAGAGGTCGTTGGGGTACATGTCGAGCGTGCGGATGGCGGTGGCGTGGGTGGTGAGCCAAGCGACGTGGTCGTCCTCCGGTTCAACAGAGGCCCAAGCGCCAGCGCCGGGCAGGAGGGAGGAGGCGAGGAGTACCTGCAAGACGGATGGAAGTGCTTTTGTGAACCTCGCCATCACGTGTGTCTCCGGCCCGGCGCTGGCGCTTGGGCTTCTGTTTTGTACTACTGCGCTTCCAGCACATATCGAATCGCCGCTTCTATGTCGGCCTTGGTCCACAGGTACTTCTTGCTGCCACCCTTGGCCCAGACCTTGGCTTCCTCGGAAACCAGCTTGGCGTCTCGCAACCCGCGCGTCGACCAGACCTTGAACTGGTTCAAGACCGGCTCCGGCTCGATCTCACCGCAGGCGACTACGGTGTGAACGTGGTTGGTTCGGACGTTCACTGCCAAGGGCTCCCAGTGGCGGATGTGGCAGTGGGCGTTGATCGTCTGATTGACTGATGCTCGGCGCTCGTCGGTGAGGGTCATTGCTCCGCCGATGACGAAGGAGCGGTCGCGACGTCGGCGCTGGGGATCCGGCGCGAGCAAGGGAGTGCCGAAGATGTTGTGGGTGGAATCGACGGAGCCGCGGGGGTCGCCGTGAAGCCAGGTGCCGTAGCAGCGCCAGGTGATCATGTAGGCGAGGGGGAAGGACATGGGGAGGGAGTGCTCCAAGGGATGGGCGTGTGACGAGTGCTTGGGGTGGTCGGCCCGGCGCTGGCGCTTGGGCTTCTGTTTTCAATCTTCTTCGAGTGTCTTCTTCCTTCGGAGCACGTGGTGGTAGTGCTGGGCGAAACGGTGCGCCTCATCGCGGATGGCTTGGCAGAGCCGCAGGCCGGCGTTATCGCGGGAGAGGCGGATGGGTTCGGCGCGGTCTTGGACGTAGATCAGTTCCTCTTTCTTGGCGAGGCTGATGACCATGGGGGGTTTGACGTCGAGTGAGAGGAACGCTTCTTGTGCGGCGTGGAGTTGGCCCAGGCCGCCGTCGATGAGGATCACATCGGGGTAAAGCTCGTTGCCCTGCCCCGCTTCGCGATAGCGCCGTGAAACGACTTCGCGGATGCTTGAGTAGTCGTCATTGATGCCGCCTCCTTGTCTTCCGGGTTCACCTCCCTTGATTCGGTATCTGCGGTACTCGTTTTTGAGGGGCCTCCCGTCCACGAAGCAGACTTTGCTGCCCACAGTTTCGCCTCCCTGCAAGTGGGCGATGTCGATGGCTTCCAGGCAGCGGATGGGTTGGTCCATGCCGAGTGTTTTCTGGAGGCTGGCGAGGCCTTTTTTGGGGTCGATGAAGGAGGCTTCGGTTTCGGGTTGCCAGCCGTCGCTGCGGCTGGCGCGTTCGTCGAGTTTTTCGATGGCTTTGATTTGGTCGCGGATGGTGGCGGCTTTTTCGAAGCGTTGTTCGGAGGCCGCGGCCATCATTTCTTCACGCATTTCGCGGAGCATGACGCTGCGTTTGCTGTCGAGGAACTTGGTGAAGCGGTCGATGTCTTCGCGGTAGGGTTCCTTGGTGATCTTGGCGGCGCACGGGGCGGTGCACTGGCCGATGCTGTAGAGAAGGCAGGGGCGGAAGACGCGGTTCTTGGGGTCACCGTCGAGGATGTCGAGGTGGCAGGTGCGGAACTTGAAGACGCGCTGCAGGAGCTGGATGGCTTCGCGGAGGGCGCTGACGGCCGTGAAGGGACCGAAGATGCGGGCGCCTTTGAGCTCGGGGTCGGCGGGAGAGCGCGTGACGAACACGCGGGGGAAGTCCTCGCGGATGGTGATCGCCAGATAGGGGAAGGTCTTGTCATCGGTGAGGCGTACGTTGAAGCGAGGCTTGATGTCTTTGATCAGGCGGTTTTCGGTGAGCAGGGCCTCCCACTCACCTTCGCACTCGAGGTACTCAAAGTCATCGACGACATCGAGCATGGGTTCTTTTTTGAAACCCAGGTCGGCCGAGGGGATGAAGTACGACGAGACCCGGTCCGGCAGGTTCGCGGCCTTGCCCACGTAGATGACCGTTCCCGCGGCATCCTTCATCAGGTAGACGCCGGGGGACTTGGGCAGGGCCCGGGCTTTTTCGAGGAGCCGGGCGAGGCGTTCTTCGCGGGGGTCGGGCACGGGGGATCGTAGATGGCTAGCTGGTGTTGGCTTGGTCGCGGAACTGGCAGATGTAGTGCTCGAGCAGCCAGCAGTTGGCGAGGGCGCCGGAGGTTTGGCGTTCGAGTTGGAAGCGGAACTTGAGGATGGTGCCATCGTGCAGAGTGATGGGGACGGCGGTGTTGGCGCGCTGGCCGAGGGAGTAGGTGGAGTAGCTGATGGGGGCCAGTTCGCCGGCGGACTTGAAGCGCCAGGCGTCTTTGATCCAGTTTTTCAGGAGGTTGCGTTTGTATTCGTCGAAGTGGGCCTGGGTGCGGTTGGAGACGAGGCCGTTGAGGTTGTAGAGGGTGATGGGGCCCGCATCGGGACATGGGGTGTCGGGGTTCTGGATCGCGTGGAGGGCGGCGGCGATGACATCTTCGGGCGTGCGCTCGGGGGCGGGGAGGGGGCAGTCGGGGTGGGTGGTGAGTTCGCCTGTGGTGAAGAGGTCGGGGAGGGAGGGAGTGGAAGCAGCCGCAGATGGCGCTGACGGACGCAGATCAGAAGGAGGAACTGGCGCGGATGGATGCGGATCGGGAAGGGAAGAGTTGCGGTCGGATGCCGTGGTTTTGGGTCGTGAGTCGCTGGTCAACGGAGAGTTGGTAGGAGGAGTAGGGACGGAGCCCCCTCCGCCGCGGAGGACCGCGGCACCACACCCGGAGGGGGAGGATGGGGCGGCGCGGCTGCGCTGGAGTTGGGTGCTGAGCATTCGGAGGAGGGTGGTGGCGGCGCGGCGGCGTTCGAGGGGGGAGTCGGAGTGTTTGACGAGGGACGTCAGTTCTTTGAGGGCTTCTTCGCGGCGGGCGTCGATGAGTTCTTGTTTGCGGTAGGCGATGTGGGGGGCGATGGGGTCGGAGGTGGCCCAGGTGGCGAGGTCGAACTCGTCAGGAAGTGCCGAGTGCTGAGTGCCGAGTGCCGAGTTTTCGGAGTTGGCGAGGTTGATGGCTTGGATGGAGATGAGTTCGTCGGCTAGGGCTTGGATGTTTTGGCCTGTGCGGAAGTAGATGCGGAGGAGGCGTTTGTCCTCTGGGGAGAGGAGCGGGAGCGGGGATGTGGTGGCGTGTGCGACCATGGAGGCGAACATAATGGATGGCCGCGGAGATGCAAGGGGGTTTTGGGGTTGGACACGAAAGTTGCTGACAGTTTGTGGTCGAAAGTGAAAAAAGGCTGGGTTGAGCGGGGGATGTCCGCCGTGGTGACACACCACGTCTCACTGGAGGGGGAGCATCGAGGTCGGAGGAACCGACTTCGATGGCACATCAGGTGGCAAGAGAGGTTGCGTGGGGTGGTTGCGCCGTGGTGACACACCACGTCTCGCTGGTGGGAGCACCTCTATGAAGCGGGAAGTCAACAGGCGATCACCGCGGAACGCGGCCTGGGGATGACTTTCCGCAGGTGCAATCCGTGGATGTTGAACGGCGAGTGTCCGGATCGCCGTAGATCCCACGA
>Ga0154020_10006145_pt1 | contig 14086 bp, 24 predicted proteins | sample Klosneuvirus_201_FD_109709 | JGI IMG/M metagenome (GOLD analysis project Ga0154020, IMG submission 109709) | Active sludge microbial communities from wastewater, Klosterneuburg, Austria - Klosneuvirus_20160825_MG | ecosystem: Engineered > WWTP > Aerobic digester > Activated sludge | place...
AATCGATCCGCAGGCGATCCCGAAGCTCTCGTTGCGTCATGTAGTCCTTCTCATTGAAGGTCTCACGTAGCAACTGCCGGGCCTTCTGGATGATGTCGGGCCACGCATCAGCCAGTTCATCTACTCGCTTGAAGTACTCCGAGATGTGACCCTTGATCTCGGATTCGAACGATTCCCGCTGGAACGCCAACTCCTTCTCGATATCCTCCGTCTTCATGCCTTCGAGATCCAACTTGGTCGTATCGAACACGAACAAACGGATACCGGTGATGGGGTAGGGATGCGTACGCTTTTCAAACGCCATACGCACGGCACTCTGAGCTCCGCTCAACGCCGCAATCCTGGCGTCATCCGGAAGCAACTTCTTGGAGATACTCAGCTGCCGGTTATCGGCATCGACATCTTTCATCATCTTCGCCCGCGTCCGGGCCTCGACGGTCTTCTGCCGCGGCAGGGACCCGAACCGCAGGCTGTACAGACGACCGAATCGACGAAAGATCTCAACCGCCTCGGCCAGCCCGGCGTCTGGTGGCTCTGTTGCCTCCTCCGCGGAACGAATCCGCGAAGTCTTTCTCAGTTGGGGAAGTGGAACCGCCGGCTTCGCCTTTACGGGTAGCGGGACCTTGTCCTGCCGCAAATTGATGATCGCCATTATCTGGCTCCTTTCTTCTTGGGTAATCTAATTGGCAGCGGAGGTTCCGCTGCTTTGACACTACGTCGTGGTGCAACGAGATCCTGCGTAGCTTCTGACGCTACCTTACCGGTCTGATAGCGGCCAGGGTAACTGGCCGATAGACATCGTCCATTAGCCCACTTCTGCAACGCAGTCAGCTTCTCCTGGGCTGTGGTGAACAAAGGCACGACCTGATTCACCGACTCCTGCAGCGGAACATCCAGCAGCGCCGCCAGACGACAGGCAGTTCTGATCTCAGAGCCGGTCCACTGATTGCTCCGATTGACTAGATCATAAATCTGCAGTGCTTTTTCTTCCCCGTCCGCAGCAAGACCGTAGTAGCCCAGCCAGATCGACCAAATTAGCCGGCGTTCTTCGGTTGACGGTAGATCAACGAAGAAGATCGCATCAAACCGTTCCGCCCGCGTAAATTCCGGAGGCAGGGCACTGACATCGTTCACAGTACCGATCACGAATACATCCGTGGTGTGATCGTTAAGATACGTCAGCAGTGTACCGACCGCTCGCTTCATCACACCGCTGTCGTTCTCTCCACTACCCTGCGAGCCGGCCAGGGCCTTTTCTAACTCCGCTGTGTTACGAGTTATCCGTTTCCGATAACTCTCTCACGGTTACCCGTGAGGCCAGACTATGTCTTCTTGGTTTACTAACCTTGGGATAGTAACACTTAACGCAATAACCTAATCCGTAATGCTTATTGTCACGTAGACCGCATCCCTTACACTCGAACGCCCATTTGCTCCAGCGAGCGTTATGTCGCTCTTTCCGAGCAGCGATTGTTTCGTGGCGATGTTCGATCAAATGGCATCTGCGGCACAACGTTACTAGGTTACTGAGTTTGTTATTAGGTCGTTTGCTACCACGACCATTCCCGTCTATGTGATGTACGATCAGCCTGCGAGCCTGCTTGCATCGAGTACAGCGGAAGTTGTCTCGCGACAACGCAAGTTCCCGCTGTCCGTTGAAGTGTCGTTCCTCGCGATTCTTCTTGTAAACCGATAGAGCATGATCCCGATGCTTTATATACCATGCTCGCTTCTGCGATGCTATTTTAGCGTTGGCATCTGGATCTTTTTTATACTCCTTGGCATAACAGGACGAACACATGTCCCTCGCCATGAACGGATAATCGGCGGTTTTGCAGACTGAACACTTTATGTAACGTTTCGTTCGCATCACAACTCCAATAGTAAATACCAAGGCTCCCATTTCGAACTCACTTGAGTCCTACGTCTTTCGACTAGTCGTTGAACGTTCCGTGAAATATTCACGGCTTCGCTGCAAGTTGTCCCGCTCCGGGATATTCTTGCAATTAAAGAGCTTTTCATCAACCCGTTACCGGGCTGCGGGACCAATTTAATCCACCATCAAGATACAGGGCTGCATCGCATCTGCGATCTCCAGTGCCCTCCGGATGCCGGCCTCTGTCTCACCGACTAGCGAACCCATGGCGGCGCCGATATCGAACATCAGCACCGGCCGATTTACGGCACTACCGAGGGCCTTCACAATCTGGGACTTCCCGCAGCCCGGCAATCCCGCAAGAAGTAATCCCTTTGGAAATAACTTGGAGTCCGACGGTCGCTGTCGCAGCAGCTTCTGCGTGAACGTCTTCAGCATTTCCAGCCCGCCGATGTTCCTGAGATCGGCGTCACCGCGATACACCTTCAGCATGCCGGACCGCTCTACCGACTCGACCTTCAGGTCCCAGATGACGTCGGGCTCGAACTGCTTACGCCGCAACACAGACAGGGCAAAAGCGTTCTCGGCCTGCATCCGCGTCAACCCACGAGCCGCTCCCAGCACCTGCTGTTGCCGCTCCGGGGTTAGCTTAGCAAACCTGGATAGCTCAGGCTCGGGCTCATCCACGATATCAATAATCGTCCGCAACTCCTCCACTGTAGGCAGCGAATAACGGAGTACCGTGAAGTGCTGCTCTAACTCCTTCGGAACCTCCGTCCCTGACCCAATGATTACGATCGTCCAGTTGTTGCTTAGCAAACGACCCTCATACACCAGCGTCTGGAGGTATTGCTGCAGCAACGTATTGTCGCACAGATCCTTTCGATGCCACCCCGGTAGGACCAGGATGTTGCGAGACTCTACGGTATTGTTAATACCGTCTTGTCCAGCAGTAAACTCCCGCACCGTCTTGCACAGGGTAGGCCATGCGGCCAGCACACCCGACGGCTGGGCTGCCGAAGCCGCGGTCGTCGCCGCCTCCACCGCCGTGACGCCGCTGGGTACGTCACCGCTGACGTTCAGCGCCGTTCTCCGCTTCAGCTTGTCACGAAAATCCCAGGTAAACAGATTCCAGCGGTTAGCGTTGGAGGCCTGCGTCATAGCCGCGATCGCATCCTCCGGTTCCACGGTATTCACCCAGACGCCGGAGAATCCAGCGCGAAGTAGTTCCGTAAATTCCTCTGTGAATGACATTACGTTCCTTTCGTCTTGAGTTGATCGGCGATGTCCGCGGCGGCGTAGAAATCATCCTTCGGCTTCTCGTCCGTAACGGCCACCTTCGTTGCGTCGATTACCTGCTGCAGCGTGTCCTTGCAGCTGGGACCCTTGATGTCCAGTGCCTCTACAACCAGCTGTCCATCCTTCACTTCTAATCGAATAGCCATCATCAGCTCCTAGTGTGTGGAAAGTCGAATTGGATCGTCGTTGATCTGCACGGCCGTGTCCGAGGCCCATTCCCAGTCCCAGCCCTGGGCTTGCTGTACAGCTACGGCGGCGTCCACCGTCTCGTAGATGTCCGATAGGCTATTCGCCCGTCGCTGCGAGATCGGACCGAGGATCTTGTTCAGGATTGCGAGTACGCTGCCGTAATCCTCGTCTCCGGAGAACGTGCATGTGTTGGGATTGTACGTCACCTTGGCGTACCGTCCCATCTTCTCGTCAGTACCAATCACGAGCTGGCCGTCTAAGTTAGTGACGTGCCACCCGAACCTGGTTGCCATTGCCTGGATGACCTCCGGCACACGGGCTTGCTTGGCCGCGTCAATAAGCAAGGCTGTCGGTTTTCCGGTAATCGTATAAGACATATCAAACTCCTTCTTTCTCTTTGGTGGGTAGGGGAAACTTGCTCGGCAGGAAGCCGAAACCTTCGATCTGGATGTTGTTCGCCTTGGCGATCTCGACAGCCTTCTGTAGTATCCGTTTGAATTCGGCCTCCTCAAACGGAGCGATCAGCTTGACCATCACGGCATGTTCGCAGGTGTGCTTGTCGTGAGGAAGATCGCACTTCGGTCCGAATTTACGTTCCTGGTAGCCGCAACCGGCCTTATGCACATTGATCGTACCGCCGTCGAAGTGTCTATTGTCGATCATGAACGGATGCGGATGGAAATTGATAGCGTCAACCCTATCAAACTCGAATAACCGCTGATCCAGCTCGTTCAGCTCCTGAATCAGATCATCGCCGTTGTACTTCGTACCTTCCTTGTGCGAGTACCAGCGTTTCTTGTTGACAAACCACGCCCGCGAATGCTGATCGATGGCACAAACGTCCTCTCGCATCTTCTCGCAGCACTGCTCAAAGTCGTCATCGCGATGCTCTTTGCAGATCGCTAGGTTACGCTCGGAGGCCAGTCCGACCTCCTCCCAGCTCCAAGAGTCGCGAGTACTACGGCCGTAGCGTAATCCGCCGTCATGAACCATGAAACCACGACCCGACTTAACGTCCCGACCGACGCCCAGCCGCTGCCGCAGTATCCAGTCACACATGTGGGCCAATCTCCAGCTAACGCGGCCGTCTAGGTTCGGCCCCTCCCGTTTAGCAACCTTCTGCACTTCCGGTTCCTTTTCAAGTACCGGATACTCCGCCAGTCGCTCAATGTACTGCTTCGCTTTTTCGGTACCGCTATGCGGATATCCCTCGGCCACGAACACCTGATCGGGCATACCATCAACCTTTACCGTCACCGTATCGCCTGGATACCAGTGTCCGCAGAAGTAGGAAGCCCTCGCGATCCTCGCCAGTAGGTGAGACGCGATGTCCTTAACCAACTCACGAAATTCATCCGGCGGAACCACATCACAACTGGAGTCCTGCTTGAGCTCATCGTTGTGCTTATGCGTCCAGGCAGCCAGCGGAGCCACAACGTCCTGCGGCAGTGACTCCCATTCCGGTAATGCAACGCCCCGCCATGCCTTCGCGTAATCAAATTCCGTAGCCATTACTACCTCCTATAATAAAACCCCAAACTGGATGATCTTTCTCGAAACAACGAAACAACAGGTCCTGGAATTCCAGTTCGCCAGGATCATCTACGCATATTGAAACCTGCTCCTTCGTCGCTATCGCTCCAAGCAGATAGGCCAAGGTTTCACCTACGCTCTCGAATGTTTCCGTCTCATCGTAACACTTCAGGTAAACTTCGCGGATCAACGCAAGACGTTCCAAATCGTCCACCTTCGCACCTCCTCCTATTAATGGTTAATAGACGATAGCTTCGCAGTAAATGAACCCCTTCGCGGGTCTGTGTGCCTCGCGATAGCTAAAGAAAATGCCCGGCGTATAACCGGGCATTCACAAAAGACACGATGAATTTCTACCGACGCGAGTCAGTGGGAAATTCATCGTGGTCGAAGGTCAACCGCAGCACGGTATGACCTTCTTGCATTGCGAGCTGAGCCTGAACAGGCAGCAGCTTGCAGCCGACCGAGGTCAGCAGTATTAGTATCAGAACAGTCCATCGCATCATATCGCACCTCCTTGTGCAGAAAACGGTCACGTACATCGGCAGCTGCATTATCCAACGAACTCTGACACTGCCCGTCCTTCGTTGGGGCAACTCTTATCCCGTCTCTAGCAGTAATCACCGGGAGCGCACGATGTACGTGACCAAACCTAAATAACGTGCCGGCGTATACTTGATCTCTGTTAGCAGACCATGCAATGCACCGGCACGCGGGCATATCGCGGTAAGTAAACCCCCTCGCAGGTAAACAAACAGTGAGACAAGTAATCATCTACACATCTATTTATGACGCAAAAGCGTCCCGACTTTAGTTCCAAACCTCGTCGTTGGCGAGCAACTCCTCGATGGCGCCACCTACCTCTTCGCCCATCGTCGCCTTGGTAAGTGCCCGCCAACCTTCCAGACGATCGGCTAGACTATCCGCTAGGGCTACTATGATGCAGTGCAGCTCGTTAGCTTGCAGCATCGACAGGGCTTCCCGAACTTTCTGCAGCGGCGTCAACTCTTCCAGCGGCATAATGCTTCTCCTTAGTAACCTCGTAGTTCCCAGACCACCGTATTCCACCCGAGCGTACCCAGTGGTTTGGAGTACGCACTCCACTCGATCACTGGAGACAACTGCTGCGTTCCTGCATCCCAGACGTCCAGTAGCTCCATGATCCAGTCATAGCCGCGATCACAGCAAAACGCCTTTAGAAGCTGCTGAGCCTGCAGTCCCTCGCTCGTTAGCGTGGACTTCGCTAGGGCTTGCCGCATTGGCAGCTGCTCTCGGCTGTAGGTGAGTGCCAACCCACTGGTTGTCCGCATCACCTCACCCTGCGCAACGATGTCCGCGTCGTTAGCCATCTGCGAAAAGTTAATAGCCTCACGAGCATAACCAGCCTGTAGGAAGTCCTGGTATCTCGCCTCCACTTGTCCAAACGGGATATGGTAATCGCAACGGGTTCCGACACCTTTCGTCCGAATCGCGATCGTTCCCCGATATCCACTACGCAAATAATCTTCCAGGGTTGTCCAAGTGAGCGTTTGATTGCCAAACACTCCATTGGTGAACAACCTATAGAAAGCTAATTTGTTCCGTGGGATCGGGTGCATCTTTCCAGCTCCAGGGGCGAGGTTCAGCGGGCGGTCGTTCAGGATAGAGGTAGTTGATCGGCCCCGGAGGGCAGGTCATTCGATACCGCCGAAGAAATTCCTTACGTGTCCGACGCGGACACCAACGACCGATCTTTATTGTAGCGGTCGGAATGGTACCTAGGTTCCAGGTACTCATATCATTCCGGGCTACGCACTGCTCCGCCTTGAGCACAATCAAATCAACGAAATGCACCATATCAAATGCACCGGGCGTTACCAGCCCGCAGCGGAAGTGGTTGTAGATAGCGTGCTGCACGCCAAGTTCCAACCGCTTATAGTCCGGCAGTAACAGCTTGGCCGGACTTATCATATCCCGCAGAAAGGCTTCCGGCGCATCGTGCAACAGCAGCTTACGCAATCCCCTCGGACCCACGTTAAGCACACGACCAACGTCGAAACAATGACAGGCGTGCTCTCCGACACTGTAGAAACCACGACAACGGCCGTTGTAACGGCACTCCTTCGACAAGGCCAAAGCGATGTCGCAGATGTCCAGGTTCCTGGGTTTCAGCAGCCAGACAGGTTTACGTCGCCAGGACATTAGTGTTCCGGGCTGACTTTCATTAATTGGTTCAATACCTCGCACGCAGCACTCCTTATGTGGGCTCTTTCACAACGCAGGGCAATCCCTTCACTTCACTGATCGCGTAGCCCTCGAAGGCACCCACGTAACGGCTGAGCTTCAGTTGCTTGAGTGCCTCCACCGCCAGACATCGAATCTCGGCGTCGGCCGCGGCACCACCCCGCTGATCGAGAATCTCCTTCCACTGATTAACCGAGGCCGAGAAGATCATCGCAGTCTCCAGGGCATTACCGAGGTAGCCGCGGGCGGCACCCCGGGCTTGCTTTCGACAACTGGCCTTGTCGTACCCACGCTTTTCCAAATAGCGGTAGATCACGTCATTTGTAGCCTTATACGCCTCCCGGGCACGAACGACGGCCTCGTCGATAGTTCGCATCAGATCCAACTGCTCCTCGCTGGACACACTTTCGTCCGCAAGGAACTGCTGCACCAGCGGGTGATGAACCCAGGCTGATTCATGCTCATCACAGTACCGCGTCGACCGTTGTGACGGAGCACACTGGTAGCTGTGCCGCACCATCTCGTGCGAAAAACCGCGGCTACCGGAGAGGTACATTGAAACCCACCTGTCCTCGAAGGAGTTCGCATCAACTAACGCTGGCGAAAACTCGACATCGCCCTCCTGTAGAAACCTGACCAAATTCGGGGCTACTCGCGACAACGGTCCCCGCAGCCAGCCATTACCACACGTGCCGAACCTAGTGCCGACGCCATTCCGGCGTTCCGATATAGATGGCCAACGAAACACAGCCTCCAGATTTAAGCTAAGCTGCGCCTGCATCTCGCCCCCCATAGGCTTTTCGATTTTCAGGACACGAACACCCGGTCTGTTCGACAGCGTGTTCAGATCGCTGAGGGCCATACCGCTGATCGCCAAGTGAAACCAAGCATGTCGATACACACTGAAGTGCCGCACCTCGTGGATGTGCGTGTGATATCCCTGGACCAACTTACCGGCGTCGGTAAAGTTATCGAACGACGGTCGACCCTGTCCCAGCGAATCGTAGCAAATACGACCGGCCAACTCACACAGTTGCTCCAGCGGACTTCCCTGCATCTGCGAAGGTAGTGGGGTACCCATCTCGCTAGGAATGCGGACCCGTTCTCCGCCGTCATAGACCAGCTTGGCAACTGGTTTCGTGATCAAAAACTCATCGGACATACTTCGTACTCCAAGAAACGAAAAAAGGGCGTGCCCACCATAGGCTACGCCCTGAAACTGCAAACATTCACTAAATCATCGGCTTCCGCTGGGCCTTAAGGAGTAACCTATGGGCCTCGTTGAAGTCAGCTTCGTCGAAGCCGAGCCGTTCAAGTTCGGCCAAAGCCTGTTCCTTCTCCTGGGCGGCATGCTCACGACAGAGCCGAGCCTCTTCGTCATCCGCCGGCATAAACGTACCGTTCGCGGATGGACGCCCCGTACAAATAAGCTCGTCAAACCTGCTGCACGCACGAGCGTATACATCGACGATCACGTTCAATTTCATGTTATCGACTAACGTAGCCATAGCAGTTCTCCTTAGCGGTAAGGCTATTTCGCCGTAAATAAACCCCGGCGCGGGCTGTGTACTACATAGCGACCAAGACACACACAGTTGCAAAAAAGTTCACTCACCATCGTCGTCAGCCAGTAACGAATCGAGTCGATCACAGAGCAGAGGAACCAACATCTCCTTAATGCTGTGATCGTACGTAGCCGGGGATGACCTTGAACAGTGCTGCAGATACTGCCGTGTCACCTTCACTAACGCACGGGTATCCAGCAACTCCTGGATGATGGCGTCCCGCTCGTAGGAGTTCATGCGTAACGAGGAATACTCATCGAATCCCATCGGCTTCTTCGAATCTAGGCGGGCCTGAATCTCCGGGCTGATATGCTCGGGACGAATACGTACGTACATGGCTTATCTCCGCGCATAAAAAAACCCGGGGTGCTCATCACACCCCGGGCTCGGCCGGTTCTCGGTCAATATAATTAGCTACCGCTGCAGGCAGACACCACTGGTGCCGCATGACAGGCCGATACCTTCGCCTTGGCGTGACACTTCTCCGCCTTCACCTTGGCATGGCACTTTTCGGCCTTCACCTTGGCGTGACACGAAGAAACCTCAACCTTGGCGTGACACGACGAGACAGCAGCCTCGGCATGACAGTTCTTCGCCCGATGATGTCGCACCAAGGCGACAACACCACGAACCGGTGCGGTGACCACGTCAACCACAATGCCGCCCTGGGCCGGTTGTTCCCCTAGGAACACCACCATGGTCGACAACACCACGAACATCAATCCACCAACAAACGAAACATTCTTCATCACAACCTCCTAAATGCGGATACGACAACAAGTCGTATCACGGGTACTCCACTCCATGCCTCGCAAAAAACGACCCAAGCTTCTGCTTGATCTTCTCGTCAAAGAAACCAGACAGCCAGCTACGGCGTGATCCGTCCGGCGAACTACCGATCGGATAAGGACAATCGTTGTCCGACAGCCCACTCAAGAATGCGGCCTGCCCTTCCTTGTGAAAGGCGTCTACGATCGCAGACTTCTTGGCTGCCCTCGGCTTCTTCTCCGACATGACTTGTTTCCTCGACATAGGTGCCTCACTAGTTCTTGGCCGCCGTGGCGGAGAAACTGCCGAAGTTCTGCTTGAGCTCCGGTTCCAAATCGTCCGGTGACGTCACCGGAATACGAAGCATTTTTCGAACCTTACCGACCTCGAACAGCACATTGGTGGCGAACGTATCCCCGTCGCTACCGGGCGGCGACAATCGTCGCAGCGTGTTCGCGAAGGTAACAGCCGCGGCGCGGGCAGCAATCCCGACCAGCGGGTCCGGGGCGGCCAGATTCATCTCCAGCCAGTGAGCCTCCAGCCGTGCGGTCGTGCAAGCCGTGCGGCCAGCGGCAGGTGGCGGGACGATAACGCTAGCCGGGACAAGCAAATCCAGCTCTACGTGCTGGGCTTCCTGCCGTACGTTCCTCGTCACCGTCTGATCAGCTACCGTTTCGGCAGCGTCGTTGGCAATCATTTCATCTGACATAACTTCTCCTTTGGTTTCTGTATTGTACGTACCTAGTAAGCTCACACAACCCGGCACACGCCCGCTGGATTCAGTCCCGTTAAATACACCCACGGGCGGGTGAAGTCCTATTAACGGTTAATAGAACTCAGGCGCTTGGCTTCAGCACCGACTTCGGAACCGGCTTTGGCTCGGGCTCTGTAAGATAGCCCATCTCCGGGCAGGCTGCCGGGGTGGGACACTCCGGCTTCTTACCCGTGATCGTTACACCATCTCCTTGTAGTGTCACGATGGCACCGCGTTCGATCACCGACATGATCCTGGAAGTCCGTTCAATCTCCAACACCCGGCGTGCCTCGTAGTGCCTGTGCACGCAGCACGTCATATTCGACGAAACTACGATTGCACAGACCATCCACGCGACCGGCCGCAACACGGTACTGTACGCCTGAATACACGCTACTCGACACATAAATTTACTCCTTAGAATGCTCTTCCTCATCCAGATCATCATGATCTGTAAGCGTTACCTTGACAGGCCCTGAGGTGGAATACTCCGCCACGCCGCCGCGGACATGAATATCAACCTGAGCCTGTGTTGGCATCTGCGACAAATACCTCGGCAGCGTCTTCGTCACTTGCTGACCGATGATCTCCGCCAAATTAGTAATGGCCCGCCGCACCGACTCTTCCCTTACCTCGTCGTAGAAATCGGCCTCTTCACCGCCCAAAGAATCCTTATGGGCACCGATGCCCTCATAGGACTCGTAGCAGTCAAGGCGTAGCAAATCGCCATTCACCGAGCGGGCCGGCCACGCCAAGTCGACTTCGGACAAGATCGTCGTTTCCCCGTGCATACCAAGCCACAAGGTTCCGAGGATGCGTCCGTACTTCTCCCGCTTGCTCCAGGTCAGATAGACCTTCTCCTCTGTCTGAAGCTTCGCCGTCAGCTGGCTGGTAGCCTCAATACCCAGCGCGGAGTCACCCTTTCGTGCGTTCACATGCTGCAGGCGCACACGCTCACGAATCTGCAGTTCCGGCGTAACGTACATTGTCACCGCAACCGTATCGCCATCCAGAATTTGATCGATAGTCACCCGACATCGAAACACCTCACGTACTTTTCTTGCGAGAGCTTCCACGCTTCACCCCTTTCTTAACTTTTGCTTTCTTCGTTCCGAACACGGACTTAAAGGCCTGCTCCGGAGTCTTATCCGCGTGCGTTACCTGGAGACAGAACGCGAACAGCTTAGCCGCCAACGACTCATCCGGACCCGGACCGATTGAGGCGAGGCGATGCTTCGCCGTATCCAGTAGAACACCGAACACTACGTTAGTACCATTCTTCCGCGACAGTTCCTTAAGGTCCTTTGGAACTGAGTACCAGTTACGCACGCTTCACCTCCGGTTCAAAGTTCATCCACAGACATTCTGTCTTCACGTCCTTTACCTGCTTGCTGCTCGACTTATTGTCGATCTGCTTTCGCACTGAGTACCAGCCATACTCCGCAGCGGCGGTACGGTAGAGTAGGGAGTCATAGCCGCTCAGCAGAAACTTGCCTTTAATACCGCCCAGACACGTCAGTAGCCTGCTGTGGTTTTTCTCCGTCATCTCGTGACGATAAACCTTCTTGGCCGTCCGCGTTACGCCCAGGTAGGGCGGATCGCAGTAGAACAACGTATCTGCCGAATCGAGCGATGCGATGAATGCTATGGCTCTCGTATTGCGGATCTCCACTCGCTGAAGTCTTGCATGCACTTCAGGCAGTCCCGCCACCGACGACAGCCAAGCACTAACGTTCTCGTTCATGTTACGCCGCAGCCGGGACGTAGGTGTGGCGAAGTCCTCTCCCAACCCCTGCCGTGACTGCCGATTACGGATGAAGAACCACACCGCGTGCGGAACACTCCACGACGTCTTTGGCTCGAAAGAGCAAGCCGCTGCTTCGAATTCATACGTAGAGAAAGGAGTTGCTTCAATTTGCCGCTTGAACTTCTTGAACGAAAGCGGATCAGCCAGTACCTTCCAGAAATTGATCAATCCCCAGTCTAAATCGTTCACGTATTCCGCGACACCAACCCCGTCGCTGGCAAACAGTACGGAGCCTCCGCCAAAGTACGGCTCGCAGTACCGTAGGTGGGCCGGAAAGAACGAACGTATCCACGGAGCGAGATAGTTTTTTCCTCCATGATAACGGGTCGGTGAACTACACAACTTAGCTTTTGCCATCCCTACTTCTCCTGTGGTCGAAACGGCACTTCACACTCCCGCCAGTAGCGTTCGTATGGCAACACCGCAATGGTTACCGACATGTCCGAGGCCAGTCCCCGCGGTGACATTATAGCCGGCGGCGTAGCCACTGTGCTTAGCCCGCCGTAAGGAAGAACAACTCGCTGGCCGGCCATCGACGAGTCCAACACCTGACATTCCAGCATGAACCAGCCGCACGGATGGAACTTAGGCACCTGATCCCAGAAAGCCGCAGTCAGGCCCGATCGTGCTCGCTCGATATCCTCCACATGGTAGTTGCAGGCCCTGGCGTAATTAATGGACCTTTCCAGGCTGGAAGGCATCGAATCGCCAATTACATGTGGTGATCGGTCAATGTAGGCGTACAGCTCACAAAATCGTTTCCAACCGACTACCTCGAACTTGGATTCGTAAACCCTCTCCTCTGAAGACCAGCCCAGTAGTAGCTCCAGTGCACCTTTCAGTCGTAAGTCCGTACCCATGGCTTCCTCCCGTGGTTAATCGACTCGAAACTCCTCACAAGCCCCGTCTAGCGAGATAATCACCGGCTCCTCGCTACGAATATTCGGCCATAACACCGCACGTAGCTCGTTATTTGCCAACTCGAACAAGGCAATCTCTGCGGCACCAGGCATCATTGTACCAGCGCCGTAGCCATCGAATTTGACAGCGATACCGGAAACACCGGCCTGTACGTGAGCCATGATCGAACGCTGCGGATCGTGCACATCCTTTATGCTCACGTGCAGCCCATCGTCAACACCCACTGCGACATCACAATCGAGGCCCATCCACGGCAACAGCGGTGGTCGATTCGCGGCCCGCAGTGCCGCAGTCACATTCCTAACCAACTCCTCCCTCAACCACGTCAGCAGGCTATCCGAGTAACCCTCGCCTGGAACGTCCACCTCAACCTTCAACTTGATCAATACCATGTCGGTGCCCTCCTCCAGTTCGTCGTTCCAGTCGTCACCCCAGTCGTCCTCTTCCTGCTCCCAGCTATCACTCAGCCAGTCGCCGTCATCCCAGCCTTCTTCTTCGCCGCCGATATCATCATCGTCAAGAACTGCAGCTGTCATTGCGTCAACTCCTCGAACAAAAACAGGAGGGGAGGGATGGAGTCACTCCCCTCCTGTCGAGCAACAACCCGATTACCGACTCGCCTTACGCTTTGCCTTGGGCTTATCGTAAATAGAGTCCAGCTCCAGGTCGTACTTCTTCTGCAGTTCTTGCAGTAGCGGAGAGTTGCCGTCTCTCGCCTCTCGTACCATCACACCGTTACGGCGAAGGAACTCAATGAAGAGTCGAAAGCCCCGGTGATGATGTGCAAACATCGTCTTGGGGCTCTTCAGCGTCAAGTCTGCCGATTTCATGACCTCGAAGATCAGTGACTCGTGCCGCCGTCCAGATGCAATACGCAACACAACCTTGGCCTTCAACAGATCCGGCAGATTGTAGTCATCCGGGTCCCGCGGCCGGTACTGCATCAGCGACTTGAGCATGTCCTTCTGCTGATGCTGCTCCTTCACCTCACCGAGAATGCGAGTCAACACCGTCGGGCGGTGAATAACGATATCCTCGGTCTCCGTTACCAACTTTAAGCGACTTACCACGTGCACCACTCCTTATTTGCGAAAACTAACACGATCCATGTACCGTTTGGTCTCGTCCTTCCAGAACGCGACTTCTGCTTG
>Ga0154020_10006147_pt1 | contig 14081 bp, 15 predicted proteins | sample Klosneuvirus_201_FD_109709 | JGI IMG/M metagenome (GOLD analysis project Ga0154020, IMG submission 109709) | Active sludge microbial communities from wastewater, Klosterneuburg, Austria - Klosneuvirus_20160825_MG | ecosystem: Engineered > WWTP > Aerobic digester > Activated sludge | place...
AGCGACGCCGTACCGATGGATGAAATCACACACCGTCACCTGGCCCACCGCTTCAGCCAGCGCCCACACGAAATGACGACGCACATCACCGACGACGAGGACGTGCCGCTCAGGTACTTCCCGGTTGGGCACGAGTACGCCGACACGCGAGAGAACCTGCGCAGTCTGCGCGCACTGCCAGCTGTCAGCCGTGCGGTCATACCACTGCGCCCGGCCGCGACCATCCGCCGCGAACTCCTGTACCGCCGCAAACCACGTGTCGTCCTGCCAGTCCGCGGCGTCGGCCAGTTTGTTGGCGCTGAGCGTCACGATGCCGCGCACCGGAAGTCGAGTTTGGCGTCGCCGCGTATCTCGTAGCGACAATACCGCCTCCCGTACGCGCTCCAATTCTGCGCGCGCCGACGGATCAATCGACCCGACGTGCGGACTCGTGTGCGACAAGCGCTCCTCGAGCAGCGCAAGCGCGGGCGCTGTGGCGTATCGTGTGCGCACATGGAGCGAGCCAGTCTCGCGCAAGGTGTGCCGCAGCTGGCTGATGTCGAGCCGCGCCCGTTCGTACTCACTGCGTCGCACCACCGACGTGCGCGACAGACGTGCGGCGAGTGCCGTGCCCAACGGGTCGGCAGCTGCTGCACCACCAAAGTGCAGGCGATCATCCTCGGCGACGATGCCAAGTGTGCGCCACTTGTCGACGAGATAAGCCTGTTTCGCCTGCGACCGTGTGTAGGAGGAGGCGTCTACAGCATTTCCAGACTTGTGCCCATGATGGACGACCGCCGCGTTCGGGACGGCCCAGACTTCCCAGCCGGCGCGTTTGGTGCGCACACTGATGTCGTCGTCTTCGTGCCAGAACGGATTGAGTTGTTCATCGAAGCGTCCGATGGCGCGAAAGACGGCTGGCTTCACGAAACAGGCAAACCCGCCCGACGCCACATCCACGGGCATTTGCACGAGTCCGGGATACGAAATCAACTCGCGATGCGCGCCATGGACCACCATCTCGAAACCCACACAGGATGCCATCCCGGCGCGTGACTCACGCGCGAACAAAGTGCGGAAGGGCGCCAACCAGCCGTCAAAGAACTCGAGATCGTTGTCGATGAAGACAATGAATCCGTCTGCAGGAACCTGGTCGCCAATCAACTCCAGCAGCCGGTTGCGTCCGCCGGCGACGCCGCGATTGTTATCGCCAAGCTCGATCGAGAGTCGCGGGTCGTCGAGCGCCGCCAACCATTCGCGTGTGCCGTCGACAGAGCCATTGTCGAGAATCACCGCGTGCCACGGCTCGGGTGTGGTGCGATCCAGACTGGCCAGACAGCGTTTGGTGTACGCCAGCGCGTTGTACGTGAGGATGGCAAACCACAACGCCGGCGGTGATGCCTCAGACGTGACGGAGTCTGTGCCGGGAAACGTGTCGGCAAAGAGACGCAGTCGCGCCGGGTGAGTCGCAGCGCGCGCCGATGTGGTACGGTCGGTCACGTCGTGGGCTCCGCGACAAACGTCTCGAGCTCGCGATGCAACGCCGAGACCACACCTGCCCAGTCTCCCGGACGTGCCTGCCGTACCAGTCGCACCGTTGGATACCACGGTGTGGTGGTGCCCGTGAGGCCCCATCGCCAATCGGGCACGTGCTGCAGCAGCACCCAGCACCGAATGCCCATCGCCCCCGCGAGGTGGGCGATCCCGGTATCCGTTGTCACGAGACCGTCCAGTTGCCGCAACACCGACGCCGTCTGCAGCCATTCGCGCGAGAGGGGCACGCGCGCGAGTCGTTCGAATCCCGCCGAGCCGGCGACGTGATCGTCACCGAACTGCAGCGAGAACCACTGCACGCCATCGACATCGAGCAACGACGGCAGCAGTGACACATCGAAGTCGCGTGTGGCGCGCCCCGTGAACGCCGGATTCCCCGCCCATACCACACCCAGTCCACGCTGACCGCGCGGCGCCAGCGGGACAATTCGGGTGTCTGGTTTGCTTCCGTGATCAGGTGGTGCGGCGTGCAGGTACGGGACCGCGCTGGGCAGCACGTCTTTATCCAGACCAAGCCGGTGGGGGAGCGACAACATCGGGACATGCCACTCGGTCTCCGGTGCGGCGCCGCGCGCCACCGCATCGAAACCGGAGGCAGCGAACAACGACACGGCGTCGGCGTGACATTCCACCACCACGCGCGACGGCACACGCGCGGCGAGCGGTGCGATGAATCGCGCAAACTGAAACTGATCGCCGACGCCTTGCTCCGCCGTGACGACAATGCTCTGCTGGTCAAGCAGTTGACCGGTCCACGCGCGTGCATTGGTGGCGGGCACCGGCAATGGGCGCGCCTCATGCAGCGCCCATCCGGCGTGTGTCGCGCCGGTAATCAGGGTCGAGTAGGCACGTTGAAGTTGCGTGGCGGCATGGTGCGGACGAATGGCGTCGGCGCGCGTCAGCAGTGTCAGTGCGCCCGCGATGTCGGCGAGCTCGTGACGGATCTGCGCCGCCGTGAGCAGAAACTCCGGTCGGTCCGGCGCCATCGCCCGTGCCTGCTCAATCAGGGTCCACGCCGCTGCCGGATCACCGGCGGCCCGGCGCGCGCCGGCCAACGCACCGATCGGCGCCGGATCATCAGGTGCCAAACGCATGACGCGCGTGAATATTGCCGCCGCCTCCCGCGGTGCACCGGCCTCGAGGAGCGACGCGCCCAGGCGCATTCCTATAGATGCGTCGCGAATCGGCGACTGGCGCTGCGCCGCCACGAGCGTGGCGCGGGACCCGGCGTTGTCGCCGGCCAGTCGTTGCGCGTTGGCCAGCGCCAACGCAACGCCCGCGTCGTGCGGCATCAGCCGATTCGCCTCGGCAAATGCGCCGACGGCATCCGCGAACTGCGCCGCTTCGATCGCCGCCTGTCCCCGCTGCAGCCACGCCAGCAACGCGTCGGTCATGCCGAGTGCACGGGCAGAGCGGTCGTTATGTGAGGGACCGGGCCCCTCGTGTGACGACGCACCACGTGGTCGGTCGTTTTTGTGAGAGGGTGGGCCATCGGTGTACGGGGGCGCTCAAGTTCTTTCTGGCACTGACGACACTGTGATCTGACCGCAGTCCGATCGTCGGACCGCGGGCGAGGCACGGATGCCTCAAGTCAACATCACGGAGGATAGCAGTCATGCGTATCAACACGAACGTCGGCGCCATCAACGCTTCGCGCAATATCTTCGTCAATAACATGGCGGTAGAGAACAGCATGCGGAAGTTGAGCTCGGGCCTGAAGATCAGCCGCGCGGCTGATGACGCAGCGGGTCTCTCGATCGCGAACAAGCTTCGCACGCAGAGCCGTTCGCTGACGCAGGCGGCCTCGAACGCCGAGCAGGGCAACGCGATGTTGCAGATCGCGGAAGGTGCAGCGCAGACGATTCAGCGCATCATCGAACGTCAGAAGGAACTGATCACGCAGCGCGATTCGACGGGTAACAACAGCACCGTGTCGGGCACGCTGGGAACGGAAATCGCGACTCTGCAGACTGAATCGGCGCGTATCCTGGCCGACGCAGACTTCCAGGGCGCCTCGGTGTTTGCGTCGTTGACCTTCCAGGTCTCCGATCAGACGTCGAACGGACAGGTGACGGTGAATGCCGCGCTGACGCTGACCTCGCTGACCGCGACGTCGACGCTGGCCAACGCAGATACGGCCCTCGACGCAGTGAACAGCGCGCTGGCCAACATCGGTGCCGGTCAGAACGTGCTCGATTACACGGTGCAGAACTTGAAGTCCGCGGTCGTCAACGTCCGCGCGGCCGAGTCCACCATCCGTGACGTCGACATGGCGGAAGAAATGGCCACGTTCACGAAGAACAACATCCTGAAAGAGGCCGCTCAGGCGATGCTGGGTCAGGCGAACCAGGGTAGCCAGAGCATCCTGCAGCTCCTCCGCTAAGCACTACGCTCAGCGAAAGCGCTACAGGCGGGTGAATGACCCCGGAGTCGGCTTACGCCGGCTCCGGGGTATGGCCTTAGAAAGGAGGAGGGTCCGAGCATGCCGAGTACGATCAATTTCAGCGGTCTGAGCAGCAGCATTCAGTGGGGCGACATCGTCGACGCGACGATCGACGCCGAGAAGGCGCGCAACCTGACGCCAGTGACGGCCGAGATCGAAAAGCGGGCGGCGCAGCGGGCGGCGTGGAGCAAGTTGAACGGCCTTGTCGAAACGATGAACGACAATGCCCGACTGGTCCGCCGTACCGGCTTCGGCGGCTTCACGGCCAATGTGCCGACCAGCCCCCTGACCTCACGCACGTTGCTGACGGCCACACCGTCGCTCAACGCCGTACCGGGACGCTACCGCGTCGAAGTGCTGCAGCTCGCCGACACGGCCAAGGTCGCCGGCGGCGCCGTGGCCGATACTGCGGCCGCGCTCAATCTGACCGGCGACTTCACGTTGAATGGCACCTCGATCACGGTGGCCGCCACGGATACCCTCGAAAGAATTCGCGACAAACTCAACGCCGCCAACACTGGCGGTACGCCAACCGGCGTGACGGCCGCGATTGTCAAGGAAGGCACAACCGGCGGACGGCTCGTGCTCACGCGCGATGCCAGCGGATCCTCGGGCATCAACCTGACCGATGGCACCGGCGGCATGGCCCGCGAACTGGGCTTCCTCGATTCGCGCTCCAAGCCGGTTTCGTCATCGGTGGCCGCTGCGGCGGCCGCGATGGGTCTGGTGGTCACACCGCCCCCGGCGACGATTCGCGTGGGCAACGTCACCATCACGGCCGACCTGTCCGTCGACTCGATCGCTGTTATCGCCGCACGCATCAACGCGGCCGGTGGCTCGGCGGCCGTCGAGTCCGAGGACTACGGCGGGCAAACCCGCTATCGCCTCGTCACCGACGGCAATGTCTCCGCTGTGGTTGGTGATCCGAACAGCCAGGCTGTCATCGACGCGCTCGGCCTGACGGCCGGTGCCAGTGGCTCGGTGCATCAATCGGTCCAGACGGGCGTCTACACCGACGCGTCTGACGCCGTGGCGACCTCATCGACGTTGCTGGCCGGACTCAAAGTGGATGGTGCGGCCACGGGACTCGCCGTCGGCGATGCCATCAACATTCGCGGCATGCGCGGTGATGGCACAGCCGTGACGATCGGGCTCGTCGTTGGCGCCACCGACACCATGCAGACGTTGATCGACAAGATCAACGACGCCACGTCGGGATTCGACTCCGGCGCACGTCCAGCCACGGCGGCACTGGGACCCGATGGTCGCATTCGCCTCACGGATGCCACCGGTGGTGCCTCGCGACTGTCGCTCTCCCTCGGCGTGACGCACGTCGATGGCACCGCCGGCACCCTTGGCGCCACATCGGTGGCCATTGCCGGACGCAGCCGCGAGCTGCAGCAGGGGAAGGACGCGATCATTCGGGTGGACGGCCAGGAATACACGCGCAGTACCAACTCGATCACGGACGCGATCTCAGGTACGACGCTCGCGCTGCAAACAGCCGAGGCGGGGACGACCATCGACGTGTCCATCGACCGCGATGTGGCCGGCGGATTGGCCACGGTCCAGAAGTTCGTTGATTCCTATAACGCCATTCGCGCGTTCTTCGACGAGCAACGCAAGACCGATGCGCCGTTGTACGCCGACACGTTGTTGCGCGGCGTGGTGGAGAGCTTCACGTCCGCACTGCGGACCGAAGTCACCGCCAACGGCACCTACGGACGGCTGGCCATTGCCGGTGTGGCACTGGATCGCTTTGGTGTGCTCAAGCTGGATAGCGACAAGCTCAAGACGGCGATGGCCGACAAGCCGACGGAAATCGAGGCGCTGTTCGGTTTCACCGGCGTGGGCGGCGCCTTCGTGACGGCGGCGGACAATGCGACGCAGTACGGCATTGGTACGATCAGCGCCCAGATGAAGTACCTCGACGAAGCCGCGATTCGCCTCAAATCACGCGAGACCGAAGCGCAGAAGCGACTCGACTATCGCCGGGAGCAGCTGGTGCAGCAGTTCACCAACATGGAAGTCGCCATCAGCCGACTGAACGCCCAGCGCAGTTCACTGTCGGCCGTCACATCCGCACTTCAGAACAGCGACAACTGATGCCGATACTGGACAGCAGCACTCGGTAGTCCCTGTCCACGACTTCAGCCCAGACTGACACGATGTCCTACGCCAGCCAGACCTCGAGCTACCGTGAGATGGAGATGCACGCCGCGTCGCCGGAGCGACTCGTGGTGGTGGTCTTCGAGCAACTCGTGGTGAATCTGGAACGTGCGTGCATTGCCATGGAGCGAAACGACATCGAACTCCGCGTGACGGCGCTGCGCCGGGCGCGGGGGTTGGTCGGAGAACTTCTGGCGACGCTCGATTTCGACAAGGGCGGCAAGATCGCGACCCAGCTCGCCGACCTCTATCAGTACATGATGTACGAGCTGATCGACATCGGTCAGCGTGGTGATCTCAGAACGCTCCGCAAGCTGGTGAATATCGCGTCGTCGCTGCGCGACGGGTTTGTCGGCGCGGCCCAGCAAACGGGCAGCATGCGGAAGTCCGCGTGACCACTTCGGCACTCCTGTCATGAACACGAACCTCGGATTTCGCATGCCTCGCTTTGGCCGGCGCGCCGCATCGCCCGCGCGCGAAGAAGCCGCGCGCCAGGCGCTCGCGCTCTGCGCGAGCGCGGATGCGGCAGCGCGAGAGGCCGAGGGGGTCGTCGGTATCGATGACAACCGGCTGTTCAGCCTGCTGGAGCAGCGCGACGAGATGCTGCGTGACCTGACCGAGCAGTTGGTGGTGCTGCGCCTGGAACGGCCGACCGCGGATAGTCCGCTGTTCGCGGCGACGGAGCGGGCGGTGGACGACGCGGATGATCTGCTCGCGGACATCTGCGCCGCGCTCACCACGTCTCAGCGTGTGACGATGGAGTTGGCGGCCCGCGTGGAACGTCGTGCCGCCGAGATCCGGTTGGAGCTCGATGCGGTACAGCGCGCTGGCAGCGCACGGGTGGGGTACGCGAGCCAGCCGGCCCCGCACCTGGTTGACAGCCGTCGGTGACTGCCGTGTTCGTGGGCCCCTTTGACGCGCTGTTGCGCGAGAAGCTCGCCGAGCTGGATGCCGACGAATCGCCAGCACCGCTGGTGATCGACGATGATCCGGTTGAGCGTTTGCGGCTCGATGCGCGCCAGGCGGTTCTGCACGAGCACCACGGCCCGATGCCGCGCAGCGCGAACGGGGCGTACGCGCCGCAACCGGAACCGATCGTGGAGTCTCAATCCACTCGGCATCTGAATATCGTTCACTAATGTTATAGTGTCGTAATAATGTCCTGATGGTGCTGGCTCGGGAACCACGGAAGGACCCGGGACTCAAGTTGTACGGCTGGAGTGCCGATAGTCCTTCTGAGGAGGAGGAAACCTATGCGTATCAACGGAAGCATTTTCGATCCGCTTCGCCCTGATCGGGCGACGCCAAACGGGAGTCCCGCGGTGCCGCGCCCTGCTGAACAGGGTGGTCAGGCGTCGGGCGTCGCCAAGTCGGATTCGGTGCAGATCTCGGATGCCGGGCGATCACTCGCCGGGCGTCTGGAGCGCGAAAAGCAGGATGAGGTCGATCCAGCCAAGGTGGCGGAACTGCGGACGAAGGTCCTCACGGGGGCGTACAACACGCTCGACGTCGTGGATCAGGTCGCGCGCCGCATTATCTCCCGCGGCGATCTCTGACAGGGCGGTCGTCGCGTGACGACCGCCGCGGCATCTCACTTCTGACCGGCGACTCCGGGAGAATGGTGGCATGAAGTTCCTTGTGGTGGACGACTCCGCGACCATGCGACGCATCGTGATCAACTCGCTGCAGCGCATCGGATTCAGCGACACCGTGGAGGCCAGCGACGGGCAGGAAGCACTGGCCAAGTTCGACAGTTCCGTCCAGTTCGTCATCACGGATTGGAACATGCCGAACATGAGCGGCACGGAGTTCACCAAGGTGCTGCGCTCGCGACCGGATGGTGCCAACGTGCCGGTGTTGATGGTGACTGCACGCTCTGTGAAGGAAGACATCCTGACCGCCATGGAAGCGGGCGTCAACAACTACATCGTCAAGCCGTTTACCCCGCAGGTGCTGAAGGAGAAGATCGACGCGCTCCTTCCGGCTGCGGCGGCGTGAGAGCCCTGACAATGACTCCCAATACTCGTGCCCAGGAAGTGTTGTACGAGTCCGAAGCGGCGCTTCGGCTCGTCGACCACGAAATCCATGATCTGCGCGGCGCGGCGCAGCCAGAACCCCGCTACCTCAGCGTGAGTCTTGGTGATTTGCCGCATATTCTCGAGCGCGCCAACCAGCAGATCCTCAATGTGCTTGCGCACCTGCGTGAAACGCGCACCGCGCTGCAAAGCACCGCCTTTGAAAAGCTGCAGGCCACACACGACAAGATTCGTGAAGTGACCTCGGCCACCGAAGACGCGGCCATCAACATCATGGACGCGTGCGACCGTGCCAACAACATGGTCGATGAGCTCGACGCGATCGATTCGGCGGAAACGCCCGACCGCGCGCAAGCGACCGCCGTCCGCGCCAACCTGCGCGACGAGATCTTTCTCATGATGGGTGCCCTGCAGTTCCAGGACATCACCTCGCAGCAGCTCAGCCATGCCTCGGCGGTGCTGATCGAGATGGAAACGCGGCTCATCGAAGTGGCGAAGCTCTTCGACTCGAACATCGCCCTCGAACAGAGTGTCTCGCACATCGCCGTGGCGCCGAGCGCACAGACGTACGATCCGAATGCCACCGTGAAGAACGCCGAAGGCCGGCAGGCGCTCGCCGACGAGATCTTTACGACCGTCAAGGCACCGGCGGCCTGAGTCCCCCCGCAGGTCCGACGTGTCCGGAGCGGCCCGTGCCTTGTGCACGGGCCGTTTTCGTTTGACCAAGCTGCGTGAACGCGCTAAACCCGCGGATGACGCCTACCGATACTGAGAAGTGCTCGCCGTCTCTCCGAGATGGGATGGCCCAATGTCCGTTCACGCTCGCGCACGATTCCGTGTCTCATCTGACGCTCGACGATGCCGCCACGCTGCTGCTGCAGCTCGAGGCCACCGATACGGTGGACCTCACACGGCTTCGGGATGCCCTGACTGAACTCGCCTTCGAAAACCTGGTGCCGCTGTCGGCGCAGCCGTTTGTTGCGCGCGCTGCCCGGGTGCTTGGCACCATCCTGGGTGGCACTGCCGGCGACACCGCCACGGCGTTCGCCGAAGTCAGTCAGGCGATTGAAGACGCGATGCGTGCCAGCGATGCGCACGCCAAAACCGCGCCCGCCGCGCCGTCGCGAAAGCGGACGCCGCGTTCCGTGACGCCCGTCCGTTCACCGGCGCAGGCGGAAACACCGCTGCGCGTGGCGGCGATTCAGGAGATGGCCGACGACATGGCCGACGAGCTGGCGACACCGTCGAGCACTGCGTCGACGGTCGCCACGCTGGTGGCGGCCGCGCCAGCCGTTCTCGTTGCGGCAGAAGCCACGCGTTCGACGCAACACGATGTGGGCAGCGACCGGCTTCCGGACGATGCCGATCGCGACCTGCTGCCGGACTTCATCACCGAAAGCCGCGAGTGCGTGACCAACTCCGAGTCGGCCCTGCTGCAACTCGAAGAGAATCCGACCGACGAAGAGGCGGTGAACACCGTCTTCCGCGCGTTTCATACCGTCAAGGGAACGTCAGCGTTTCTGGGGTTGTCGCGCACGGCGGCCTTCGCGCATGAAGCCGAATCGCTGCTGAGCCGCGTGCGGGACAAGGAGATTCGCTACACGCGCGGCTGCGCCAATCTGGCGCTCCGCTCGGTGGACATGCTCAAAGAGCTGCTCACATCGGTCGAAGAGGCGCTCGCGGGCAGCGGCGTACTGCCGTTGCCGGCAGGCTATCACGAGTTGCTCGACGCCCTCGCTGGTTATGATCCGGCGCGTGACGCGGATGGTGTCACCATCTCGGCCGTGACGTCGGCAGCGCCCGCCGACCGCGTGGTCGGCAGCACCACCGATACCTATCCCGCCGCACCCGCTGCTGCGCGACAGGCGCGCACCGAGTCAACGGCCGATGCCACCATTCGCGTGCGTACGGACCGTCTGGATCGCCTCATCGACATGGTGGGAGAGCTGGTCATCGCGCAGTCGATGATCGCCGGCGACGACTCCTTTGGCACCGGCAAGGCGCACGAGCTGCAGCGCAAAGTCACACACGCGGGCAAGATCGTGCGCGAATTGCAGGACCTGAGCATGTCCATGCGCATGGTGCCGCTGCGTGCGACCTTCCAGAAACTGGCGCGTGTCGTGCGTGATACGTCGGTCAAGGCTGGCAAGACCGTGCAATTCGTCACCGAAGGCGACGACGTGGAAATCGACCGGACACTGGTCGACGTGCTCGGCGATCCGCTGGTGCACATGGTGCGCAACGCCGTTGATCACGGCACCGAGCCGCCAGATGAACGCGAGCGGATGGGGAAACCGCGCCTCGGTGCGGTGCGACTGTCTGCATACCACGCTTCAGGTAACGTGGTGGTGGAACTCCGCGATGACGGACGTGGACTGTACCGCGAGAAGCTGGTCAAGAAGGCCATCGAGAAGGGGTTGATCGAGTCCGACAAGGGCATGAGTGACAGCGACGTCTTTGCACTCATTTTCGCCCCTGGGTTTTCGACCGCCGAAACGGTGACCGACATTTCCGGGCGCGGCGTTGGGATGGATGTGGTGCGCCGCAATCTGGAAGCGATCCGCGGCCGCATCGACATCACGTCGGTTCCGGGCCAAGGGACCACCTTCGCCATTCGCCTGCCGCTCACGCTCGCCGTGACGGACGGGATGCTTGTCCGCGTGGGTGAGGAGCGATTCATCATTCCGCTCACGCACATCCACATGAGCTTCCGCCCGGAACCGTCCATGTTGTCGACGGTGGTGGGTAACGGCGAAGTCGTGCTGCTGCGTGGCGAACTGATGCCGATCATCCGCCTGCACCAGCTCTTCGATGTGCCGAACGCGGTGCAGAGTCCGCTCAACGGCCTGCTCATGATCGTCGGCGACGGCACCCGCCGGTCCGCTTTGCTGGTGGACGATCTCCTGGGCCAGCAGCAAGTGGTCGCCAAGACGTTGGGCTCGGCGCTGGGCAAGGTGCCGGGTGTAAGTGGTGGCGCCATTCTGGGCGATGGACGCGTCGGTCTTATCCTCGACGTGAACGAGACGGTGGCGCTCGCCCAAAGCCACGACGTCGCGCCACTGAAACGCGATCGGGATCGTCAGCGCGACGTCGCGGCCTGACTCCTCCCCTCCTCATTTCTTCTGAGTCTTTCATGAGCAACCCCGTTCAATCCTCGACTGTCGCGACCGCGTCCCGTGCCGGCAAGTATCTCACCTTCTTTCTGGCTGGTGAGGAATACGGACTCGAGATTCTGAAGGTCAGTGAGATCATCGGGATGCAGCCCGTCACGCGCGTGCCGCGCATGCCCGAGTTCGTGCGCGGTGTCATCAACCTGCGCGGCAAGGTCATTCCGATCACCGATCTGCGCCGCAAGTTCGGCATGGAAGTGGCTGGTCAGGATGACAGCTGCATCATCGTGGTGCAGATGAAGGGTGTGCAGACCGGCATCGTCGTCGATAGCGTGAGCGAAGTGGTGGCCATTGCCGAGGCGGACATCGAAGACGCCCCGAGTTTCGGCGCCGGCATTCACACCGAATTTCTCCTCGGCATCGGCAAACAGAACGGCCGCGTCAAGCTGCTGCTCGACATCGACAAGGTCCTCGTGACCAGCGAACTCGAGGCGCTGCAGCACATCACCGTGCCGGCGGTCTGAACGACAGCCGGAGACTGATGCCATGACGGCCGTCACCGCGTCCAGTGTCTTCGCAGAATGCGAACTGACACCGGCACAGTTCGCGCGCATCACCGGGTTGCTCTACGAGCACGCCGGCATTCGCATGCGCGAAGGCAAAGAAGGGCTGGTGCGCGCCCGGCTCGCCAAGCGGCTGCGCAAGCTGGGGCTACCGGATTTCGATGCGTATCTCGCGTACGTCGACGGCGAGAAAGACCGCCGCGAATTCGCCGAGATGATCGATGCGCTGACCACCAACAAGACCAGCTTCTTGCGGGAGGCGTCGCACTTCGACTATCTGCGCGACGCGGTGTTTCCTCGGCTCAGCGGTCCGGTGCGCATCTGGAGCGCCGGCTGCTCGAGTGGCGAAGAGCCGTACACGCTCGCCATGCTGCTGCAGGAGGCGTCCGACAAGTCGCCGATGCGCGACGCGCGCATCCTGGCGACCGATATCAGTCACCGCGTGCTCGCGACGGCCAAAGCCGGCGTGTATCCCGCCGAGGTGATGTCGGATGTGCCGGCGCAGTGGCTCCAGCGGTACTGGTCGCGCCGTACGGATGGCGCGCGCGATGTGTTCGAGGCGGGCCCTGTACTGCGCAAGCTGGTGCATTTCGCGAAACTCAATCTGATGGAAAAGTGGCCCATGCAGGGCCCGTTTGATGCCATCCTGTGCCGCAATGTCATGATCTATTTCGATAAAGGGACGCAGCAGCGACTGGTCGAACGGTACCACGCGCTGCTCAAGCCGGGTGGCCACCTGTTTGTCGGCCACAGTGAAAGTCTCACGGGTCTCACGCACCGGTTTCGGTACGTGCAGCCTGCCGTCTACGTGAAGTAGCATGGCGGCCTTCGTGAGTACCCGGGCATCGGAACGCGTCGTTGGTGTGGCGGACCTCAAGGTCTCTGCGTCTACGGAAGAGCGGCTGATCACGTACGCGCTGGGCAGCTGCCTCGGGATCGTGGTCTACGATCCGGTCGTCTCGGTGGCGGGCATGTTGCACGTCATGCTGCCCACCGGCACGATCGATCCGGCCAAGATGCAGGAAAAGCCGGCGATGTTCGTGGACAGCGGCATTCCACTGCTGTTCAAGGAGTGCTACAAGCTGGGCGCGAAAAAGGAGCGCATGCAGGTCAAGGTGGCGGGCGGCGCACACGCCGGCGCCTCCGAGGCCGACGATCGATTTCAGATCGGCAAGCGCAACATGATCGCCTTGCGCAAACTGCTGTGGAAGAACGGCGTCATGATTCACGCCAATGACACCGGCGGGGTGCAAACCTCGCGTACCATGTGGGTGGACGTCGCAACCGGCGACGTGACCCTGAAGATCAACGGCGCAGAATCCTCACTCTGACCGTCGCACACCGGACTTTAACTATGGCCTTCAACGTTCTCGTGGTCGACGACAGCGCCGTCATGCGGCAAATGGTCGTTCGTACCCTCAAGATGAGCGGCCTTCCGCTGGGCACGGTCCATGAGGCCGCCAATGGCGAAGAAGGACTGTTCGTGCTGCAGGATGAGTGGGTCGACCTGCTGCTGCTCGATATCAACATGCCCGTGATGGACGGCGAAGAGATGCTGCGGCGTCTGCGCGCCCAACCCGAGACGGCGGAACTGCCCGTCATCGTGGTTTCCACGGAAGGCAGTGAAACGCGGCTCGCGGCGCTGCATGAACTGGGCGCGGCCATCGTTCGGAAACCCTTCGCGCCCGAAACGTTGCGCGATACCATCCTTCGCATCACCGGAGTGACCGATGTCGAATATTATGGAGCAGTCCCTGTCGCGGACAACGGCGGCGACTTTTGAGGAACTGGCGCTCCTGTTCCCGGAAGCCGATCCCACTCCGGAACAGGCGGCGGCGCCACTCGATGTCACCGTGTCCGTGGACTTTCGTGGTCCGTTGACCGGCCGGTTGGTGCTGCGCGCGAGCGAGAGCATTCTGCCCGCCATTGCGTCGAACATGCTGGGCGAAGACGAATCGCAACACGCGCCACTACAGCGCGATGCCCTCGGCGAATTGGCCAACGTCATCTGTGGCAATGTGCTGCCGATCGTGGCCGGTGCGGAGGCGGTGTTTCATCTGAACGCGCCACAGATTCACCGACAGGACAGCCAGCGCTCGCGCGAAACCGATGCGCCACGTGCCTCCACGACGTTTGGCGTCGAGGACGGACGTGTCCAGGCGGAGCTGTACGTGTTCGATGACGCCAGCGCGCTCGCTGGAGCAGGCGTCGCGTGACCATTCCCGCA
>Ga0154020_10006148_pt1 | contig 14080 bp, 17 predicted proteins | sample Klosneuvirus_201_FD_109709 | JGI IMG/M metagenome (GOLD analysis project Ga0154020, IMG submission 109709) | Active sludge microbial communities from wastewater, Klosterneuburg, Austria - Klosneuvirus_20160825_MG | ecosystem: Engineered > WWTP > Aerobic digester > Activated sludge | place...
CATGTTCGACTGCGTGATGCCGACGCGCAATGCCCGCAACGGCTGGCTGTTCACCCGCCATGGCGACATCAAGATCAAGAACGCGCAATACAAGGCCGATACCCGGCCGCTGGACGACTCCTGTGGCTGCCATACCTGCCGCAATTTCACGCGTGCCTACCTGCATCACTTGCATCGTGTCGGCGAAATCCTGGGGGCCCGGCTCAATACCCTCCACAATCTGCATTACTACCAGACCTTGATGGCGGAAATGCGTGCCGCTGTCGAGCAGGGCGACTTTGCCGGGTTCAGTCGCCGCTTCCATCGGGCACGAGCCGGCGAGCAGGTATAATTCGGCAGCTTTTTTCCGACACTCTTGGAGATTCATGGTGCTGATTTCAAATGCTTACGCGCAAGCGGCCGGGGCCGCCGCCGATCCCACCGGGGGCCTGATGGGGATGCTGCCCATCGTGCTGATGTTTGTCGTGCTGTGGTTCGTCATGATCCGGCCACAAATGAAGAAAGCCAAGGAACAACAGAAAATGGTCAGCGAGCTGGCCAAGGGTGACGAAGTGGTGACCCAGGGCGGGATTACCGGCCGCATTGCCAAGGTGGGCGAAAACTACCTGAGCCTGGAAGTCGCCGAAGGCAAGGATGGCCCGGTCGTCATCACCGTGCAGAAAAATGCCGTGGGTGCGCTGCTGCCCAAGGGCACCTTGAAAAACCTGTAAATTCCCCGGGTCGGTCCCGCTGACGCGGGTCCGGCCAAAATGCCATGAATCGTTATCCCCTCTGGAAAAACGCCACGGTGCTGATTGCCTTGGTGCTTGGATTCCTCTACACCTTGCCCAATTTTTTTGGTGAGGTGCCGGCCGTGCAGGTCGCCAGTGTCAAGTCCACGCACAAGGTCGACACCAAGCTCCTGGCGCAGGTGGAGGCGGCCCTCAAGGCGGCGTCGATCGCCCCCCAGGGCGTGACGCTCGACCTCAACAGCGTGCGCGTGCGCCTGGCCGATACCGACACCCAGCTCAAGGCCAGGGATGCGATCGAAAAGGCCCTGAATCCGGTACCCGCGGACGCCGCCTACAGCGTCGCGCTTAACTTGGTTTCGAATTCCCCCACCTGGCTGACAGGCATCAACGCCCTGCCGATGTATCTCGGCCTCGATCTTCGCGGCGGCGTGCATTTCCTGTTGCAGGTGGACATGATGGGCGCCCTGACCAAACGTCTGGATTCGGTCGCGGCCGATCTGCGCACCCTGTTGCGCGAAAAGAATCTCCGGCATGCCGGGATAGCCCGCAGCGGGCAGGCAGTGCAAGTCCAGTTTCGCGACGCCGAGATGCGGGACAAGGCGAAGCAGGCCATCGCCAGCAGCCAGCCCGAGCTTCAGCTCGTGGAAACCCTGACCGGCGCCGACTTCACTCTGGTGGCCACGCTCAGGCCCGAGGCGATCAAGACCTTCCAGAACGATGCGCTGAAGCAGAACATCGCCACCCTGAACAAGCGCATCAACGAACTGGCGGTTGCCGAGCCCGTCATCCAGCAGCAGGGCGCCGACCGCATCGTGGTGCAACTGCCCGGCGTGCAGGATGTGGCGCGTGCCAAGGACCTCATCGGCCGCACGGCGACCCTCGAGGTGCGCCTGGTCGAACAGGCCTCCGTTGCCGGCAGCGACGCGCCCGTGGGTACCGACCTGATCCCGGAACGCCGTCGCGACGGCAGCCTCAACATGGTCGCCGTCAGGAAGCTGGTCGTTCTCACCGGCGACCGCTTCAACGGCGCACAGGCGACCTTCGACGAGAACCAGCGGCCGGCGGTGGCGGTCCAGCTCGATGCCGCGGGCGGGCGCATCATGCGCGACGTGACGCGCGAGAACCTGAAGAAGATGATGGCCATCATCCTCATCGAGAAGGGCAGGCCGGAGGCGATTTCGGTGGCCACCATCCAGGGCGAGTTCGGCAATCGCTTCCAGATCACCGGCATGTTTTCCCCGGAAGAAACCAACACCCTGGCGATCCTGATCCGCTCCGGTGCCGTCGCCGCGCCGATGGATATCATCGAGGAACGCGTGATCGGCCCCAGCCTCGGTGCCGACAACATCGCCAAGGGTTTCAATTCCACGCTGTGGGGGTTCGTCGCGATCTCGCTGTTCATGGTGGCCTATTACCTGCTGTTCGGCGCCGTGTCCGTGTTCGCGCTGTCGGCCAACATGCTGTTCCTGATCGCGCTGCTGTCCCTGCTGCAGGCCACGTTGACCCTGCCGGGCATCGCCGCCATTGCGCTGACGCTGGGTATGGCGATCGACGCCAACGTGCTGATCAACGAACGGGTGCGCGAGGAATTGCGCGGCGGAAATTCACCGCAGGCGGCGATCACCGCCGGTTACGAGCGTGCCTGGGCGACGATCGTTGACTCCAACATCACCACACTGATCGCCGGCGTCGCGCTGCTGATCTTCGGCTCCGGGCCGGTGCGCGGTTTTGCCGTGGTGCATTGCCTGGGGATCCTGACCTCGATCTTCAGCTCGGTCGTGGTCTCGCGCGCGCTGATCAACCTCATCTACGGCCACCGGCGCAAGCTGGCGTCGGTAAGCATCGGACAAATCTGGAAGCCGGGAGTCTGACATGGAATTTTTCCGCATCCGCAAAGACATCCCGTTCATGCGCCATGCCCTGGTGTTCAACATCATTTCGTTGATCACCTTTTTGCTGGCAGTGTTCTTCCTTGCCACCAAGGGTCTGCATTTGTCGATCGAGTTCACCGGCGGCACGCTGATGGAAGTCAGCTATGCCCAGGCGCCGGACCTGCAGCAGATCCGCAAGCAGTTGGAATCCGACGGCTTTGCCGATCCGCAGGTGCAGAACTTCGGCTCCTCGCGCGACGTCCTGATCCGCGTGCCGCTGGCGCGCGGCGCCAAGGACAGCGAAAGTGGCAAGGTCGGCGAGCGGGTGATGGCCTCGCTGGAAAAAGTCGGCGCCGGCGCTACGGCGCCTACCCTAAAGCGCGTCGAGTTCGTCGGGCCGCAAGTGGGCAAGGAACTCGCCGAGGATGGTGCCCTGGCCCTGCTGCTGGTCGTGATCGGCATCATGCTCTACTTGGCGATGCGCTTCGAATGGCGCTTCGCGGTCTCGGCCATCATTGCCAACCTGCACGACGTGGTGATCATCCTCGGCTTCTTCGCCTTCTTCCAGTGGGAATTTTCGCTGCCTGTGCTGGCGGCGGTGCTGGCGGTACTGGGTTACTCGGTGAACGAATCGGTGGTCGTGTTCGACCGGGTGCGCGAAACCTTCAAGAAGAAGCGCGGCATGACGACACCCGAGGTGCTCGACCACGCCATTACCAGCACCATTTCGCGCACCATCATCACCCACGGCTCGACGCAGATGATGGTCACCTCGATGCTGATCTTCGGCGGCCCCGCGCTGCATTACTTTGCGCTGGCCCTGACCATCGGCATCTGTTTCGGCATCTACTCCTCGGTCCTGGTCGCCAGCCCGCTGGTGATGTGGCTCGGCGTTTCGCGCGCGCAGTTCGTCCAACCCAAGGTCGAGAAGCAGGAAGCCGTGGTCTGATGTACCGTTTCCGCGTCTGGGACCTGCCGACCCGGATTTTTCACTGGGCCCTGGTAGTCTGCGTTATCGGTTCCTTTGTGTCGGTCAAGATCGGCGGCAATGCGATGGCTTGGCATGGCCGTTTTGGCTTGACCGTCGTGGGTTTGCTGGCCTTTCGCCTGGTCTGGGGTTTCGTCGGCTCCACCTATGCGCGCTTTGCCCAGTTCGTGCGCGGGCCGCGCGCCATCAAGGATTATCTGCAGGGACGCTGGCAGGGCGAAGGGCACAATCCACTCGGCGCGCTGTCGGTGCTGGCCATGCTGGGCACGCTGCTGCTGCTGGTCGCCACGGGGTTGTTCGCCAACGACGACATCGCTTTCGAGGGGCCGCTTTACGCATTGGTCGGCAAGGCTTTCTCGGATCGGATGGCGGGCATTCATCGCCTTATCGAACCGGTGACCATCCTGCTGGTGCTGGCGCATCTGGCCGCCATCGCGTTTTATGTGCGGGTCAGGAAGGAAACCCTGATCATGCCCATGATCACGGGTGAAAAAGTCGGCGCCGGCGAGACGGCGAAGGGGGGTGGCATCGTGGTCTTCTGCGTGGCCCTGGCGGTGGCCGTGGCGGCGGTCTATGGCGCAAGCGGCGCCTGGCTGCCCGCGCCGCCACCGGTTGCTCCGGCGTCGGGCACGGCTCCGGATTTCTAGGGTCCGGCATGAAAAAGGCCGCTTCGGGAGCGGCCTTATGTCGGACTCGGTGCGGGCTGTCGTCACTCGTCCTTGCGGAATTTGTCATGGCAGGCCTTGCAGGATTCGCCGAGCTTGCCGAACTGAGCCTTGACCGCGGCGGCATTGCCTGTGGCGGCGACCTTCGCCATCTCGTTGGCCTCCTTGTTGTAGGCGCCGGCAAGCTTGCCCAGTTCATCCTTGCTTTCGGGCTTGAAGAACTCGGGCTTGACACGGGTTTCCTTCCAACCCTTGCCCTTGTCGGTTCCCGGCTGAAAGAGCGCGCCCATCTTCGAGTTGGCGATGGCCTGCACCACATTGGCAGCCTCGACCACCTGATCCTTGTTGTAGGTGCCTTCGACGTTGGCCTTGATGCGGGCCATGTTCCAGGCCATGGTGTGGTAAGCCGACTGGCGCCAGCGGATCTGGTCTTCCGCCTTGCCGACGACCTGGCCCAGGGCGGCGCCGGTGAGGCCGATGGCGAGGGTTGCAACGATGATCTTGTTTAACTTCATGGGAACTCCTTGTTGGGTATGGGGAAGGGCCAGCAGAAGCCGGCAAGGGGCATACGGATGGCCGGCGCCGATTATTCCATATATCCATCCACCGCTGCCGGATGCCGGCGATCGGGCTACTCGACGGCCGTGGCAAACAGGTGCTTGACCCGCAGCAGGGTGCTGTCCCCCGTGGCCAAGGCCAGCAGGCGGTCGATGTTGGGATGCTTGCCGGGGTTCTGGCGGGCGTCGTCGGTGTGCTCGGCGTACAGGTCTAGCCCCTTGCGTGCGGCCTCGGCGGTGATCGCGCCGTAGATTTGCCCCAGATGGTTGTAGACCGCCAGGGAGCCGGCCTGGCCCGGCTTGTTTTCGATGGTCGCGACCACGGTGGAATCGCCGTCAAGCAGTTGGATCGCGGACAGATGCGAAATGCGCGGCAGTTGCTTCAGGTTTTCGGCGAAGGCCATTTCAGATCCGCTTCGCCAGTTCGGCCGCCTTGCCGATGTAAGACGCCGGCGTCATTTCGAGCAGGCGCTGGCGATCGGCTTCCGGCAGGGGCAGTTTGGCGATGAATTCGCGCAGGGCGGCCTGCTCGATCCCCTTGCCGCGAGTCAGTTCCTTGAGCTGCTCGTAGGGGTTGGGCACGGCGAAGCGGCGCATCACGGTCTGCACCGGCTCGGCCAGCACTTCCCAGGCGTCGGCCAGATCCTCGGCGAGCCGCTGCGGATTGGCTTCGAGCTTGTTCAGTCCGCGCAGGGTGGAGTCGAAGGCGAGCAGGGTGTAGCCGAAGGCGACACCCATGTTGCGCAGCACGGTCGAATCGGTGAGGTCGCGCTGCAGGCGCGAGATTGGCAGCTTTCCCGCCAGGTGCCGCAATACCGCGTTGGCGAGTCCGAGGTTGCCCTCGGAGTTTTCAAAATCGATCGGATTGACCTTGTGCGGCATGGTCGATGAACCAATTTCGCCGGCTTTCAACTTCTGCTTGAAATAGCCGAGGGAGATGTACTGCCAGATATCGCGGTCGGCATCGATCAGGATGGTGTTGGCGCGCGCCATCGCATCGAACAGCTCGGCCATGGCGTCATGCGGCTCGATCTGGATGGTGTAGGGGTTGAATTCCAGTCCCAGGGATTCGATAAAGCGGCGACAGAAGCTTTCCCAGTCCACATCCGGGTAGGCCGCCAGGTGTGCGTTGTAGTTGCCCACGGCGCCGTTGAACTTGGCGGTGAGCGATGCGGCCGCAATCTGCCGCCTAGCCCGTATCAGGCGCGCTGCGATGTTGGCCATCTCCTTGCCCAGCGTGGTCGGCGTCGCGGGCTGGCCATGGGTCCGGGCCAGCATCGGAAGTTCGGCCAACTGGTGCGCCAGGTCGCGCAGGCGGGCGATCAGGGCATCCAGTTGCGGCAGGAGATCGGCACCGACCGCATCCTTCAGCATCAAGGCGTGGGAGACGTTGTTGATGTCTTCCGAGGTGCAGCCGAAATGGATGAACTCGCTGACGCGCATGGCCTCGGCGTTACCGGCCAGTCGTTCCTTCAGCCAGTATTCCATGGCCTTGACGTCGTGGTTGGTGCGGGCCTCGATGGTCTTGATGGCCGCCGCATCGGCGACCGTGAATCCGGCGCTGAGGCCGTCCAGTTCGGCAAGCGTAGTGGCGGAGAATGCGGGGCATTCGGAAATTTCGCCGTTGGCGGCAAGGGCCTTGAGCCATTCGATTTCGACACGAACGCGATTGCGGATCAGGCCGTACTCGGAAAAGTGCAGGCGCAGGCTTTCGACTTTCGCGGCATAACGTCCGTCCAGCGGCGAGAGTGCGGTGAGTGGGTTGAGTGTCATGTCTATGGCGGGAACGGGCGCGACAGGCGGGGAAGGACGGCGCAATTTTAACATGCGGGCTATTCCCGCTGAATGACGCGGCATCGGAGCCCTTGGGTCCCATGGTATAGTCTCGCCGCCATGAATTCCACCGATCCGAACAAATGAAACTGATTGCTTCGCTGACCAGTCCTTACGTTCGCAAGGTCCGTATCGTGCTGGCGGAAAAGAAGATCGATTGCGACCTCGTCCTCGATTCCCCCTGGGTCGAGGGCAATCAAGTGGCGGCGGTCAATCCCTTGGGAAAGATTCCCGTGCTGGTGCTGGACGATGAGAGCACGCTTTACGATTCGCGGGTGATCGCGGAGTACCTTGATACCGTGGCGCCGAACAACCGGCTGATTCCGGCCTCGGGCCGCGAACGCATCAGCGTCAAGCGCTGGGAGGCGCTGGCGGATGGCGTTCTCGATGCCGCCGTCGCGGCCTTCCTCGAAGCGAAACGTCCCGATGGTGAGCGCAGTCCTGCATGGATCGAGCGGCAGCGCGGCAAGGTTAGTCAGGCCTTGAAAGTCATGTCCGATGACCTGGGCGGCCAGCCATGGTGCCATGGCAGCAGCCTTTCGCTGGCGGATGTCGCCGTCGGCTGCGCGCTGGGTTATGTTTCCTTCAGGCTGGGCGACATGCGCTGGCGCGAGCAGTACCCCAATCTCGCGCACCTTTACGACAAGCTGATGCAACGTCCTGCGTTTGCGGATACAGTACCGCAGGGTTAGCTAACCGCCCTCCTTGTGTCCGGAGGTGGAACTCGTGCCGTCCAGGCGCGAGATCAGTCGCGGCAGCAGCTTTTTTTCCGCCTGATCATTGAGTTCTCCCATCAGTTGATCCGCCAGGCCATCCGTCACCTTGAGGACTGCCTGCGGCAACTCCTGTTCGAGCCATCGTGAGATTTCTTCGCGCAGGGCATCGAGATGCTGTTGCATGTGCGGGGGGGCGGTAGCGAGTGCCGCTTCGCGTTCCGTCACGATGTCAGTGAGGACCGGCAAGTCGTCCTCGGCCGGTGGCGTTGGTGGGGGTGCGGGCGACGATCCCGCAATAAAGACCCGGGTGCGCCGGATAAGCGCGTCGGCTTTGCGCATGACCTCTTCCGTGTTGTCGTCAGCCACCTTTCAGATACCTCCGGAGATGTCGCGGTTTTCCAGAGGATAGCCTCGTTCGCGATAGAAGCGGAAACGCTCGCGGCCGGGCAGCCGGTCCTCGTCTTCGATGCTGATGATCTCGATCAGTTGCTGAAAGCGGCTGAAACCCGGTGGAATCTCGTTCGAAAGGTTCACGAGGCAATTGTCGTGCAACGGACTGTCGAGTTCCGGGGCGAGAATGATCGGTGTCTCCGCCGCCAGCGGATCGCCGGCGCGGCAGTGCGGGGTAAAACCGGTAGCCGGTTGGGTCCACAGCAGACGATCCAATTGGTCGCTGCGATCATTTGCCGGCACATATACCATGACTCGCCTGCCTTCGCTGCCGGCGCGCGCCAGCCACGCCGCTACCGCCCGCAGTCGGTCGCGTGCACCGTGGAAAAAGCTGATCTGCGTCATCCCCGCTTGCGCTTGCCGGCGGGATTCGGTGCCCGGCGCGCCCGATCCATCAGGAAATGGGCAAGCAGGGGTACCGGTCGACCGGTGGCGCCCTTTTCCTTGCCGGAGCGCCAGGCGGTGCCGGCTATGTCGAGGTGCGCCCAGTGATACTTCTCAGCGAAACGGGCAAGAAAGCAGGCTGCCGTTATGGTGCCGGCAGGGCGTCCGCCGATGTTCGCCATGTCGGCGAAATTGCTTTTCAACTGCTCCTGATAGTCATCCCAGAGGGGCATTTGCCAAGCGCGGTCGTAGGAGTCCTGGCCGGCGTCGAGCAGTTCCTTCGCCAGGCCCTCGTTGTTGGCGAGCAGTCCCGTGGCCACGTTTCCCAGTGCGATCACACAGGCACCCGTCAATGTGGCGATGTCCACCACGCACTCCGGACTGAAGCGCTCGACGTAGGTAAGGGCGTCGCAGAGTATCAGGCGGCCCTCGGCATCGGTGTTGAGGATCTCGACGGTCCGACCCGACATCGATGTGATGACATCCCCCGGTTTCGTGGCTGCCCCGCCGGGCATGTTCTCCGTTGAGGGAATCACTCCGACGATGTTGAGCGGCAGTTTCATCAGGGCTACTGCCTTGAGGGTTCCCAGCACACTCGCGGCACCGCACATGTCGTATTTCATTTCATCCATTTCCGGTCCCGGCTTGAGCGAAATGCCGCCGGAATCGAAGGTGATCCCTTTGCCCACCAGAACCACCGGTTTCGCCCCTGCGGCACCGCCGCTGTAACGCAGGACGATGAATTTCGGCGGCTCGTGCGATCCGCGGGCGACCGAAAGCAGGGTGTTCATGCCGAGCTTTTCCATGTCGGCACGGTCGAGGATGTCGACTCCGAGACCGTGCGATTTTGCGATTTCCCTGGCCTGGTCGGCCAGATGGCTCGGGGTGCAGATATTGCCCGGCAGGTTGCCCAGGTCCTTCGCGAGTTCCATTCCGGCAGCGATCGCCAATCCTTCAGCGAGTGCCGTCTCGGCACTCTGCAATTCGTTGCGGCGGCTGACGCAGAAGGTCAATTTTCTCAGTGGTCGCCTTACTTCATTCTTCTTGGATTTGAGGCGGTCAAACCGGTAGAGGGTTTCCTGCACGACGAGTGCGGCTTGCCTGATTTTCCAGGCAACGTCACGCTTCCTGACATTGAGTTCGGTCAGGTAGACGGTGCCGTCGAAGCCACCGGTTTCATTGAGTTGGCGAATCGCAGCGGCCAATGCGGCGCGGTATTCCTTTTCACGGAACTCCCGCTCCTTGCCAAGCCCGACCAGCAGGACGCGGTCTGCTTCGACTCCGGGTACATTGTGGAGCAGCAAGCTGCTGCCGGACTTGCCTTCCATGTCACCGCGGCGGAGGATGTCGCTGAGAAACTGATGGGCTGCCTTGTCGACAATTTCCGCCGCGGCCGAGAGCTTTCTTGGCTCGAAGATGCCGACCACGACGCAGGCGCTGCGCTGCTTTTCCGGGCTTCCGCTTTTTATGCTAAATTCCAAAATGCTCTCCTTGGGGGCTTCGGGAAATCATAGAAATTGTTCTGTTTTGGGAGGTTTCCGTTTCTGACCCGATTATTCCCCAAATTTTCACTAAAAGTCAAAGCAGGCACACCGCTACACGATGATTTTTCAGCGCGCTGTAATCCGGGAGTTCACCCAGACTGCGGCGGGGGTGTTTGTCGCTCTCTTCGCGATTCTGATGACCACCCAGCTGATTCGCCTCCTGGGCGACGCAGCGGGCGGGAAGCTCGCCTCCGAAGCCGTAGTTGCCCTCCTCGGATTCCGTGCCATTGGCTATCTGCCTGTTCTGCTCTCGCTGACGCTCTTTGTCGCCGTGCTGATGACCCTGTCGCGCTGGTATCGGGACTCCGAAATGGTGGTCTGGCTGTCGTCGGGAATCCCGCTGACGGCCCTGATCAAGCCGGTCTTGACGTTTGTCGGCCCTCCGGTGATTGCGGTTGCGGCGCTTTCGGTTTTCCTCTCGCCGTGGGCGGCGCAGAAGAGCGAAACCTATCGGCAAACCATGGACCAGCGCGACGACGTGGCGCGCGTGTCGCCCGGGGCATTCAATGAGTCGAAGGCCGCCGACCGCGTGTTTTTTGTGGAGAGCATGGCCAATGAGGACGGGAAGGTGAAAAATGTCTTCATCAGTTCGATTCAGCAAGGCAGACTGGGGGTGATGGCGACGGCGCACGGCTATACCGAGACCATGCCCAACGGCGACCGCTTTCTTGTGCTCGATCGTGGGCGACGATATGAGGGGACTGCCGGCACTGCGGAGTATAGGGTGATGGAGTTCGATCGCTATGCGGTCCGCATCGAAACCAGGGAAGCCCGCGGATTCGCCGACTCGCCGCGCAGCCGGCCGGTGTGGGAGCTTCTGCGCGATCCGAAGCCGGCGAACATGGCGGAACTACTATGGCGACTGGGGATCCCGCTTGCGGCGCTGAATCTGGCGTTACTGGCAATTCCCCTGTCGTTCGTCAACCCGCGTGCGGGACGGGCAAATAATTTCCTGTTCGCGCTGTTTGCCTACATGATTTACAGTAATTTGCTCAGCGTCAGCCAGGCTTGGGTCGCGCAGGGCAGGCTGGCCTTCGGGGTCGGGGTCTGGGCCGTCCACGCAGGCATGTTTCTGCTGCTGCTCCTGCTCTTCCACAGGCGGCAGAATCCCCTGGCGTGGGGCAGGCTCCGGTGGCGCTGAAAATTTACGAGCGCCATCTGGCGCGCGAGATTTATGCATCCACAGGGCTGGTGTTGCTGGCCTTCCTGATGCTGTTTGCCTTTTTCGACCTGATCCATCAGCTTGAAAGCGTGGGTCGCGGTGGCTACAAGATTCAGCACGCCCTGGGGTACGTGACATTGACATTACCCGGACGCTTGTACGAGTTGTTCCCGATCTGCGTGCTGATCGGCACCCTCTACGCGCTTACCGTGCTTGCCCGCCATTCCGAGATTACCGTATTGCGGGCGGCCGGCTTGTCCACTCTTGACCTGCTGCTTGCCCTGGGCAAGATAGGGCTGGTGTTTGCGGTTATGACACTGCTTGTGGGGGAGTTTCTCGCGCCGCCCGCCGAGAGGGCGGCACAGCAACTAAGGCTGAGGGCGATGGGCAAGCTGGTGGCACAGGAGTTTCGCTCGGGTTTATGGGTGAGGGACGAGCGCTCCTTCGTGAATGTTCGCGAGGTTCGTCCGGATGCATCCCTGCTCAGTGTCCGCGTGTTCGAGTTCGATGACCGATTCCAGTTGCGTTCTATCAGCCAGGCCGAACGCGGTCGTTATATCGGCTCTGGAACCTGGGCACTGGATGGCGTGGTTCGCACCGTGTTTTCCGATGATGCGGCGCACGTCGAAAAATTTTCTGAAATGACCTGGAAGTCCGCCCTCAACCCGGATTTGCTGGCAGTCCTCCTGGTGGTTCCGGAACGTATGTCGCTGGTGAATCTCTATGTATACGTTCGCCATCTGAGTGCGAACCAGCAAAAGACCGATCGCTATGACATAGCAATGTGGAAGAAACTGATCTATCCACTGGCCGCGCTGGTGATGATGGCTCTGGCGCTGCCGTTTGCCTACATGCAGGATCGAATGGGCGCCGTCAGCATCCGGGTCTTCGCTGGCATCATGCTCGGCATCGGGTTCCACATGCTGAACGGACTGTTCTCCAGCCTTGGCGTAATCAACAGCTGGCCGCCGTTCTTTTCAGCGATAACCCCGAGTGTGCTCTTCTCGGTGGCGGCGGTCGGCATGTTGTGGTGGGTCGAGCGACGCTGAATCGGTGCTGCTTCTGCGTCTTGGCCGGGGTCAGCGGCGTTTCAGCACAAGGCGGGTACCTGCCAGACGGTCATGGAGAAACTGTCGATCGCGATCGAAGATCGCCCACACCAGGCCGGCGCCCAGGCAGGTTACGCTTGGCCAGGCAAGAAAATACCGGAGCACCAGTTGCGTCATCGAGGGGTCTGCACCGTCGGGTGTCGAAAGCCGGATTTTCCAGGTTTGCATCGCCAGGGTTTGCCCGCCATGAAGCCAGTACCACGCAAAGTATCCGCCAAGCACGATAAACACGTGGGCCCACAACACCCAGCCGGGCAACGCGATATCGAACGCCATTCCGAGTGCCAGATGTGGAAGCATGAAGCACGCCGACAGCACGCCGAGCAGCAGCAGGCTTTCGTAAGCCATGCTGGCAAATCGACGGCGAAGAGTCGGCGTTTCCTCCCTGGAGTCGGGCGCAGGGGTTCGCATGGTGGCAGGTCAGCGGGTTGCCGATTGCTCTGAACCGGTTACAGGGGGCGCACCGGGGGCGGGGGTCTGGGTGCCGGTTACCTGTGGCTGACCGCCGGTTGCTGCCGGTTTGGCGGCAACCGGCGGTTTCGAGGGGGTCGGGCGTGGGTCAGGTTTCCGCGCTGCCTCGGCGTTGAGGCGGCTTTTCTCGCTTTCCGGCAGTTCCTTGTATTCCTCCCACTTTTGCTTCACGGCTTCTTTTTTCTCGGGAGGGGCTTTTTGCAGCGACTGATACTTCTCCCTTGCACGCTTGCGTTCCTCGGGTGTCAGCTTGGCCCATTCGGTCATCCGCCGCTGCATGCGGGCCTGCTCGTCGGGACTCAGGGTTGGATAGCGCTGGGCAATGCCCAGCCACTTTTTGCGCCGGAAGCCGTCCATCTTGTCCCACTCACCGGCCAGCGGAGCCAGGATGTTTTTCTGCTCCGTGCTCAGTTGCGCCCAGGACGGCTGGGGCAGGGGGGGGGTGACGACTGCGTGGCCAACCGGCGAGGTCAGCCAAAGAATTGTGGCGGCTATGAGTCCGAAGCGAGCTCGAGCCATGCCTGGAAGCCTCGATCAAGATAAACGGAAGGGGGCAGTTCGTCGGCAAGCAGGGCGCTGTCGATTTCCTCGTATTCCCGCGCCTGTTCGAAAGCATTCCAGTAATAGGTACCTGTGGCGCCTACAAGCAAAGCCGCAATGGCAACAAGATTGCGTGCGCTGGCGAACAACGAAACATCGAAACCACTTCCGGCTCCGGCAAGACGCATGCCGGCTACCGGAACTTTCTGGCAATTCAAGGCGATCTGACGGGCGTTGTGCAGGCGGTCGACAATACGGCGATCAAGGCTATCCACACCCTGGTTGAGAATTTGCCTTGTTCTGTAACCGAATTCAGTATCTTCGTTCATGGTTTTATGCCTTTTGCCCCAAGTGCGGCAGCCAAGGTATGTGTTGCGCGCGAGCAGTGTGTTTTTACGCTTCCTTCCGAACAACCCATTGCCGCTGCCGTTTCGGCGATATCCATATCCTCCCAGTAACGCATCAGGAAGGCTTCGCGTTGACGTGGCGGCAGCTTCCCGACCTCTTTTTCAATGATGCCAAGGATTTGCGAAATCTCCATCTGCCGGTCGGGGGCCCTCAGGCACTCTGACCCATTTTCCGCCGAAATGGTTTCGAGTGGATCATCATCCTCATCGTCGTTCGGGAAAAGCGATGAAAACAGGGTTGTCCACAGCGACCGCACCTTGAATCGCCGATAGCTGTCGCGTATGGCATTTTGCAGAATACGCTGGAACAGCATCGGCCACTCGGTGCCAGGCCGGTCTCCGTATTTTTCCGCGAGCCGCATCATGGCATCCTGAACGATGTCCAAAGCCGTTTCTTCGTTTCGAATGGCAAACATGGCTTGTTTGAAAGCCCGGCGTTCCACACTGGCAAGGAAGCTGGAAAGTTCGACTCTAGTACCCAGGGAAGGCTCCTGCCTATTCGTGACAGTTTCTCATAAATAAAAACAGACTATAAATCTTGACCATTCGCGGCCGAGTCAGTAAGGTTATATGTTTCCCTCGAAAAGTGTAACAGGTGCTATCAATGCAGCTAACTGGCGCAGAAATCGTAATCAGGTGCTTGCAGGAGGAA
>Ga0154020_10006149_pt1 | contig 14077 bp, 14 predicted proteins | sample Klosneuvirus_201_FD_109709 | JGI IMG/M metagenome (GOLD analysis project Ga0154020, IMG submission 109709) | Active sludge microbial communities from wastewater, Klosterneuburg, Austria - Klosneuvirus_20160825_MG | ecosystem: Engineered > WWTP > Aerobic digester > Activated sludge | place...
TAGTGCCCCTTGAATTTTAAAATAATGAATAATCAATGAGGCAAATAAATAACAAAGTGCTATCCGCTGAAGCACTCCAAAAATCCGGGTTTCACTAATCGGTTTTAAAAACCAACCACTTTCATTTACATCCACAAAGGGAAACCAATACATCAAGTATCCTAACAGGAAAATTATAGCCGTGCGTTTAAAAACTTTCTTTAAAAAATTGCCTTGTACTTCATACTTCGCCTGACTGAAACTCATTGCGTTACCCACCACAAAAAGAAATGTTGGGAACACAAGATCTGTTAATGTAAACCCGTTCCACTGTGCGTGAAGTAAGGGCGAATAGGTTTTAGAACTTCCCAGGGAGTTCACCACAATCATCAAGGCTACATCCATACCCCGAAAAGTGTCTAGTGACAAAAATCTGCCTTTTAAATCTTGCATTGCCTTAAAAGTTTGAAATCCATATCAATATAGATCAAAAAGCAATTTTTACGCTATTTAGAATTGTTATAAATAATTTGGAAATATTAATTCACACACTCATATTTGCGGCTTATCAATAATGATTCTAAATAATCTATGGAAAAGAAGTTTGTCGCCATTAACTATATCAGTTGCGAACCGCATTACTATCAGCGATTTGAAGAGTTGTTTGCATCTCGTGCTCATGCAATTGATAGAATGCCCGGCTTTGTCGATATGCAAGTTCTAAAACCAAATGGAGAAGGTGATTATCTGATTGTCAGTCATTGGTCTTCGGAAGAAGCTTTCAAAACCTGGACAAGTTCGCCTGAATTTTTGGAAGGCCACAAGCGTGGTTTTGAAGACATTAAAAAAGCGAAAGCTGAAGGAACGAAACCGCCAATGACCTCCACGTTCAAAACCTATAAAGTCATTTCGAATTAAGAAACCCCTCAATCCACAATCAACCATGAAAATTATTTCAAGTTTTAAAATATTCCTTCTCGGGATTTTAGTGGTACTTATTAACATACAATTTTCTTGTAAACCCGAAAGTGCGCATAGCTCAACGCTACCAACTTCGCTAAAAAAAATTGGGGTGCTGATGGTAAATCATGGCTCACGATCAGAAACCTGGCGGCAAGCCTTGCTTGATCTGGAAACTCAGGTTAAAGATTCTATTAAAAGTTCAGGCATAGTTCAGGAAACTAAAACAGCGTTCATGGAATATACAGAGCCTTCCATTGCAACCCGATTAAAAGAGTTTGATGCCGAAGGTTTTACAGATGTTATTATAATCCCTATTTTCCTTACGGTTAGCTCGCACTCTTTCGATGATATCCCTACTATTATTGGTATGAAGGAAGATGCCCAATCGTTGGAAACATTAAAGGTTGACAACATTGAGCGATATACACCCAAAGCGAAAACACACATTACTCCCCTGCTCGATTTTACTGATATTCTTAAAAAGAATATTTTGAGAAGAACATTAACCTTATCTAAAAATCCGGCAGAGGAAGGGCTAGTGCTAATGGCCTACGGAGATGCTACCTACAACAAAGAATGGACAGCATTACTGAATGACGTTGGTGAATTTGTACAAGCAAACACTGGCATTACCAAACACTCCTATGGCTGGTGCGGTCATGTGGCTCATTACAGTCCTGACTCAACTACCGTTGCTACAAACCGCGTATTGAAAGAAAAAGAGACCGCGCTGGTGGTACCTGTGCTGGTTGCCCACGATGAAATGTTTCAGGTAAAAATAATTGGTGATGGAATTTCAAACATCAAAAATTCAAAAGAAAAAGTTAGGTATGTGGCTGATGCCATTCTGCCCGATGTCACTGTTCAAAAATGGGTAATTGACATTGCCAACCAGTACGTTACTCAAGTACAAAACGAGGCATCCATTGTTCAATGAAATCCCTTTTTATGAAGAAGTTGCGAAAGCTGAACATTGCTACGCATCGCGACCTAGGCTATTTCTTTTCATCGCTCATAATTATTTATTGTCTTTCGGGCTTTGCCCTCAATCATGTTAATGATTGGAACCCAGACTTCATTATTGAAAAGGAAACGATTGCTATTCCGGGAGATTACACAACCAGTAACCTCAGCAGCGAACTAATTAAAGAATTTGGAAAGCAAGTAAACGAAACAGATTACAAAGTATATGATGTACCCTCCCCAGGAAAAGTTAAAATTTATTACGACAATGCTTCCCTGCTGATTGACTTTACCACAAACAGTGGTCAATACGAAAAAATAATAAGGCGCCCCGTTTTCTATCAATCAAACTTGCTCCATCGAAATAGTATTCGTGGATGGAAATGGGTCTCTGACATTTTTGCTGGCATGCTCATCATTATAAGTGTCACGGGATTATTCATTCTTAAAGGAAAAAAAGGAATCTCAGGCCGGGGCAAGTGGCTGATCGGTGCCGGTGTTTTACTACCTATACTGGTGTTGATAATAAATGAGGCCTTGCAATGATCATGTCACTGTACAAATCTGATCATGTCACTGTACAAAAACGGATAGTCATCCAACAAAAAGATCGAAAAAATATTATTTACGGCCTATAATTAGCTTGGCCGCTGATTTGCAAAGATGTTTCAAACGTCCTTCTTATGAGAACATTTATGGCTATTGTTTTGTGGTGTATTTTGTTTGTAATCTGCTGGCCGTTGGCCATCGCTATGTTCTTCCTGTTTCCAATTGTTTGGCTCATACTGCTGCCATTCCGCATCTTGGGTTTTACATTGGATGCCGTATTCAAACTTATCAGGGAGATACTTCTGCTGCCATTTAGAATCGTAAAAGCGATCTGATTTAGTTCGCCTTCGATTCTTAAGGACATCCAATTTCTAAAATAACTTAACCTTCAAGATTCAGCTTTTGAAATTAAATAGACTTCGCGTTTCCTCAGCGATCGATCTAGTATAAAAGTACCGCCCGGCACAAGGGAAGCTAGTAGTGCAAGCAAAACTCCTGACACTCCCCAATCCATCGCACGAATTGCTAAAACAACCGCCAATAGGTAAAGGATAAAAAGAGCACCATGTGCCGAGCCAACCCATTTCACAGCCAATGGGTAATTGAAATAATATTTTAGTGGCATAGCTATAAGTAGTAAAACCAGGAAAGATATACCTTCAGTAATTCCCACGATTCTTAAATTTCGAATGCTTTTCATAAAATAAAAGACTGCCCGTAAATTTTGAAGTTACGGACAGTCGTTACATTAATTTATTATTAAACTCCTTCCTTAATAAGTGCAAACTCTAATTTTGGTTTACCTCTTTCACCCGATGTAGTAAGGGCAGTAAATCTCAGCTTGTAATAGTTACCCACTGCATCCTTGATTACATAAAACCGATCAGTGCGTACGGCAGGTGAGGTACCCGGTCCGCCACCAGAGCGCCAGCTAGCACCTATTTTTATTTGATTTTGATTACTGAAATTTAGTGCAGCTATATCGCTTTCTCCAAAAGCCTCATACGTTTTGGTTGCTGTCAGTACTTGTACAGTCTGAACAGCAGTAGTGTTTTGCAAAATAATATCCTGATAATAATAAGGGACAGGACCGGTTCCAAAATCTGCGGTGTTTGAAAAACCTGTCCACGCAATATCCCAACGACCTATCTCCGGTTCAACAGCTACGCTGCCCGTAGCGAAACTTGCATATTGAAATGCATGCGTTGTGTTCTTCGTGATTTGTATCTCAGAAAATGTTGTCGCGTTAATATCGGCATATTGAAGTGTATAGCCCGATCCATTTCTAACTACACGAATTTTTTTCCAGCCGAGCTCAGTGGCCGGTGTTCCAGGGCCTTCGCCACGATTAACTATAAAAACTTTATTTTCTGAAGCGGTGGCCGATATAGCTGCCATGGCAGTTTTGGTAAGGTCACCGGTTGGATCGTCAATCCAGTTAATGGCTTCAGGAACCCACGCGGGCGTTGGGTCGGTATTGATGGCAGCAAAAACTGCAGGCATTGATACTTGCATGCCAAAACCCAGCGTGTCTGCAGCCGTTACCGCATTCAAATCAGTTTTATTAAGCATACGTGCCATCATTCCGTTCGATGAATTGAGAATTACTCTAAAATCACTTCCGGAAGAAAAACCTAAGTCCCAATTAGTGCGAGCCACAGCGGTTTGTCTATTTGCACTTAGATCAATAAAAACTTTATTCGGGTAGGTAGCTCCACCGCCATTTATTTCCATGGCTCCGGTAAGGGCTACAATTTCCGCAAAGCTTAAAGTCAGTTGTGCTTTTTCACCAAGCACCAAAGACTCGGGTGCTGAAACAATGGTGAAAACGATCTTCTCATCACCATCAAAAAGAGCTCCTTCAGTTTTGTTCAGTATGAAAGAAGCTTCTGTATCACCAATAGCAAGTGGAATAGAAATTGAATTTCCGGATGCTGCCGGATCGATTGAAAAATCAGCTCCATAACTAACTCCGGTGCCTTCAAATTGCACTGCTAAAGATGCTGCTTCCGACACTTCACGAGAAAGACTGATCTTAATAGTCAGTTCACTTTCGTCAGCATTTATACCCAACTGGTTTGACTCAAATTCGACTAAGTTATCTGGCAATTCTGGGTCCTCCTTACAAGAAGAAAAGAAGACAAGACAAACTATAGTTATTAAAGAGAGACTGCTTTTTAAAAAATTATTCATACTATTATTTATTTAGTGAATAGGAAATACTTAAGAAAAATGATCGGCCATAGCCAACCGGGCGAGCACCATTGGCGGTATGAACACCTCCAATAACAGCTGTGTTATTTATGTTTGTGATGTTAAAGAGATTTTTTACTCCACCCGTTAAGGAAACATGCTTGCCGAATTCCTTTTGAGCACTTAGATCGGCCCAATTGAAAGAACTAATTTGCGCTAATCGGGCAGTCGTTGTTCCATTCTCAGCGATCAATTCATAGAAAGGAGTTTTGCCTGTAAACTTATAATAGAATGAAAAGCTCAGTCCGGCTTGCTTAACTTTATAAGTGGCTGATGATGTTACCTCCGGACTCCAGACAAATTCATCTAGGTCATTATAACTTTCGCCTAATTGATTATATCGGCCCGTATAGGCAAAGCCAATATTTGCTTCCCACACCGAAGCCTTCCAGGTATTATTCCAGGTAATGCCTTTGGTCTTATACTTGTCAATGTTTAAATAAGTTGTGATTAATGTGTTGCCTGGTTTTTGTCCATAGCCAATCATATTATCAATGGTATTGTAAAAGCCACCCACAGCAACTGTAAATTTTTGATTATCCTTTTCCAAAAGGCTTATGTTCCACGATCCATTAAAGCTGTGAGAGAGTTCGGCTTCCAATTCTGTATTCCCTTCTATAGAGTGACTGGCATCAAAGAAATCGAAGTATAATTCTCGCAAGGAAGGAGCACGAAATCCACGACCATAAGAAACGCGCAGGTCTTGTTTATTGGTCAATTTGAATTTTGCGTTTAAGGAAGGAATTACGGGTGGTGCTGTGTAAACAGTATTATACACAACCCGTAAGCCAGGCCGAACTTGAATAGCTAAACCTATTTTCCATTCACCGGAAACAAAAAAGGCGTAATCACCTAATGATTGGGTGCCTTCTTTAATCCGGCCGCCATTTCCGCTTTCATAATTCAGATCAAGCCCAGGTTGAAAAGTAAGTTTGTCATTTAGTTTATACTGGAATGTGCCACGAAACGTATAACCGTTAAATTTGGTTAAATCTTGCAAACCAGCACCTAACGCCAATCGCACATCACCCGTAGATTCATTCACTGTTGTTGTTTGTGTTTTACGCTGAAAGTCAGTAAACGCAAAGGCTCCATTGAATTGTAGTTTATCAGAAAATGTATGCGCCCCCTGCAATTGATGCATCTGGCGATTGATAATATAATTTTGATCCAATGCTTCGCCACCCTGAAACTCACCGGGGTTATAGATATCTTCATTCAGGTAGTCAATCCTGTAATAGATGTTTGACTTATCCCAATCAAAACCAGTGAGCATACTCGCTAAGTATTGAGTTTTCGGATGCCACTGTTTGTCTCTTCCTTCCGCATTACCCTGCCAGCCACCAAAAAGATTGTGACTTCCATCTAAGCGAATTCGGAAACTATTTTTTGAATAGCCTCCACCAATACTTTGGTTATGGATTCCTTCATTCCAGCCATATTCTGATCCAACCGTTTCTTCGTGTACACTCGCAGAAAGGTCAACTTTCCCTTCCACTGTTTTCTTCGTGATGATATTGATAACCCCTGCCAATGCATCGGCACCATAAACAACTGACATGGGGCCTTCAATAATTTCGATTCGCTCGATAGTGTTAACATTTATCTGGTTGATATTAATCTCATTCGATGTGCCCTGCCGCCCAACCATGGGTACTCCATCAATCAAAACTTTTACATTTTGCCCTACCAATCCTTGCATAGAAATATTGGATCCGCCCAAGGCCAAATCCTGAGAGAATCGAATATTTAATTCCGTATTTAAAACATCTTGAAGTCGAACAGCGCCCTTCGCAGCAATTTGCTCAAGAGGAATGGTTTTAACCTGATAAACTGATTTTTTAGCCGATTGAGGTTCGAATTGACCTGTGATTACAACCTCCTCGAGGTAGGCCGTTTGCAGCGAGTCCTGAGCGGCAGCATGAAGACTAATGAGTAACAGTATAAAACCAGATAATTTTTTCAAGGCACAAAGATTAGAATCGATCCAAATAATAAATACCTTAAAAAGTACAAATAATGCCAATTCATATAATTACTGATAAGATTTAAAAATTTGGTATTTTTGGGACAAATCAGGCAAATTTAATCAATAAACGAGATGACTTCTGTCATTTTTTAAAAATGGAAAAATTCATTGTAGCCGCTAAGTCAGAATATAATACCCAAAAAAGTAGCTTTACTACACTTTTCGAGACCGATGAATTGAGTTTACGAATAGCCGAAAATCTATCGGATGAAGTCATTTCGTTTCCAGATACCGTTAAGCGAAACATCATTCATTTCTACTTTTGCTTAGACGGCACAGCCGTTTTCGCTTTTGGACCCCATTACAATCGGCAAATTGAAAAACAGCACAACTATTTTTTCTATAATCCAGATACGGATCTGCCTTTCGAATTAAAACTAGCACCTACTACGCGGTTTGTATCACTCTCCATTTCATTAGAAAGTTTGCACAGACTGTTTACGCACGATGCGCTACCATTCTTAAAGCCAGAAAATGTTAAAACTAAGTTTTACGATGAGCGAGAAATACCTTCACAGCTTTATGTAGTGCTCAATCAATTATTTACCATTTCGCTTAGCCCCAATGCTGAAAAGTTATATTATCATGGCAAAGTGCTTGAACTTCTCGGGCTATACTTTTCAGAAAAGAAAACGGATACCGAGAGTTGTCCCTTTTTAAATGATCAGGAAACAGTTCGCAAAATAAAACAGGCGAAGGAGTACATCCTCAAACACATGGAGGCCCCGCCCAGCCTTAAAGAGTTAGCTAAAATTGCAGGGCTGAATGAATACCAATTAAAGGTGGGTTTTAAAGAAATTTATGGCAATACTGTATTTGGATTTTTAACCAACTATAAATTAGATCACTCGCGGGTGCTTTTGGATTCGGCTCGCTTTCAGGTAAATCAAGTTGCCTACCAAATTGGTTACAACAATCCCAGTCATTTCATTGCTGCATTTAAAAAGAAGTTTGGGATAACCCCCAAGAAGTATTTAATGAATAAGCACTAACCAATTTGGCAATGGTTAATTGACCGTTGACAATGATAGTCGCTAGCCTTTGTCAATTGTAAACTGATTTAGTACTTTCTTCGTGTGGTTGTTCGCGGAGCTTTTCCAAATAGCATTCCAAAAACGCCTCGAACTAATTCTCTTCCAATTTGCTTGGTCACAGGTGATGAGAGAACCTCATCAAAAGTACTTTTCTCCTTACGTGAAGTATGAGCTGTTTTAGATTCCACTTCACGCTGTAGAACTTCTTCTTCTTGTTTTTTGGCCCCAGCCATTCTCTCATTCAATATCTCAAAAGCACTTCGTGGATCGACCGTCTCTTTATACTTCTTGTAAAAGGATGAGTTATCCAATTGCGATTGATAGGCTTGTGCTGTGAGTGGACCCATGAAAGAAGCCGGTGGCGCAAGATGAGTCACCACGGTTTCGGTGGGGATACCTTTCTCATTTAATACCGTAATAAAAGCTTGGCCAGTACCCAATTGGGTAAACTGTTGCTCCATGTCATAATAATCGGACTTAGGGAAAGTTTTAATTGTTTCCTTTAATGCTTTTACATCGTTGGGTGTAAAAGCCCGAATTACATGATGCACGCGATTGCCTAATTGAGCCAATACATTAGCCGGAACATCCTGCGTAATCTGTGTACAGAAAAAAACTCCCACTCCTTTAGAGCGAATTAACCGCATTATCTGATCAATCTGATCCATAAATGCTTTGGGCGCATCCTTAAACAACAAATGCGCTTCATCGAGGAAGAAGACAAGTTTTGGTTTATCCAGATCACCTGCCTCGGGCAACGAATGATAAAGCTCAGCCAATAAGGCTAACATAAATGTTGAAAAAATTGCTGGCTGACTTTGAATATCTGAAACATTAAGCAGGCTTATTACGCCTCGCCCATCTACTTTTTCAAAAAGATCATCGATATCAAAAGACTTTTCGCCAAACAATTGATCTACACCTTGTTGCTCAAGGGCAACAATCTTGCGCAAGATGGTACTGGCTGTAGCCGAAGAAATTTTTCCATAATCATTTTTAATTTCGGCAACTCCGACTCCATCCGACAGATAATTTAAAACTTTCTTCAAATCATTCAGATCAACAATAGGCAAATTTTTATCATCGGCATACTTGAACAAAATCATCAGTACGCCACTCTGTACTTCGTTTAGCTCTAACACTTTACTAAGCAGCACAGGACCAAACTCGGTAACCGTTGCCCGCATTTGCGCTCCCAATTTGCCACTAAGGGAATACAACTCGATGGGATATCCTGACGGTGAATATTTTATTCCCAGTGCAGCAGCGCGCTCTTCAATTTTATCGTTAACAATCCCTTCTATGGCCATTCCGGAGATGTCGCCTTTCATATCGGGCATAAAGACCGAAACTCCCGCAACCGACAATTGTTCAGCCAACAATTGAAGTGTGCGTGTTTTACCCGAGCCGGTAGCTCCGGTAACCAACCCATGGCGGTTCATCATGCGCAAAGGCAAATTCACTTTGGCTTCAGCCAGAATTTCACCCTCATAGATTCCGGCACCCAAATAAATGGAGGCTCCGGCTATTGTGTAGGATTTTGAGATTGACTCAATAAATTTCTCTTTTGACATAAAGGTTAGATTCTTGAATGAAAGATTGGAAATTATAGGCAAAGATAAAATTGATCCCGTCCGGCTAGAGCTTCTTTCGCAACAGCCAATCGATCTGAGGGTCATCACCCATTTGAAATACGTGCTCTGAGAATTTTTCGAAGCCCCATTTTTGGTAAAATTTTTGGGCTTTGAAGTTTTTTTCCCACACGCCTAACCAAATCCATTCATATTTTTTCTCCCAAGCCCAGCCTAAGGCTTTCTCCATTAGCAATCTACCCACTGATTTACCTTGGGCAGCTGTAAGAACATAAAGTCTTTGGAGTTCTACCGTGGTAGTACCCAGTATCGTTTTTACTTCATCACATTCGCGAAGACGTAAAAAGCCTACAATCTTATTAGAATCCCAAGCCAGGTAAGTACGCGAGTTGGGTTCGTGATATTCCTTCTCGAAGGCAGCCTCCGTATAGGCTTCATTAAAAAAGGCAAGCATGTTTTCAGGTGTATTAAAAGCTGCAAAAGTATCCGAGTACGATGAAATGGCCACCTCGCGCAAGCCAGGCAAGTCCTGAAGGGTTGCTTCTTTAATTTCAATCATATCTTTAAATAAAAAGCCCGACTTCAGGAAGTCGGGCTTTACTAAAAATTTTCAATTATTTCTTCTCTTGGTAGTTCTGAAAGGTATAGGCAAAACCCAATGAAAAAGCCTGGCTCAACTGTATACCACTGTCCTGATCAAAGTCGTAAATCATAATGCCACCTAAAGAGACATTCATAAATTTGTTAACCTTGGCTGTAAGCAAAAGATCAACGCGATGATCAATAGTTTTCAATTCAAGGGTTTCGTAGTTGGCAAACATGACATAACGAAAATTCAGATTGAGATTCTTAGCAATATCTTTGTTGAAGTCGGCTTGCATTTGAAATGCCAACCATTCAAAACGTGTTGATTCGCCAACCATTACTCCATAAGGTTTTACCAGATCTACTGCATCGAAACGACCATTGTTATCGGCTACAATAGTTACGCGAGGTGAAAATGGAGAAAGTCTCAGTTTAAAATAATCCACCGGATGGTACTCAAAACCCCAGGCCGAGGTGATGAACGCGGGGGCCAAAAAATCAGAAATCAGGGTACCAGTCTCTATCCCATTTACAGTTTCATATTTATATCCCTTGGCAAATTGAGACAAAAAATTTAATGAGGAGGTAAGGCTCCACTTGGCATTCAAATCGTGACCGTATTTCGATTCCACATAGATTCGATCAAGGGTTTTACGATAACCCTGCCCCTCATTGTTCACCATCCCGAAAAGGAAACCAAATTCGTTATACCAGGAGTTTTTGTCTTTTTTGTACTCAGTCTTGTAATTCAGGCGGCCATTAAAACCAAATGAATTTACTCCACCGCCCTTCCAATTAGAGCTAAATGCCGCTTGGTTAACGTTGACTCCGCCCTCAAAATTCTTTTTCCAGTGGGTGAGGGTATCAACTTTTACTACTTGGGCCTCCGCATTTATGAAACTGATAAAAAGAAGGGCAAAAATTAGAGCACTAGCTCCAAATACGGGTCTTACACGCATAATGATTAGTTTAAGACCGCAAAAGTAAGAAATATCTGACCCCAGACTAAATATTATTCAGTCTAATCTCATCGAGTGCAACCTCGGTAAGGGGCTTGGTAATGAATTTAATGACGTGATTATTATTTACGATTTTATCGATGTCGCGCTTATTATCTGAACTGGAAAGGATGATGACTTTGCATTTACTGCGCACCAATTCATTGAATTTTTCAAATTCGTAGAGAAACACAAAGCCATCTACAATTGGCATGTTTATATCTAGAAAGATAATATTTGGAATGTTTTCAGAATTATTTTGATGTTCTTTCAAGTAATCTAACGCGCCTTTGCCTGAACTCTTAACTTCTACCCTTTTGGCAAACTTGGTTATCTCTATAATTCTTTTGCTTATAAAATTGTCGGTATCGTTATCATCTACCAGCAAAACAAGATCAATCGTCTTTGTAGTAATCTCCATTTCCATTAACTTCTTAGCACTTATGCCTTACAATTGGTGCAAAATTATTCTTTTTTGCTGCAACCTAAAGTTTTCAGTCTTCTGATGTAGGTTAAAGTAAGTATTTGATCAAAAAAGTAAAAAATCAACGCGTTAAAATCTTAAGCTTTTCGCCTAGTGCCAGATTGAAATCCTGTTTGTTATTCCAATCCATAAGCTCCTTAATCGTGACATTGTATTGGCGAGCAACGCTGTAAAGCGTATCGGTAGGTTTCACTTCGTATTCAATGAAGGTAGAATCATTGCTTTGATTCACAATAGATTCATTTTCGCTAATTCCAGATTCAGCAGGCGCTTTGACTCTTAAATACTGCCCAGCTCTAAGGCCTGCGTTAATATCCAACGCATTCCAGGTTAGCAAGTCTGTAACAGCAACTCCATAATTCTTTGATATTGAATACAATGTTTCACCAGAAGTAACTATATGCTGACCTGTAAGATTTGGACTTGGGGAATCGGTAAATAAACTCTGGATACTTGGCTTTACAGTATCCTTAGGGCTTTGTGGGATTGAATCTTCGCCTTTGATAGCTTCTTCACCGGGTTTAATCTCCCAGCCAAAAAAAGAATTATCGTCCACAACAACAATGTCTTCCTTCGTCAAAACGGGCTCAAGGGTTGGCTCAGCATGTGTTGGTCTTTGCGTATTGAGATAAACAATATCACCCGCTCTCAGTTGTTCCAGGTCCGAAATCTTGTTCAACTTTTTAAGCCTTGCAAGTTGAACGCCATAATGCTGGCTAATCATCCAAAGGTTTTCTGATGCCACGACTGAGTGACTATGTTGGTCTGACTTTCTCTTCTTCTTTTTTAAGAAATAATATTCTCCACCCATTACCTTATGATCAATAGGAATCTCATTATAGCGCAAAAACAAAGACAACGAGATGCCCGCCCGATCAGCAAGTGCGACTGTTGATTCCCCTGCAACCGCGCGAATAGCTACCACACCATTTATATCTTTCTTTTCGATAGTGGTCACAGCCGCTTTGGCCAAAACAATTTCCTGCTGAGCCGCCTTAGTGGATGCCAAAATGAGGGTGTTAAATTCGCGGATAGGCTCCCCATTTGGAATAAGTAAAGAATAGGTTCGGTCGGCAGGGATTTTATCAGCCCGAACCCATTTGTTATAGTCTCTTAGCGTGGCTTCATCAATAGCTAATTCTGTAGCAATTTCGTGAAGTGATTTCGTTGATTGAATGGGATACTGAACTACCTTAATTTGAGGGTCACCTTTCACAGCATTCTCAAAAGCAATTTTATGAGCCAGAAATTTTTTAACGTACCAATAGGTATCGGAAGTGATTTCCATATGCCGGACGCCATTGTATTTGTCGCCCACCGACCGCTGAACGCCTCCGCCACCCATTTGATAGGATTGTAAAGCCAGCAGCCAGTTATTGAACAGAAAATTATTTTTTTTCAGGTATCGGGCTGCTCCGCGCGTGGCAGAATAAATATTCATGCGCTCATCAACCTCTCTGTCAACGCGCATACCCATTTCCAGAGCAGTAAAATCTTTAAACTGCCAGAAGCCTACCGCATTCGAAACCGATACGGCATCAGAAATCAAGGCGCTCTCTTGTAGCACCAGATATTTAAAGTCATCCGGAAGTCTTTCCTCGGCAAAGATTTTTTCAATAATTGGAAAATAGGTTTTTGCGCGCTCTACCTTAATGCCAAAGTAACGCGGGCTTTGAATTAAAGCGTCCACATCATTTTGTATCTCGCGCCTGGCATCATCACGGATTGTGAGTGTCATGTCTGCGAAATGCATCTTATGGGGCACTTCAGGAGTTTGGGCGTATGAGGCAGCAACTCCAAAAAGAATGAGTGCGACTGCAAAAAATCTCATGAGCCTCAAAAGTAGCAAAAAGAATTTGAAAGACCGAATAATGAGTATGGCTCCATCATAAAGCATCGTGAAATAAAACGTCCATAGTTTAGACGAATTGCAAGCTTGATCAGATTTTATTCAAGTTCTTTCTAATCATCATGATGCCATCCCGTAAGGGTAGTAACATGTTCTCAACCCGACTATCGTTAGTGATCTTGAGATTAAATGCTTGTAACGCGCGGGTGTCTCTGTCGGGTTTATTATCAGTGATTTTACCACTCCATAATACATTATCTGCTAGTATAACTCCGCCTGGTTTTACCTTATCAAAGACCAAGTCATAGTAAATTGAATAGTTCTCTTTATCAGCATCAATAAAAACAAGATCAAAAGTTACATTCAATGAAGGAATTATTTTTTTTGCATCTCCAATTCTATAGTCGATCTTTTCTGTCAACCCGGCTAATTGAAAATAGCTTTTTACTCTGGTTTCCAGTTCTTCATTAATATCTATGGTAATTAATTTGCCCGAAGCACTTAATCCCTCTGCCAGGCAAATGGCTGAGTAGCCGGTGTACGTTCCTACTTCAAGGATGTATTCCGGTCGAATTAAATGACTAATCAACGAGAGAAATCTTCCTTGAACATGACCTGATAACATTCTGGGGCGCATAACCTGCGCCTGGGTTTCGCGATTTATTCTTTTAAGTAGATCACTTTCGGAAGATGTATGATCCGCTACATATTTTAACAAGTCTTCAGGCAAGAAATCCATGTGCTATAAAGGTTCCATCATCAGATAACTCATTTTCCGCTCGTTGAACATTTCGTTTGA
>Ga0154020_10006150_pt1 | contig 14077 bp, 12 predicted proteins | sample Klosneuvirus_201_FD_109709 | JGI IMG/M metagenome (GOLD analysis project Ga0154020, IMG submission 109709) | Active sludge microbial communities from wastewater, Klosterneuburg, Austria - Klosneuvirus_20160825_MG | ecosystem: Engineered > WWTP > Aerobic digester > Activated sludge | place...
CCGGGCATCACCGTCTGCGCGGTGGGGCACAGCATCTTCCGCCGGACGTCGAAGACCGACGTCGGCAAGCTGATGGGGAAGTTCGGCGGCGGCGGCCACCGCGGCGCCGGGACGTGCCAGCTCCCGGACGACACCGCGAACGCCCAGCTGAAGAAGATCCTCGCGTCGATCAAGCGCTCCGGATAGGACAGCGTGAGGTCGCTGACGCTCGGCGTCCTGCCGGAGACGCTCGCCGTCTGCCGGCTGGCGAACGGCGCCGCCCTTCCGCCTCTGCCCGCCACCGGCTTCGCCTCGATCACGCGGACCGCCGACGAGCGGTCGGTGGTCTGCGCGGAGGACGCCGCGCCCGCCGGCGCGACGGTGAACGGGGGGTGGCGGGCGATCGTCGTGAGGGGTCCGCTCGCGTTCGAGCTGACGGGCATCCTCGTCTCCGTGGCGGCGCCGCTCGCAGAGGCCGGGATCAGCATCTTCGCGATGTCCACCTACGACACCGACACCGTGCTCGTGAAGGCCGAGCTCTTGCCGCGTGCGCTGAGCGTGCTCCGCGCCGCGGGACACATCGTGGAGGAGGGGTCATGAAAGGTCTGATGCAGCACGACGCGCTCCTGGTGAACCGGATCCTGGAACGCGCCGTCACGATGTTCCCGGAGCAGGAGATCGTCACGAAGGCGAAGGACGGCGTCCACCGCGAGACGTTCGCGGCGTTCGGCGTCCGGGTCAACCGTCTCGCCTCCGCTCTTCACGCCCTCGGCGTCGAGCCTGGCGACCGCGTCGCGTCGTTCGCCTTCAACACCTGGCGCCATCAGGAGCTCTACTTCGCGGCGCCGTGCATGGGGGCGGTCCTCCACACGCTGAACATCCGCCTCCACCCGGACCAGATCGCCTGGATCGTGAACCACGCCGAGGACAGGGTGATCTGCGTCGACGCCGCGCTGCTGCCGCTCCTCGCGGTCATCGCCCCGAAGCTGACCACGGTGACGCACGTCGTGGTGATGGGCGAGTGCGACAGGAGCGCGCTCCCGAAGAGCCTCGACTACGAGGAGCTCCTCGCCGGCGCCGCTACGACCTTTGCGTGGCCGGAGCCCGACGAGGGCGATGCCGCCGCGATGTGCTACACGAGCGGGACCACCGGACACCCGAAGGGCGTCGTCTACTCGCACCGGTCGACCTATCTCCACGCGATGGCCATCAACCTGGGGAGCTGCCTCGGGCTGACGGACCGGGACGCCGTCCTCCCCGTCGTCCCGATGTTCCACGCGAACGCCTGGGGCGTGCCGTACGCGGCGCTGATGTCGGGCGCCAAGCTCGTCCTGGCGGGCGCCTTCAGCGCCGACCCGGCCTGCCTCGCGGACCTGATCGAAGCGGAGCGCGTCACGATGACCTGCGGCGTCCCGACGGTCTGGACGGCGCTCCTCCACTACCTCGAGAAGACACCGCGGGATCTCTCGTCGCTGCGGCTCGTCACCGTGGGCGGGTCGGCGGTCCCGGTGTCGATGATCGCGGCGTTCAAGCGACTCGTCGGCGTCGACGTCGTGCAAGGCTGGGGGATGACGGAGACGGGGCCGGTCGCCTCGCTCTCCACCCTGACGCCCGAGATGGAGGCGCGCCCCGAGGCCGAGCGGTTCGAGCTCCGCGCGCGCCAGGGCCGCGTCATCCCGGGCGTGAGGTTCCGCATCCGGACCGGCGGCGGCGTCGACGTGCCGTGGGACGACCAGACGATGGGCGAGCTCCAGGTGAGGGGGAACTGGGTCGCGGGGTCGTACTACAACGACCCGACGTCGGGCGAGCGGTTCGACGACGGCTGGCTCCGGACGGGCGACATCGCGGTGGTGGACACGAACGGCTCCCTCCGGCTGGTCGACCGCGCGAAGGACCTCGTGAAGTCGGGAGGGGAGTGGATCTCCAGCGTGGAGCTCGAGTCCGCGCTCGTCGGCCACCCCGACGTCCTCGAGGCGGCCGTCGTGGGCGTGCCGCACGAGAAGTGGGGCGAGAGGCCTCTCGCGTGCGTCGTCCTCCGCCCGGGCGTCCAGACGACGTCCGAGGAGCTCCTCGTATTCCTCTGCACGAAGGTCGTGAAGTGGTGGCTTCCGGACGAGATCGTCTTCATCACGGAGGTGCCGAAGACGAGCGTCGGGAAGTACGACAAGAAGGTGCTGCGGGAGCGGTTCCGCGAGCGCTACGGCGCGTCGGCCTGAAGCTCGCGATCGGGGAAGGCACCGGGGGCGCGGTCGTCCCGTGCGGCCGTTTCGTGAGACAGTCACGTCCGATGGACGAGGAATACCGTCAGAGGAAGATGCGGGTGCTCCTGGCCGAGATCGTGACGCTCCGGCACGACCTCGAGACGAGCTCGCTCCCGAGCGACCCGGGGAGCATCGACGTCCTCGAGACGCACCTGCGCCGCCTCGACGAGCGTCTGGAGCGCGTCCGCGGCGCGATCGAGGCGCGCGCGGCGCTCCCGGCCGCGCATGCCGAGACGCCGCCCGGGCTGGTGGACGACGCGATCGACGTGCTGTTCCGGTCGGTGGCCGAGCTCCGGCAGATGGTGGACGAGTGGCACCCCGGCGACGGCCGCGCCACGCTGGTGAACTAGGCCGGAACGGGCGCGTCGGATCTACGCGCCGAACAGACCCGGGCGCCGGTCCGGCGTCACCTGGAACCCGGGGAACACCTTCCCGGAGTCCGTCACCCCGAGATGCGCCCTCAAGACCTCCGCCAGGACGTCACGGTGGTCCGTCGTGACGGCGAGGTCGCGACCCTCGTGGAGGTCGGCGTCGGCGAGACCCTTCCATTTCCCGAGGACGCGCTTCCCCTTCACCCCACCACCGAGCACGAGCATGACGGAGCCGTGGCCGTGGTCGGTGCCGCGGGTGCCGTTCTCGCGCACGGTCCGACCGAACTCCGTCATGGTGACGACGCAGACGTCGGAGAGCGCGTCGCCGAGGTCCGTCGCGAAGGCGGCCAGGCTGGCGCCGAAGTCCTGCAAGCGGTTCGCGAGCTGGCCCTTCGACGAGCCCTGGCCCGCGTGCGTGTCCCAGCCGCCGCAGTCGGTGGCGGCGATCTCGAGGCCCACGTCGGCGCGGATCAGCTGCGCGATCTCCTGGAGCCTCTTCCCGAGCGGCGACGCGGGGTAGCTCGCGCCGTTTTGCGGGGTGAAGCGGGCGGGGTTGGCGTCCTTCACGATCTTGACGGCGTCGAAGGTCTCGTCGCCGGTCGTCTTCAGCGCGGCGTCGACCGCCCTCGCGTACATCGACTCGAAGCTCGTCTCGGCCTCCTTCCCGCCGCGGAGAGAGAACTCCGAGAGCGAGCTCATGGCGAGGGCGGGGGCGCGTCCGGACAGGGACCGGGGGAGGTTCGGCTGGAATCCGACGGCCCGGAACGGCGCCTCGCTCCTCGGCAGCGCCTGGAGAGCGCGGTTGAGGTAGCCGTCTTCCGTCGACTTCACGCCCGGCGTGCCGGACTCGAGGTAGTCCTGCGCGTCGAAATGCGAGCGCGTGGCGTCGGGCGAGCCGACCGAATGGACCACGGCGAGCGCGCCGGCGTTCCAGTACCGCTCGAGGGGCGCGAGCGCGGGATGGAGGCCGAACGGGCCGTCCAGCGCGAGCGCGGCGCCGTCCCCCGCCCGCGGAATCGCGATGCCAGGGCGTAATGCGTGGTATCGGCTCTCGCCGACCGGAGGGACCATCGACAGGCCGTCCACGGCGCCGCGCTGGAGGATCGTCACGAGGACCTTCCTCCTCCGCCCGTCCGTGAGGCCCAGCGCCCGGCGCGCGAACGCGGGGGAGAAACCGAGACCGGCGAGGGCGATGCCGGAGGACCTGAGGAAGAGCCGTCTGTTCATGGTGTCACTGCTTCTGGAACTCGGGCGAGCCGAGGAGGAGGCCGGCCACCTTCAGCGAGTCGGGCCGGCGCCGTTCGCCGTCCGTGACCCCGTCGGTGTCGGTTGGCGAGAGGGTCCGGAGGATGGTCTCGCGGGTGGAAGTGCTGAGCGGTACCGGGAGTATGGCCCTCGAAAGGGTGTCGACGAGCGCGTCGGCGTCGTCTGCCGCAGGCGCGAGCGCGGACACATCGGCCTTGACGCCCGGGACCCTTCCGGCGGCGACGGCGAGGCCGAAGTTGAGGCGGTTGAGGAGCGCCCCGGCGTTCACCCAGGCGTCGGCCACCTCCGTGTAGCCCGTCGGGGGCTGGCACTGGTAGAGGGGCTCGCCCATCTTCGCGATCTGCTGCGCCAGCGCCGGCCCGCCGGTGGTGGTGCCGCCGAGCGCGCGGACGGCGGCAGCGGCCGGCTCGCGCGGGGTCTTCGTCTTCGCCGCGAAGGCCTGGTCGGACCAGAGCTCGGGCGACGAGAAGAGCACGGCGTAGACGGCGCGGAGGTCGCCGCCCGTCCTCAGGAACGCCGCGGCGACGCGGTCCACGGCCGCCTTGGGGGGATCGTCCGCGATGAACCTCTTGCAGAGCTTCGTGGCCACGAACCGCGCGGTGACGGGGCTCTGCGCCAGGAGGTCGAGCACTTTCTCGCCGTCCCCCTGGCCCCCGCCGGACTTCATCGTGACGCCCAGAACGGTCTTCGCGTTCGTGTCGTGCAGGGCTCCGCGGAAGACGAACGCGCCCTTCTCTCGAGGCTTCTCGATGGACCAGCCGGTGAAGCAGCGCGCCACCTCGCGGACGTCGGCCTGCGTGTAGCCTCCGTCCACGCCCAGCGTGTGGAGCTCGAGGAGCTCGCGGGCGTAGTTCTCGTTCAGGCCCGCGGCACGCCGTTTCGCCTTCGCCGCCTGCTGCGTCTCGGGCATCGCCGCGGCCATCCGGCCCCCGTTCCGGCGCCCTCCCTTGCCCCGGCGAGTCATCGCGGCGGTCGGGTCGAAGCCCTCCTTCGTGGAGATCCAGTTGTCGAGGTAGAAGAGCATCGCCGGGTGCTTCGCCGTGGCGCCGAGCAGCTCGCGAAAGCTCCCGAAGACGTTCGGCCGGATCGCGTCGCGCTCGTACGCCGTCAGCATCCAGCGGTCCTCGCCCTTGTCGAGGAAGACGTTGAAGTGGTTGAACCAGAAGTCGACGAGGACCTCCTCGAGCTGGCGGGGGCTCTCGACGGCGCGGATCACCTTCTGCGCGGCGAGCTCGCGGCCGATGTTCCGCGGGAGCTTCCGCGGGTCGACGAGGTCGCGCATATTCGCGAGGTCGCGCGTCTTCGCCTTGGCGTCGGGATCGTCGGCGGCCACGCCCGCCGCCTTCGCCAGGGCCTGCGGGCGCGGATACGCCGCGTTGAGCTCGGCGATCGACATCGACAGCGTGGGGAACGCGCGCAGCTTCGCCCGGAGCGCGTCGTCGGGAAGGGACGCCGGATCGAGCTGGGATCGCACCCAGGCGCCAACCCCTTGCTTCGCCACGGCGTCCACGTCGCCGGGGCGGGGTCCGTAGGCCAGCCGGTTCAGCGCGTGCCGGGCCTTCTTCTCCTCGCTCCAGCCGTTCTTCGGGATCTCGATCCGGGCGGCGTCTCGCGTCGAGGCGGAGACCGAAGGGGAGACGCCGCCACCGGAGCAGCCCGGGAGGAGGAGGAGGGACGTGAGCGCTCCGGCGGCGACACAGTGGGAGGGTTTCATATGAGTGGAGAGACGTCGCCGCGCCGATCCGGTTTACGGTTCGCGAGGATCGCGCAGGCGATAGACTCCGCCGGTGACTCTGGATGCCTGGTTTGACGAGGCCGAGGACAAGTTCCACGACGAGTGCGGCGTCTTCGGCATCTACGGACATCCCGACGCCGCGAATCTGACGTATCTGGGGCTCTACGCGCTCCAGCACCGGGGGCAGGAGTCCGCCGGGATCGTCACCTGGAACGGCTCGCGGGTGCAGGTGGAGAAGGGGATGGGGTACGTGGCCGACCTCTTCGACGAGAGCCGCCTCGCGCGCCTCGGCGGTTCGTCCGCCGTGGGGCACGTCCGGTACTCCACCACCGGCGAGTCGCTCCTCGAGAACGCCCAGCCCATCGTCTACAACACGAACAAGGGTCCGCTGGCGCTCGGGCACAACGGCAACCTCGTCAACGCCGTGGAGCTCCGGGCCGAGCTGGAGGAGGAGGGGTCGATCTTCACGACCTCCTCCGACACCGAGGTCTTCCTCCACCTGATGGCCCGCTCGCGGGCCGCCGACGTGGTGGGCGCGCTCCGGGACGCCCTGCAGCGGGTTCGCGGCGCCTACTCGATCGTCCTCCTCTCGCGCGAGAAGGTGATCGCGGCGCGCGACCCGCAGGGGATCCGTCCGCTCACAATTGGCCGCCTCGGCGCCGCGCACGTCGTCGCGTCGGAGACGTGCGCCTTCGACCTCATCGACGCCGAGCCGGTGCGCGACGTGGAGCCGGGTGAGATCGTCATCCTCGACGCCGGCGGCGTCGCCTCGGCGTCCTATGCCATGGGCCGGCGGACCGCCTTCTGCGTCTTCGAGCACGTCTACTTCGCGCGGCCCGACTCCACCGTCTTCCAGAAGCCGGTGGCCGAGTCGCGCCGCGCGTTCGGGCGCCAGCTGGCGAAGGAGCATCCCGTGGTGGCGGACGTGGTGGTCCCCGTGCCGGACTCGGGCGTCTTCGCCGCGCTCGGCTACGCGGAGGCGAGCGGCATCCCGTACGGTATGGGTCTCGTGCGGAACCATTACGTGGGCCGGACGTTCATCGAGCCGAAGCAGTCGATACGCCACTTCGGGGTGAAGGTGAAGCTGAACGCGGTCCGCTCCGTCATCGGCGGAAAGCGCGTGGTCCTGGTCGACGACTCGATCGTCCGCGGCACCACGTCGAAGAAGATCGTGGGGATGCTGAAGAGCGCGGGCGCCTCCGAGGTCCACATGCGCGTCTCGTCGCCCCCCACGCGGCATCCCTGTCACTACGGCATCGACACCCCGCAGCGCCGGGAGCTCATCGCCTCCGCGAAGGATTTCGAGGAGATCCGCGCGTTCATCGGCGCGAGCTCTCTCGGCTACCTCTCCCTCGACGGCATGCTCCACGCCTTCGGCCGGGGCGAGCACGAGGCCTGCGCCGCCTGCTTCTCCGGCACGTATCCGGTGCAGCCGGACGAGCCGTGGCCGGAGCAGACGATGCTCTTCGAGCTCCCGCCCGAGCCGGAGCCCTCCACCTGACCCTCGACCCTTCCGATCCGCTGTCGTTCCGGCCCGAGCCCGACGGCTGCTCGGTGCGGCTGCGGCTGCGCGTCTCGGCCGGGGCGTCGCGCAGCCGGATACTCGGCCCGTTCGACGGGGCGCTGAAGCTCTCGGTGAAGGCGCCCCCCGAGAAGGGGCGCGCGAACCGGGAGGTGCTGGCCCTGGTGGCGAGCACGTTCGGCCTTGCGGCGAGCGAGGTCGTGCTCGTCTCGGGCGAGACGGCGCCGGACAAGGTGGTGAAGCTCCCGCTCACGCTTCCGGAAGCGGCCGCGCGCTGGGCTGCTACGATCCGCGGCGCGTGAGCGATCCACCGAAGGCCCTGTCGTACGCGAGCGCCGGGGTCGACATCGACGCCAAGATGAGCGCCGTCGAGCGCGCGAAGGCGGCGATCCGATCCACCTTCACGAAGGGCGTCGTGGGCGACGTGGGCGGCTTCGGCGGCCTCTTCCGCCCCGATTTCGCCGGCATGGCCGACCCTCTCCTCGTGGCGTCCGCCGACGGCGTGGGCACCAAGCTGAAGGTGGCCGCCCTGGCCGGCGTCTACGACACGGTGGGGCAGGACATCGTCAACCACTGCGTGAACGACATCCTCGTGCAGGGGGCGCGGCCGCTCTTCTTCCTCGACTACATCGCCGCCGGCAAGATCGACCCGGCGCAGGTGGGGCTGGTGCTCGAGGGCGTGGCGAAGGCGTGCCGGGAGAACGGCTGCGCGCTGCTTGGAGGCGAGACGGCCGAGATGCCGGGTCTCTACGCCACGGGCGACTTCGACCTCGCGGGGACCATCGTCGGCGTCGTCGACCGCCCCCGGATGCTCGACGGATCGCGGGTCTCCGAGGGGGACCTCCTCATCGGCCTGCCGTCGTCGGGGCTCCACACGAACGGCTATTCGCTGGCGCGGAAGGTCTTCTTCGAGCTGAAGGGGCTCTCGCCTCACGCGCACGTTCCCGAGCTCGGGAAGACCGTGGCAGAGGCGCTCCTGGCCGTTCACCGGAGCTACCTCGGGCCGGTCCTGCCCTTCGTCACCGACGGTCTCGTCTCCGCCATGGCGCACATAACCGGTGGCGGATTTCCGGACAACCTCCCACGGGTCCTGCCGGAGGCGCTCGACGCCGTCATCCACGCCGAGGCCTGGGAATGGCCCCCTCTCTTCAAGGTGATCGCCGAGTGGGGCAACGTCCCCATTGGCGAGATGCTGCGCGTCTTCAACTGCGGTCTCGGCATGGTGCTCCTGGTGCCGCCCGCGAACGGCCTGGCCGTGAAGCACCGTCTCGACCTCATCGGCGAGGACTGGCGGCAGATCGGCCGGATCCAGAGGGGGAGCCGGACGGTACGGTTCGCCTGACGTGGCCGACGTCGTCGCGCCGCGCCCTCTCGTCCCTCTTCCCGCGCGGCTGGCCGTCTTCCTGTCGGGGCGCGGCTCGAACTTCGAGTCGCTGGCCGACGCCTGCGAGCGGGGCGACGTGCCGGCCCGGATCGTGGCCGTCGTGTCCGACCGCGCGGAGGCCGAGGGGCTGAAGCGAGCCGAGCGGCGCGGGGTGACGGCCTACGCGGCCGAGCGGAAGCTCTTCCCAGACCGGCCGGCCCACGAGGCGCGGCTCGCCGGGATCGTCGAGGCCGAGAAGGCCGACCTCATCTGCCTGGCCGGCTTCATGAGGGTCCTCTCGAAAGGATTCGTGCAGCGCTTCCCGCTCCGGATCCTGAACGTCCATCCTTCGCTCCTGCCGTCGTTCCAGGGCCTCGACGCCCAGGGACAGGCGCTCCGGTACGGGGCCAGGGTGGCTGGAGCGACCATCCACTTCGTCGACGCGGGGGTCGACACGGGCCCGATCGTCCTCCAGGAGGCCGTTCCGGTCCTCGCGGGGGACGACGAGGCCTCGTTGACGGCCCGGATCCTCGAGGTGGAGCACCGGCTCTACCCGCAGGCCGTCAGGACGGTGCTCGAGGGGGGCTGGAGCCTGTCCGGGCGCGCCATCCGGCTCGACGCGGAGCGTTAACGCAAAAATCCCTCTTTCGAGGGATTGAGGTCGCCTTTCCGGACGGCTAACTTAGCCGAAGTTCCAACAAGACATCGATTGCGGCGGTAGTTTTTCAAAACGCCGTGAGGGGTGTCGGAACGGCATTTGATCTTTCCAAAGCAGCGCGCAACCGCCCGGAAGCCCCCGGAAGTCGCCCGCGCACCGAACACAGCCCTCTCGCACAGGAGGCTCGTCCGAACGACGGGAGCCGAAGACGCCCTCACTTCGACTCCACCGGCTTCTGCTGGACCGTCCAAGGCCTTGAGCCCCTGTGCTTTTTTTTCGGATCGGACCTCCTCACGTTCGTCCTTGCAGGCCGGCGTTGACGGGACGGGCCGGCGTGAATAGACTCCCGCGATTCGTCCGGCAACGATCCGGGCGGTATCCACGCGGAAAACGGTCCTGGGAGCGGCGGGGAGCCGGTTCCGGACACGTCCGCTCCGGAGGTACCCTTGAACAAGCCCACCGGATGGCGCGTCGCGTTGACGCTCGCTGTCCTCCTCGGTTCCATCGGCGCGTATTACTGGCGCGGGCAGGAGGCGGTCAAGAAGCTGCCCACGGCCCCCCCGGATCCGTCCGTCAAGGACATCATGAAGAACGGGCTCAAGCTCGGGCTCGACCTGAAGGGCGGCATCCACCTCGTCATGCAGGTGAAGACGACCGACGCGCTGAAGGTGGAAGCGCAGGACGCCATCGACCACCTGCGCGATGCCGCGGGAAAGAAGTCCGTCACCCTGGGGACGATCGTCCCGCCCGAGGGAGGCGCGTTCGTCGTCCCGATCTCGGAGACCACCGACACCGCCAAGCTGAAGGATTTCCTGAAGACCGAGCTCCGGCCGTCCGACTGGGACATCCAGGAGCGCGGCCGCGAGTGGCGCGTCGCCCTGAAGGACGCGGCGAAAACCGTCATCGAGGACCAGGCCGTCCGGCAGGCCGTGGAGACGATCCGCCAGCGCGTCGACGCCCTCGGCGTGGCCGAGCCCGTCATCCAGCGGCAGTCGACCGATCGGGTCCTGGTGCAGCTGCCGGGCGTGGACGACCCGAGCCGCGTGAAGGAGATCATCGGCACGACCGGTCTTCTCGAGCTGAAGATCGTGGACGACCGGGGAGGTCCGTTCCCGACCGCCGAGGCCGCCCTTCAGTCCTACGGCGGCGTCATTCCCGTGGACCTCCAGATCGTGGAAGGGTTCGCCGAGGGATCGGACGCGGATCGGACGCGGACGACCGTGTTCTACGTGCTGAAGCGGGCCGCGGCCGTGTATGGACGCGACCTGAAGAACGCGCGGGTGGGGGCTGACCGGAACAACCTGCCGGCCGTCGAGTTCTTCCTGAACGCGGCCGGTGCAGAGAAGTTCTCGAAGGTGACCCGCGAGAACCTGCAGAAGCACCTGGCGATCGTCCTCGACAAGCGCGTCATCTCGGCGCCGGTGATCCAGAGCGAGATCAAGGACACCGGGCTGATCTCGGGTAGCTTCACCCAGGAGAAGGCCGATGCCCTGGCACTCGTCCTCAAATCGGGCGCGCTTCCGGCCGAGATGATCATTCTCGAGGAGCGGACGGTCGGGCCGTCGCTCGGTCTCGATTCGATCCGGCAGGGAATCATGGCCTCCGTCGTCGGGATGCTGCTGGTCTTCGTCGCCGTGGTCCTCTACTACAACCTCGCGGGCGTGAACGCCGTCGTGGCGCTCGTCCTGAACGCGATCATCCTCCTCGGCGGCATGGCCTGGCTGAACGCCACGCTCACCCTTCCGGGCATCGCGGGCTTCATCCTGACGATCGGCATGGCGGTCGACTCGAACGTCCTCATCTTCGAGCGGATCCGCGAGGAGATCGAAGGGGGCAAGGCCCCGAAGGCGGGCATCGACCTCGGCTTCAAGAAGGCCTTCGGGACCATCATCGACACCCACGTCACCACGATCTGCTGCGCTCTGTTCCTGTTCCAGTTCGGGACCGGCCCCGTGAAGGGCTTCGCGGTGACGCTCGTCCTGGGTCTGGCGGCGTCCGTCTTCACGTCGGTCTTCGTCTCCCACCTTCTGTTCGACCTGATCTACGGCAAGAAAGATCGGGTCGAGGCGATCTCCATCTAAGGCCGAAAGTAGGACACCGTGAGACTCTTCAAGAGCACCAACATCGACTTCCTGGGCGTCAAGTGGATCTGCATTTCGATCTCGATCGCGGCCATGGTCGTCAGCACGATCGCCCTGGTCGCGAAAGGCCCGAACTTCGGAATCGACTTCACCGGTGGCGCCAACATCATCTACGCCTTCTCCACGAAGCCTGACGAGAACGCCATCCGCAAGATCGTGGAGGGCGCCAGCGTCCCGGTGACCTCGGTGCAGCGGTTCGACAAGCCGGAGAAGAACCAGATCCTCCTCCGCGTCGCCCAGGAGAAGAAGGAGGGACGCGACGTCACCAAGGAGGTGTCGGCCGCCCTCACCAAGGCGATGTTCCCCGGGACGACCGAGGCCGCGTTCGACCTCAACCTGAACGGCGTCGACGCCCTGCTGGCAAAGCTCGTCGCGGAGGATCCCGAGAAGGTGGCGCAGCGCCCCAGCCTGGATCCGAAGGTGGAGTACGGCCGCACGGCGCAGGCGATCATCGACCTGCGCTCGAGTCAGGGGCTCTTCAAGTCGGTGGACGAGGCCTCGAAGGCTCCGGGCGTATCGCCAGCCGTGGCCGGCTGGCTGAAGGAGAAGACGGTCACCGGTCCCTTCACGCTCCTCTCGGCCGAGAACGTGGGGCCGCAGGTCGGAAAGGACCTCCGCGAGAAGGGGTCCTGGGCCGTCATCCTGTCCTGGGGCGCCATGCTCATCTACATCGCGTTCCGCTTCCATTCGGCGTCGTGGGGCGTCGCGTCGGTCGTGGCGCTCATCCACGACACCTGGATCACGCTCGGCATCTGCTCGCTCCTGGGCACCGAGATCTCGCTCACGGTCGTCGCGGCGTTCCTCACCCTGGTCGGGTATTCGATGAACGACACCGTCGTCGTCTTCGACCGGATCCGCGAGAACCTGACGAAGTCCCGCAAGGGCCCGCTCGGCGAGATCGTCAACCGGTCGATCAACCAGACGCTGTCGCGCACGACCCTCACCTCGGGTCTCACCTTCCTGGTGGTGGTCGCGCTCTTCATCTTCGGCGGCGAGGTGCTTCGCGGCTTCTCGTTCGTGATGCTGGTCGGCATCATCATCGGCACCTATTCGTCCATCTTCATCGCTTCGCCGCTCATCATCGTCTGGGAGGAGTGGCGGGCGAAGAAGGGCAACGGCGCTCCGGCGCCGGTCGCGGCGTCCGGTGCGAAGGGAAAGCTGGCGGCCAAGTAAGGACTCCGGTACCCCTGGTCTTCTACACGGCCGCGGCTTCGTCCGCGGCCGTTTCGCTGTCCGGGACGGTCTCGGTCCCGAACACCCCTTCCCAGCGAGCGACGACCACGGCGGCCACGCAGTTGCCGGTGAGGTTGATCGACGTGCGGGCCATGTCCATCAGCTCGTCGACGGCGAGGATCATCGCGACGCCGGCCTCGCCCGGCAGGTTGAACGCGGCGCACCCGGCCGCGACGATGACGAGCGAGGCGCGCGGCACCGCGGCCACGCCTTTCGACGTGAGCATGAACGTGAGCATCATCAGCACCTGCTCGGTCATCGTCAGGTGGCGGCCGGCGGCCTGGGCGATGGTGAGGGACGCGAGCGCGATGTAGAGCGTGGAGCCGTCGAGGTTGAAGCTGTACCCGGCCGGCAGGACGAAGGCCGCGACGCTTCGCGGCACGCCGAACTCGACGATCCTCTCGAGCGCGCGCGGGAGGGCGGCCTCGGACGAGGCCGTGGTGAACGCGATGACGAACGGCTCGCGGATCTTCCGGAAGAAACCGATCACCGAGACGCGGCAGAGCTTCAGCGCCGGGATGAGGACGATGAGAGCGAAGACGATGAGCGCGGCGTAGAGCGAGCCCACCAGCTTCACGTAGCTGCCGAGCACCGTGAGGCCGTGGTGGGACACGGCGGCGGCCATGGCGCCGAAGACGCCGAGCGGCGTCAGGGACATGACGTAGTCGGTGAGCTTGAAGAGGACGGCGACGGACGACTCGAAGAAGTCGACGAACGCCTTGCTGCGGGTCCCGACGTGCGCCGCAGCCACGCCGAGGAGCGTGGCGAAGATGACCACCTGCAGGATGTCCTGCTTCGCCATCGCCTCCACCACGTTCGACGGGAAGAGGTGCAGCAGGGTCTCGACGAACGTCTTCGGCTTCGCGAGCCCGACCTCCCCCGTGGAGGGAATGGTGAGCGTGGAGCCGGGCTTCACGACGTTCGCGAAGACGAGGCCGATGACGAGCGCGATGGTGGTGGCGATCTCGAAGTAGATGATCGCCTTCACGCCCATGCGGCCGACGGCCCGCACGTCCCCGGTCTTGCCGATCCCGAGGACGATGGTGGCGAAGATGAGCGGGACGACCAGCATCTTGATGAGGCTGATGAACGCCTTCGAGAGGAACTTGAACGCGGCGTAGGCGCCGGGATACGTCTCCGCCGGAAGCAGGTGCCCCAGCAGGATGCCGAGGACGAGCGAGTAGAGGATGATGGCCGTGGACGAGAGGTAGGCCGGGCGCTTCCTCGGGGTCTCGCTCATTTCTTCTTCCGCTCCTTCAGGTACTCGAGGAGGATCGGGATGACCGAGAGCGCGATGATCACGAGGATCACCAGCGTGAAGTTTTTCCGGACGGCCGGGATGTTGCCGAAGAAGTAGCCGGCGAAGGTGAAGAGGCCCACCCAGACCACGCCGCCCACCACGTTGTAGGTGAGGAACTGCAGGTAGTTCATCGATCCGACGCCCGCCACGAACGGCGCGAAGGTGCGGACGATGGGGACGAAGCGGGCCAGGATGATCGTCTTCTTCCCGTGGCGCTCGTAAAACTCCTCGGTCCTCTTCAGGTGCTC
>Ga0154020_10006151_pt1 | contig 14076 bp, 9 predicted proteins | sample Klosneuvirus_201_FD_109709 | JGI IMG/M metagenome (GOLD analysis project Ga0154020, IMG submission 109709) | Active sludge microbial communities from wastewater, Klosterneuburg, Austria - Klosneuvirus_20160825_MG | ecosystem: Engineered > WWTP > Aerobic digester > Activated sludge | place...
AGTGATTGCCCAGGCCGTAGGTGGAGAGGACGGGAGCGCCGCGCTCGATGCTCCGTTCCTCCAGAATCGGGGACAGATCGATTCCGTCCAGGGTGTGTGTGCTGGGCGGAGGAAGTCCGCAAAGTCGGGTCAGGGTGGGGTAGAGGTCGAGCAGACTGACGGGAGCGGGGCACATCTGCGCGGGCCGCCCCGGCAGTGAAATCGAGAACACGACACGGCAGGTCTGTTCCCAGAGGGCGAATTTGGCCCACAAGTTTTTCTCGCCTGCATTATAGCCGTTGTCGCTGGCGAAGACGATGATGGTGTTCCCCGCGTAGCGGCTTTTCTCCAACCCGTCGAGCACTCGGCCGACTTGTTCGTCCACGTAGGTGGTCGCTGCATAGTAGGAGCGGATGTATTCGCGCAAGAGACCGGAATTCACCACTGCGGCATGGGTCCCGGTGCTCGTGGTCCGCCAGCGTCCGGGCGCTGGCACGTCATCGAGGTCGTCCGTCCGGTAGCCGGGCGGGAGCCGAATTGAGTCGAGGGGATACAAATCAAAGTACCGCTTCGACACGATTCGCTCGGAGTGGGGCCGCCAGAATCCGACCGTGAGGAAGAAGGGTTGCTCGTGCCGCGCCTCTAGGAAATCGACCGCTCGCTCCGCCTGCTCCGTGTCCTGCTGAAATTTTGTCGGATCGTCGCGATCCCAATCGTCCGGCAGAGCGGCGAACCGGGTGGGCAGGTACTTGGGGTCTGGCACCCGGACGCTCTCAGGCAGAACGAATGCGAGCAGGTCCCGGTCATTGTAGGTCACGTACTTTTTGTTGGCGTGCCCCTTGAAGTAGCCCGGTGTGTAGTCGGTGACATGATCATCCTGGTAGGCGGTGTGGGCAATTTTTCCGTATCCAGCCGTCAGGTAACCGTGGTCGAGGAAGTGCCGCTGCATCGTGACTGCGCGGGAGATGGCGGCCTGTGTCCGGCGAATCGCCTGGCTATTGTAGTACGCTCCCGACTTCGCCGGATGAATCCCCGTGAGGAACGCCGCGCGCGAGGCGGCGCAAACCGGAGCCGCGGCGTAGGCGTGGTAGAACCAGGCACTGCGCGCGGCGAGGCGTTCGAGATGAGGCGTGCGCACCGGCGACTCGTTCAGGACGCCGGTTAAATTGGCCGGATGATCGTCGATCAGGATGAACAGCACATTGGGACGCGACGGCTGCGCCGGTTGTGCGCCCATCATGGTCCCAGTCCCCATCACCACCAGGCCCATCAGCCACCGTCCGATGCGCTTGCCTGCGCACTCCACCAAGCATGCCCAAAGCCTGCTCCATGGCGCGCCGCGACCCAGTGACCGCCCAACCCCTCGGAACAGCTCCTTGCCTGGATTGAATCTGCGTTTTCCATGAGACTCAAACTGTACACACGATTGGACAACCACCTCGCCCCGTGTTTCGACAGAATTGGATAGCGGCATGGACTGGATCCATGGGTGTCCATAAAGCTCTGCAGGATGCAATGATAAGCGGTAGATGGACTGCGTCATTGCCTGGTGCGTCGGATCGGTTCGAGGTTTGATCGGTCGAATAATCCTTGTCATTTAATACTGTAGTATACACTGTCGTCGCCTTGACAAGCTCCAACCAGGGCTCGAAGTGCAGCCGATCCCACGTGGAACAGGTGGCTGGCCTTCGCTTCGGGGTTGGAGCCAGCGGTCACAAGGTTGGTTCCACGGCGGCGATCTCGTTTGAGCGTTACCTTTCCTAACCGTTCCACACCCCAAGCAGTTGAGTCGTGGCTCCTCCACGGGTCGCCCTGCTCATGCCTCACCCATGCACTCAAGTCGACGTACCTTCCTCAAAAAGTCCGCCTTCCTTACGGCGACCATTCCGCTGGCGGACGCCTCCCTGCGGAGTGCCACGATCCCTGCCGCGAGCCAGCGTGCGCCCGCTGCGGAAGGGTTTTCGGGCAATCTGCCCACGATGGTGGAGGCGGACGGTCGGCTACGATTTGACCACGGTCCTGAGCGGCTGGTGCTGCCAGGTGGGCTACAACCCTATATGACGTGCACTCGTTCAGGTGCGATCATCGTCCAGGGACAGCTGCTGCAGAAACCGGTACCGACTGCTCGCATGCACTATCCGGCCGCCCTCGGCACGGTCGTTTCCCGGGACGGAGGAGAAACATGGAACCGGATCCCGCTTCCTCCCGGCCAGAATGGGGTGAATATCGAAGGAGGCATCACACAGCTCCGCGACGGAACGATGCTTGCGCTGGATACCTACATCGTTCCGGGAGAAACCGCGGGAGTGGCCCGCGGACAATGTTACGTCTCCAGCGATGATTGGCGGACAGTGGACGGCCCGGTCGACGTTCACTTTGATCTTCCAGGCGCCATTTACCCGTCAAAAGACGATGCGGGTCGTCCGCACGAAGCGCAGCGCCTGCATCGTCGGATTGTAGAAATGCCCAACGGCGATTTGCTGACCACCTACTACGGGTGGCTGGACGGCGATCATACGCCGAGCGCCTATGAGTCGCGCATGATCCGAACCCGTGTGGTCTTGGTGCGTTCCAGCGATCGCGGTCATCATTGGAGCATTGTGTCCACGATCGCTGTGGATCCTACCCTCGGAACTGAAGGGTTCACTGAACCGGTTCTCGTTCGGGTCAGTCAGGGGCCAAGGGAGGGGCGCCTGATTTGCCTGATGAGAACCGGTAGGGAACTCCATGAATCCAGATCCGACGATGACGGTCGCACCTGGACGCCCGTGCGGCCTCGCGTTTTCGGGCATTTGGATACAAATCGCACGGAGTTGTGGGTCGACCTGTTCCGCCAGATCAAAGGACGCACCGGCCTGCTGAACGAAGAGAATCAGGAAGAACTCCCAGGCGCGGTGGTCGATCCCGATGTGATTGAATTGCGCAACGGGCTGCTTGTGGCGGCGTTTGGTGTGCGGATCACTGAGAAGGCATGCTGGGTGGAACCGCGACATCCCTGGAACGGAAACTACCTGGCCGTGAGCCGCGATCAAGGTGACACCTGGAGCAACGTGGTGCGCATGACCTCCGGTGTTTTGACCACGCACTACATGACGGTTCAGGAGACCCCCACCGACAATCAGCTGTTTGTCACCTATGATCTTGGCGGCTGGGGGAGGGGCGCGACTCGCGACATTGTCGGGCGGTTCGTCACAGTGACGCCGAAAGGCAGCTGAGTCCTCGTCGCTATACCTCCGGCTGGCCGATCCTTACGTCGGTGTCGCCGCGATTGAAGCGTGCCGGGACCGAGGGCCCGCCCGTTCGCCCGCTCTGCGGGAATTCATGACCTGGGTTGCCCCTTCCGGGGAGGTGGTAAGCCGCAGGGGTGGGCAAATGCGTCTCATCGCTTGCCCAACGGCGCGAAGTCCTTGAGTATGGTCGCTTTTACATGAGTTCATTCGCCTTTGCTCCCCCTCCTAGTCCTGCGGTCCGCCGTCGTGTGGTGGTGACTGGAATTGGTGCGGTCACTCCGCTCGGTCTTAGCGCGGTGGAAACGTGGCATGGTCTGGTCCACGGGCGGTCCGGAATTGGTCCGATCACCCGATTTGACGCCACCCTCTGTTCCGCCCGTATCGCGGGTGAAGTGCGGGGCTTCGACCCGACCAAAGCGCTGGCCGCCCCGCTTTTTCCGCGGGGGCGGGAACGGGATCCGGTACTGGCGCCGTTCACACCGAAGGACTTGAAGAAGTTTGGGCGTTTTACCCACCTGGGTGTGACCGCCGCCGTGGAAGCGTATTCGGACTCCGGGCTCGATCCGCACCGCGCCTCGCTCGACTCGGAGCGCATGGGCGTGAACCTGGGCGTGGGCATCGGGGGACTGCCGGAAATCGAGGCGATGCATGATGTCTACAAGGCCGGCGGTTTCCGGAAGATATCTCCCTTCCTCATTATCCAGATCGCTCCGAACCTCCTGTCGGGACAGGCCTCGTTGTTGCTCGACCTGCGTGGGCCGAACATGTCGATCGCTTCGGCCTGTGCCACGAGCGGCCATGCCTTGGGAGAATCGGCGGCTGCGATTGCACGCGGGGATGCGGACGTCATGATTGCGGGCGGAGCGGAGTCCACGGTTTCGCCTCTGGCCATCGGCGCCTTTGCCCAGATGCGGGCCTTGTCGACCCGCAACGACGCCCCGGAAAAGGCATCGCGTCCCTATGACGCCCAGCGCGACGGTTTTGTCCTGTCGGAAGGCGCCGTGGTCTTCGTGCTTGAAGAAATGGAGCACGCGATTCGCCGCGGCGCCCGGATCTACGCCGAACTGCGGGGTTATGGCGCATCGGCCGATGCCTACCACCTGTCCTCGCTCGCCGAAGGGGCGGAAGGGTCCCAGCGCTCCATGCGCCGCGCGCTCGCCACGGCCGGTCTGGCGGCAACCGACATCGATTTCGTGTCGGCTCATGCCACCTCCACTCCGGGTGGCGATGGCGAGGAGGCGGTCGCGATCGCCACGGTCTTTGCCGCGAACAAAGCCAACCTCCATGTCAGCGCCACAAAGTCGATGGTGGGTCATCTACTGGGCGGAGCGGGCGCGATGGGCGCCTTTGCCGCGGTGCTGGCCATCCGCGATGGTGTGGTGCCTCCGACCATCAATCTCGACGAAATCGACCCGGCCATCGCGGCACTTGGATTGAATATTGCTGCGAATCAGGCGGTGCGTAAACCGGTGCACGCGGCCCTGGCCAACAGCTTTGGTTTTGGCGGGACCAACGCGTCCATTGTCGTAGCCCGGCTTTAGCCCTGAATGCGATTCACGCTTCGTCTGCTCAGCTCGGGCGGGCGAGGGCTTGATCGACGTGCTGGAGGGCCTCGCGCGCCGCGGCTTCCTCCGCGACTTTTTTCGAAGGTCCGCGACCTCGTCCTATGGACTGATCCTTGAGATAAACGACGACTTCGTAGCTGCGTTCGTGGTCCTTGCCGTCGATCGAGGACACCTCGTAGCGCAGGGCACCGTTGCCGTGCACGGGTTGGACCCGTTCCTGCAGGCGCCCTTTCGGATTTTCACCGGACTCGAGCTCGGCGACCCGGCGGTCAACATCGCCATACCATGCGAGCACCACGGACCGGACCGTGGTGAAGTCGCTGTCGCGATAGATGGCGCCGATCACCGCCTCCATGGCGTCCTCGAGTGCTGCGGCGCGGGATCGTCCTCCCGTCGACTCCTCGCCGCCGCCGAGCCGCAGTTGTGCTTCGAGGCCGAGGTGGCGGGCGAGTCCGGCGAGGTACGTGCCCTTTGTCAATGTAGCGCGCCGTTTTGTGAGGCTGCCTTCGCGCTCGTCTGGATACCGCTGAAAGAGGGTGTCGGTCAGCAGCAGGTGCAGCACGGCATCGCCGAGGAACTCGAGTCGCTGGTTGCTCTGCGTGGTTTCTGGGTCGTCCTGTAGGTAGGACGGGTGGGTGAGCGCTTCGACCAGCAACGCCGGATCACGAAACCTGTAGCCCAAGCGTTCTTGAAGATCCGGCAGCAAGGGGGTCATGAGCTTGCGCTGGTGTAGCGACGGACACCGACGTGAAACAGGGTCACGGCAAGCACCCACCAGAAGACCGCGGCCGAGACCAGCCAGACGGTCGACGTCCAGTCGATGCCGTGGAGCAGCGTGCTGGCCGGGACATTGGTCACGATCGTCACCGGCAGCGCATAGACAAAAACCACGGACGCAACCCCGCTGAGGGCCTGGCGTGGCAGGCGGGAGAATTCGTTCAGGCCAAAGTAGCCTCCCTCCACGCCCTTGGCGCTTTGCAGCCAGAAGACCAACGAAATGAAAAAGAGCAACGTGGCGTAATGGATCGCCAGCCCGCAGACGATGAACAGGGCGTAAACCGCGATTTGCGCGGCTCCGGGGTCGAGTCCCAGCTGGCGCGCCGCGTAGATGATCACGCCGAGGGCGATCGGCACATTGAGAAATCCATCGAGATCGATCTTCCGGGTCGACACCATGAAGAGCAGCGGTCCGGGCTGCGCGATGAAGAAGTCGAAGGCTCCTGACCGGACATTGCGGCCCATCTCAAACAGATTGGTCCAGAAAAAGCCCATCAGCAATCGCTGGATGAGCAGGGACGTGCCCACCAGGAGGGTCATCTCCCACTGATTCCAGCCCGCGATACTGTCGGTGTGCCGGTAGATGACCCCGATCAGTCCCAGATTCACCGCCATCCAGAAAAGCTCCACCAGCGACCACATGATGAAGTCGCCCCGGAACATCAGCGTACGAATGACCGAGTAACGCATGCAGGCGAGCCAGAGCCGGAGATAGTGAAGCAGGCGCATGGACGTGACTCAGCCTCCCACGGCGGTGTGCCGGCGCAATCCCCGGGTCCAGAGCAGCTGGGCCACCCCATAGAGCGCGAAGACCCAGAACAGCTGGATGACCAGACCCCGCAGCGCCTCCTCCGGCGTGCCGATCCGACCGGTCAGGAGCGCGGCCGGGAAGTACATTTGGTAGTAGTAAGGCAGATACGAAGAGGCCTCGTACAGCCACCGCGGCAGCAGGTCGAGCGGGAAGACCTGACCGCCGAACACGGTCTCGATGGCGAGCGAGAGAATGACGAAGGACTGGATTTCGAGGAACCAGAAGGTCAGCAGCCCGAAACAGTAGGCGAGGGTGAATTGGATGCAGGCCGACATCAGCAGCGCCGGCACCGCGGCGACATAGGTCCAGCCTGCGGACGGAAGCGATACGTAGTGATAGAGAAACGGGGCCGCGATAAGGATGGGCAGCAGAGCGAGGGATCCGGACACCAGGCGCGCCGCCGCAAAAATACTGAACCGGTAGGCGAAATAGTTGATCGGCTTAAGCAGGAACTGGTTGATCAGGCCGTTGCGGATTTCCTCGGAGACTTCGTAATCCTCGTTCATTGCGCTGATGAAGAACTGCAGGATCAGCATGACGATGAAGTAGGTCAGCGTCTGTCGCAGGTCGAAACCGGCCACGCTCGTCTGTCCGGCAAACGCGGCACCCCACAGGATGAAAACGTAGGCGAGGTGGACGAGGGAGAAACTCGCCCGCACCGCGAAGTTCCACCGGTAGACCAGATTGCTCTGGAGGCCGATGAGAAAGGCGTGACGGTACTTGGCAAACGAAGCCATGCGGGACTAGTCCGTGTCCTTGAGCTTGAAGCGCGAGATCACTTCTTTGGCCAGATTCTTGTACGCGGCCGCACCGGGGGAAAGCGGGTCGTAGGCGAAGATGGTTTTGCCGAAACTGGGCGCTTCGCTCAACCGGACCGTGCGCGGGATCACCGAGTTGAAGATTTTGTCCGGGAGGTGCTTCTTGACCTCGTCGACGACCTGCCGCGACAGGTTGGTGCGAATGTCGAACATCGTCATGACCACACCGCCGAGCTCCAGATCACCGTTCACCCCGGCCTCCTTGATGCGGTCGACATTGCGCAGGATTTGTCCCAGCCCCTCGAGGGCCAGGTATTCGCATTGCAGCGCAATCAGCAGATAATCCGCTGCCGCCAGGCTGTTCATCGACAGCATGCCCATGGAAGGCGGACAATCGATGATGATGGCCCGGTAGCCACCGCTGTCACGCACCGGCTTCAGCACGGAACGCAACTTGTTCAGGTAGTTCTCGGACGTGGCGATCTCGATTTCCGCCGCCGCGAGATCCTCTTCGCTCGGGATCAAGGCCAGAAACTCGTAGGGGGTCGGCACCACTTTTTCCAACGCGACTCCTTCGCCCCGCAAGGGTCCGTACAGGCTCATGCCATCCTGTTTCTCCACGCCCACGGCGCTGGTGGCGTTGGCCTGCGGATCGAGGTCGATCAACAGGGTGTGGATTTTTTTCTCGGCCAGCGCCGCGGCCAGGTTGACCGCAGTGGTGGTTTTACCGACGCCGCCTTTTTGATTGGCGATGGTGAAGACAATGGAACGCATGGAAAGAGACGGGGAGGGAACGACGTGTCAGCAATGGCAGCAAGCCGTCGGTGTTGTCCACACGGCATTCGTGGCGTTGCGGTCGCACCCGGGGCCGACGCGGCCAGGGCTGTTGGGGCTGCGTGGATCGCAGGGGTTTCGTGCTCAGTGGTCCGAATTTTCCCGCTTCGGCAACCTAATTGCCTTAATCGCGCAAGTCCGACTCTGGCCTCGACAAGCCCGGCGCTCCGCGGCGAAGCTCTCCTCCCGGCGAACTGAAACGACGGATCGACCTTTCCTCTTCGACCGTTACGGGAAGGCTCTTCCTCCTTCATTCTCGGGCGATCACCGATTCTTCCCCTTTCCCGATGAAAATCGTCCATGCGGCCAGCGAAGTGTTTCCCTATGTCAAGACCGGCGGATTGGCGGACGCCGTGGGCGCCTTGGCGGGGACGTTTGCGGATCGGGGTCACGAAGTGTCGGTGTTCCTGCCCGGCTACCGGCTCGCTCTCGACCATCCGGCGGCGAGCGGGGCTGAGCGCAAACTGCGGCTGAAAATCGAGATGGGGGACCGGTTTGCCTCCAGCGATGTCTACGTGTTGACGCCCAAGAAAAACCTCACCGTCTACCTGATCTGCCGGGAGGAGTTCTTTGACCGGCGCGGCATCTATGGCAACGGTGAGCGTGACTACGAGGACAACGACAACCGCTACATCTTTTTCGCCAAGGCGGTGGTGGAGACACTGCGGTTGATGGAGTTCAAAGCCGACATTGTGCATGCGCACGACTGGCCGACGGGACTGCTGCCGGTCCTGCTGCGGTACGCGGAACGCCGCCATGGCGTGACCCTTGCGCTCAAAACTGTTTTCACCATCCACAACATCGCCTTTCAGGGCGTCTTTTCCATGCGGTCGTTTCCCCGGACGAATCTCCCGGATGAACTGATGGGCATCGATGGCCTCGAATTCTACGGCCAGATGAGTTTCATGAAGGGCGGCCTGCTCTTCGCAGATCATATCACGACCGTCAGCCCCCAGTACGCGAAGGAGATTCAGACGCCTGATTTCGGCTGCGGTCTCGATGGGGTCATTCAATCTCGCGCTTCCGATCTCGTCGGCTTGATCAATGGCATCGACCGCGCGATTTGGGATCCGGCGACTGACTCGTTGCTGCCGGCCCGTTACACCCCGGACGACCTGGCCGGCAAGGCCGTGTGCCGGACCGAGCTATTGAAGCGCATGGGGCTGACACCCGGCTTCAAGGGCCCAATCTTCGGGCTGGTGGCGCGATTGACTGAGCAAAAGGGCATTTCGCTGCTGCTTGCCAATCGGGAGTTCTTTGTTTCGCAGTCGGTTGCGCTGGTCGTGCTCGGCAAGGGCGACGCCCGCTTTGAAAGGGCTTTGAAGGAACTGGCCGAAGAAATCCCTGGGCGTGCGGCTCTGGCGATGCGCCTGGATGAAACCATGAGCCACCTCGTCGAGGCGGGTTCGGACTTCTTCGTCATGCCTTCGCTATTTGAGCCCTGCGGACTCAACCAAATGTACTCGCAGGCCTACGGAACCATCCCCTTGGTCACGCGGGTCGGTGGTCTGGTCGACACCGTGATCGACATCGACGAGCAGCCGAGCGCAGGCACCGGTATCATGTTTGCCCCCACGGCGGAGGGACTGCAGGGCGGTCTGCACCGTGCGCTGAAACTTTTTGGGAATCGGGCCGGCTATCAGGCCATTCAGCGGCGGTGCATGCAGCGTGACTTTAGCTGGACGAAAGCAGCCGCCGGCTACGAGGCCCTGTACGACGAAAACCTCTGAGACCGATCGCAGTCGCTGCGAGTCCCTTGCGTTGAGGTTTGCGGGCCGACCTGCGGGGTCGACTTGCGAAGCGAACGCTTGTTCACACCGGTACGCACATGCACGTTTCGCCCACCCTCCTCTGGTTTCGCCAGGACCTGCGCCTCGCGGATAACGCGGCGTTGTCCGCCGCGATCGCACGGGGCGGGCCGGTGATCCCCATCTTCATCCTCGAAGACGCAGGACGTTCGCCGTGGCGCCTCGGGGGAGCCAGCCGGTCCTGGCTCCACCATTCGCTGACCGCATTGGCCGCAGCGCTGGAGGATCGAGGGTCGACGTTGATCCTGGCGCAGGGGCCCGCGCAACGGGTGATTGAAGCACTGGTCGACCGCACCGGCGCCGGTGCGGTTTACTGGAACCGCCGTTACGAACCCGAGGGCATGGCCAGGGACTCCGCCATCAAGGCGGCGCTAGGGGCAAAGCATGTCGAAGCGAAGAGTTTCAACAGCGCATTGCTGTTCGAACCCCACACCATCGCCAACAAAACGGGCCGGCCGTTTCAGGTGTTCACGCCGTTTTGGCGCTATTGTCAGAGTTTGCCCATGGCTGAACCGGTGGCAACGCCGCGGGGCCGCATCTCCGCGCCGGCGCGTTGGCCGGACTCCGTGCCGCTGCCGGATCTGAAGTTGCTGCCATCCCTGGGCTGGGACCGTGGATTTTATCCGTTCTGGACACCGGGAGAGGCGGGCGCGGCCCGGCGGCTGCAGACGTTCCTATCCCACGCCCTCCATCGCTATGACGAGGAGCGCGACATCCCGTCGGCCGATGGCGTGTCGCGGCTCTCGCCCCATCTGCATTTTGGCGAGGTGGGACCGCGTCAGATCTGGGCCGCGGTCCGGGGACTTTCGGCACAGTCCGGCGTGTTTCCGGCGAGTCGTGGCGCGTCCAAGTTCCTCGCCGAGGTCGGCTGGCGCGAGTTTGCCCACCACCTGCTCTTTCACTTTCCCACCACCCCCGAGCAACCGCTGCGGGCGGAGTTCGCGGCCTTCCCCTGGGCGGAGGACCCGGAGGGACGCCGGTTGCAGGCATGGCAGCGCGGGCGCACGGGCTATCCCCTGATCGATGCCGGCATGCGCCAGCTCTGGGCGTGCGGCTGGATGCACAATCGCGTCCGCATGGTGGTGGCGTCGTTTCTCGTCAAGCACCTGCGGCTGTCCTGGAATGACGGAGCGGCCTGGTTTTGGGACACCCTTGTGGATGCGGACCTCGCCTCCAACACGCTAGGCTGGCAATGGAGCGCGGGGTGTGGTGCCGACGCGGCCCCGTACTTCCGTGTATTCGCACCGGTGCTGCAAGGGGAGAAGTTCGATCCAAAAGGCCACTACGTGCGCCAGTGGGTGCCGGAATTGGGGCGCCTGCCGGACGACGTGCTCCACCAACCTTGGGAGGCTGCGCCTTCGGTGCTGGCCCGCGCGGGAGTCACGCTGGGTGAAACTTATCCGCGACCCATCGTCGATCATGCCACGGCCCGCGCCGAGGCGCTGGACGCCTTCAAATCGTTGCGCCGCGGGGCGGGGGAGCCAGAGGGCGCATGAAGCGACGGACCGACTCAACCCCTTCCTACCGTCACCTGGTCGTCGTTCTGGGTGATCAACTCAACGCGGATGCCGCGGTGTGGGATGATTTCGACGACCGAAAGGATGGCGTGTTCATGGCCGAGGTCGCGGGCGAGTCGGATTACGTGTGGAGCACACAGACCCGCACGGCCCTTTTCCTGGCGGCCATGCGTCACTTTCGCGATGCGCAGCGAAAGGCGGGACGTCGCGTCACCTACGTGACGCTCGATGATCCGGACAACACCCAGACCCTGGCCGGCGAGCTGCAGCGGGCGGTGCGCCTCCACACCCCGGAGCGCATCCTTTTGGTCGAGCCGGGTGAGTGGCGGGTGCGCGAGGCGATGACCCAGGCCGCCCACGCGGCGGGCGTGCCGGTGGAGCTGCGCCCGGATCGGCATTTTTTCTGCGGGCCGGACGACTTCGCCCGCCATGCCGCGGGACGCAAGCAGCTCCGCATGGAGTTTTTCTACCGCGAACAGCGCCGCCGGCACCGGATTCTGCTGGATGAGTCAGGCGGACCTGAGGGTGGAGAATGGAATTTCGATCCGGAGAATCGCGGCAGTTTCGGTCGCGAAGGCCCAGGCCGGCTGCGGCCGCCGATCGCCTTTCCCCCGGACGCCGTCACGCGCGAGGTGCTCGAGCTGGTCCGGCGTCGTTTCCCCGATCGACCTGGAATCCTCGATCGCTTCGACTGGCCGGTCACCCCCGCGGATGCCCAACGGGCCTTGGACGACTTCGTTGCCCATCGCCTCGGTTCTTTTGGCCGGTATCAGGATGCCATGTGGGAGGGCGAACCTTGGCTCTACCACTCCCGCCTCTCGGCCGCGATGAACCTCAAACTGATCGACCCCCGGGTGGTCGTGTCCGCGGCCGAGCGGGCCTACCGTGAAGGCAGGGCGCCATTGGCGGACGTGGAGGGGTTTATCCGGCAGATCCTGGGATGGCGCGAGTATGTGCGAGGGGTCTATTGGCTGCACATGCCGGGTTATCTGGAGCGCAACGAGTTAGGAGCCTCGCAGCCGTTGCCGGGATTTTATTGGACGGGGGCGACTTCCATGGCCTGCCTGCGATCGGCCCTGCGGCAGAGCCTTGATCTCGGTTATGCCCACCATATCCAGCGGCTCATGGTGACGGGACTCTACAGTCTCATGCTGGGGGTGCGGCCCCGAGAGGTGCACGCATGGTACCTTGCCGTCTATGTCGATGCGGTGGAATGGGTCGAGTTGCCCAACACGCTGGGTATGTCCCAGTACGCTGATGGCGGGGTGATGGCGTCCAAACCGTACGTTGCGACTGGGCGTTACATTCAACGCATGAGCAATGCGTGTGCTGGCTGTCCCTACGATCCTGAGCGGTCCACCGGGGACCGGGCGTGCCCTTTCACCACACTCTATTGGGATTTTTTGCTGACGCATGAAGGTCGTCTGGCGTCGAATCCCCGCATGAGTCTGCAGGTTCGTAATCTCGCCCGCCTGGGCCAAGCCGAGCGCGTCGCCATTCAAGCCCGCGCCCGCCAGGTGCGCGAGCATCCCGCGGGTCCGGCGGGTAGCATGGAGCACCCCTTGCTTCCTCTGTCATGAACGCATGAAACCAGGTTCCCACGAGACTCCGGGGTGCGTGACCTTGCGGCGCGCGGTGCGCATTGAACGCCCGGCGGCGGTGGTGTTCGCCTGGCATGAACAACCCGGGGCGTTCGACCGGATGGCACCCCCTTGGGCGACGATGACGCGACGATCCGCCGCGGGAGGCATTCGCAACGGAGCCCGGGTCGAATTGCGTCAGCACGTCGGACCCCTGCGCCTCCGCTGGGAAGTGGAGCACTCGGATTTTGTGGAAGGCGTGCAGTTTCGCGATGTTGCTGCGCGTTCACCTTTTCAGGTCTGGGAACACCTCCATCGGGTGGAACCGATCAACGGCGAAGCCTGCCTTTGGGTGGATGAGGTTCGCTACCGCCTGCCCGGGGGTCTCCTCGGGCGCTGGCTCCTGGGTCGCCGCGTCCGCTCCGAACTGGATCGCTTGTTCACCTACCGCCACGCTGTGCTCAAGGCCGATCTGGAGCAGCCACTGACGCCGCCCCCCCAGCGCATCCTCCTCGCCGGAGCCTCCGGCCTGCTGGGCCGCGGTCTGGCGGCCTTTCTCTCCACCCAGGGGCACGATGTGCTTCGCCTGGTTCGGCATCCGGTCCGCCAGCCCGACGAATTGCAGTGGAATCCCAACGTCGCGGAGTTGCAGCATGGCCCGCTCGACGGCATCGACACGGTGATCAATCTTTCCGGTGCCAATATCGCGGATCGCAATTGGAGCGACCGGCGTCGCGACACGATCATCCATTCGCGAAAAATGGCGACCAGCACGCTGGTCTCGGCGTTCAAGGACATGCCGTGCCGTCCCAAGCTGTTTCTGTCCGCGTCGGCGGTGGGCTACTATGGCGACCGCGGCGACGCGTTGCTGGACGAGAAGGCTGACACCGGAGACAACTTTCTCGCCCTCATCTGCCGGACCTGGGAGGAAGAAGCCCGCCGGGCGGAGAACCTCGGTATCCGCACCGTCATGTTGCGAACGGGCGTGGTGCTCACGCCCGAGGGAGGGGCGCTCAAGAAAATGCTTCCCCTATTTCAGCTCGGGCTGGGCGGACGGATCGGAGATGGCCGGGCTTGGATGAGCTGGATCACCCCGGACGACTATGCGGGGGCGATCCAACATGCGATCGCCACGCCGACCTTGCGCGGTCCCTTCAATCTCGTGGCTCCGGAGCCGGTGCGGAATGCTGACTTCGCGCGCATCCTTGCCTTCGTGC
>Ga0154020_10006152_pt1 | contig 14076 bp, 25 predicted proteins | sample Klosneuvirus_201_FD_109709 | JGI IMG/M metagenome (GOLD analysis project Ga0154020, IMG submission 109709) | Active sludge microbial communities from wastewater, Klosterneuburg, Austria - Klosneuvirus_20160825_MG | ecosystem: Engineered > WWTP > Aerobic digester > Activated sludge | place...
CCATTGCTTCCACCACGGCGTCGTCCTCAACAGTTCGTTCTCCTCCAATCTCAGCATCATCTTATCTTCTTATTTATTCACACTTTTTTATCAGCCACGAGCTCTCTGTCCTTCCTCGACAACGTGTTCTACAAGATTCGCGGTCACGCCGTCAACCTTGTTACTGGTTGGGAGATTCGTAATAACTTTGACCATAACCTCGCCATGGTACCCGTCATTACCCTGTCCATGTTAGCAGATGATGAGTTTCTGACCGAGTGCATTTCAGATTGTCTACCAGATTCCTGCTTCGGACGCGATTCTGCCAAGTGATGTGAACCCCTCGCTATACTTTATCACTAACCCTGACAACTCCTTCACCAACAACGTGGCGGCGGGCAGGTTCTCCTCTAATGCTCGGTCACACTCGCATGTAGTCTTTGGTTTGATTTCCGTTTTATTAGCTCGCTCCATGGTTTCTGGTTCTCGCTTCCCATTGATCCCCTTGGAGTTCCAGAGGGCACTCACATCGTCTTTCCGCGCATGACTCCGCTCTTGGCCTTTGACAACAATCTTGCTCACTCGTGTGGTGGCTCCGGTCTTCACATCGCTGACCATATCAACGCCAACTCCGTCCCTGGTACCACCCGTTTCCTATTTTTGAATATTCCTTGAATCTATGAGCTCTTATGTTGATCTTAGATGGCGCTGATTCGGATTTAAGGACGAACATCAAGGTTCGGAGGAGTTTTTCTCTCATTTTTTTTGTTATGCCATTTGATTCGCATATCTAGTCGTATGATGTAAATGGCGGCGATTACCTCATCCCTATTGGACCCCAGTGGTTCCCAGTTGAGGACTACAGCATGAGTGTCATCTCCTATGAGACCTACCTGGTACATTATGTCCTCTACTCGTCTCCATCGTGCTCTCAATGATTTTTGGATAGAAAAATCCCATGTCGCTTCCCCAGATCAATGGCTTCACTGCTTGGAAGTGTAAGCGCGGAATCATGCTCCGCGGCGGCCAAACTCAGGTCCGCTGGTCGCGCATTGCCGATGTTGATGTGTATGGCTCTGCCCCATTTCACCCCAAGTATTTACTTTTGTAGTATTTATGTTTTGCTTATTTGTAGTGGCGCTACCTTCATTGCGACCGAGTACGGCTATGGTGAGTTCATTGACGGCCTTGTTGTCGCTCGCACTCCCAATTACGGTGTTGTGACGGACGAGGAGGTATCACAGCCGTCTTTCTACCAATCGATCTTGATGCCTTCCCGAGCTCAGGTTCATTGCAGATTGCTCTTGGCCTTTATGATCTCATCGACAACTCAACGACTGCTCCTTTCCGCTCTGTCTCCGCAGCCTCTATTATCCGCTCCACCTTCAACATCTCTCTCAGTATTCTTCTTGATTTCCACTCGATATGATTTCCAATCTTGATTGTGATGTATAGCTCCTTTGGATGAGCTCAGTGGCTTTGAATTTCAAGGCGGCCCTGGTGAGGTAAACAACAACAAGTTCTTCGACTTCATCCCGAATTCCAAGCGCGTCGCTGCTGCTGCCCTTCACTTGATTCGTGACAACGAGTATCCGTACGCGCTACTTAATGCTCGTGAATCGAAAATTTCGATTTATTTGTTGCCTCTTTCATTGCTTAGCACCGTTGCGATGAATCGTGCATACCGAATCGATGCGGACGGCCCGAGTGTCTGGTTCCACGACATCGATGTGGTCCGATGAACTTCCATCTTCACAATGGTGAGTGCATTTTTATTTGATGGTCTTTGTTCGTTAGTATGACCCTGTCGCCCTCCTCTATGACATGGACGGCACCTTGACCAGCCGTGCCCCTTCGGGCGACAATTGGGCTGTCCTGACGCCGCCCCACCAGTTCTATAACACTTCTGGCTGCATTTTCAACACCACTTTCAACGGTTTCGTGTACTCATTGCTTTCTAATCGAGTTCTTTTCTTTTCTTTTTTCCTTACCCTTCAATGCAGCTGCCCGTCTCACTTCGCCAACTTTTGGTTCGACCTTGATGGCGGCGTGAAGCTCCTCAACACGAGCGTCACTCCTCACGTTGTTGCCGAGTTCCGTCGCCGCGATGCCATCAACACTATCTACGTACCAATTTTCTTGCATGATGCTGCGATTCCACATCGAACAATCTTTCGCCGCTTAGTATTCGACGAATTGCTTTGGTCCTCAGTGCATCGGTCAGAATCCTCCAGCCTCCCTTCCTGATACCACGTTTTACCTTCCCGTCATGCTGTGGTGCGTTTGCATTCGAACCACGTTTCCATCTCCTTCAATGGCTAATGATTTTCTGATAGGAGGGAATACTTGTTCCAGCCTGTGACCACTCTCCCCAACGTCTTTGAAATCGGTATCTCTGATGCGCTCACAAACGTCATTCAGAATGTTCGATATTCATTTTCCCGTTGTGAAAGTTTAAACTTATCTGATGCTCTTATTGCGCTTAGGAGTTCACTGTTGCCTTTTGCTACCCCACGGGCGCTATTATCGAGTCTGTCAATTACAACCTCAACGATTTCGCTGAGCCGGTTCGCGCAGAGGTGACTATCTTATTGGTTGCTTCCTTCTTGACATTGCTTGTAGGCAAACTCTCTGAGCGACATGCGCACTCGCACCTACTCCAATGACCCCGCCATGTTCGGTGATGGCTTCTGGTATCACGACCAGTCCACTGGCTACCTCTGGATCAGGGTGTGTCCTTGGTATCGTGTCGTGTGGTTCCGAGAAGCATTGCTCAATCTGATCTTAGATGGTCTTGCCGCGCTCTGGATTGTTTGGCGAGGCCGATGAGCGCTTCGACGAGGAAGTCGAGGCGTTTATCATCATCAACGCCACTTTCCGTTCGTATTGTCTTGTTGGTAACTAACTCCGTCAGTTTCACCTTCCTCCTATAGCTGCTGGGCAACAGGTCTTTGGCTGCAACGCTCCCGCTCAAGCTCTTTCCGAGGTTCACTGAGTTGGTTTTCGCTAGCAAAAATGCTTGCCGCGTAATTTTTTTGCTTGCAGATTCCGGATAACGATGCTAAGCACAAACTTCCCCCGTTCGTTGTGGTCTCCAAGAGCTTTCCTCCCAATCTACCCGAGGTGGTCAAGCCCGTTCGTGACTCCTCTGGCAACTGCTCGGCCCTCCCTGGTAAATTTTGCTTCCAGTAGTCCTCTGTCGAGATTTGGTGATCTTTTGCTCGACTAGTTTCCTGTGTGATGAATTCCTGGAGCACGTGGACTCATTGCGACCCCTTGTGCTCGTACAGCGGTGTCTATTATGGTGAGACCCATCGCAATCGAACCGTACGCACCACCGTTTCTGGCGCTGGACTCACATGCCCCATCAGCGGCATGCAAAGGGTTTGCAACGTCCCCGATTGCGACGAATTGCTCGCCAATACGCCGACCTTCCAGCTCTCTGTATCACCCGTCAACGTTCCCCCTCCTGTCGGTACCCCTATTTTATCTCCCCAGCTCTTTCTATCGCTTGTAGTTTCAACGGATTGTGTTCGCAGGCGTCCAGGTCTCCCCAACTCCCTCGCCCACCTCTACTGGTGTCGCCACGCCATCCGCTCGTTTACCACCTCGTATCATCTGCCGCTATGTGAAGTACTGCTATCGTTCTCGCACTGGCCGCTCGTACACTCGCGGCACACGTCGCTGCACTCAGCGCTACGTTTGCTCAGATGCCCCTTCGACTTCGGTCCTCGGAGCTCTTCTCTTCGCGGTGGTCTCTGCCTTCGTCGCTGTCGCGCTGGCTCTCTAAGACACGAGTATTCTTATGCATCGCTTTGTGAATTAGATATTTTATGGAGTGAATAACACCGGCTTGTTCTGGCACCGCAATTTTGCTATCCCGGATTCCGAAGTTCGTCATCAACGAGCAGTCTCACATTAGCCTCCTAGAGGTGCCAGAGACTGGACGACTCTTGAAGTCAAGGCGAATCGATAGCTGAGTGTATTCGACAAGAATGCATTGACATGTTTTCTCCAATATCTAACGTGCCTTGCCATTCGGGACGATGGGCGCCTTCATCTGACGGTTTTGTTTCTTCTGCTTTTTCTTGTTCTTCAAAACGTTGCCCCCAGTAACTCCAAAGTCAACTGGGCTCTCGCCGTCGTCACTATCACCTCTATCGTTTGCCATCGTCTGAGTTCGTTTCGCTGCCGCTGGAGTCCCCGATTTGTTGGACCTTTGTGGTTGAGCTTGAGAATTGGTCTTTCCAATTGTAGACGACTGTGTCTCCTTCTCCTTTCCTTTCCCTTTCACCGGCTTCACTTCGTCGAGTTCCATGCTCATATCATCCTCGGCATCTCCATCGATGTTGTCCTCACTGCCGTCGACGTTAGAGAGGTCCATCTCATCCTCAGAGCCAAGCGCATCATGTTTCTCCACTCCTGGTCCACCAAGCTCCATTTCAAACTCGCTAGAAGGAGCGTCGCTAAGTACGCCAATGGAAAAACATACGCAAGGAAGTGAAAGTACTCTTCAGTGATCTTGCCTCTCTTAAGCTTCTTGAGGAGCCGAGCGTCACGCAAGATCTCTTCCTCATCTGCCGAGTCGTTGTCCTCGAACATTTCTGCCAGCTTTCGTTTCTTAGCAGCTTGCTTTTGCTCCCACTTTTTCTGCTTCTGTTGCTTTTTCTTTTCCTTCCTACAAACAAAAGATTCACACACAAAAAAAACAACGTATTGATGAAGAGCAGTACTCGGCGTAGACGGCTTTGGAATTGGCGAGTTTCTCGAGGCGCTGCAGTTCCCTCTTCTTGTCCTTGTACGCAATGTTATCTGTGTCCTCGTCCTCGAAGCCTTTGATCGTGATCGCCTTGAGCTCAGCCATACCTGGGGTCTGCGTGAAGAGAATTTTAAGTAAAGAGATAGTGAAACGGGAAAAAGGAAAAAAAAAACGTACTCTGAGTATACCAAACGAGTGGAGGACCTTTCCGAAATCGAGATCTTTCAACATGAAGATGAAGCTGCACTGATGCTCCGTGTATGCCCTCACGTAAGACAAGAAGGCGTTCACACTCTAGAACTCTTAGCGATGAGTGGGCGGCGCGAGGTGAAAGACATAAAAAGAGAACCTTGTCAAGTAAATCGCGATCCTTCCGGATGAGCGTCTTAACCGCTCCGATTATATCAGGGAGAGGCTTGCTTCCGTCCTCGGCTCCGAGCAGCTGTGAAATCTCTGTCTTCTTTATTGGGACTCCTCGCACTCTCAGAAAGTCTACAATATAAGCTGAGCTGAGATGGAATCGAAAACGAAACGAACGAAACCATACCAACGTATGTGAGCTCATTTGGGAGGAGGAAAGCGACAGCGTTGCCCTCGAGTCCCATACGCGCAGTGCGACCTATACGATGGACAAAGAACGCGGGATCTTGGGGAGGGTCGAATTGTACAATCCAATCTAAAATGACCATTTAATGAGAGACGAGGCAATGGATATGATATCAATGCTACAAGGGGGTTACCGATTGGGTGATCGTTGAAGTCGAGACCCCGAGCAGCCACATCGGTACAAAGGAGCACGGCTGACTCGGCCATGGTGAATTTCTCGACAAGGCCATTGCGCTTGTTAGCAGGGATTTTGCCATGGAGTGACAAGAGAGTAATTCCTTTTAGCTGAGGAAGCATACCCATCATCTGGAGGGATATCCTTATAATCAACATTCGCAAGGCACCCGAAAACAATTCATGCGAACCTTCCAGAAGTAGTCGACCATAGCTCCGGTCAAGAGGTACACAATGACCTTCTTGTTCCTCCTCGTTGATAGGAATTGTACGAGGAAGGGCCATTTCTGGTCGGCTTCGAGAACAAGGTATTGATTGTTAAGTCTAACATATGCGATGAGAGACAGTGAAGAAAGAAAATGGGATAAGATGAGATGAGCAGCGAACGTGGCGGGGATAGTTTGAACTTCATTGGACTCTTTGTGCTTGACATTGACGGTTACTTTGATCGGATTTCGCATACCCGCTTTCACCAACTCCTCCACTTGTTTTGTTTGTGTCGCCGAGAATAATCCCTGGAGGGCAAGAAGAAAAATATATATTGGGAACGATAGATGGGAATCGAAGGAAATGATATACAGTGCGGCGCTGTTTGGGAAGTTTCGAAAGGATGCTCTCAATGTTCACCGAGAATCCCATGTCGAGCAGACGATCCGCCTCGTCCATCACCAAGACCTGAGCAAGCAGCGATGGATGATTATCGAGCGCGTGGAATATCAAATCATAACAAGAAGAGGGAATGGGAACTGTCAATCTGCATTAACAGTTTTGCATTCACTCTAATAATTGTGTTGATTTCAACATGTAAGTGGGGTACGGAAATGACGAAAGTTACCTCAAGAGTTTTGATATTGAGGGCTTTGTCGGTCTTCTGTAGAACATAATCCAGGCGGCCAGGGGAGGCGACAATGATGTTTGCGCCTCTTTCTTGGATAGAACGGAGATCATCATTGATATCAGTTCCACCTAGATGTATAATTCAGAAGATATAAAGGAGCAGAACATTTAGAGGAGCTAAGGACCAACGAGCAAGACAGAGGTCAACTTCTTCTCCTCACCGAAGCTCTTCAAGAAAATATCCAAAACATTCATAATTTGTCTCGCAAGTTCTCTACAGGAAAATGATAAGTATAAGGGAAATCAAATTGATAGACGATTGATAGAAAGTGCCTGGTGGGCGTGAGAATCACCGCGCCGACGTCTTTCTTCTTGAGAGGCTCCTCGAGGTTCGTGAGCTTCTCGAGGATTGGGATGAGGAATGCGACCGTCTTTCCAGAGCCAGTAGGGGCCTAAACTTACATATTATGTATATGTGGAGGATAAGTTCCTCTGGCCAGATCTGGAGGGTCAAAGAGAGCGAGAGAGGCAAGGATGGAAAGCGCGTGGAGCTCGACGAAGCTCGACGGAGTCCATCAGGCCTCCCATACCACTAACAGCCCCTTGAGCTGTTAATCTTGAAGTAAATATAATAAATACAAATCTGAAATTTTATAAAAGGCCCCAGTAAAACAAAGAAGCGAAGGCGGCAGAATTGGGGCACAAGACTGGAGCGAGCTCGAAGAGGGCTAGACTCCAACTCACCTCCCATCACACAGAAAACCACGATAAGAATCTATGAATCAATATATTATATACCTCGACCGCAACATCGGCGTTCTTGAGGAAGTGGGGCAGTGTCGCCGCCTGCACAGGCGTCATGGCCGAGAACTTGAGCTCTTCCTCGAGCACGCGCAGAACGCGCTCCGACAGCGCCGGCTGCAGCGTCCGCCACTCGCCCGCTTTAGCCATATCACGAAGGAAAATGACGGAAAGAAAACGATCGATTCGGGTGATTCGGGTCGACAGAGTCAGTCAGCCCTGCCTCCCTGACAGCGACAGACCGGCCTTAACCGCGCTCCGAGACTTTAATAATGCGCCTGTGAAATCGAGAAAGACGACGCTTTTTTTGAGTTCTTTTACTTTGAGATTCTGAAATTCTAATCATTGTATTCTTCTTCAGCGTTGTTAAAAGCAGCTCACCTCAGCTGACAGGACGATGCTCCACTCTGACAGCAATGGACTTCTCGTCGTGTGTCACTTGGCTCACTTTCGACGATGAGCAGACCCACCGAGACCAGCAAACACGTCCTTCTTGCTCGGACATCAATTTATGCATTGAATTCTCATGGAATTAGAGAATGGAAATACAACAGTTTCAAGAGAAACACAGAAGGGAAGATGAGACATTCTGTGTTCACTGAAAACAAGTTTTTGCATGACCTCATGTCAGTCAGACAAGTGCCCCTCTGTTCTCGCTGGCCTCTTGTCATTCATTTGTCCTTGCCTGACTCACCATGCTTGACATGAAAAATTTCGTCATTTTCGCCCTTGTGGCCGCGATGTTCGCCGTTGTTGCGCCTTCTTGCGCCGCCGCCACGACTGTGACCGACGCCGACACCCTCAGCCCTGCCCCCGACCGCCTCGCTCTGATTCCTGACCTCATCATTCGTCCCGAGCTCTCCGCCTTCATTGAGGATATCGACAGGTGGGAGAAGGACCTGGACATGCGCATTCACATGCACGCGTCGCAGCTTCAGATGAACCTTAAGCGCGAGACGTCATTGCTCGTTGAGCTCGACAAGGCCTACTTCCGCTTGAAGTGCCTCATCGTCGCCCTCACGTCGACTCTCATCGTCTCTATTGTCTCCTTCATCCTGACAGAAGTCTCTGTCAATTACCAGCGCTGCCGCGGCAAGACGAGCAAGAAGGAGACGGAGGTAGAGGAGACCTTCTCTGATTGCGACGAATGGCAGCTGAAAGACCTGCACTTCTGTCTTTCCCAGAATTCCATTCCTACCCTCCCTTCACTCCCGATCATCGAAGTCCATCGTCATCCGGTGATAGCCATCCACAACGATAATGAAAGTTTGCGGATCCACTGCCTCCACCTCTCTTCCAATGAGGAGAGCACCCAGTTCGAACTTCTCTCCTCCGCGATCAATCTTAAGCCGTCTCCCTCAGTCGAGACTGAGAAGGTGCACTCGTTGATCGCTCTTCCAATCTCTCCTCTGATTGGTGGTAGTCATCAACGGCTCGAGGCACCCCTCGGTGAGCGCAAGGATTTGCCAGTCTTGTGGTCCTCGTCGGAGGACGTTGATCCTCTTGTGGCTGGCGAGGAAGCCCCTCTGTCTTTGACCTCTCCGGATGTTGGACAACAAGAGGCTTCTGCAAGCAAATCAGGACTTTCGAGAAAAAAAAGGAGGGAGATGAAGAGGGCGATGGAACGTGCTCACAGTGAAGCGGCGGAGAAGCTCATCCTGTTGGAAGAGAAGTCTGGGTCACCGGAGGAGGAGGAGGAGGAGGTGATGGATGATGGCATTGGGTGGAGGATATATCTTTCAAAGAATTCCGCCAAATCGATGAACAGGGAGATGAGGACGAGGAAGGAGGAAGATGGAGAAAACGAGAGTGTGATTATGGTGGCGACTGAGGAAGCGAAGCAAGATGGTCCCATGACTCCCATCGTGGCCAAATGGGTCATGCCAAAGCGCCTGGAGGTGGACGACCAGGAGGAGAAGGCGAAGGAAAAAGAGGATAAAGACTCTCGTAAATGGTCCGAGTACCTCCAGATGAAGAAGGGTGAGACAAACTGTGAAGGCGACATGGTCCTCTCCAGGGTCCCTTGCACCCTCGTCATCAACACCAAGAAGAGCTCGAAGCTGCCTCGAGTTGTCCTCAAATGCGAGCGCCTCGGTGTGCAAGCACAACGCCAGTACTAGCCACGCAATGTCACTCGACAAGATCATTTGCTTCCTCCCCCTTGAAAATCGCACCTTCTACGCCAAAGAGAGCCCTGAGTTGGCCAAGCCCACGTGAAGTCATTCGCTCAATCGGCACGAGCTGGACAGGGCTGCTGACCAGTCCTGGAGACCTGAACACGAGTCGGATTGTCGCCTGAATATATTGAATAAGGCGCATGGGATTGCTCTTTTCTCTTTTGAAGAGCAATCGTCCATTGGGAATCTGTAAGTCGAGGCTCCGCTATGCCACGCCTGAACGCCATTCCGACCCGCAAGTTCACAAACCCTGTCAGCAGCCTAATCCAACCCCACTCTCGTCACAACCAACCCCTCAAGTTCCCACAGTAAGCAATCCGCGTCAAAACTTCAAGTTACCTTTTAATATTGTGCTCCGAACTCAAGTTCATCTCCTTCCAACCATAACAACTCTCTTCTCGTCCCTCCCATTCAAGTTCCGAAGCAATGCCATTTCGTTTTTTGAGTTGCCCTGTTATCTTGTTTCAATTGTACAGAAAATAAGTGAGTTATATTTCGACTCGTAGTGTATCAAGGGCTTCCATTGAGTCCTGTATTGTCAACGTTGATGCTCGTGCAGATGGGACAGTGACAGGACTTGACGCCGTGCCTCTGCGCCATCTTCGTTCCGTACTTGAGATATCCTTTATTGATGAAAAGACTCGGAAACGTTTATAACAGCACCATAAATTGGCGCGGAATCGCTACGAGCGGCGAGTGTACTTGACGGTGACGTGGCGGGTGGGAGCGGCCACCATGCTCGAGAAGTCAATAGGGTAGTCAGCCTTGGATCCGACGAGCTAAGGCAAAGAGAATGATGAGAAATAGATAATAAAAAAATGAAGAGTGAAACTGAGAGAAAAGCGAAAATGAGAATGAATTGGAACAAAGATGCACCTCAAGATCGTAGTAGCGAAGAAGGGTGGAGAAGATGACCTTCATCTGAACATACGCGAATTTCTCGCCAATGCATCTACAGATGATCTGGTGAGAGAAACTATATTTTACAAAGGCAAGTAATGAAGATGGTACGAGTGACGTCCGAGCGAGAACGGGAAATAAGAGTAGGGGACAGTTCCGTCAGCCCTCTCAATAAAGCGCTCCGGCTCAAACTTCTCCTTCTCTCCAGTGAAAGTCTAACCAATCTAGAAATCAGAGAGGGAAAACGAAATGAGATGAAAAACTCGCTCGTACAGAGAAGCAAGAGATAGCATAGGCGTTGGGACAAACTACGGCGAGGGTTCCCGTGGGCACCACGTAGTCTTTGTATTTGAAGTCCTGGACAGCCTCACGCCAAAGTGAATAGAGAGGAGGAGTGAGACGGAGGGTCTCTGAAAACAATCAATGATTCGAGAAGAATAAAGAGGCAAGATGAAGGAGCAAACGAGTACCTTTAAGGACGGCATGAAGATACGGCATCTCCTTCACCTTATCGAAGTCAAGAGCATCCTGAAGATTTGCCTCGCCTAAATTGAAAGAAGCGTACTCATAAGGATTGGTGGTTCCATGCAGCGACACCACACGGTCTATGTACCACCCATGACTGCTTTTTGCTCCTCGATGAGCTTCTCCATGATGGGCTTCTCGCAAAGGGTGTGGACAGCACACCACGCGAGGGTCGTGTTCGAGTTGTGTTGGCCGCCTAATTTCAAAGTACGATCAGAGATGGTGAAATCGGAGGCAGTCAACGGTTGGTACCAAGGAGGACAGCAATCAAGTTGCCAACAATCTCGTCATCGGTGACAATAGAGCCATCATCGTACCTCGCCGTCTAGACAAAGGAACATCACAACCACGAAAAGGAAACAAATGGAACACGTGATGAGTGTACAAGGAGGAAATCAATAAGGTCGTCGGCCTTGAAACCAGTCTGGCGACGGTTCTTGATGATTGCGTTGTACATTGAGCCAAACTCGCGCCTTGCGGCATTACTACGGCGGAGACCACTCATTTGAGTGAACCAAATGATGAGAAATTCAAAAAATAACTATTACCGGCGGCGGGCGGCGGGCTGAGGGAAATCAGGGTAGAAGAAGGCGAGGCCGTTGATGGAATCGTCCATGTCTTTCAGGAGCTTGTGAGTGTTTTCCTTCGCCATCAGTGCGCGGACCTCAGGGCCTTGCAGACAACTACAACTCACAACCACCATTATCAATAATATAAATCGATCACGAGAAGAAGAACGTCATACGATGTCGAGGTATAAGTGGTGAGCTGGGCAAAGATGGTGGTGAGGTCAGCCTCGCCGTGGGTGCCGGGCATCTTCTCGTTGAAGTAAGCGATCGCCTATTCAAATGATTCTAAGAATCTTCCAAAATACGAAATCGCGAAATCACGAATGACCTCATCTTCGATCATGGTGACATAACGCTTGAAGTTGGGGACGGTCATCGTAGCACCAGCGAATCTACCAAAGTGTCCTTGTCATTAATCACTCGCTCCAATCCATGGGACGATGACGAGGACAGCGTACTTGCGGAAGTTCTGGAACTTCCAGTCAGGAGCATCATAGACAACGCCAGGACCAAAGATTGGCTTCATGAAAGAGTAGGCCTACCAACATACAACAAATAAGAACCACTAGGGAATGAAGAGGAATGCGCAGACTGACCTTGGCGGCGGAGAGGACCTCCTCGGGACACTCATAGAAAGCGCGGTGGGCGTCATTGCCAATGAAGAGCACGACATCGCGGCCCAGAAGCTGGAAATACGTGGCATCGCCAACCTGGACAAAGGGATCAAGAGCGAGCGCAAACAATTCTCAATGACAGATGGCGGACCTGCTCGGCCTGCTTGGCGAAAAAGGCGAGCGGGTTCTTGCCGAACTCAACAATATTGCCGACCCACGGCAACCAGAAGCCCTTGGCGAACGGGGGCATGTGGGCATACTTACCACGATTCAGCACCTACAAGGAAGAGCTTACAGCAAACCACGTCAGCGCGTGAAGGATTGCACGCGGACGGGCGCAATAGACAAAATCATCCAATCATTATACCATAATGAATAGAAAATGGAGAAAATAAATCAACCAACCAAATGCTCTTCAACATAGAGGTTTTGTGCCCGAAAAATGCAGCGCACGGCGAGAGGAATGGAATCTCGACCGCAAGGGCAACGACGACCTTAACGACGACTTTCCTCGGCGTCCCTTCACCAACTCGGAAAAAATAAAGAAATATTGCTTTAATAATATGAATTAATGGTCGAGGGATCGGTGAACAGGATCAACGCGGAAGCGGGACAACCTGGAGGACCTTCATGAACCCGCCATCCGCATCCCGAACACGCTGGCTCTCCACAGATATTCACATTTTGCGTTCCCAAAAGAAATTCAGAAAGGTTTTATCGTTCTAAAGGATGTCGGGGGGTGGAGAGGGCGTACCCAGGTGACGGCCTTGTAGACGACGAAGAGCGCGACGATGAGGCGAAAGGGGGCGAGCTCGCCTTGAGGAAAGAAAAAGGACTGGATCAGCGACATGAGATGCTTCAACCAAGATCCGCTTCAATATCTCCACTTCTTAGGGAAGATAAGGAATGTGCTCCCGAGTCCTGAGTCGAATGTGCCACCGCCAGCCAACGGAGAATCCGTCTTCCGATGAGGCGGCAAATCAGAGAAACCTTCACGAAAGGAGTGCAACACTACCGGTTGGAGAATATTGGATTCAGATTTCAACGAGTTCAAAACACTCCTGTAGTACCGGTCATTCGACTAGAGAGTCTGCACTCGGCAAAGTGACGAGTCACTATAAAAATGACAGAGACTGATACTCGCTGCTCAAATAACAGTGCGACACGAAGCGCAGCTTAAATCTCTTTATGCACCAGAACGCGAGGAGCGACCTTTTCAGGCCGAGAAGATCACATCATTATTCGCCAAGATGGCATGGTAGACTTTAGGCAGCTCGCTTCCAATCTTCAATGCCGCCATCGGGTCCGTGTCCAGAAGCTCCAGGTAGCTACATGCATATGGAGCGATCAGATAACGAGAAAAGGGCCATCGTGATCTGCAAATTCGGCGTGCCCTTCTGGATAGAGAAGATTCGGGTTAATACAGATGCCAATGTTGTCTAACGTCATCTTGTTCGTCGTCTTGTGTTCCGCCAATTCGACAAAGAATCGAGTGAGGAACTCCAACAGATCGAAGCTCGCCTTAGGCAGTCGTTTCACCAACTCCTTCAGCTTCGTCGCCACAAGAGATTTGTCGGTCGATTCTACGAAAACAATAAATGTAAAAAGAAAGATCTGATCCCGAAGAATGAAATGCTCCTCGTACCGACAGCTGCACCAAAGTCCTTGTACAGGGCGAACGTCAGCAGCGGCTCCGGCAACTGGCGAAGGTATGTCTTGAGGAGGTCGCCTACGTCATGCACGCTCAGCTCATCCCATACTAATGGCTTTCCTATAAATACAGTAACATCAAAAGGCGTCATAAGAATACAAAAGAGCATCTAGCCGATTCTAGTACCGCTGTCAATATCAGCACGAAGCTTCCTTCCCATAACGCTGGAGCCAGAGATTCGGAAGAGGCCCTCGGTATCCATGCCTTCAACACAATTGTAGCGAATGAGGCTTCAATAAAAGCATCGATGATAAATGAAAGGTGGTACCGCGTTTGCGAAGCACGTCGACACAGTCGACCACAAGCTTCGGCAGGAGACTATTCTCGCGCTTCAACAGAGCTTCCAGCTTGATGCCATACACCTCAGTGCCGCTGTAGGTCGACAGATACTACGAAGAGAGATAAGAGGTGAAGACGTCGCATA
>Ga0154020_10006153_pt1 | contig 14072 bp, 14 predicted proteins | sample Klosneuvirus_201_FD_109709 | JGI IMG/M metagenome (GOLD analysis project Ga0154020, IMG submission 109709) | Active sludge microbial communities from wastewater, Klosterneuburg, Austria - Klosneuvirus_20160825_MG | ecosystem: Engineered > WWTP > Aerobic digester > Activated sludge | place...
AAACAGCGCTTCAAGAGCCCCCACGCTTCCCAGATCGTGCGGGTCTGCGTTTTGAACGGCTTTCGCAACAACCCGAAGCAGCGCGTCCACAGAGAGCGCATCCAGTTCCTGATCGATCATGTCTTGGCGCTGGGAATCCAGCACCCAGCGACCCCAAACGGACGGCGAGCCATGCCGCAGGGTGTTTGAAGCGATCTCACGCGCCCACTGGACAAAACAAACTGCGGGACGCAGGGTGAGTCCGCTCCGTTCGTCTGTCCCCAGCAAGCCCGCCTCTGCCAGAAGTTGCAGCGCTTCGTGCGGATCGGGAGACGTGGTCTTCCGAATCAACTCGGCTTCTGCTTTCTCTCTGTCTTTGGCCGTCTTTCCCCGTAGCTGCTTGAGCGCGCGCTGCATCTCTGGCTCTGTCCTGCGGGTGGGAAGCTGTGACGCAGGAATCGCGGGCAGCCACTTTTCTTTGGGCAGTCCAGCATGAAACGGAAGAGACAGATTGCGGAGCTTCCAGTCGACCATCGACCGAAACAGATCCTGCGCGTGGGCCGAAAGCCACAGTGAGCCATCGCGATCTTTGGGAAAGGGCCGGATCGCTTCCGCAAACAAATGATCCGCGAGCTGATCCGGTGTGAGCTGGGTGAGCTTGCGCGGTCCTTCTCGATGCAGCCGCGCACAGAGCGGCAAAAGGTCGTGCGGCGTTGGGAACAGCACGTGACGCGGATCGATTTTGTGTAGCCACTCCAGCATCTTCTCTGCATCAAACAGACTCTCCACACGGTGAAGACGCGCCGCGATCCAATCGAGGAACTGCTTCGGCCAATCTGTGCGCAATGTCCAGGTCCACAAAAACCACTTCGTCAACCGCATCGGCTGGGTCTGGAGTCCGCGATCCGTAGCGGGGCCGTTCTGCGATTCCCACCGCAAGAGAGCCGGATGTACAAACGGCGCAATCACGGTGGTCTGTGGACTTTGCGCAAGCCGCTCACAGGCATCGATGTCTCGCTCTGGGTGCGCTTCATGGACCAGGATAATTCGTCGTTTCTCATCGGGCGGACTTTCCAGTGCGTCGGCAAGATACTGGACCCGCACGCAGGTCACCAGACCACGAGAGGCGTAAGCGTCCGCCCATAGCCGGGCTCCGGTGCCGCGTGGTGCAACGATCCACCACGCTCGCGCGGCGTCCTTCCGATCTGACTCCGGCACAAACGTAGGTGGCGGAGGGCGGAACCCGAAAACCTGCCCCATGCTTCCGAGACTCGGGTCGAGCAAGTTGACCGGATCTTCCGTGCGCAGATCGAGCGGTCGCAGCTCGGGGAAGGCGTCGAAAGTGTGGAGGACCGGAGACACGGCTTTCTTGGGAAGAAGCTGTTCGCGATCGACTTCGAGGAGCGCGCAGATCGCGTCGAAGATCTGCTCGCGCTTTTCAAACCAGCCGACATCCCCCTTGTCGAGCTTTCCTAGGTAAGTCGCAAGGCTGTGCGCTGCTGGCAGATCCTTGGGCTTGGGCTTGTTCCGGTGCAGCGCGTCTGCGAGCTTTCGGAAAGACGCGAACCCCTTCTGCTCCATCGCTTCGTGCAGTGCTGTCTGGGTCATGCGGGCAGTCTGCAGCATCCGTTGTGCGACTGCAATATTGGCTCAACAGAGATCAATATTGGAGCTATGGTTGCACGGACTTGGCCAGCAAACCAGACTGGGCCCCAAGGAAGACGAGGATGATCCATCACGGGTTTGTCAGCAAAAAGGAGTGTCCAATGGCCAAGCGACTTGTCTCTGCACCACGCGACTACGAACCGTGGCCGGTGGAATATCTGATCGATGAGGAGGAAAGTGAGCGGAAGGAAAACAGCCCGAAACCGCAGAACACGAAGGAGGAGAAACGAGTGTCCTCTACAATGGATAACAACTGAGGAGGGAGGACGAGAAGATCGGATGGGTTCGGCTAGTTCGGCTCGTGTAACCGCGACGGGTCGCGAATCAAGCGCACGCCTGGATTCCCACCGTTTAGGAACATCACTCCTTCGCGCTCAAATGCGTCTCGAATTTTGCTGCGCGTCGCTGTCGTTGGGCTATGTCGGCCCGACTCCCAGTTGTGAATCGTCGCACGAGTGATTCCCGCTTTGTCGGCTAGATCGTCAAGCGACCAGTTCAGCAAGCCTCTTGCCGCTCGCATGTGTACGACGGTAAGGGAGAGTTTTTTTGTTTTTTCTTGCATGCGTTGCTGAATTGTGTTTTTTACATGGCGTATAAATGGAGCTGGTGACGAGTCGAAGGCGTCACCAGCTCCAGTTCGTCGGGACGAGACCCCAACAGAACGAGGCGCAGCGTATCCGCTGGGGGCCTATGGATCAAGTCTGCGCGGAGGCTGAAAGATGGAGCCTTTTGGCTGGGCGTGTGCCCTCGTCGTCGGAATCGCAGCGGTTCGACGGTTGCGGGTGGCTGGAAATGGCGGCGGCGTTCGGAATGCGCCGCGCGGTCGCGTGGCGGTCACAACAACGGAGGTGACGCCATGAGCACGCATCCAAGCGATTGCTTCTGTCCGCTGTGTGTGCAGCAAGTTCGAGGACAAGCCGATGCTGCCCAGTCGCAGACGCTTGGCGTCTTCGACGATTTGTCACGCCTCCGTCGGCGACTGCGTTCACTGCGAGCGTTTGTGGTGGCTGAGACAGAAAGGATGCATCGGATCATTGATTCACACATCGGGCCGAGCGGAGCAGTGGGCGGACCCCAGATGCTTCTGTCGCGGACTGAGGCTCGGAGCCACAGCTTGCGGAAGCCACGATGGAAACCTCGTCGAGGCAGAAAGAAGCGTCGACGATGAGTAGCAACAAGAGTACCGCGCTCGTCAAGGCGAAGCGGCAGCCGCCAAGCATTTCGATTGTCGTCAGCTTTCCTCCGCGACTCGGCTTTGACGGCAACAACATCGTCTCGCGTGCGACGGTAATGCACCAAGGGAAAGAGCACGAATTGCGCAGTACCCCCGACTGTACTTACGCGCTGACGCCGCCGCGCTCGCTGTCGATCACCGTCTGGCTGCGCAGCTCCGACGACGACACCGACTGATCTTGTCTTCCACCGAGGCTGGCCTCGTTTGCTCAGCTTCACTTTACCAAACACGACATCAAAGAAAGGACAGAGCACATGAATCGCTCGCTCGATAGCATTGTGAAACAAGCCAAGAGGACCGGAAAGCGCGTCGCACAGCAGCTCCAGCGAGAGAAAACCGCTACGCTGGGCAAGCTCTGTGCAGAGCGCGAGCTTGCCGATGAGACACCGAAGCTGCGAATCTGGGGACCGTACAAGGAACGCGACTGTCGCTACCGTCTGAAAATCGCCGAGCATGGCGTCGAGAAGAGTCTGATGTTTCAGTCGCTCGACGAGGCCGATGCTGTGAAAGCGGATCTTCTTCAGCGGCACAGCGCTACACTTCGTCGCACCATCGGAGAGGTCTTCGACGAGTGGCTAGCCTGGTGCGTCGATTCGCGAGGCATCAAGCCAGCGACGGTGTACTGCTACGTCCAGATTTCGCGGCGGCTGCCGTCGTCGATGCAGCTCGGACGCATGACAGAGAGTGAGGCCAGGAAGCTCTATCAGACTCAAGTGGACTGGGTTTCGCCTCGGACCAAGAGGCCCGCGTCCGTCGCGACGCACCACCTGTTTCTGCGCGTCGTCAAGAATCTGTGGCGCTGGGCCATTGAGCGCGGCTACTGCAACGCGAATCCGTGGAGCAAGATCGCGCCTGTGGGTCGACGGTCGGCGGGGAGGCTCCAGCTTCGGATTGACGAGGCGAGGCGGTTCGAAAAGGTGGCGCTCAAGCTCGCGCGGCGGGGTGACGTTCCGGCCCTCGGTGCGCTGCTGATGATCTACCTCGGTCTGCGTCAGGGCGAAGTGGTGGATCGGGTCGCGCGCGACATCGACGACAACGGGCGAGTGCTGTGGATTCCATCAGGAAAGACCAAGAATGCCCGTCGACGGCTCAAGATTCCCGAACACCTGCGTCACCTGGTGCTCTCCGTCGTCAAAGACAAGGAGCCCGACGAGCTTCTGTTCTATCCGCCGCACCACCTTTATCGCGGGCGGAAATACTACGTGAATCACATCAAGCGGCTCTGTCGGTTGGCCGGGGTTCCCGAAGTCGTGCCACACAGTCTGCGCGGCCTCCACGCGACGCTGGCACTCGAAGGCGGGGCAACCGCCGATGCCGTCGCCAAAGCCCTGGGTCACAGCTCCTTTGCCATCACCGAGCAGCACTACGCCAGCCCCTCAAGCATCGCCAACAACCGCGCCAGCAGAGTCACCGCAGCGCTGAGCACGGAAGATCCAGACCCAACAGATCAGTTAGATCTAATACTGAAAACAATGTCGGATGATGAGCTGTCAGAACTCTTGTCACGGCTCACCGAAAAGCTCGGACAGAGTCATTATTCCGACGACATTCACCCAACATAGCGTTTTCCCACCGACTTCCGAGACTCTTTAGGAATCGCCATTTCTCGACGGAAATTTGTTGGTAAACAGTCCAAGGCATAGACTGCTCCTGTTCGCGTCGGACGGTTGCTTCGTGGCGGTGTCCGGCGCGGGCATATGGCTCGATCGGCAAAACACCGCCGTCGAGCCTGTTTTGTTTCCGGGTATCGCTACCCGTGCCTACCCGTTACCTAATGTTCCCAATGAAGGCAACAAATCTCGACAATTTTCGTGTGTAATCCGATCGAATTGGAACATCCAAGACAGCGCATGCTACCGAGTGCCGGTGGTTCGTGGACGAAAGAATCCTGGCTATATGGGTTTCCCTTCCCGTCTGAAGAAGGCGAGACAAAGCGCCAGTCACAATCCATCGGGCATGACAGAACCGGCTTCTCGCTCCACGCTCTCAGGTTGGGAGCAAGGGCAGCGACTCCCACGCCTTGATGCAGTCGAGCGGGTGGCCTACGTGCTCGGGCTGTCGCCTGCATTCTTGGCTTTTGGCATTGAATCGGATGCCAGCCAGCCCACCAGCGGCTCGCGCTGCGAAGGTGTGGCCTCACGGCTGCGAGAAGCTCGCTCCGATCGCGGTCTGTCGGCGCTTGCCCTCGCGACTGGTGCCGGGTTGAGCCACAACGCGGTGAGGAGCACAGAGACAGGGGCCAGTATGCCCAGCATCGCGACTGCCGAAGCGCTAGCGATTGCCCTTGGCGTGTCCCCGGGCTGGCTTGCCTACGGACTCGGGCCGATGGAATTGCCAGGGCGGCGGCGTGTGGCAGCATCGCCAGCGCCAAGCCCTGGCTAACATTCTGGCAGTCTCCGACAACCGGCAGCGGCTTGCAGCGGTGAGACGCCAGGCGGATCAATCGCCTGCGACCGCGACTATATTCGTGAGAGATGAGCCGAAGAGGAGGCATGGCCCGGCGCGGCTACCGCAACCGGCTTTCCAAGAAGCCGGCGTTGGAGTGGAGGGGCAAACGAACTCCGCACTACGTGTTGGGAGAGCCGGTGCGTGGTCCAGCGACCGCAGCAGAGTAGTCACCTTGTGCAACCCTGCCAGTCCACCCTTGCACCGCCACCCTGTAACCCTTGCCGAGTCTGCCCTCGGGACGCTCCCATCCCGTGAATATCACCTGGCCTGGTCGTTGCGTCCTCGCGCTCTGTCAGACCATCTGATAAAGCTGAACTGCGAAACCCATGGCTCGTGCAGACCTTCTCTTGTCGATCATCCGCTCTGGCAGCCAGGGCAATCAGGTGGACTTTCGACGCGCTGTCGAATCGCTCATCGCCGAAGAGCGTGCTCGCCAGCACCATGTCCTGGCCGATCAGCTGGCTGAAAATCTGAAAGCTGCCGACCGCAGCAGTGGAACCAACACTGGTGGGCTGGGCGTCTTGCGGCCCGCCGTAGCAGATGAAAAGCTTCGCGACCTGCTCGGTGAAACCATTCCGCGTCGAAGGCTCGACGACCTTGTGCTTCCAGATGCTGTGATTCAGGTCTGCGAGGAACTTGTCGAAGAACACCATCGAAGCGAGGTACTGCGCTCACATGGACTGGAACCAAGGCATCGAATCTTGCTTTGCGGCCCACCGGGAAACGGCAAGACCTCGCTAGCAGAAGCGCTGGCGGAGCGCTTGGCGGTGCCGCTGCTCACCCTTCGTTACGATGCGCTGATGGGAAGCCTCCTCGGTGAGACAGCAGGAAGGCTTCGTAAGGTGTTCGACCACGTCAGGACTCGTCCCTGCGTGCTGTTCTTTGATGAGTTCGAGACACTCGGGAAAGAGCGTGGCGACACGCACGAAACGGGCGAGGTAAAGCGGGTGGTGAGCTCGCTGCTGCTCCAGATCGACGCGCTGCCAAGCTACGTGGTCGTCATCGCCGCGAGCAATCACCCAGAGATTCTTGATCGTGCGGTCTGGCGACGATTCCAAGTCCGACTGGAGCTACCCAGTCCAACCAGAGCGCAGTTAGAGAGGCTGTTCGCACGGTTTGAGGCACGAATCGGCAAGAAGCTCGGTCTGACACCGCGAACTCTGGCCGACAAGCTCCGTGGATCAAACTTCGCCGAAGCCGAATCGTTCTGCGCGGACATCTTACGTCGCTACGCACTGTCTTTAGAGCAAGGAAACTTGCCCGATATCGTGCGAAGTCGTATCGCACAGTGGCAAGCCCGACTGACACCGCCGCCCGTGCTGCCCAAAGACTGAGTTAGGACATGACATCGCGCCCGCTCCTCACGCTGCCCCAGCCCAAGCGAATCACACCAACCAGCACAGGCGGAGGTGGAGGCCAGGACACGGCACCATCGCTCGAAGACCAAAAGCAGCGCATCCCGAGTCAGTTTGCTGCGCTACAGCAAGCGCTCCGAGAGCAGAAGCTGCTACTTGGCGACAATCCCAATGGAATAGAACCCGGCCAAGTACTGGTCCTTGAGACGAGCTGTTCCATCAATGACTTCTATCGAGCCATCAAAGAGGTACCCGGTCTGGAATGGCTCATTGACGAGCCGTTCGCAGACAGCCTCGATGAAGAAGACGAGTACGAAACACCATCGGACGCGCCTGTCCCCCGTCCCGCTGAGCAGTGCGATTTCTTTCAGCCCACGCAAAGTGAGCCCACGCCAGAGGAGACGACAAAAGGTCATCTGTACTTGGCGTTTACGAACCAAGCGGCGCTAAGCCAGCTCGAACGACTCTGGAAGCAGTACGAGGCCAAGCCTGATGAGAAGTTTCCATCTGGCCTCGCGCCTCTTCGCGACGCATTCCGGCACCTTGTCACCATTCGTGCTTGGGGAGTCAAAGATCGGCTGCGCGAATCCAGTCTTGAAGAGGACTGGACGGAACGACGCGCGGCAGGTGACGAGGTCGTTCCAGTCGAAATCGAGCTCTGGTATCGCAAGGACCAAGCGGAGCGGGCTCGTCGTGCACGTCTGATCGAGCAGCACGTACACGCCGAAGGCGGAACCGTAAAAGTTGTCTACGAGCTACCGCAGATTCGTTACCACGTCCTGCTGGGACACCTTCCCATCACTTCGGTCCAGAAGCTCATCGATCACGACTACACTCAGCTCATCAAGTCCGACGCGGTCATGTTCTTCAGACCTGTGGGTCAAATCGTCGGGGCACCTATGGCTGCTGGCGCGGAAGAGGAGCGACTCCCCTCAAGCGACATCCCACCGCCCCCGCTCCGTGTTTCTCGCCCTCGGGTAGCTTTGCTCGACGGGGTGCCACTCGCAAACCATGCGCTGCTTTCTGGTCGGCTGGTCATCGATGACCCCGATGACTGGGGGGCAGACTATCAGGCCAGTGAACAAAAACATGGCACAGCGATGGCATCGATGATCTTGCACGGAGAGCTGGATGCACCGTCGGAGCCGTTGTCTTCTCCGCTGTACGTGCGCCCGGTCTTGAAGCCAGATCGACACTGCGAAGGCTCACCGGAAATGACGCCCAGAGACGGCTTGGTGGTCGATCTCGTGTATCGGGCTTTACGACGGATGTTCGATGGAGAAGGCGACGGAGACACAAAGACAGCCCCGGTAGCCCCCGATGTGGTGGTCATCAATCTGTCGGTCGGGGACCGTTTTCGCCCGTTCCTTGGTCGATCCATCAGCCCTTGGGCACGACTCCTCGACTGGGCAGCCTGGCACTACAAGGTTCTGTTTTGTGTCAGCGCAGGGAACCACGGTCGGTTGACCGTTCGTATGCCAGCGGGACCATTCCAGGCTCTCCCCGCCGCTGAGCAAGAACGAAACGTCCTGATCTCGTTGATGGAAGAACACCGACATCGTCGGCTCTTGTCTCCCGCAGAAGCAATCAACGTGCTTACGGTCGGGGCACTCCATGCTGACAGCTCCCAGCGTTGGTCTAACGATCGGCGTATGGATTTCATCACAACCCCGAACACCGTGAGTCCGATCAGCGCTCAAGGACCAGGGTTTCGTAGGTCCGTAAAGCCTGATCTGCTCTTCCCTGGAGGGCGCGTGGTGTTCAACACCGTGCACTTGGTGACGCAAGGTGACACCCCGCTCGTATCCAGCGAATCGGTTAGTCCGCCCGGTCTGCGGGTTGCTGCTCCAGGCGTATCCGCAGGAGAGTCCGATCGCACAAGCCACACACAAGGGACCAGCCCAGCCGCCGCGCTTGCGAGTCGAACAGCCACCCAGTGCTTATCGATTCTTGATGAGCTTCTCACTTCTTGGGATGGCGATGGCATCAGCAGAGCGCATCTTCCGGCACTGCTCAAAGCAATGCTGGTCCACAGCGCGGTCTGGAACGCGTGCTCCTGGGAACTGATCAGCGCACTTGTGAAGTCGCGGACCGCTCTGTCCTCGCAGAAGGATCGGGCCGTGATGGCTCGCATGTATGGCTACGGTGTTGCCGATCCAAGCCGCGTCACCGAATGCACAAACGAGCGAGCCACCTTGCTCGGCTATGGCTCCCTAAACGCCAAAGAAGTCTATGAATACCGCATCCCGCTACCGCCCAGCCTCGCCGGGCAGGGTATATACCGCCGACTCATCGTCACCTTGGCCTGGCTAACGCCCATCAATCCGGCGCATCGTCACCACCGAGTGGCCAAGCTCAGCTTCGAGCTGCGAAAACCAGATGGGTCCAGTCAAGATGCGCTGACGCGTCAGCATGTTGACCACCGCGAAGTCCGCAATGGGACGGTCCAGCATGAGATTTTTGGTGGGCAGCAGTTCGCGGACGACGAGTGGCTCGTGCTTCACGTTCAGTGCAGCGAGGATGCAGGCAAGCTCTCTGAGCCGATCCCCTTTGGACTCCTCATCTCCCTGGAGGCACCTGAGTCCGAGCTTCCGATCTACGAAGAGGTTCGCGCTCGCGTAGGAGTCCCCGTGATGGTTCAGGTTGGCAGCTAAAAGCCGAACGTCGTTCCGATACGAACCCAACCCCCCTGCCAAGCACTCGGGATCACCGCACAAGTCATTCCCCGTATGAAAAATCCGCTCACAATGTGGGAGCGCGGGATACCCATGCAGCTAGAAATCGACTCCTGAAACTTCAGGACTATCCTCGCGGATCTAGACAGGCATACCCTGTGGGTGATGTCTACCTCCACGTCTGCCATCGAAACCTCACGTCCGCAGCTCATTGGCGCGGTCTTGTCGTTGGGACTTGCGACACTGACCTTTGTGTTGCCGCTCGCGCTAGCACTCCTGTTTGCAACAGGGATTGTTGCGTTCGCGGCGGCAGCTAAGTCGCTGCACCTGACCCACGGACTCGAACCCGGTCCTTTTAGCGCGGGGTTCTACTTAGCGGCACTGCTGCTGCTTGGGGCGGGTGGATGGCAGTTGGTGCAGTCTGCCCGTGCGTTTCGAGCCTGGCGCGCAGCCAAAACAGATGCACATGAGGAAGTCCTACCCGAACCCATGACAAGCCCCCGGTCCCGCCGAGTGCCAGCCGTGCTGACGCAGCGGCCATGGATGCTACTCGGAACGGTGTTGCTGCTGGTCGACATGTCATTGGTTCGCCTCGACATCCGAGGACGACTCGACAGCCCCGATGGGATTCTTGCCGCAGCGATCCTCGCGTCGATGGTGTGGGCGACCCTGTCCATCTTCATTCTAAGTATTCGCGCCACCCGCGTGATGTGGCGAACACTGCTGCGCGGTTCGCGACAGTCTCCTTACTTCGCCGGATGGGTCACCGCAGCTTGCTTGGCCATCAGCTTAGCGTCCGTTCTGACGATCCATCGCTACGCCAAAGAGGCTGCTGAAACCGCCAGTCAGCAGAACGTCGTGGCCTCCATCGAGGAAGCGCCTTCAGCAGATTCGTCAATTGAGCAAATCCGTCAGGCATTCGCCACGTTCTCAGAGCCGAAGAAGCCGAACGATGAACAAGACCAACACTTGGTGAAGGCCCAAGAGCCAAGCGCCAAGCCACAGGTGATCCCCGCAGGCCAGGCATCCGCGCAAGCGGAGGATGCGGCAGATTCCGCCACGGATTCCCCGGATACTTTGTCACCAACCGAAACGGCGGCAGCGGCGGCAGGCGTGGCAGGGGCAGGCATGGCCGGACTGCTGCCATCTTCTTCACAGACGGCGGATCGTCCTCCCACGACGCCAACCCCCGCCACCGCGATTCCGGCAGACACCTCCGATCCTGCTGCACCGACTGAACCCACAGAGACAGACGAGCCGTTCTTGGGCTTGTCTTTCGGGCCGCCCTTCGCCGGCTGCGTCGATCGACTGACAGAACGGAACGAACACGGCGACCCCATCGAGCAGCACATTCGTCGCCTTATGGCTCGCTTCGGAATCAGCGCTCACGATGCACGAGCAGTGGTGTTTGAAACGCTGGTTTCGGTCTGCATGAAAAAAGCTGAGGACCGAGAAGATCTGAGCCGCTACTTCTGGCGTTCGGTCACCAACGCAGCTCGGAACTTCTTGTCGCGGCATCTGAACGGGCGTCGAACTTGTCCGATAGAACTCGTTCCCGTCGTCGATTTTCCTGACGATCAAGACGCATGGCGCTACGTAGAAGACACGGAGCAGCGAGCGCAGCGAGCGTTCTGCTCCCTTTCGGACATCGATCAAGCCATCATCCAAGCGCGGGTGGTACGCGGCCTCAAGTTTGCCCAGATCGCCGCGCTGGTGGATCTGAGCGAAGATGGCGCACGTAAGGCGTTTGACCGAGCTATCCGACGGTTGAGAGAAAATTTTCAAAAATAATGACCGGGCGATGTCCGGTTTGAGCCCCGGTCTGTGTGGACCTTCCGAAAGCCCAAGAAGGGCTGGGAGGCACCCATGGACAACTCATCGCGTACCACACCGTCTTACCCGCCATCCGTGAACTTCCATCTCTGGGAACCGTGCAACATGCGCTGCCGGTTCTGTTTCGCCACCTTCCAGGATGTGAAGCAGACAGTCCTACCGAGGGGACATTTGCCTCGCGACCAAGCCCTCGCGGTCGTCGAGCGGCTGGCCGATGTCGGTTTTGAAAAGATCACCTTCGCGGGAGGCGAACCCACGCTGTGCCCATGGCTGGGTGAGCTGGTCATGCGAGCGAAAGAACGAGGACTCACGACGATGCTCGTGACGAACGGCTCGCGCATTTTGTCGCCGGGTTGGCTTGAACAGCACGGCGTCAACCTGGACTGGGTCGTGCTCAGCATTGATAGCGTCGACCCGCGCACGCACGAGCGGATGGGACGCAGCATCGCTGGGCAAGTCGGCAGAGCCCTTCCGGTCGCACATTACCGAGCGATCGTGACGACACTGCGTACCAAAAAGGTGCGACTGAAGGTCAACACTGTCGTGACCAAGGAGAACGCGAGCGAGGACATGAGCGATCTCCTGCTCGAACTCCGGCCAGAACGATGGAAGGTTCTGCAAGTCCTCCCGGTCCGTGGACAGAACAACGGACGAGTCGAACCGCTCTTGATTGATGAGCTGACTTTCCGACGGTTTGTGTCCCGTCATCAGCGCGTCGCAGAGTCTGGCGTGCAGATTGTTCCCGAAGACAACGAAGCCATGACCGGCAGCTACGCGATGGTCGATCCGGCAGGCCGATTTTTCGACAATACCGCTTCGCAGCATCGCTACAGCAGGCCGATTCTCGACGTAGGCGCTGACGCCGCCTGGCAGGATATTCGGTTCGATTCACAGCGATTTACACAGCGAGGTGGCCACTATGACTGGGGCGAGCCACAAACCTCCAATCTTGTTCAACTCCAGCGGGCGCGTTGAGACAGGAAAAGGAGTGGCTACCATGGGATATCGCAAAAGCAGCACATGTGTCGGTAGAGCGACGGGCACCCCACTTACGGAATACAATTCCGAGGCAGAAGCAGAGGAGGGAGCAATCCATGCTCGACTTGCCTACGGACACGATCTGATCCCATACCATTGTCAGCGATGCGAACTCTGGCATCTCGCGCCAAGGGCAAGACAAACACCGAGCATGACTTGCGCACGTTGTACGGGAGCAGATAGACAGCCTAAAGAAGCGTACGAAACGGAGGACAGCGCTTTGAGACGAGCCGAGATCCTACTCAGCGAGCGTGGAATCCGATTGCGAAGCTACCGTTGTCCCTACGGCCTCGGCTGGCATCTGACCAAAGCTAGCTGGTAAGGTCGGCGCTGCGCTCTGATTCGGTGGGTCAAGATCTTACTAACGACAGCCTCTCCCCAACCAACGCATGGCCGCCACGGTCGCTGAACGTTTCCGTGCGATGGCGAGCCGATCTCCAAGCGTCGGCAGTAGCCGTCGCAGCGCCGTCTGAGTTTCATTTCGATAGCCAGCGAGGTCTTTGATCCGATGGCCGCTCGACGATCGGCAGGCCGTCCTGCTGACCAAGGACTGCCCCAGCGCCCAGCACCTCAGCAGAACGCTCCAGCCTCGACGTTCTGCGTTCGGTAATACCCATCAAACCGCCCCTCCATCACCTGCGCCACCTGCGCCGGCCACCAGTGCTCATACCCCCTTGGCGTCTTGTACCCCGCCTCCTCTAACATCGTCGCCAGCGTCGGCAGCGGAGGCTTCTCAAAGGGCTCCCTCGGAGACTCCTTTTCATGCGCCCGCTCCATCTTCGTTAGCATCATCTCCAGATACCGCCTCGGACTGAGCAGCTTCGCCGCGTCGCTGCTCCGTAGCAGCCCTTGCACATTCCGCTCCGTGAACTGCCGTCCCTTGAGCGGAATCCATCCTTGCTCGTTGAGAATCGACGCGATCTGCCTCGCGGTGTGCCCGTGAGCGCGCAGCTCGAGGATTCGCTCCCTAATCTCCGCGTCGCTGTACGGTCGCTCGTTGTGAGCCTTCGGGGAAATGTGGCGCAGCCTCAGTCGCAGGTTGTAGATCAGGCTATTGGTCCACCTCTCACTTTGCGGCGGCTTGACTCCTTTTGCGTTCAGTCGGTTCGCGATCTCTGTGATTCCTACTCCCTCCTTGGCCCATTCCTTGATCTGCGCGATGACCGCCAGTTCCTCTTCATCATCGACGAGAATTTTCATCCTCGGATGGTCAGGCGCAGGAATCGTTCGCTTCCCAAACGGCACCTTTCCAAAGTGATATCCGCTCTTCCTAATATGGTTGATCGCCTCCTTCGTCCGCTCTCCCGTCGCTTCCCGTTCCATCTGCGCAAACACCAAAAGGATTCCCACCAGAGCCCTCCCCAGCGACGAGTCCAGCCGGATCGATTCCCGAATCGCAACCAGCTCCTTCGTGCCGTCTTTGAAGTACGTCTCGTAAAGCTCGCAGAAGTGCTTGATCGACCGACTCAGTCTGTCGAACTTCAGCACGATCAGAACGTCCGCCGATATCTGCAACGTCCGCAGCGCCTCCTGAAGTCCAGGCCGAACATCCTTCCCGCCGGAAATCACGTCCTTGCAGATCCTCACCAGCTTGATTCCGTGCAGCATGCAGTACCCCTCGATCGCACTCTGTTGTGCTTCCAGAGACATTCCTTCGGTTGCCTGCATGTCTGTGGAAACCCGCACATATCCGACCGCTCTGCGCTGGATTCCTTCCCCTCCGTAATGTCCTTCCGGCTCTCTGTGAGGGACTCCCTTGTGGACTCTGCTGACACTCCTCATGACCGCTCCTTCCATCGCCAAATGTAGGCGTTAGGAGCTAATTGATAATTAGATTGGGCGTCC
>Ga0154020_10006154_pt1 | contig 14070 bp, 11 predicted proteins | sample Klosneuvirus_201_FD_109709 | JGI IMG/M metagenome (GOLD analysis project Ga0154020, IMG submission 109709) | Active sludge microbial communities from wastewater, Klosterneuburg, Austria - Klosneuvirus_20160825_MG | ecosystem: Engineered > WWTP > Aerobic digester > Activated sludge | place...
ACCAGATTCTCGCTTCTGATTACCTCCAGACTAGCCAAACCAGCGGCCATCGCCAAGTTATTCTTGGAGAATGTAGAACCATGCACAACAGCGCGATCCATACGATTAAACACACTTTCCATAATTTGATGGGTCATGGCCACAGCGCCAACCGGAACAAAACCGCCAGACAGCGCCTTGGCCATACAAATCATGTCGGGCCTGACATTCCAGTGATCTATCGCCCAGAATTTTCCGGTCCGGCCGATACCGGTTTGAATTTCATCAGCGACAAACAATGTGCCATATTTCTTGCACAACCGTTCGACTTCAGGCAGGTAGTTATCATCCGGAATATTCACCCCTTTGCCCTGGATCGGTTCGACAATGAAAGCGGCCACATACCTATTGTTTAAAGCATTCTCCAACGCGGCGAGATCATTAAAAGGAACAGAGCCGCAATCCAGCAACAATGGACCAAAACCATCGCGAAAAATCTGTTCGCCATTTAAGGACAGCGCCCCCATCGTCAAGCCATGATAGGCATGTTCACAGCAGATAATCCGGTTTCGTTTGGTAGCAAAACGAGCAAATTTTATCGATGCTTCAACCGCCTCTGTCCCGGAATTACAAAAGAAAACCTTATCCAGGTTATCCGGTGTCGTTGTGAGAATCTCTTTCGCCAGCAAACCGCTCAGAACGGACACATCCAGTTGCACCAAATTCGGCAGTTCCAACGACAAAGTTTCCTTTAATGCATTGACTATGGTCGGATGATTGCGGCCAAACGCATAAACACCGAAGCCACTCAGCAGATCAAGATATTCGTTACCCTGTTCGTCATACAGATACTGCCCGACAGCACGCTCATAATTCCGGTCATAGCCAATTGTTTTCAGAACCCTGACCATCTGTGCATTCAGATAGCGCTCGTGCAAATCAAATTTATCTGTGCGATGTTGTGATAACAGGTTGGCTATACTGAAAGACATGAACGACCTCTGCAATTAAAAAACACCTCCAGCAAAACTGGAGACCAGAATCAACGGGTTCCCGGAAAGAAATTAATAACGCCTGGCGACGGTATCGCTGCAACAAAAATTAGCGTTGATCATACCCTCATCAGTTTTTTCTTGCAGCTAAAATTACGCAAAATTCCCATGTTTTATCCTTACCACTGAAAATAGTATAGAGGCACATTAAAGTATGTTGATTAATCCACCCTTGCACAACTTGTGTACCTGCCAATAAGTTGCTGTTAAATAAAGATTCTTGACGATAAACAATTTTTAATTCTATCGCCTTCTGGTCGACGACCCTGCTATCAGTGTTCAAAAAGTGTTCAAAAACACAAAGCATCAATTTAATTCGATTTAAAATATCCACAGCATGCTGATCGCTCATTTGCGGTAAAATTGCACTTTATATGCAGCACTCATTCTGTAATCGCACGAGAGTTCAACTTGACTTCATCCAATTCTGATCACCCTCATACAACGCAACTATCCTATCGTGACGCCGGTGTAGATATTGATGCAGGAGACCGGTTGGTTGAAAACATCAAAAAGTTTGCCAAATGTACATTACGCCCCGAGGTGCTCACCGGAATTGGCGGTTTTGGTGCATTGTTTGAAATTTCCAAAAACTATCAAAACCCCGTTCTGGTTTCCGGCACGGATGGCGTGGGCACCAAGCTTAAACTGGCTTTTCAGCTTAATCAACACGACAGCATTGGCATTGATCTGGTGGCGATGAGTGTGAACGATATACTGGTGCAAGGTGCGGAGCCTTTATTTTTCCTGGATTACTTTGCTTGCGGCAAATTAAACGTGGAAACCGCGACTGCGGTGATCAGCGGTATTGCCAAAGGATGTGAGCTGGCGGGTTGCGCATTAATTGGCGGCGAAACGGCTGAAATGCCAGGTATGTATCCGCAAGATGAATACGATCTTGCCGGATTTGCTGTCGGTATTGTCGAGAAAGATCGGATTATCAGCGGTTCCACGATACAGGAAGGCGATATTGTGCTGGGCCTCGCATCGAGTGGCGCGCATTCCAACGGCTATTCATTGATCCGCAAAATTATTGAAAATAACCGCGCCGATTTATCTGCAGACTTTCATGGCAAGACACTTGCTGACACCATAATGGCACCGACACGTATTTACGTAAAACCGTTACTTGAGCTGATAAAACAACTACCTGTTAAAGGTTTGGCGCACATTACCGGCGGTGGCTTGGTTGAAAATGTGCCACGTGTTCTGCCGGACCAAGTTATGGCAGTTTTGCAGAAAGATGCCTGGGAAATGCCGCCGCTATTCCACTGGCTGCAACAACATGGAAATGTCGCAGATCATGAAATGGCGCGTGTATTTAATTGCGGCATTGGCATGGTGATCGTAGTGGCTCCTGATCATGCGGAAAACGCCATGCGCAGTTTGCGTGCTTCTGGAGAAACCGTCTGGCCGGTGGGTGAAATTAAATCACGCAGCGGCAATCAGGCGGCGACCGTTTTAGTGTAAATGGTTATTCATCCGACAGCATCATGAAATCACTGGCTATTCTTATTTCCGGTCGCGGCAGTAATATGCAGGCACTGCTGGAAGCCGGACTTCAAGTCGATCGTATCACGGTAATCAGTAACAATCCAAACGCATCAGGGTTACTAACTGCCCAGAAATATGGCGCGAAAACTATCGTCGTCGATCACCGTACTTTTCCAGACCGCCAAACATTTGATACCGCATTGGCAGAAAAAATTGACACTTGCCAACCCAAACTGATTGCACTGGCCGGCTTCATGCGTATACTAAGCGATCGCTTTGTACAACGTTATCAAGGCCGGTTAATGAATATTCATCCTTCATTATTACCCGCGTTCCCAGGTTTGGGAACGCATGCAAGAGCACTACAAGAAGGAATTAAAATTCATGGCTGTACCGTACATTTTGTCACGGTACAACTGGATCATGGTCCTGTTGTGATTCAGGCTGCCATCCCTGTCTTACCGTCAGATACTGAGGAAACGCTGGCAGCCCGGGTTTTACAGCAGGAACACCGTATTTACCCTCAAGCTGTGCGCTGGTTTATGGAAGATCGAATCAGATTGAATGAGAATCGCGTTGAAGTAATAGATTCCTGTGTCAGTGAAATTGCGCTTTATTCGCCAGGATTACCCGAATGAAATTTCTGCTATCGATTCTTCTGTTGTGGATACTCAGTTTCTCAGTATCAGCCACGGAAATACCGTCGCGTATTGAAATTAGTTACGCCGTATCAACCGATATCGGTCAGGGAGAAATTAATGAAGTTATGGAAATCAAACATATCAATGGTGGTCATAGCTATACGATTAACAGCGAAGCACAAGCCTCTGGAGTTTTTAAAATCATAGAGCCCAATAGCATCGTGCGCCATAGCGAAGGAACCATTACTAAACAGGGATTACGACCCACTCGCGCTTATGAGAAGCGTGGAAAAAAAGAACCTGGTCTGGCCGTGTTTGATTGGAAAAACCATGTCATCACGCTGCAACATAAAGGCCATCAAGTACAGGAAAAATTACCGGAAGGTACATTGGATCGCTTAAGCTTATCGTACAACTTTATGTTTGCTCCACTGCCTGAACATCATCTTGACCGGTACGTCACGAATGGGCATAGCTTGCAATTGTCGCATTATAAAGTGACTGAAGAAGTCATCAGTACACCGATCGGAAAAATGGAAACAGTCGTACTGACTCGACAAGAAGAAAAGAATTCTAAACTAAAAAGAAAATTGTGGCTCGCACTGAACAATCACATGCTCCCTGTTCGAATTGTTTCGGTAGAAGATAATGGCCGTGAAATCGATAAAATAGTTACAGGAATTAACATTAGCTATAAAGCCGATCATTAATCAGAGTGGCTAAAGAAACACTTACCACGGACAAACCTAATCAACATTTCCTTAGTTGATCAAACACACACCAGGAAATCAATGCAATTAACCCCTTTTCAGCTGGATGCCGCTATTGTTGCCCTACGAACCGTACTTCCTTTGGATTATCCTGCCGACGCGATTCTGCGACGCTTCTTCCGGGAAAACCCCATGCTGGGTGGACAGGATCGCGCACTCATTGCAGAAACAGTCTTTGGCATATTACGCCACCGTTTCTTTCTTGAAAGCCTGACAGAACTCACGACACCACGCTCACTGGTTTTAGCTTATCTGGTCAAATTTCACGGCATGAATTTGCGTGAATTGGCATCACTTATCAGCGAATCTGAAACAAAATGGTTATCAGAAATCAAGGCCATCAAATTAGATACGCTGCCACTGGCGATCCAGGCAGAGTTCCCCGAATGGCTGGTAGAGAAATTAAAGCCATTTATGACGGATGCAGATATTCTCAACTTGGGATTTTCCTTACAGAAATCCGCACCGCTTGATCTACGGGTCAACACCTTCCTCGCCAAACGTAATGAAGTGCTTGAGACGCTCAGCCAGGAAGGAATTGAAGCGCAAGCGACGACCTATTCCCCATGTGGGATCCGGCTTACCGGAAAACCTGCGATCAATCGCCATGCACTCTTTTTATCCGGAAAAATAGAAGTGCAGGATGAGGGAAGCCAATTACTCGGATATTTGCTGGCACCCAAGCGGGGAGAAATGGTTGTCGACTTCTGTGCGGGAGCTGGTGGCAAATCGCTGCTACTGGGCGCCTTGATGAATTCAAAAGGGCGTCTTTATGCTTTCGATATCTCTGAAAAAAGATTGAGCAATCTGAAACCACGCTTCAAGCGCTCAGGTTTATCCAATCTGCATGCGCAACGTATTGCGAACGAGAACGACATTAAAGTCAAACGACTGGCTGGAAAAATAGATCGGGTGCTGGTGGATGCACCGTGCAGCGGGCTTGGAACATTGCGACGCAATCCAGATTTAAAATGGCGCCAGTCCCCGCAGAGTATTGCTGAGCTTAAAACAAAACAAGCCGCCATTCTTTCCGCTGCCGCCAGCTTGCTCAAACCGGGCGGTCGGCTGGTGTACGCAACGTGCAGTTTCTTGCCGGAAGAAAATCAGCAAGTAGTGCAAGATTTTCTAAACACACATCCACAGTTTAGATTGTTAAATTGCGCCGAGTTACTGGCACAGCAAAAGATACCGCTGGATACCGGTGAATTCTCACAGCTATCCCCTCTGCTGCATCAAACTGACGGCTTCTTTGCTGCGGCTTTAACGCGCGCTGAAGCGGCCAAGCCAGAATAAAGAACTCAGTGGTGCCTTAAGCAGTGCTTTCTTTCTTTTTACTGGCTGATTGCAACAAAACCGGCAGGATTATCAGTACACAGATCAATGTCAGCAACAAACCAACCGTCAAAAGTAATCCCATACTGGCAGTACCCCGATGTGTGGAAAACACAAGACTGCCAAAGCCCGCTAAAGTTGTCAGTGCACTATAAAAAATGGCACGCGCTGTGCTGGTATGTAATAAATTCTCATAAACCACTCCGGTAGCCCGGCTCCTGTGTACCATATGCAGGCTACTGTCGATGCCAATACCCAGTAACAGCGGCAAAGCAATAATATTGGCAAAATTGAACGGCAACCCTAGCAGAACTGTGCAGGCGCCGGTGAATAGCGCCGCCAATAACAGTGGTATTAATACCAGCAATGTGGCAGTGATACTTCTGAGCATCATCCATAGTGTGAATATGACACCCAGCAGCGCCAGCGAAAAAGCATGAATAAATGCATCCACTACGGCTTCCCCTCCCTCCAGACTGATTATGGGTACACCGGTCGCGTTGGGCGCAATCTGTTGCACAGCACGAACAAATCTGCGCAGAGCGTCATTGTCATTGATATTCTCTGACGGATAAACCGCAATGCGATATACGTCATCACTCGCATGCCAATGCGCACTTACTAATGCCGGCAATGCCTGTTGCGTAAACGGCTGCGCTGCCAATGCCAATTGCAGACGTTTAATAGAACCGGGCAGCAGGCTGAGTAAATCATGACTAACCGCACGTAATAATTGCTCTCCCCCCTGATCATTTTTTATCGTATGCTTATCCAGCTCTGCCAATAGATTAGAAAGCGATGCACGCAACGCGCGGGCAGAGGCTTCAGAAGAATGTCCTGGCTTCTCCTCGATAAACCGGTCTAATGCTGTATTTAACTTTTCCAGCGCCTTTCGCTGCTCTGAAACTGTATGATGGCCAGGTATCAGAAATGCTGTGGAAGAAAAAGAAATGGGCCCAAGCGTCATTGCCATCTCCTCGATCAGAAGACTTTTGGCTTCCTGTTCTTGAGGTACCAGATCAAGCAGACTGATTACTTTTTCTACCTCCGGCAGGGCACTAAGACGTTTTACTGTATCACTTATTTCCTGGAAATTATCAACCAAGATATTAATATGCCAAGGTGAATCTTCCGTGTTTCTCAATAATTCCCGAAAAGTCTGAACAGATTCCGCATGTGGATTATTTAGATTCAACACATTATAGTCAAACTTGATGTGAGGCAAAGTCACGACAGAAGCCAGAATTGCGATGGCGGTTACGCTGTATACCAATTTACGCGAGTGACTGGGTAGATCCAGAACCCTATTGATTGATTTAATCGAAGTTGATGATTTTCTAACTTGGATGGGAAAAAATCTTTGCAAAGCAGGAATCAGCGTCATCGTAACCAGGAAACTAATCACCATACCTGTTCCTGATATCAGACCAAGCTCTGCAACTCCCTGATAAGTAGTCGGTATAAAAGCATAGAAACCGATCGCAGTGGTTATTGCGCAAATCAGCAGTGCCTGCCCCATGTCACCACCAGCCTTATATACCGCTTCTGAAACTGACTGATCAGGCTTCCTAAGTTCTTCGTACCGTAACAAAAAATGAATCGCATAATCAACACCAAGACCGATATATAAAACAGCAAATGCGATAGAGATCAGGTTTAAATGTCCTACCGCAGCAGTGGCGAAAGCCGCTGTCAGTAATAAACCGAGAATCAAACTCAAAATCACTGTGACTATTGCTCCGGCAGAACGAAATGCAATTAGAAGAACCGCAGCCACCATCACTAATGCCAACACTCCAGAATTCTGAGCACCGCGCATCGCACTGTCCAGCTCATCGTGAGCAAGCGCTACTTCACCCGTAATACGCAATTTCTCAACAGAATCCGGGGAAAATCCCATATCCTTTGCAGCATTGCGAATAGCGTTGACTGGCTCTTCAGCAGCAAATACTTGAGAATAATCGAGCTTCGGCTTTACTACGACCAATTCTTGATAGGTATCTTTCTGTGCTTCTCCACCTAATAATGCCTGCCAGGATAATGCACGGGATTTACCGGAAAGCCGTGCATTTAGTGTTGCACTGACACCATTGAGTATCGGTTCCAGTTCTAACTGACGGCCCGCGTGCAACTCATCGACAGCTTCCGTCAGAACAGAAGAAAATGTATAGAGTGTTGGACTTTCTGCTATGCGCGCAATCAGTGGTTGTGCTGCAGCCAGATAATCGGTAATGCGGCCTAATTCAGACAGACTCTTGAAAAAAAGGCCATTCTGCTCAAAAAAAGGTTCTCCCGTTAGATAGTAGGTATTAGAGAATTGCGTGCTGTCTTTTTCTAGATAGTTGGTGAAGCGCTTAGCTGCTTGATGCGCCTGTTCAGGTGTTGGAGCATCCAGTACCAGCAAGAACGTATCTTCATATTGGGAAAACGATTTTTTATAATGGATATTATTGGCACGAAAAGGGACATCTTCGGAGAGCATGTCAGTCGTATCAGTATGAACGCCAAGATTATTGACTGTATAAACAGTGCTCAGCGAAGTCAATAACAGTACGAGCAGAATAATCCAGACAGCATTTTGATAGGAGAAGGCGGCCCAACGTGCAAAAATCCGGTAGCTATTACTTTGTGAATTTCTCACGTTTACGAAAACCTTCAGAAAATAATGAAATCAACGACTGATTAATTCTGTTGAGTCAGAATAATTTTTTCCTCAAGCATTTCAATCAGCGCCTGAAAACCATCCCGCTGCAATATAGCGCGATACTCTCCTCGTTTTATTGCAAGATCACTCACACCATCAAACAGGATATTGGCAATACGCCAGCGCCCGTCTGTTTGGTGTAACACATAGTCAAAATTTACTGTTCCACCATCCGATTTAGTTAATCGACTACGCACCAGAACTTGTTCGCGTGGCAAAACACGCTGCTCTATAATCTGAAACTGCTCTCCCTCATACTGAGTAAACCGTCCAGCATAGGTAGCAATACTAAGCTTGCGAAATGTCTCGGCAATCAAATCTTGTTGTCCTTTAGCCAGTTGCGACCAGTATGTTGCACCTAATATTGTTTTGATAATCAGATCAAGGTCATGCGATTTATCAATTACAGATTCCAGGAATTTGAATCGTCCTTCGTAATTCAATTTCTTACCTTCACGCATAACTTGAAGTAAGGAAGACTGTAAGTTCTGTACAACCTGCTCCGGGTTTTCAGGTTCCGAATTGGGTGTACTCAATGCAGCGGAAATTGGCAACAACATCACCAATATCAGGCACCACCCGATCAATCTAATTAGTCGTTTTACTTTCATAGCATCGCTCTTTCCAACAAGTGCGTTCCCCACGCAAGTACCACAGTGCAGATATCCAAGTCATGGCAAGGTACAACGTACCGGTTACGGGCACAATACCCAAGAACTCCACGGTGAGAACGCAGATAATAGATTTAAGTGGGCATATCGGTTATACATAGCTCCATGCTAACCCGCTCACCGCATAAACTTCCTGAAAATATAATAGCAACAATGCTAGTGGTGCTTCCCAAAACATGGAAATAATGATCAATATGCAGCTAACAAGTCAATTAAACAACTACCGGCTTAAGCCGGTAGTTGTTTAATGCGCACTTTTGCTGTAATTCAGTAACAACACTCCAGATAAGCAACTCAATTCGACATCCAGCAATCACGTATAGTCGTTCTAAGCGCTTGCAATCCCGGCCCCAAGCGCACCAACATGCAGCATAAAACTCATATCTATAAATACATCCCACCATTATTCTTACTTATACTTGTGACAGATTTTAAAAACCATTCCCACCACTGCATATCTGTTTATTTGTCAATCAATATTACTGGTATATCGGAAAGCTTCTTGGGTTTTTTATTTTCTTCGTTTAGCCATTTTGGAGTAGGCTCAGCTACCATAGGGCCAGTAGTTCTGGGTCCTCTAACTGATGCGACCAGTGCTTTCCATGGGTGCCGAAGCGTGTCTTCAACAGCTGTTGCTTCATAACCGCAGTGCGCCATGCATTGGGCACATTTAGGATTACTTGCAGTACCGTATTTTTCCCATGGCGTATCATCGAGCAGCTCCCGGAAAGTTTTTGCGTAGCCTTCATCCGGCAACAAGTAACAAGGTTTCTGCCATCCAAATACATTACGTGTCGGGTTACCCCATGGCGTACACTTATAATTCTGATTTCCTGCCAGGTAATCCAAATAAAGGGACGAATGATTCAGTCTCCATTTTCGTTTTAGCTTTTTGCCTAATTCAAAAATGCCACGAAACAATACCTTCGTATCCTGGCTTTTTATAAAAACATCTTGTTGAGGAGCTTTCTCATAACTAAATCCTGGAGCAATTGTTGCTGCTTCAACACCCAGCTCCATCGCATAATCCAAGAACTCAGCGACATCCTGAGGTGTTTCACCTTGAAATAAAGTGCAGTTTACTGTGACTCTGAATCCTCTCTCTAATGCCAGCTTTATCGCTTCAACTGCGCGGTCAAAGACACCATCCTGACAAACCGACGCATCATGACGTTCTTTCATTCCATCCAAATGGATCGAGAAAGTTAAGTAGGGTGATGGCGTATAGTCATCTATCTTCTTTTTTAACAATAGTGCATTTGTGCATAAGTAAACATATTTTTTACGTTTGACTATGCCCGCAACAATTTGTGGCATTTCTTTATGTATCAATGGCTCACCACCAGGAATTGAAACCATCGGCGCACCACATTCATCCACTGCCTGCATACATTCTTCATAAGAAAGGCGCTGATCAAGAACATCTTCGGGGTGAGCAATTTTTCCACACCCGGCACAAGCCAGATTACAACGAAATAAAGGCTCCAGCATTAATACCAGTGGATATTTCTTAACCCCTTTTAACTTCTGCTTGATTAGATAACTACCAACCGCTATCTGTTGACGCACAGGAACACCCATGAACAAAACCTCCAAAAGCACTTCAAAATTAAGTTAATGATCAATATTGCTTAGCAATATAAATAATAAAAAAACTCGTTAAAATTAATTAACTAAAATTTTTTCTGGGAAACATTTCTAAAGTCTGCAATCAATCTATTCTATAGCGCCAGAAACATTCTACACTGATTACACTGATGAATTTAAACACTAAAGTAGAGATTAGCAATAAATGGACATTCAGCATCTACAAATCTATAATCACTTGAAAAAACTCTGAAACCAGCCTTCAGAAAGGACTATAGAACATGACTCTTTCCATGGCAAATATTTTTTAATCGGCTGAGAAAAATAAACAATTAACCTAAAATCCTCAGTTGCAGTTTATGACAGAAACGGCTAGAACTTAATATCGATATCGGTTTCCGGCTAAAAATACAAACTGCTCCTCAGTTGCCATAAACAAGCTGAAAGCAAGGTATAGAAATACTTTCATCTGATTTGGACTGTTTTATTAAAATTTCACCCGGTTGGTGATGATAAAAGTCTTCCAGAACACCTTAATCTATTGGATTCTAAAGCGATTAGAAGACTTCAACTGAGGAAAATAGGATTAACATCACAAATCAAGCCAATTTTCCCAAGTATCAGAAACTTCGTATGTATCAATTAGAACACACCAAGAACCTTAGCTTCTTGGTGTGTTAAAAAATCAAGCCGCTCTTTGTTCTTTAGAACTTAACACCTAATGCACGGAGGGTTTTCTTAGTTAATTTACCAACTGGTATGCCATTTTGTTTCTGGAAATTCTCAATTGCAGATACTGTTTTAGCACCACTGACGCCATCAACCGGACCGGGATTAAACCCGGCATTTACAAGAGCCTGTTGAACTTTGCGTATTATCGCGGGAGTTGCTGTTACAACATCGTCCCCATCATCAATTACTTCTGCTGGACTTCCACTGGCAGCAATAACGGCATCTGCAGCAGGTGCAGCAGAGTCAGATCCAAGACTTTCGATACTTTCTATTTCCTCAATTTTAGTTGTTGGCGCAACAAGTTCAGGTGTAACTGGTGCTAGTGCAGTGGCGATTTCTTTGCTGTCTCCTTTAGGGGCAAGTGGTTTCTTCTCGGAATTCGGTTCGCACCCGAGTAACAGTCCCGCAGATAACAACAGAACGGCACAAGCTTTTAATGCACTGATTCTACTAGATTTCATTGTTACCCTCCATAAGTAAAATTGTATCTATAAAAATTCATCAATATGTATGAAACACACTATAACAACAAATTAATTTAACTCTTATGCCCCTACTCTATTAGTTCCCAAAGCCACATAGAAATAGCTTTAATTTTATTAATAGTGATTATAATGATGCGATGTGAACTATCACATTTTTCTGACCATAACGCAATCTGTATAAGTTATTTGATGATAGGCTTAAAGCCACACACAAAAAATTTACATTTAATTGGCGGTGGCCACAGCCATATCACTGTTATCAAAAAATGGGGAATGAGTCCAACCCCTGGTATCAGAGTCACGCTCATCAGCAATAATACACTTACGCCTTATTCAGGCATGCTGCCTGGATTAATTGCAGGGCATTATAGCTTTGAAGATTGTCACATTGATTTGCGGAAACTTTGTCAATGGGCCAGTGTACGTTTTATCTGCAGCGAAGTTCAACACATTGATCCGCTAGCAAAACGGATATATTGCCAACAATGTCCATCCCTGCAGTACGATTTATTATCTATTAATGTTGGTTCGCAACCCGCACTAAAAGATATTAAGAACGCCACGGTATATGGCCACCCCATTAAACCGGTTAAACAATTTCTGAAGAATTGGCACCAATGGCTCAAATCAGCCCAAACATCCTGCCGGCCAAAGCGAATTATCGTAATCGGAGGCGGGGCCGCGGGTGTAGAAATATTACTGGCCATGCACTATAAACTTCGTACCACGACTTCTATTCATGCAGAATTTACTCTGATTTGCGCTGATCAACATATCCTCAGCTCACACAATGAATGCGTGCAGGTATTTTTTAAACATCATTTGCAAACACTGGGTATTCGCATAATCTGCGGAAAACATATTGTTTCCATTACCGAACACCAACTGGCGTTAAATGATAATACAACGCTGAATTACAATTTCTCTGCCTGGGCTATTCATGCTGGTGCGCAGCCTTGGTTTGCAGAAAGTGGACTTAAGTGCGACGATCAAGGCTTCATTCAGGTTGATCAATACCTTCGCAGTATTTCGCATCTGGATATATTTGCTGCTGGCGACAGCGCCGCTTTTATGCCCACTCCATTACCAAAAGCAGGCGTTTATGCTGTCCGCCAAGGCCCTATTCTGGCAAAAAATTTCGTCGCCCAGCTTGAAAATCGACCTCTTCTGCCTTTTAAGCCGCAAAAGCACTTTTTAAGCTTATTAACAACGGGAGAACGTTACGCTGTCGCTTCCTGGGGTCCATTTTTTGCGAGTGGAAAGTGGGTTTGGGCTTGGAAGAACCACATTGATCGCACATTCATGGCACGTTTCAAACCGGAACCTATGGGTTAACACCAATAACTCGGGCGATAACACAGAGTCCATACAATGTGGCGGTTGTGACACAAAAGTTGTGTAGCAATATATACAATATGTTTGACTCAGCGGCTGTGAAAAAGCCACTTGTGCACTGGTTGCAATTTACCTATAGCAGGTAAAATAACCGAAAAGAACCAGTCAGTCTATTTTTTCCCTACCATGACAACGCCAACAGTCGCTGATTTATTTCCTGAATACCTCAACATGAACACTAGATAATGAAATGGATGCCCACTACATTAACATTCTCGTATTTCCCGGAAACCATTAACCCAAAATCAATATTTTCTTAAGGTCGAAACAAGTTGCATGCAGGTTCGCGTGAAATGGGGCACTGGGAGATCATTTGAAGAATCGCCCTATTATCCATTACTCCCTTGTTGTTGCAACAACATGATCGGCGTTCGTTTTTCAGCATTCAATGGCATATACTGTTTTTTTGTTTCTTTCATCCCAACACCAGCCTCTTTTAGGTGTTGCGGTTGATTATTGAGCGCGCCAATTTTAAGGATTCAGAAACAAAAAAACCGCCTCTCCGGGCGGTTTTTTTGTCATCTCATGTTTCAAATGATATATTTTTTACTGAATTTCTTGGCTATTAATGCCCTGGTTTGCTCTTACCACCAAAAGGACGTGGATCCTGTCCTTCTTTGAGGCATTCACCATTACCACCTACTCCAAATTCACATTCACCGTCAAAATTTGGATCACCCATATCGGCGTTTGAACAAGCAGCTAAAAGTACCACTAATGTTGCGGCAAAAATTGATAATTTCATCACTTAAATTCCTTTTAAAATTTACCATTTTGTAATTGGGTTTCGAGTATATATCAAAACTGAGAAAATTTCCAAGCACCCAACATCACTGCCTATTCTTTTTAGTTATGTCAAAAAAATCCTAACAGCCGCGAAGAATTTCAATCAGATGATCACCATACTTATCGAGTTTGCGCGAACCGATACCGGTCACCAGGCGCAATTCATCTTCCGTTTGCGGGCATAAGCGCGCCAGCTCGTGCAATGTGGCATCATGAAAAATCACATAGGCGGGAACGCCATGTTCCTTTGCTGTTTTCGCACGCCATAAGCGTAACTGTTCCCACAGGTGCCGCTCTGTTGTATCCAGCAGCGCCAGCTCATCGGCCTGACGTTTCCCGGGAGATCGCGCTGGTTTTGTTTGCAGCCGCAAGTACACGGTTTGCTGTCCCTTCAGCACAGCGCGACTTGCTTCGGTTAGCTGCAAGGCGCCATGGCCTTCAC
>Ga0154020_10006155_pt1 | contig 14070 bp, 7 predicted proteins | sample Klosneuvirus_201_FD_109709 | JGI IMG/M metagenome (GOLD analysis project Ga0154020, IMG submission 109709) | Active sludge microbial communities from wastewater, Klosterneuburg, Austria - Klosneuvirus_20160825_MG | ecosystem: Engineered > WWTP > Aerobic digester > Activated sludge | place...
AACGAATCGGCATACCAGAGATCCTTTAAAGAGAATGCATCTACAAAACCATATTGCTTCCATACCTTATCGCCCAGTTTATAATAAAAGAATTTAAGCGCATTCATACTTTCAGCAGGTGTGTAAGGAAAAGATGACAATGACGCAGTTGGAGAAATAACGCCGATATCGTTGTTCGGTTCATTGGCATTGTAACCACCCGGCACATCGCTTGCTGTTAATCCCCAGCAAAGATTGCTGTAACCAAAATAACCTCTTGGATTTGCTTTGCAGTATTCGTAATTTATTTTAGTATGATTGGTTGTTTGTACCTGGTAGTTTGCATATATATCACTCAACCCGTTTGGATTTACACCAAGAAAAGAATAATGTGCAAAGAACAGGGGACCTCCATTTGCAGCACCCAATGGCAGTTGGTAGCCGTAGTAAGTATTCCCGTTTTGCATGGCACCGTTTCCTGCAAAGCCCTCTTTATATACCACCTGCGGAACGCCAAATGTGGTGGAAGATGCTGCCAGTATGTAAGTGATCAAACACTCATTCCATCCCTGTATCTTAACATTCATATCCCAGTTGTAGTTTGGACTCCAGTGCCAGTACAATGCATTTTGTGATCCCTGTCTGAACCAACTCCATTCTACTGCATTCCAGATCGTGTTGATATCGCTGCGTAGATCTGTTTCTGCTGCATCAACACCATTAAAATATTGCCTGGCAGTTAAAAGCCCTGCCATTAAATAAGATGTTTCTACCAGGTCGGCACCATTATCCTTGGTACTGAAAGGTATCACCACACCGGTTGTCCCGTTCAGCCAATGCGGAAATGCACCATGAAATTTTTGTGCCGTGTTTTTTAAAAAAGAAACGATGGTTTGCATTCTTGCCAAACCTTGTGCCCTTGTTATAAAATTTCGATTGATACCAACAGGAATTGCCATGATACCAAAACCTGAGCCGCCGCTGGTGACCGTTTCCGGTGTTGCATTACTTCTTTCTCTGGCAAGGCCGCTTACCGGGTGGCCATAATCCCAAAAGTATTTAAAGGTTTGTTGTTGAACCAGGTCAAGCAATGCATTGTCGCTTATTACAGGAAATTTATCGGTTGAATCAATCTGTGTAACCATACTGATGCTGAATGCCGGTGACAGCGCCCCTCCTTTAATGGATTTTAATGTAGCAGCTGCATCAATGGTATAACGGGTTAATGCTTTTAAAACCGAAGCCGGATTTACAACAACCGTGCTGTCGCCATTTTCATAAGTATAGCCGGAAGCTACTGTAGTACTTCCGTTTTCCTTAACAGCGATGGAACTAACTGTTGCCCTGTCAACCGCATTATTAAAAGAAAGACGAATAACAGCACTTAATTTAACATTGTAATTGGTGAAGCCTGTTAAAGCAGTTGTATTATCAATCCTTGCAGCAACCATTACAATGGGTGTTGGCGGCAAGGGGGTTGGTACTGTTCCTCCTCCACCACTATCTCCTTTACCGCATCCCACCAAAATAAATATGGATGCTGATATTGCTGTTGCTGTTCTTATAAATTGCATAATATCTTTTTTAAAGAATAAGTGTTGAAATAGAATGGGGCAGCGCCGTGCATGCAGCAGCCTTTCCATTGATCCATAAATTATACGGCGTTTTGATATTGCTTTGATTCATCACTACCACTACGATCTTGCCATCCTCATTTTTAAATGCGGTAGTAAGCAGCTGGCTGCGGCTGCTGCTGCTGATAATTCTTTTAGCCCCGGGTTTTATGAATTTTGAAAAATGCCCGATATAATAATACGCATTGGTATAAATAAGCTGCCCGGTTCTCGTATCGCCATGCACGGGTGCAAAACAAAAATTCTTTACATGGTTTGGCCCTCCTTTTTCATCCAGTAAAATATTCCAGTCGGTAAAGCCCACCATACCATTATTAAAGTCGTTGATCATGCTGCGGCCATATTCTTCGCCCAGTACCCATGCGTTGTAACGGGTTGAATCAAAACTTTCGGCACAACCTTCGGTAAAAAGAATATTTTTATCGGGATAAGCTTCATGCACCCTTCTTAAATTATCATACATGGGTGTTCCGCCACTCCAGTCCTCGTACCAATGAAAGCCAATGCCCCAGATATATTTATTGGCTTCAGGATCGCTGAAATAAGTTGTTGCCCGCTGGTATATCATGTCGCGGTTATGATCCCAAACGATTATTTTTTTATCTTTCAGACCTTCTTTTTCCAAAGTGGGCCCCAGGTTATTTTTAAGAAAATCTGTTTCTTCCTGTGCAGTATAAATACAACTTTCCCATATCTGTTTAGCCATGGGTTCATTCTGAATGGTTAAACCCCAAACAGGGACTTTTTCAGTTTCATAAGCTTTTATAAACATAGCAAAGTAATTTGCCCAGCTACCGTAAAACCCGGGTTTAAGTTTACCGCCATGCAGCATGTCGTTATTATCTTTCATCCATGCCGGCGGGCTCCAGGGACTTACATATAAATTTAATGTGCCGCCTGCAGCAGCCATTGATTCTTTAATAAAAGGTATCTTGAATTTTTTATCATGTTCAATGTTAAACGTCTTCAGGTCTTTATCTCCATCCTGAACATACGTGTACATATCACTGCTAAAATCGCAACTATTCATATTGGTTCTTGCAACAGTATAACCAATTCCGGTTTCGGTATCAAAATATGCCTTCAACAATTCCTGCTGTTTATCTTTTGGCAGTTTATAAAATGTTTCTGCCGAGGCATCGGTAAGTGCGGCGCCTATACCAAAAAAGGTTTGAAAGGTTTTTGAAGGATCAACAAAAACAGTTATCTCATTTTCAAAAGGCTGGCCTTTTTCTTTAAACTCCAGCGTATCGGTAGCAGATAGCCGAAGGTTGCTGCTGTCGGCTGTGGTGTACACAATTACTTTTTTTCCATCGGTATTAAAAGCTGCTGCAGTTTCTGATTGTTGATTACCGGCACATGCAGCAAGTAATACACACAATAAGGGATAGCCTGTTTTTTTAATATTCATGTTGGTTTATTTTTCGTTGTTCAAAATCTTTTTAGTTACATCGGGGTACATGCCTACGAAATGAGACCGCACCAATGCAGCCCTGGGTTTTTCTTCTCCCTGCAGGTAAACCGCAATAGCCCTGGATTCCTGCGCAGGCATATGGCAACTGATACATTTTTTTTCAATGCCTGTTACCAGTACATGTGTTGCTGTTTTAAAGTCAGCTGAGTTTGATGGATGACAACTCATGCACCTGGCAGAAAACAATGCTGTCTTTCCTCTTTCATTTTCATGAATATTGTGACAACTGCTGCAGGTCATGGTACCGGTAGCGGTAAAACACTTACTCTTTCTAAGTAAACCATACTGGTTACCGTGCATTTCCACTTCGCCGCCGGCCAGCGACAGATTATTGATGCTGTCTATAATAAAATAATCTGCCAGGTTTTTGCCAGGTACAAATGCAAAGGAGGGTTTTGTTTTCTGCATTTTACCGCCATGGCAAACTGCACATATATCCAGTTGCTGCTGCCTGCCAAGTTTTGCTGGGTTAACTACATACTTTGCCGTCTTAACTTCAGGATTGGCGGTTTGAAATTCAACATGCTTTGCAGCAGGGCCGTGACATTTTTCACAGCCAACGCCGTAAATGATCTTATCCCTGTTGAAATCTACCGGCTCCAGGGTATCGCCCCCGCTTCCTTCAGCATAAGTAACATGGCATTCCAGGCAACGGGAAGTAATTGGCCTGTCGGTCATAACTTTTCCTTCAGGAAAACCGGGACTGTTAGACCATTGTGCAGCGGCTGTAAAATAAGTAACCGGCATTTGATAAAGCCTGTTGTGCCGCCAGTTTAAAAAAGATTGCCCCATTACCCCGGAACCGATAACAATATCTTTACGTATGGCCATTTTTTCTTCTCCTTTATAATAAATGACCTGGTAAAGGCCGCTGTCTCTTTTTTGCATTTGCACTAAAATATCAGGACTATAATAATAACTGTTGCTGTCTTTTTTAAAACTTCCTGTTATAAAATTTGCTGTTGCCGGCTGTCCTGTAAGAAAGTGGGCAGTTTTAAGATGTTTGTCATAAGCATCTTTATGGCAACTCATACATTTTTCTGAACCGGCATAGGCATCAAAGTTTACAGTTTGTTCTGTTTCCTTACCGGCATTGTTCATGCATTGCACCAATATAAACACACCGGCCACAAGGCCCAGTATTACCATTACACTGCGTATATTTTTTTGTCTCAATATCATATAGCGGCCAATGATGCCCGTAATTACCAGGTATAAGTTGCCACAGCGCCTGCAACCAGCGAAGTGAAAACATATTTTCCTTTATAACCAATATTAAACCCCTGGGCTGTTCCGCTTTCATTCACCACAATTAAAACCTTTTTGCCAGCAGGAGTTTTAAATGCAACGTTTGGCAGGTTGGCAGCAAGATTGCTTTCAATACGCACAGAGCCTGCAGGTACAAATTTGCTGGCATGGGCAATGATATAATAACCCACATTCCGTTGCACCAATGTACCGTTAACCGTTAAAGCTCCTTTACATTCGATACAACCACCCGGTGTGTGCGGACCAAAAGTTGCATCGCTGGCAAGGTTCCACTCCAATGCAACTTTGCTCCAGTTACGCATTGACCCGATTATTACATTTTTAATATGCCATTTCAGGTCGCCGTCAAAACTGCCGCTGCCACTTGTCCATTGTTCGGTGAAATAAAGATTCTTATCAGGATGTGCTGTTTTAACTGCCGACAAAGCGCTGATATCCCCTGCATACAAATGAAATGCAGAACCATCAATATATGGCTTGGCCGCCGCATCATTTAAAATGGAAATGGGGTAGCCTGCATTATCGCAGTTGTGATCCCAGATGATAATTTTAGTAGTAACACCTGCCGTTTGAAATTCGGGGCCCAGGTTATTCTTTATAAAATTGGCCTGTTCAGTTGCCGACATCAGCATGCTTGGGTTGTTACCGCCATGCTGGGGTTCATTCTGGATGGTAACGGCATCAATACGGATACCCTTTGCCTGCATGGCCTGTATATACTTTACAAAATATTTTGCGTACACACTATAATATGCCGGCAATAAGCTTCCGCCTATTGAGCTGCCATTGCTCTTCATCCAAACCGGCGGGCTCCAGGGTGAGCCCATGATCTTAATGTTTGGATTGATGGTGAGAATTTGTTTCAGAACAGGAATCACATCAACGGTATCGAGTGATAAATTAAAATTAGCCAATGTTGGGTCAGTCATTCCAACAGGCATATCGTTGTAACTGAATACAGATGCGCTCAGGTCAGATGCGCCAATACTTACACGCAGGTAACTAACCCCAATGGAACCAGTGCTGAACAATTCATTCAGCAAAGCAGCCCTGGATGCAGCATCCATATGATTGATCTGGAAGGCGCTTCCGCCGGTTAGGGTGTATCCAAAACCATCAATACTTTGATAAGCTGTTGCTGAATCTACATTAATAACCGGGTAACTGTTTACTGTACTTACAAAAGAAAGAACGCCCGTTTGCTTTTGCAGTAAAACCGACTGGTCGCCCTTTGTAAGCCACATTTCAACATCATTGGTTGCAGGGGTAGGTGGAGGTGTTGGTGTACCACCGCCGTTGTTACTGCTTTTTGAACAGTCGCCAAAAACAAACAGCATAAAAATTGATACCAGCCACATATGGTTACTTTGCTTTTTCATTAGTAATATTTATTTTTTCATTTTTAAACGATCATTAACCAGTTCACCCACTTTTTTACCATACTCGGTACTGATGATGCAGGAGTTGTGGTAATGTATGCCGCCATAAAACCTGGCCCAGTTATTTTCAATAGCTGCCTGGCGAAAAGAAGTGAAGGAACGGTTCTTAATTCCGAATTCAAGTTCGGATGTATCTGTATAGTTAAAATTATCGCCAAACACATTTGTAAGTACTTCTGCTGCAGAGGAAGATACCGTACTGTGACCACAGGTATATTCCGGAAATGGCGGCGTTTGTAAATATGGCATCCATTCATCATCAATATATTTGTTGATGGCTGTTTCGGGCCTGATTACATTACTGCGGTATTTTTCATCCCAGCATTGTATGAATGCATCAAAAACAGCTATGGCTGTTTTTGTATATGAAGAAACGGTTGCAGAAAAATCGGCTCCTGCTTTTTTTGCGGCAATACCCACAATGTTCATCCAGTGGCCCGGCGGCGAAAATTTTTTTGTAACAAACATCACGTGTCCTTCTACATTCATCCTTGTTCCCAAATCGTCCCAAAACTCGGCAATATGTTTTTGTTCTTCCGTTAAACTATCGCCTGCATTTTTAACGGCCAGCACTTCCTTATAAAATTTACTCTCTTTATTTTTCATGTCGAATGCCGGTGGCCTGGGCGGTGTAAACTGGCTGGCACTGTCCATTACCATTGTTCTTATTTCACACCAATGCGGTTCCAGTGCCTGTGCATAAGATGGCGCAGTTGGCACCCATCTTCCTTCTTCGCTGTTCACATTATATTTTTCGGCAGTACGGGTTTGTGCATAGTTGTCATTTTTACTCCAGTGCAGGATGTGGCTGGCAACCGAATCAGCAAGCCGTTTACTGGCTTCCTGCATTGATGCTGACATGTTGCCTGCAGCGGCAATAGAATCCAGCCTGTTTATATATTCCTTCATACTGCCTTTGGGAAATGTAACAGCTTCTCCCACTTTACAAAACGCCAGCAATGAAGCATACTGAAAATTTACTTCAGCAGTATCCTGCGCTGGCATAGCGGGCAGGTGTTTTATTTGACCGGCAAGAGACAGAAAACGATCATCGCCCAACACCATGGTTTCGTATGCTGCTATACTTGCATAGGCATAGTTACGGCTGGCAATGATAGGAGGAAAACCATTCTGCATCACCACGTTATTCAATTCCTTTACCGTTTTTGAGAAAAGAACAGGGTCGTTAAAATTATTTTTATACGCTGTCCTGCTGCAGGCCTGCAGAAAAAATAAAGCGGATAATAATATAGCAGCAATGCGAAATTTCATGTGTTTATTTTCATTGATCCCTGTCATGCAGCTCCTGGCTACCGATAGGCAGCTTTGCATTAAACTTGCCCACAATTATTATAGTTTTATTTAGCAGGCAAAGCGCTCATACTGCTAAAAAAATCTTCATTTGGTTTTAAAAAAGTTAATCCCTTATTATTTTGTGCAAGAATCAATACCTGTTTTCCACCTGCACATTTTATCCATTTGGCATCCCTTATTTCACCATCTGCAAAAGGTATAGTTGCCAGCATTTTAAAATCATTTGGCGGCCTTGTAAATACAAATGCTGAGGGAAGTAATCCATCGTACCTGCCTTCATAAGGTACCACGCCATAAAAATTTCCTGCAGCCATGTATGGGCCTTTATCATTGCCTGACAAAGAACAGAAGGCGAAAACAGGTGCCACCTGTATTTCATCAGGCAATTCCAGTTTTTGAAAATTTCCTTTACCGTCATTTATAAAATAGCAGGAACCCAATATTTCTGCTTTTAGTGTTGTGTAATCTTTAAACAGATCGTAAAACATATAGTCAACAGTTTTACCTGCTACTTCACTATACTTTAAATAGGCTTTCTTTAATACCGGTAAAGATCTTTCCAGCTCATCTTTAGCAAGAAAAGTATATTCCTTTCCATCCAATGTATAAGCCATCACCTGTTCTACCGAACCATTGCCATCAAAATCCTTTACATACAGTTTTAAAGGACCGTTCTTACCACTATATAACTTGCTGTTATGCCCCCAGTTGCCTGCAAGTATATCGGTAAAACCATCGCCGTTTATATCTGTTGTATATATGGTTTGCCATAAACCGGTAGAAGCCTGAATTTCTGAAGCAGTGAACCTGCCGTTTTTATTCATAAAAATTTTCACAGCCATCCATTCTCCGGCCACCACCAGGTCATTCCATCCGTCGTTATTTAAATCGGTAAATGAAGCGCTGGTAACAATCCCAAGGTTACCCGATTTTATAACAGAGCCATCTGCCTGTTTGAAATTTCCCTTACCATCATTCAAGAGTAAATAAGAAGGCTGGGCAATGCCAAAACGTTTTGCATCGGCCAATCCCCCCACAAACAAGTCCAGGTCACCGTCTTTGTCTATGTCAGAAACAGAAACACAGGATTTGTTTTTCAGCATAGCAGGCAGAGCGGCTTCGGCCAAAGCAAAATGTCCTTTACCATCATTCATGTAAAGATGATCGGCCAGGTTCGCATCATTGTCATCATATTGATTTCCCCCGCTTACCACATACAGGTCGGGGGCGCCATCATTATTTGCGTCGAAGAAAACGGCATCAACTCCTTCGCTCTGTTTTGCTTTTGCAAATACGGAGGTATCGGTTGATATGAATTTCCCGGAAGCTGTTTGTATCATCAGTTGCCCCGGCTGGCCAATAGCACCGCAGACAAAGAAATCATCAAGCCCGTCTTTATTTACGTCGGCTACGGCTAAACGCGGGCCACGTGTTGACTGCATGTGTGGTGTCAGGTATTGCTTGTTGAAATCAAGAAAATCATTTTCACGATGGGCCCAGGTGCAGGCTACCTGGCTGCTGATATTTTCAAATAGTTGTTTTGCCGGTTTAAAGAATGTGTTGTAATCAAACTGACCTCCGGCTTCAACCTGTTTCACTTCAATGTATCCCTTGGCCGGTGTGTTCTTAAGCAACTGGTATTTTTGATCGGGCCAAACAATCAGTATACTGTCAATATACCGCAGGTTGTCTATTCCAAAATGCAGTTTGGGGTCGCAGGAAGACTGAAAACCTCTTGTGGTCATCAGTTGCCCGTATTGCATTTTTCCTTTGGTAAATACCCAGGCTTTGGCACCTATGCCGTTTTTATTTTTATCGCTGCCTTTAAAAGTAATATCAATGGTGTTTTTAGCAGGCAGTTTGTTTTTCAGAATCATTGCCGGCGCATTCAGGCAATTGATCACCACATCTAAATTTCCATCATTGTTAAGATCGGCATATGAAGCTCCGTTGAAATAACCTTTCATGGATGCTGTTCCCCAGCTTTCGCTTACATCCGTAAAATTTATTTTTCCATCTCCTTTATAGAAATAAGGATGAGAGCTGCCATCCGGCATATTTTCAATGGCCTCGTTATCCAGTTTACTGGTTTCCCCACCGCCCTGCTTCATTACCAGGTCAGATACAAAGCGTATATAATCCATATCAACCGGTCTTTTTACAATACCGCTGGATATGAACAGGTCTTTATTTCCGTCATTATCAAAATCGGCAAACAGGGGGGCCCAACTCCAGTCTGTAGCTGACACGCCGCTTTGCAGGGCAGTTTCGCTGAAACTGCTTCCGTTGCCGTTATTGCGCTGCAGGGCATTTTTTGAATACTGGTTTTGATAACCATGCCCCATCAGTTTGTACTTGTAGGTATCGGGGTTTTCATCACTCCCATAGGTTTTCAAAACTTTTTCATCCTGCGGCAGCATATCCACAGTTATTAAATCCAATTGCCCGTCGTTATTATAATCTGCCACATCATTGCCCATACTAAAGCGGCTGTAATGTTTAAAATGACCGGCACCCGATTCCCTGAAAGTAACCTCACCCCGGCCTTCTCCTAAGGGAGAGGGAGAAGGACCGTTATTGAGGTAGTAATAATCATTTTCATGAAAATCATTGCCCACATAAATATCATCCCAGCCATCGTTATTAAAATCACCGGTAGCAATGCCCAGCCCGTAGCCAAGGTTGCTTTGATAGATGCCTGCCGCTGCTGAAACATCAGTAAATTTTCCTGTAGAATCCAGGTCGTTGCGGTAAAAACGGTCGCCGGATACGGGATCAAATTGCCGGCGGTTACCTGTATCCCGTATGTTTGAATTCGGTTTTTGCGAGTGGTTAAGCAGGTAGCAATCCAGGTCGCCATCCCGGTCGTAATCAAAGAAGGCAGCCTGTGTGCCAAAGCCCGAAAAATTCAATCCATATTTTTCGGCACTTTCGATAAATGTATTGTTACCGTTATTAATAAAAAGTTCATTATGTCCCGTTAATCCATGATGCAGGCTGCTGGCGCAAACATAAATATCCAAAAAGCCGTCTCCGTTAACATCGGCCATGGTTACACCCGAACTCCAGTCGGCACTGCCAGCCACACCTGCTTTTGCAGTTATATCTTCAAAAACAAAATTTCCTTTGTTAAGGTAAAGTTTGTTGTGCCCCCTGCTGTTGGCAGTAAAATAAATATCAGGTAACCCATCATTATTGATATCGCCTGTTGATACGCCTCCGCCATTATAATAATACAGGTAATACAGGATATTGAACATATCCCTTTGCTCCAGTTTATTTTCAAAATCAATATGGGTATCGGCAGCTGAAAGTGATTCAAAAGCAGTTTCTTTTTTTTCTTTGCAGGAAAAGAACAGCACCGCAATAATAACAGGCAGCAGGAAAAAATGTAGTATGGATTTTTTTACCGGCATCGAATCAGTATCTTTTTTTTAAGAAAAAAAAAGGCCAAACAACATTGTTCGGCCCTCTTTGATTGCGCATGAAACTTGATTATGAAACTAACTGCTATTTTTAATGATTAACGTTTGCTTGCATAAAGAGCCGTTATTTCTGCTGCTGTTAAAGCCACACCATACATTCTTAACTGATCCAAACCACCCTTAAAACTGCATGCCAGCCAGTCGTCTGATGCGACATTGTTGGAAGGACCTGCTCCCACACGGTATTCGCTGATTTTGGAAGTAGCGAGATTTAAAGGGCCATGGCCGCCCCAGGTTCTTACGTTGGGGTTCTGTACACCATCTATGTACAGTTTCGCAGAACTGGTTGTTTCATCGTATGTAAATACCATATGATGCCATTGATTATCGCACAATCCCGGAATACTTTGACCACCTTCCCAGGTAAACCAGTTATCTGTGCCAGGACTTACAAACTGGCTTTTTATTGCGCAGGATGTATTGTTTCCTTCCAGGAACAGGAAGCTTACCGCATTACTCCAGTGAAAACCATCTACTGCTTTTATAGAATAAATATAGGAAGGCCCATTGGTACCATTATTGTTTTTTGTTTGCCCGTCCTGTTTAAACCACACAGAAATAGTAATACTGCTGCTGCCCGACCAGGTATTAAACGAAGGGTATTTAATGAATTTTTGATTCACACCGGTAACTCCAGCTCCGGTAATACCGGTAGCATTTGTAAAGGGGTTATCTGAAGGGAATGTTGCCCTGATGCTGTCAACAGCATTCATCAGCGGGTTAGTGCTCGTTCCGTCAAAAGCTACATAAAACCTCAACGGGCCAGTAGGAGAATTCGCATCAGCAGGATAAGCACCCAGTTCCGGCTTGTTCATTTTCTGGCAGGCTGTCACAAACAATATCATTATTATTGCTGCGAATATTTGTTGAATCTTTTTTTGCATGATCGTTATTTTTTAAGTTATTTAATTATGGCCAATCCGGATTTTGAACCAACGCCGGATTTGCGTTTAAAGCCGAACTAGGTATTGGATAGTAACGGTGCTTGTTCTGGTAACCATTTACACCCAGCACACTCGGTGCATCACCATACCTTACCAGGTCAAAGAAGCGTTCAAATTCCATGGCAAATTCCACCCTTCTTTCCTGTTTAATAACGGTACGCATCTGCGCCTGGCTTACATAGGCAATATTACCCAGGCCTGCCCGGTTACGTATGCGGTTAACCCAGGTTACTGCATCCGGATTTCCGGCCCCTGTTTCGTTGGCTGCTTCTGCGCCCATGAGCAATACATCCGAAAGTCTGAGTACACGCTGGTTTACCCACGTATTTTGCGATTCATTATTGGGAGTACCCAGGCCATTAGCGATGTAATCACTATATTGATTATAAACTTTTTTATTCCAGTACAATGCATTGGTAAGGTTTGGCAGTACTAAGCCATAACCACCGGTATTGGGGCCTCCATCACTCTGGTTGGAGTATAAAATGGTAGCTTCTCTCCTTACATCTCCGGCTTCATAAGCCCCAACAATACCTGGTGTAGGTGTATTCCATCCCCAGCCCAAATCCCAGGTGCCTGAACCTCTTACACCCTGGCACTGGCCCAGCCTGCTCCAGTAAGTGTTGCCATCACCGGCAGTCTTGTGAGACTGTATTTCAAAAATAGATTCAGGGCATAACTCGCCTTCTTTCTTAAAGATTCTCCAATAATCTGTAATTAATGCATAAGGGCCGTTGGCAATAATATCTCTGCAGATAACAAGTGCTTCTGCATATCGGCGTTGTTGCAACAATACTTTTGCATGCAGGGCCTTTGCAGCCCATTTATTGGCACGTCCCACAAATTTGGCTTCCCATACTATAGGCAGGTTTTGTTCTGCAAAAGTGAGATCATCGTTTATCAATGCGTAAATAGTTGCTGTATCTGATTTTGCAATATTTCCCTCTGCAGGAGTATTGATCTTAAAGTCAATCTTAGGAACAGCTCCATAAGTTCTTACCAGGTCAAAATATGCATAAGCCCTGAAGAACCTGGCTTCTGCTGTATTTATCACAGAAGCTGGATCGGTTAAATTCTGTTTAACCGCATCGTCCAGAATAGCGTTGCAAAGCCCTACGAATATAAAGTGCTTATCCCAGTATAAACCGGCACCCCAGTCATCTTTAGTGTACTGGAAATTATCATAGGTCTGGTGCCAGGCAGAAGCGCCGGGATCAGATACTATTTCCGCATCATCCGAGCGGAAACCATTCATGGCAACATAAGCAATACCCTGGAAACCATCACCGCAATAAGGCTGCTCAGCTGAGTTGCGTATGGCACCATACAAACCAACGGCTTTACTTTCCAAGGCTCCTACATTAAGGTCAATCTGGGCTATGCCCAATGGTTCCCTGTCAAGGAATTTTTTACATCCCCCAAAAAGAGCAATAGCCGAGATCGCGATCAAAAATCCCGTTATTTTTTTATTAGATATTTTCATTTTCAAAAAATTTATTTTTTAAAAAATTAGAAATTAACGTTTAATGCAATTGTCATTATACGTGGTAATGCACTACCGGCACCTCCAAAGTCCATTCCTGAGCTAAGTGCATCGCCTGCAAATTCAGGTGAATACCCGATATTGTTTTTCCAGGTCTTCAGGTTTTGTACTGAAGCTGAAAGGCGAAGGTTTTTAACCTGGGTTATCTTAGGCAGTTTGGTCAAAGTATAACCAATGCCCAGGTTCCTGATCCTGAAATAGCTTCCATCTTCAATACCATAGGTTGATGGCGCACGGTTAACCAAATGGGCCGAGTTAACAATGGGCACTGTACTTGAAGAACCGGCTGTAGTCCATGCTTCGGTATAATATTTCGGGTAGTTATATACTGAATTTTTTTGTTCAGAAGTACCCCAAACCCTGTATATCTCCCCACCATAGCTACCGGCAAAATCAATACCAAGATCAAAAGCTTTATACTTGAAAGCCAGGTTAATACCATAAGTGAAATCAGGAGTTGGATTTCCGATATTGGTCCTGTCCTTTTCATCAATAATTCCATTGCCGTCAAGGTCCCTGTATTTAAGGTCGCCTGGTTTAACTCCACCACCATTAATTGTGTTAACCGGTGAAGCCAGAATATCTGCATAAGACTGGTAAATACCATCTGCTATCAGGCCGTAAAAATAGCCAATAGGGAATCCTGTTTCGGCCTGGTTAGGTGTTTGTTCGCTTGAAGTAGGGTTCCTGTTAGGATTAGCCAGGTACAGCACTTTGTTTTTATAGGTTGTTAAATTACCGCTTGCAACCAGGCTCAGCTCCCTGTATAATTTCTGTGTCCATGAAGCAGTAAATTCAAAACCTTTATTTTCAATATCACCAACATTCGTCAAATTGGGCAGGTTGCCACCGGAAGCCTGAGGGACGTATAAGATATTACTTGTTTTTTTATAATAATAATTTGCTTCAAAGTGCAAACGGTTATTTAAAAAATCTCCCTCAATGCCAACTTCTGTTGATTGCACCGTTTCCCATTTAAGATTAGGATC
>Ga0154020_10006156_pt1 | contig 14070 bp, 12 predicted proteins | sample Klosneuvirus_201_FD_109709 | JGI IMG/M metagenome (GOLD analysis project Ga0154020, IMG submission 109709) | Active sludge microbial communities from wastewater, Klosterneuburg, Austria - Klosneuvirus_20160825_MG | ecosystem: Engineered > WWTP > Aerobic digester > Activated sludge | place...
ATCCCGATCACGCCGGCGACACACGCGACGAGCACCTGCGGTGGCACGCCGACCGTCGCGCCGCACATCATCATCAGCACCTCGCTCTTCTTCCAGCGCTCGGCGAGGGAGTGCGCTTTGGCGATCCGCGCCTCCCATTTCGGCGAGCGATGCGCCCCCGCGGTCGCGAGGCCACGCGCCGAGAAGAACACCGCCGCGTGCGTGATCGACTGGCCCACCGCGACGCACGCGGCGAGCACGAGCAGTTTCGGCACTCCGTAGGCAGAGCCCGCGCCGAGAGCGGTCATCAGCACTTCGCTGTTCGTCACCGGGATGACGCCGGACAAGATCCCGAACACGAGCACGGCGAGGTACACGCCGCCGAATCCGTCGAGCGCGTCGAGAACGCCTTGCATCTAGCTTCTCTTGTAAGGCGCGGTCACGACGACATCATCGCCGATCCATCCCGCAGGAGTCTTGTACCGCGGGTTGCCAGTCATTCGCGTGAAGCTAGCGCGAGGCGGCTAGCTCTCGGCTACTGATGCCCACGCCACCTTCCACGTGCCGTCGAGCTGCAGCAGCACGGTGAAGCGAACTCCTTCGGCGTTGTACGTACCCTCGACGAGCGCGAGCGAGTCGGTAGCGAACGCGCGCGAGATCCGGACCCCGACTTTGTGCGTCTGCCTCGTGAACGCGAGCGTGGACTTGCCGATAGCGAACGAGGTCTTGTCGAGCGGTGCGTACCGGACGTGGATCTTCGGCCGATCGTGCGTGTACTTCGCGAGCGCTTCACGCAGCGCCGCCTCCACCACTGGCGCCTTCGCGGCGGCTCGCTTGGTACCGGTCGCGTCGAGGATCTTGTCGAGCTCGCCGACCTGCGCTTCGATCGGCACGTTGCCGGAGCAAGGACTGAGATCGCCGCTGGTCGTGAACAGGATCGCGAGCTCGCCGTCGGCGTAGTTCGCGGCGCACGGTGGCGTCGCCGGACGATCGAACAGGAACTGCTTGCTCGCGGTTCCCTTGAGGGTCGCGAGCACGGTGAACGGCTGCTTCAACGCATCCCCCGTCTTCACCGGGGTGCCCGCGCGCGCGACGATCACCTGCTTCGCGGTCTTCGCGTGTTCGGCGAACGAGCGCGCGACGCAGCTGCACGCCTCGGCGTCATCGGTGGGGATCGCGACAAGCAACGCGAGGACGACGACGAGAAGGCGCATGGTCCTGGAGTATGCGCGGCGAGCGCCGCCTATTCCGCGATTGCGCGGTCACGCAAGATCTTGCGTAGTGCCGTCGTGTGTCCTCGCGTAGTTGCGTGTGGTCCACGGGTTGCTCCCTGAACCCGCCGATGACCGATCCCCACAAGCCGTCTTCCCTTCCCTCCGCCGCGTATTGGGAGCCCAAGGACAACGAATGGATCGTCGCCGAGCGGAACGCCGCCGGTCAGTTCCACGGGCTCGTCACCTACTACCGCCCCGACGGCACGCGGTGTTGCGCGACCGAGCATCGCAACGGCACGGCACACGGAACGTTCACGCGCTACCACGAGAACCAAGAGCCGTCGCGCACCGGTCGCTTTGTCGACGGCGTCCTGCATGGCACCAACGTGTTCACGCGCTCGACGGCGAAGACCACCGAGAACTTTCCCGCGGGCCTCGGCAAGAACATCTGGCGCTGCGAGCTCGACTTCGTCCAGGGCGCGACCACCGACGGCCGCTTGTTCGATCGCGAAGGTCGCCGGGTGATGGAGGACGGCACCCCGTTTCCGACCGCGCGTCCCGCCGGCGTGCCCGCCAGCGCGCACTTCAAGAAGGGCGAGGACGACGACTACGGCTGGGTCGAAGGCTCCACCGCCGAGATCGACGGCGACTGGGTCAAGGTCGGCACGTGGCGATGGTGGACCGCCGACGGCGTGCTCGTTCGCACCGAGCGCTACGACGCGGGTGCGCGCCAGTACGATCGCCCCGCGAATGTTCCCGCCGCGGCGGTGATCGACGAGGACGACGAGGTGTGGATCCTCGAGGCGAACGGCGATGGCGACACCTCGCGTTGGGATCTCGAGGGCATGTTGCGCCACGTCGAGACCCACGAGCACGGCGAGCTCGTCCGCATCCGCGAGTTCCTCTCCGACGGTACGCTGGCGCAGGACTCGATGCTGTTCGACGACGGCGTGCCACGCAGCAAGTACTTCCGGCGCACGTCCGACGAAGAGCTCGAGAGCTTTCCGAACGTGAAGCAAGAGGACGCGCGCGAGGTGCAGTACCTGTTCGACGAGCACGGCATGATGTCGAGCTTCCGCATCCTCGGCGACGGCGGCGCGGTGCTCGAGGAGCAGCACCTCTATCGCAACGCACGCAACGATACGGACCAGACGCGATTCCCGTCGATCGAGGCCGCGTCCGCCGCATGGATCGCGGAAGGCGACCGCTACACCTCGCAGCTCAACCGGTGGCTCGCCGAGATGTACGCCTCCGAGGACGGCGAGACGAGCTTCCCGGAGCCGACGTTCGATCGCCACGATCTCGAGCGACCGATCCTCGAGGCGGTCGCGCAGCTCGACGCCGCCGGCCAGTCGGCGCGAGCGCTGTTTCCCCTCTATCACGACGGCATCGGCGCCGAGTTCTGGGATCGCTACGGCCTCGTCGTCGACGCGGTCCTCGACATCGGCAACGGCTCCACGCTCGCCCGCGTCAAGCATCCGAGCCGGCCGCCGATGGTCATGCGCATCACGCCGCAGGCGATCGCACCGGTGCCGGACCTCCTCGCGTTCGGTGCATCCCACGACAAGCTCACGCACGCATATGCGTTCGAGGATCGCATCGAGCTCCACCGCGGGACCGAGTCGGTCACGATCGGCTATCCGACGAACTACCAGCACGCCGGCGCAGACGCGCTGACGACGCTCGGCACGGGATCGCGGATCGGCGTGCGCTCGTTGCGCATCGCCGCGAGCGGCCGCGAGGTCGTCGTCGTCGCGACCGCGGGCATCTTCGTGGTCTCGCAGGGTCGCCAACAGCGCCTCTACCCGCTCGACGAGACGCTCGACGAGTACGTGTCGGAGTACGATCCCGACGACGGCCCGTTCGAGATCGCGATGCACTTCGCGAACGCGGACATCTCGCCCGCCGGCGATCGCATCACCTGCGGTGGCTTGTTCCGCCGCGGCATCATGGCCGGCCTCGCGATGTATCGCCGCGAGGAGCGCCGGTGGTTCCTCGAGAACACGAGCCAGGACGACGCGTTCTTCCCCGCGCAGGCGGTGTTCCACACCACGAAGCCGCACGTCGCGTACGCCGCGTGTCTCTACGCATCGCTCTCCAATCGCCTCACGAACACGACGTTCCGCATCGATCTCGACGGCCTCGCCGCGGGCGCGATCGAGAACTTCGACGGCGGCATCGCGCAGGAGCCCGGCCGGGTCCAAGCGATCGCGTCGTTCGGCGATGGGTTCTTGCTCGGCTTCGATAACGGTTACGTGCGCTGGATGGGCACGAGCGACAACCTCGAGCTCCTCGGCTACGTCTTCGTCGGCGGCTCGGTCCTCGCGATCGACGCATCGCCCGATCAGCGATCGTTCACGGTCGCCACCGACGCCGGCATCGTGTCGCGGTTCACGCTCGCCGACACACCCGCGCGCAACTTGATCGCGACGATTCCGCTGACCGACGACGCGCGCACGTGCTTCTTCCGCACGTTCCCACCGTTGCGCTGGTAGGTCAGACCGGATCGGGCGTGTTCGACACGAGCCCGACGACAACCGTGATGTTGTCGTCGCCGCCGCGCGAGTTCGCGAGCTCGATCAGCGTCTGCGGCAGCTTGCGGTACCACGTCATGGCGACGATGCGCTCGAGCTCCCCGTGCTCGACGTAGTTCGACATGCCGTCGCTGCACAGCACGAAGCAGTCACCGGCGGACACCGGGACGCTCCTCATGTCGGCTTCGATGTCCCGCTCGAAGCCGATCGACTTCGTGATCACGTGCCGGAACTTGCTGCTCTTCGCCTCGGCCTCGCTGATCGCGCCGGAGCGCAGCTGCTCCGCGATCCACGAGTGATCGTCGGTGAGCTGGCGGAGCTGGCCATCGCGGAACATGTAGCAGCGCGAATCGCCCGCGTGCACGAGGTGCGCGCGGCCTTCATTGACGAGCACCGCGGTCAGCGTGGTGCCCATGCCGCGTAGCTCCGGCTTGGCCCATGCGGCCTCGAAGATCGCCGACGACGCGCGCCGCACGACACCGCGCATCAGCTCGAGCGCCGGCGTGAACGTGGGCACCGTGCCCGCGGGTAGCGTGATCTCCATTCCCGACGGCGGCGTGGGTCGCGTCGCGATCTCGCCGGGCGCGGACGGCGACAGCGTCGGCGCGAACGCACGGCGATGCACGTCGCGCGGTCCACCGATCGCGTCCTGCTCGCCCGTATCGGAGACCGCCATCATCTCCTCGGTCACGCGTGCGTTCGCCTGGATCTGCTGCAGCAGCGCTTGCTCGAAGTTGCCACGCGCCTCGGACAGTTCCCGTCCGAGGTACTCCACGGCCATGCGCGATGCCGTCGCGCCACCTTGGTGCCCGCCCATGCCGTCGGCCACCGCCATCACGCCGGTCTCCGGATCGACGAGGTAGCTATCCTCGTTGCGCTCGCGCTTGCGTCCCGGATCGGACTGCCCCCAAGCCCAGAGCTTCATCAGTACTCCGCGCTCCGTTCGCTGATGTTTCCATCCTCGCAGCGAAGCATCTTGCCCTTGCCCTCGACCTTGGACAGCAGGCTCACGGGCCGCGTCCATACCTTGCTCGCATTGCGGAGCGTGTCGCGTGCCTGCGCTCCGTCGAGATCGATGCCCTCGTGGATGTGGCGCAGGAGCAGCTCGCTCTTGTTGTCGAAGTTACCGTCCTCGACGACGATCACCGGCTGCCCGCGGTTCGTGAGCATCCGCAGCATCTGATCTTTCACCTTCTTGAACTCGCGGCTCATGATCTCCCAGTTGCCGCTGCGCTCGGAGAAACCGAACGAATAGAACTTCTGCTCGACGCAGAACTCGAGCGTGAAGAACTCGTCGATGAACGTGATGTCGTTGTAGAGCTTGCGCACTTCCATGATGCGCTGGCGACCGAGGCCCGTGCGCCGATCCCAGTTGCGCTTCTGGTCCATCGAGTCGCACTCGTCCCACTCTTTGCCGAACTGGCCTTTGTTCCAGCGGTCCTCGATGTTGCGGAACAGCTCGACGCCGAGCTTGTACGGATTGAGCCGGCCCGGCGACGTGCCGAGCACGCCGGCGTTTGCTTCGGCGTAGTCGATGATCTCCGCGGCGGTCAGCGCCTTCTCCGTCAGGATCCTCGAGTGCCAGTACGAGGCCCAGCCCTCGTTCATGATCTTCGTCATCGCCTGGGGCGCGAAGTAGTAGGCCTCGTCGCGCACGATCTCGAGGACGTCGCGCTGCCAATTGTCGAGCGGCGCGTGCTCGATCAGGAACGCGAGCACGTCGCGGCGCGGCTGCTCCGGGAACCGCCGGTGCGCGCGCTTCGCTTCCTCTTCCTTCTTCTTCTTCTGCGCCTCGATGTACTCGGGCGGGTTGATGAACGAGTCCATGTAGCCCTTGGAGCGCAAGCGCCCCACGCGGCCGGACTCGTCATCGGCGAGCTCGTCGGGCAGCGCGGCCTTCGGCTTCGGCGTGCGCTGGATATACGCGGACATCGGATCGATCAGGTTCTCGAGCGAGAGACACGTGTCGATGAAGTCCTCGACGGTCTCCTGGCCCCAGCGCGACATGTGGCGGCGCACGCGCGCTGCGTGGTTCGCCATGCCGTCGATCATCTTTCGATTCGTCTTCGAGAAGAAGTAGTTGTTCTTGAAGAAGTCGACGTGGCCGCACACGTGCGCCATGACCATCTTCTGGTCGGTCAGCGAGTTCCCCTCGAGCAAGTACGCGTACGCCGGGTTGGTGTTGATCACCATCTCGTAGATCTTCGACATGCCCCACTCGTAGCTCTTCGAGAGCTGCTCGTAGTCCATGCCGAAGCGCCAGTGCGGATAGCGCGTCGGGAAGCCGCCGTACGCGGCGACCTCGTTCATCGTCTTGTAGTCGAGGACCTCGTACAAGATCGTGAAGAAGTCGAGGCCGAAGCCCTTCGCGTAGCCCTCGACCTCTTCCTGTGCATCCCGCAGATACGCGGGGAATCGCTTGATCGACATTTACCTACGCACTCCCTTCGGGAGGTGCTGCGCGCCCGACGTTCGTCGTGCTTGCATACCTACGCACTCCCTTCGGGAGGTGCTGCGCGCTCGACGTTCGTCGTGCTTGCATATAGCTCAGCGACCCTTTCCGAGGAACTCCTTGATGGAGTCCATGATCGCTTCCTTGCCTTTGATCTCCGACGTGACGACACGCTCGTCCTCGTCGAAGTGCTCGGTCAGATCCTTGATGAACTGCCCCGATCCATACGGCGACTCGACCTGACCATACGAGAACAGATTCACGTACGGCAGGACCTCTTTCTTGAGCAGCTCGACGCACGTGTGCGTGTCGTCGACGCTCCAGTTGTCACCGTCGGAGAAGTGAAACGGGTAGATGTTCCACAAGTCGCTCGGGTACTCGTCGGCGATCATCTTCGCGCACAGCTTGTACGCGGAGCTGATCATCGTGCCGCCGGACTCGCGCGTCTTGAAGAACGTGTCGCGATCGACTTCCTTCGCCATCGCGTCGTGGATGATGTAGCGGCTCTCGATGCCGTGGTACTGGCTCTTCAGCCACGTATCGATCCAGAAGCTCTCGATGCGGACGATTTCCTTCTGCTCGTCGCCCATCGAGCCGGACACGTCCATCATGTAGATGATGACGGCGTTGGACTGCGGCAGCGGCTCTTTGCGCCAGCTGCGATAGCGCTTGTCGTCCTTGATCGGGATGACGATCGGGTTCTTCGGATCGTAGCTGCCCATCGCGATCTGCCGGCGCATCGCTTGGCGATACGTGCGGCGGAAGTGACGCAGCGATTCGGGGCCCGTCGTCCGGATGCCCGAGTACTTGTCCTTCCACGCGATGATCTTCTCGGTGCCCTTGGGCTGGATGCGCGGAAGCTCGAGCTCCTCGCCCATGATCTCCGCCAGCTCCTGGATCGAGATCTCGACGTCCATGAGGTGATCGCCGGGACGATCGCCGGCCTGTCCCGCGCCGGGCTGCTCCTCGCCGTCACCACCGAGCGCATCGCCCGGCTCGCCGTTGCCCTGCCCGACGCCGCCCTGCTGCTTGTCGCCGTGCTTGAAGTGCGGGATGTCGACAGACGGCAGCGGGATCGCGACGCGATCCTTGCCCTTCTGCGCGATCATCTCTCCCTGCGAGATGTACTTGCGCAGGTTCTGTTTGATCTTGCCGCGGATGATCTGCTTGAACCGGCCGTGGTCGAGGTCGATCTTCTGGCTCATTGGTACCCTCGCAAGCTCGCCGAAATCGGGTGACTCACGTGTGCACTCTCGGTCGTGCAGCTCATAGCGCGACGTCCGCCATCTCGCCTCGCTCGTTGACGAAGCACAGCCGCCCGCCCACGCGCTTGGTCCGTTGAACCATCTCGAGAAGTCCGAGCGCGCGTGACATCACGTCGCCCGGGTCGTTGGTCTCGAGCTCCACGCACAGCTTCGCCAGGAGCTCGGCCAGTGTGTGGTTGAGCTCGACCGTCACCGGACCTTTGCCCAGCGGATCCGACATGGCTACGCTCGCGAGCTCGCGCTCACGACTTGACGTCTCCACGCGCGAAGATCGACGCGACGAAGTTCAGTACGTCCGTCGCGCTCACTTCGTCGTAGCCGAAGTTCTTGATCAGGCGCTGCTTGACGACATCGATCTTCGCCTGCGTGTCGCGGTCGACGACGCTCGACACCAGCGAGGTCAGCTTGATCGAGTCCTTCTGGTCCTCGAACAGCTTCGCTTCGAGTGCCTTGTGCAGACGTTCGTTCGTCTTGTAGTCGAACGTCCGGCCTTCGATCGCGAGTGCACCGATGTAGTTCATGATCTCGCGACGGAAGTCGTCCTTGCGCGAGTCCGGGATATCGATCTTCTCCTCGATCGACCGCATCATGCGCTCGTCCGGCTCTTCGTCCTGGCCGGTGTACGGGTTCTTGACCTTTTCCTTCTGGGTGTACGCCTTGATGTTGTCGATGTAGTTGGCGCACAGCTTCGCGATCATGTCCTCGTCGGCGCTGATCGCACGTTGGACCTCGTTCTTCACGATGTCCTCGTACTCCTGCTTCACGACCGAGAGCATCTCGGAGTACTTCTTGCGCTGCTCTTCGCTGGAGATCAGCGAGTGGCTGCGCAATCCGCTCTCGAGCTCGTTGAGCACCATGAACGGGTTGATCGCGCCATCCGCCTTGTCGCTGACGAGCGCGTTCGCGATCTTGTCCTGGATGTAGCGCGGCGAGATGCCGTCGAGGCCTTCGCGCTGCGCCTCCTTGCGGAGCTCCTTGATGTTGTCCTGCGTGAAGCCCGGCAATGTCTTGCCGTCGTACAGCTTCGCCTTCTGCAGGAGCGACAGCGAGTGCTTCTTCGGATCCTCGAGGCGCGTGAGCACGGCCCACAGCGCCGCGACATACAGCGTGTGCGGCGCGACGTGCTTGCCGACGCGATCCGTCGTGAAGTCCTTCGTGTAGATCTTCACTTCCTCGGACACCTTGGTGATGTACGGGATGTCGACCTTGATCGTGCGATCGCGGAGCGCTTCCATGAACTCGTTGTTCAGGAGCTTCTTGTACTCGGCCTCGTTGGTGTGGCCGAGGATGACCTCGTCGATGTCCGTCTGCGCGAACTTCTTCGGCTTGATCTTGCGCTCCTGCGTGGCGCCGAGCAGGTCGTAGAGGAACGCGACGTCGAGCTTCAAGATCTCGACGAACTCGAGGATGCCGCGGTTCGCGATGTTGAACTCGCCATCGAAGTTGAACGCGCGCGGATCGGAGTCCGAGCCGAACGTGGCGATCTTGCGATAGTTGATATCGCCGGTGAGCTCCGTCGAGTCCTGGTTCTTCTCGTCCTTGGGCTGGAACGTACCGATGCCGATGCGGTCCTGCTCCGAGAGCACGAGGCGGCGCACTTTGACGTGCGACATCACCTTCTCGAAGTTGCCCGCGTAGTGCTTCATCAGCTCTTTGAAGATGAGCCGGCACGCCGGGTTCACGTCGCCGTTGATCTTCACCTTGAAGTCATCGTTGCCGAGCTTCAGCTTGTCGATCGTCTGCTGACGCCACTCCGCCGGGATCAGGCGCAGAGGTTCGTCGTGCATCGGGGAGTGAAACACTTCACTGCCGCCGGCGAGCTCGCTGAGCGGTCCGGGCAGCGTCCAGTAGTAGGTGTACAGCGCGCCATCGCTGGTCTTGCTGTACTCCTCCATCCCCTTCTTGAGCTGGCGAGCGATCGTCGACTTCGACGAGCCGACCGGACCGTGCAGCAAAATGATGCGGCGCTCGGTGCCGTACCCGTGCGCGGCGCTCTTGAGCACGTTCATCAGGCGCATGAGCGCGACATCGAGACCGAAGATGGCGTCGCGTCCGCCGTGCTGCTCGTCGCGGAAGAACTTGTACCGCGTCAGCTTCTTCTTGTTGTCGATGTACTCCTCGACGCCGTGCGAGAGCACCATGTCGTACAGACGCTGGTAGGCGTTGCGCGTCACGGAGGGGCTCTTGCGGACGAGGTTCAAGTAGTCCTCGAACGAGCCCTCCCACGACAGCTCTTTGAACGTGGCGAAGTTCTGTAGCTCGGCGATCTGGCCCACGAGACTCATGGGTCCGACCGTACCACGCGCCGCCCGACAAGGTTGGGCACCGGACACGGGGACTCGACGCGTCTGTCCGTGTCATGGCTGACCAAAGTCTGAAACGTTGTTCCCGTCGACGTTCCATGTGCACGATCGGCCGCAGATGCGCCTGACCGATCTGTTCAAACGCGGCCGCTCGAACGGAGTGCTGGGAGCGCGGCACTTCACACTCGCGATCATCGGTCACGGCGTCACCGCGCGACCTATCCTTCCGGCCAGCATCGCGCACCTCGCGGACGGAACGCTCGTCCTCGGCCCATTCGATCTTCCTGCCGCGAAGGCGAGCGGCACCGTGAGGACGGTCTGCATCCAAGCGGGTGCGCCGCCGACGCGTCCGCTGATCAAGCACGCGATGTCCGACACGTCGATCGTCACGTACTCGACGGAAGAGCGAGGCACCACGAAGCTCGTGCTCGGCACCGGCATGCAGTCGTACGACGACGTGATGTCCGCGTTCAGCACGACCCCCGACGCCGATCCGTGGCGCGTGGTCACCGATAACCACGAGATCGTGTGGCCCGCGGGCTTCACGCTACGCGCGTCGGGAAACCTCGCCGACGAGCACGGCGCGTACGAGCTGCGCATGGATGGGTCGCCGGTCAACGTGATCCATCTCTACGGTCCACTGCACGGCGACAATATCCCGCCGGCCGAGTCCCTCAACGCAGCGGGGCAGTCGCGCATCGATGCCGCGACGCTGCCTGGCGTGACGAAGCCCGTGAAGCACTACACGTTCGAAGGCGACGCGACGGCGCAGCGCTACTACTACGTGCATCTCGACAGCGCGGTGATCTATCTCGTCCGCGCACGCGCATCGCTCGACGCTGCGAAGGCCGTGTTCGCCGCAGCCGACACCGTCGCACAGACGCTGCGACCACGGTTCTAAGCGCAGTTGCACGCCACCTACAGCGGCGCTGTACGAGCGCTGCGCTGTGCAAATTTCGTGGAATTGACGCTTTTCTTCGACGAGGCAGGATGGTCTCCCGGGACTCATTCCCGATGGAGTAACGATGAAGACCAGCCTGGCTTTCCTGATGATCGTCCTCGGAGCATGTGGTGGCACGGACCTCGACCCTGGCTCGGGAGATGATCCCGGAACCGGGACGTCGACGCTCGCAGTGGAGGCGACCGTCTCCGCCGGAGCACGCGTCGACAACGCGCGCACGGCGGGAGACTTCGACACGGAGTTCAGCGTTCGCATCCAGAAGGCCGGCGTCGACGTGACGACCGGCAGCGTGACGATGACGAGCTCGAGCGGAACCGTGGAGCTACTGTTCGATACCACCGAGCAGCGCAATCGCTGGCGCGGCAACGCGGCCGGTTACGACGAGGTCTACGTTCTCGACATCGAGAGCGGCGACGACAACCTCCTCGGCGTGCGCGTCGATGGCCCCGACGTTCACTACTTCACCTCCCCCACGCCCGGCGCCGAGGTCGACTCGACGCTCGCGCTCGCGGTCACGTGGTCGCGCGATGACCAGGCCGACTCCGCGTCGATCCGCGCGGACGAGACCGACGATATCGCGATGCCGGATGCGGGCTCGTACATGCTGCCGGTCGGGTCGCTCAAAGCGAAGAAGGAAGAGACCGAGCAGAACGAGCTGCGCATCCGCCGCACGAACCGCATCACGCCCGAGGGCGCGGCCGGCGGCAGCGTGATGACGATCGTCGTCGACAATCACATGACCGTCGTCGCGGCGCCGAACCCCGCGCTGTAGCGATCATCGCAGCCCGTCAGTCCGTCGGATCGGAGCCGACGTACTTCTTGACGTTGCGCTCGTGATCTTCGGCCGTCTTCGCGAATGCGTGCGTGCGCGCGCCTTTCGCCGTGGCCACGAAGAAGAAGTACTCGCTGCCATCGGGCGACAGCGTCGCTTCGATCGACGCTTTACCGGGATTCGCGATCGGACCGGGCGGCAACCCTTCGTGCGCGTACGTGTTGTACGGGTTGTCCTTGTCGTCGAGCTGGGCGCGATGCAAGCGATCGCAGCCGGGCTCCTTGCCCTGCTTCACGCACGGCTCGTTCCACGCGATGCACGCGGCGGACTTCTGCTGCGGCACCATGCAGCCGTAACGGATCGTCGGATCGGTCTGCAGCTTCTTCGGCTTGAAGCTCGGCGACGACAGGCGATTGATGAACACCTGCGCGATGCGCGGCCTCTCGGATGCCTCGACGGCTTCCTTTTCGACGATCGACGCCATCGTCAAGATGTCCTTGTCGCTCCAGCCCATCTTGTCCTTGAGCTTCGCGGTGTCCTTCGGGTGTTTGCCGAGGAGCTGGTTCCATACCTCTTGATGGCGCGTGATCAGGCGCGTCAGCACGACCTGCGGCTTCTCGTTGATCCGGAACAGATACGTATCCGGGAACAGGTAACCCTCGACGGTGTCGCCGGTGATCGCGAACTTCGCGAGGAAGTTCTTGTCGCGCGCGAGTGCCTCGAGCTCGCTCGCCTTCGCGATCTGCGCGGCCTCGATCAGCGCGAAGAACTCGAGCATCGACTTGCCCTCGGGGAGCGTGACCTTGACGGTGACTTCTTTGATCCCCTTCGTGATCAGATCGAGCACGGCCTCGGGCGCGAGGTTGTCCTTGATGAGGTACTTGCCTGGCTTGACCTCCGTAGTCTTGCCTTCCCACATCGCGTAGAGCCGGAACCATGTCGGCTTCGAGATCACGTTGCGATCGGCGAGCGTCGACGCGACCGACGGGAAGCTCATGCCGCTCTTGATCTCGACCTCGATGTCCTTGCCCGTGCCCGCGTGCGCTTCCTTCGGATACGAGAGCGCCTGCACGATCAGGTACACGACGATCGCTCCGATGATCACCAACGAGCCGATGACAACGGCGAGCGCGGTGCGGAAGGAACGCTTGGACATCGGAGCGACGTTACTTCGGACCGCGGCGATCGTGCACGCGATCGAGCCACCCCTGGAGGATCAACGCTGCCGCTTGCTGGTCGATCACGGTCTTGCGCTTTTGCCGCGACACATCGGCATCGATCAACACGCGCTGCGCTTCGGCCGTGGTGAAGCGCTCGTCCTGCTCGTGCACGGCGATCGATAACGCCGCGAGCGCGGGAGTCATTGCCGTGATCAACTCCTGCACTCGCTTCGCGCGTAGCCCGACCCGACCCGACAGCTCGAATGGCATTCCGACCACGACATCGGTTACCGCGTGCTCGCGACAGAACGCAGCGATGGTCTCGCTGTCGCGAACATTTCCCATGCGCACGAGCACGCTGTGCGGATGCGCCGCGATGTTCGCCTCGTCGGTGAGAGCGACACCGATCGTCTTACTGCCGACATCGAGCCCGAGCGCACGCATCGCGCCGCAGAATGCCTGAAATGTGATCGGCCCGAAAAAATAAAGGCCCTCCAAGGGGGGGCCAAGGAGGGCCGGGGCGCTGAATCACGAAGCTTACTTGCTGCCTCAGGTGGTGGGGGAGACCAGCGGGATGAGGGGGGAGGGAACCGCTAGTCATCCACCGAGTCGAAACTTTGGACCTCGTGTCGCGCGTGTGAATCGTTCAGTTGTCATCGGAACCCGTCAGTCGTTGGTTCCATTCCTTGGAACCTCGAAAGTCGCGTCCGGTTGCTCTGAAACATGAGCAGATTTGGTGCCACGTCAACCCGAGGCCTCAGCGGGATCACGCCCACCACGGATCCACGAGTTACGGGGCGAATCCTGCTCGCAAGTTCGACAGTCTGTCGTGATTGGCGACTAGTCCTGTCACCCCGTGTTCTCGGTGTGGCCACTCCACTGGCCAGTTTGGTGATTCCGCTTCGGTCGCCGGCGCACTTGATGTGCAGGGGAGCTACCCCGATGGATCCCTCCCCAAATGCCCAGCTACGCGACGAACGCGTTACGTTGCTAACCATGTCGGACGAGCCTCCCCAGGCCCCCAAGCTCCAAGTGCAGATCGATGACGATGTGGCGCAGGGGGTCTACTCGAACCTCGTCCTGCTCAATCACACGGAGAACGAGTTCATCCTCGACTTCGCGTTCATCCAGCCGAGTAACGGCCGGGCAAAAGTCCGCACGCGCGTGATCTCGTCACCGCGCCACACGAAGCGCCTCCTGCAGGCGCTGCAGAAGAACCTCGAGCGCTACGAAGAACGCTTCGGCACGATCGAGACCGGCACGGACGACGAGCCCGTCTTTCACTAACTACTTCTGCGCGTAGATGAACGTGATCGCCGTGCACACCGGCTGCGGCGTTCCGTTCACGAGATACGGCGTGTACTTCCATTTGCGCATCTCGCGATCGATGCGCCCGTCGTACGCGGGATAGCCCGTCGACTTGAGCGTGG